>Ga0308160_10001142_pt1 | contig 40197 bp, 32 predicted proteins | sample PhyFR1_FD_201036 | JGI IMG/M metagenome (GOLD analysis project Ga0308160, IMG submission 201036) | Phyllosphere microbial communities from UC Gill Tract Community Farm, Albany, California, United States - DLSLF.R1 | ecosystem: Host-associated > Plants > Phyllosphere > Unclassified | place: USA... | reverse complement strand
ACGAGCAGAGTACATACGTCCTCGTTATCCTGGAGCAGATCGACGACCTTGCCAAAGATGACGGTCGACGAGTTTGGCGAGAAGAGCTCGGTCCCGACGCTCGTTGCAATGACGAAGAAGAGGAGGCCGCCGACGGCGACGACGAACAGCGACGTCGACTTTTGGCCGACGCGGGCAACTGAGCAGGTCAGGGGTGGGAGTGTACAGAACGTCAGCGAGTGCGACTCCTCGCTGTAAGCTGGCGTTGAGGCTCCGAGGCAGGGCGAGACCGGCCGACGCACCTTTCGACCCAAAGCTGAGCTCCCGCCAGGGCCTACGCGCGCCCTGGCGGACGACGCTGTCCATGCCGACGCCCATCGGGAACGGCCCGACGTGCGAGCGGGCACCCATGCCGTCGCCGTTGGTGTCGCGCGACGAGCGGACGGGCCCGTTGCCCGAGACGTTGAGCGTCAGCCGGGGCGTCTCCTGCGAGGGCGAGGTGTAGACGCCCGGGGCCTGGCGGGCGGCTGCCGGGGTCGAGAGCGAGAGCGACCGCCGGGAGAGCGGCTGGAGGAGTGCGAGCTCGGCCGGGAGACCGACGCGGGTCGCGATCAGACGTAGAGACATGGAAGAGATGGTGCTGCCGAGATGGTTCCGAACGGGTGAAGGTCAGAGGCGTCGGAGCAGGGAACGACGAGCCCGTGCGCTTGGCCGGTCGGCCAGGGCGGTCTCGAGAAGGTGGAGGCGCCGCGGCCGCCCGCAACCGGTATGGGAGTGGGCTATCGTCGCTCGAAGCATCTTTCGCAGTCGCACCTCGACGAGACCACCGTCATCGAGACCGGGTTCAGGCTGGCTATCTGTTTGATATGGAACGGACGAGATCGATTCAGCAGAACCGAAGCTGGCCAAGGGCCGCTGGCTTGTGAGCGCGCACTGCCGGCTTCGCGATCCCGCTCCCGCCGCTGTCGTCCCTTCCCACCACCATCTCGTCCGATCCAGCGACTGGCAGGCGCTCTTGTGACCCTCAAGCCTTCCAGTATACTTGCATCAGGTCCTCTTTGCCTCGCGTAACAGTCGCTGCCCGCCAGCCACTTCATCGACCTTACCGCGCGAGATCGTCGCCTGCCCGCCCTTGACGACCGAAGCCAACCACATGACGCAGACGACCCACGGCGGGCCGACCTCGCCCTCGTCGCTCTCGCCGCCGCCGCTCGCCTCGCCTCACCTCCACGGCGTGCCATCGAGCTCGTTCAGCCCGGCCGGCATTGCCTCGGGCTCGAGCGGCCACAGCCGCCAGCCAACGTCGGCACTCGCCGGCCCCTCAACGCGACCTCTCTCTAGCAGCAGCGGTCAGCCAGAGCGGACGCCGATGTACGCCGGTCTCTCGCCCGAGGTTGACCGGGGCGAGTTTGTACGGCTCAGCATTCAAGCACTGAGGGAGTGCGGTTACCTGTGCGCCTCTGCGACCATCACGAGCCGGGCGACGCCCGTCTCCATCCCTGACCTCTGTCGGGTGCGCAGCTGATCCTAGCTGTCATTCCCATCGTCCGCATGTCTCAGCGAGGCCGCCCAGACGCTCGAGCGCGAGTCAGGGTACGCATTCGAGCTTGCGCCCGTCGGTGACCTGCGGTCGGCCGTCCGAGGTGGCCGCTGGGATGAGGCATCGGCCCTGCTCGACGCGGTCGGCATCACCGGCACCCGCCACGCGACGGTCCGTCCCCAGCCTGTCTTGCTCGACCATTTCGGCAACTCGTAGTTGATGTGCTGTCGTCGCTATCGCACTCCTCAGAAGGCCCGCTTCTTGATCGAGGAGCAGCGCTACCTCGAGCTGCTCGAGACGGGCCAGAGCAAGAAGGCGCTCGTCGCGCTGCGGACGGGACTCGCGCCACTCAGCTCCGACCCGGAACGGCTGCATCGGCTGTCGTCGTGCGTCGTCCTCGGACTGCTCAGGCTCGTCCCTGGATCCAAGCTCATGAATCCAGCCTGTGCAGGTACATGCTCTGCATCACGCGCGACGAGCTCTTTGCCCGCTCATCGTGGACGGGCGCCGCAGGGGCGTCTCGTACAATGCTGCTCACCGAGCTCGAGTCTTTCATCCCTCCGGCGCTCTCGCTCCCACCCCATCGACTGCACACCCTACTCGGCCAGTCGATCGCTTATCAACGCGCTCAGGCAAAGTACCTCGTTACGCCCCGCGCAGGGCAGACGCTCTTCCGGGACGAGGAGGGCGAGCGGGCGAGCTTCCCGCTCCGCCCTGCTGCCCGCTTCTCGGACGCACGCGATCTCGACGGCGGGGGCGAGGTTTGGAACCTCGCCTGGAGTCCGGACGGCAAGATGCTCGCTGCTGTCGGGACGGGGAGGACGATCTTCGTCTACTACGTCGCGGTGCGTCACCGTAGCGAGCGGAGCTTGACCCGCCCTCGGCTTGCTAACCTCGTCGATTGCTTCTCTCGCTTGCAGCCGCGAGTAGAAAGCTCGGGCAAGCGCTCCATCTCGCTTAAATTTTCCGTCCCCGACGCGCACAAGTACTCGATCTCGAACGTGTGCTGGTCGCCCGACAGCAGGCAGCTCGTCACGACAGCTGAGGAGCACATCCAGCTTTGGGATGTCGAAGTGCGTCCTGTACTCAGACACTGACAGTCGAAACGTCAGCTGACGATCCAGTCGCCCGACTCGCAGCCATGGAAAGCCAAGGCGTCCATCACCGAGCACACGGAGCTCGTTTCGACCGTCCGCTGGCTTCCCGACGGAAGCGGCTTCATGACGTCGGGCGAAGATGGCAAGCTCTGTCACTTCGTGAGTCTTGAGATGCTTGCAATCTCTCTTTCGAAGACCGCTTATCAAGGTCCTCGATCCCGCAGAATCACGAGGGCGAGCTGCTCTCGGCCCATCAAGACACGACTGGCCTCCGCCTCTTTGACTTTGACTTTTCGCCCGACGGCACGCGGCTCATCGGCGCGGCGACGTTTGCGCGCGAGGCCAATCCGCTCAACGGCGTCGGTCGGGCGGCGGCATACGCTGCCGCACCGGGCGGGATGGCCGTCGGCGACGGCGGCAGCGGGGGCTACAAGGCACCCTCGTACCGCCTCGTCGTCATGGAGCTCCCGACCCGTCGTCTCATCGAGTGCGCCTGCCTTTCCCCGTTGACTGTCTTTGTGTCGCGGGCTGACTCTTCACCGCCTGCTCTGGCCCTCCAGGAGTGACTGCCCGACGCTGCCCGGCGAGCTCACGGGCTTCAAGCTCTCGCGCGACGGCCAGACGGCCATCGTCAACCGCAACCCACACGAGATCCAGGTCTGGTCGTTTGTCGGCGTCGAGCCCAAGCTTGTTCGCCGGCTGTACGGCCATACACAGGCGCAGTACTACGTGCGCGCCTGCTTTGCCGGGCCGGACGACAACATTGTCCTTTCGGGTAGCGAGGGTGCATCCCTCCGTGTGCCGACGACCGCATGGTCCCTGCGTGCTGACCAACCACTCGGCGGCACAGACTCGAATGTCTACGTCTGGCATCGGCCTTCTGGCGAGCTGCTTGAGGTGCTCCGTGGCCACAGCGAGGGTGCCGTCAACGCCGTCGCATGGCGGCCCGACGTCGCCGGCGACGAGGCCGCACTCTTTGCCAGCGCTGGCGACGACGGCGCCGTGTACGTCGACGGCATCTCCGACTCGTCCATGGATACGTGCAACGCTGACGCTCCCCTCTCCCTGGCTGCCAGCATCTTCTGGGACCAGATCCCGCCAGACCAGCAGCTGCCCGAGCGCGACCTGTCTGGCGCGAGGCAGCCCCACTCGTACGTTCAGCTCTGAGCCCCAGGCGGGCGGGCACCTTCCGACCGATCGCAATGGTGCTCGTCCCTTCCTTCGAATTCCCGAGCCGTCGAGGGGGTCACGTCGTCAAGGGCATAAGATCGTTAAGCAAAGCAAAGTGTAGTGTTGTATGCAAAGTGAGTGGAGGTCGTTGGGAGGGTGCATCGGCAAGGGGTGCCCCCTTTTCTGTCATGGGTCGAGTCGCGCGCCGCCGGACCCTACTAGCCCGGTCGCGCACCCTCGTGCTGTCATCATCCGTCTCCTCGCCCCCTACCTCACCACGACTGGTCCTCCATGCAGAGCATGTGGTTGACGTCCTTGAGCATGTGCTCGGGCAGGTAGCGGTTCGGGTGCGTGCCCTTGTGGCGAGGGTCATCTGCCTCGAGCTGAACGGGAGATAGTCGGTGAGGTCAGAAGGGTCGGCGGCAGCGCGGTAGAAGCGGCGCGCGAGGAGACGCACGACGATTGTCTCTGAGCTGACGCTGGTCCGGTGGCAGGTGATCCGCTCGAGGACGACCTTCCGGCCGGCGCCTCCGGTCGGCGCAGAGGACAGCTGGCCGTTCGAGCTTGCCTTGTCCTCGACGAGATACACGCTGCGCTCGACCTCCTCATTCTTGTCGAGCACGTAGATGGCTCCGCGGTGGCGCAGCTGGCTTGGAATTGCGGCACGAAATCTGGTGCGACGGGGGAGGCAGGCGAAGGATCAGCCGCTGCAGTGAAGGACGACGGGCAGACGATGAAGGATGGTCGCGTACCTCTCGTTCAACCGTCTCGGTTCTATCCAGCGCTCGGGATCGAGCCTGAAGACACGGCGCAGGCGGTTCGGGACGACGCGAGGGTGGACGTGGCGCCATTGGCTCTTCGAGATGATAGCGTCAAAGTTGCTGGGACGGAGGCGGGCGCGGCGGCGCCACAAGTGTCAGTAGTGATACAAGACAATCGACCGGCGTCAAGGGAAGGTGGCCGCGACCAACCGCTTGGGAAAGAGGACGTTGACCGTTCGAAGGTCGAGCGTCCGCGCCCTGATGGTCTTCGGGTTCCAGAGCACGCCGCCCTTCCGCCCAGATCCGCCATGGCGACGGCCGACGCGCCGGCTCATGTACGCTCGACGCCGGGAGATCGGCTCCCACTCAAAAACGAGCGCCTTGCTGGAGGTAGGCACCGACACGCGCGACGCCAAGACATACTGAACGCGGCGGAAAGTTTCGGTGACGAAAAGCTTCTTGCCGGCAATCCAATCGCGCCGCAGTCGCTCGAAGGCCGTCCCGGTCCTGAAGCAATGGGCCAGTCAGGAGCTGTGCAAGAGCGCGCAAGACGAGGAGGCCTCGAGACTTACTGCGGGGTGAATGTTCGCTCGCTCGAAAGCTCGGCGGCCAGGTCGTGGACCTGCCCGGCGCCGACCCCGGGATTCTCGGGAAAGGTGAACTTGCCAAACCTGCGCAGAGATAAAGGAGGGTCAGTTCGGCCAGTCTCAAGCAAACTAGCTCTTGCGCCGCAGGGCGACTCACCTTGCTTCGATGCGAGTCGTCGGCTCGCCGTCATCGGCCCGAGACGCGTCCGCCGTCCAGGGGCTCGGACATCCCTGCTCGAGGTCGAGCGCGTCCCGGAGCTCGGGCTGGTAGATGTCCTCGCCGGACGGAGCGTCCTGCGACGAGAGCGGGACCAGGACCGAGTCGCAGCGGAGGTCGCTCGCCCCGCCGACGTGTTCATACTCCTCGCGCATATCCTCGACGGCGCGCAGCCGGTAATGACCGGCGTCTGGCTCGGCCTGGAGATGACAGATGCTACGCCTCGTCTCGTCGCTGCCCTGGATGACGTAGAGCGGCGTCGCTTGGCGAGGCTGAGCATTCGGCAGAGGCAAGGTGGCCGCGTCGGCGGTCAGCGAGCGGCAATATAGGAAAAGGTGGGCCGATCAACGCACCATCTCGAAACGGTTCGTGACGGCGGCGATCGCAAGCCCGACCATCTCTTTCCGGGTAGAGGCAAAGGTGATCTGCAGCGGTGAGAAGCGGCGGTCAGTCGAGAGCTCTCGCGACCGACAAGCGATGAGCCCACGAGAGACGGACCTCGGTCCAGTCGTCGTGAATGCGGTTCAGGGAGAGGTGCAGGCGCTCCATGGGCAGAGCGTCGCCGAGGGAGCGTCGCCAGGTCCGGAACTGGGGCTCGAGTATCTCGCGCGTGATCTCTTCTGCGGTCCACTCCTTGCCGAGGCGCATCTCGATGGAGTCGCTCGTGAGGTCCTGATGGGATCACATACGAAGGAGCGGCGTCAGCGAGTCGGATCCCCCGCAGGAAGTCGTGAGCGGACGGACTGACCTTCGTCAGGGCCTTGATGGACTGCATGAACTGCTGGATGCGGTCGAAAGCACCGGTGACGCGGAGGAGCCGCGACGTCTGAGCCAGTGAGTTGAGAACCTCGAGCTGAAGCTGGAGCTGGCGCGCAAGGGACTTGAGCGAAACTGGGAAGCCTGGCATGACCGAGCGAAGAGCGTCAGCGCTGGCCGGGTGGGTTTGTCGCAGCCAGTGGAGCGCGCACCTCCCGCGACGCGATCCTCATCGGCGAGAAGGTCATACTCGTGAAGAGAGATAGGGAAGACTGTCGCAGAGGCGCCCGAGAGCGTCAGCCAGTGCCGCCAGAAGGAGGCCGTCAGATGCGGACAGACCTTGTTGCGTCGTGCTCGCCAGGCGCTGCTGGACGGCGGCTAGATGGCTGTGCTCGACCTCGGCCAACACGCGCCTGGTCCAGGCAGAGCGACGGTTCCACTCGCGGAAGCCGGCCGACTGCGCGAGGTCCGGGTGGTCTGGACGGAGCCAGCCCGTCTCCTTCGCCATCTGCTGCGCCAGCGCCTTCGAGAAGGCGGCCGGCTCGAAGTCGCGGATCTGGAAAGCCGCATGGCCCTCGTACGTCGGCCGGAGGTCGGTCCGGGGGAGGCGTGACCAGAAGCGGAGCGCATGCGCATACTGCTCCTCGTAGGTCGGGTAGAGGTCCCTCTGCTGGAACCGGTAGACAAAGTAGTCGGTGTGGTTGACCTCTGCTCGGTGTTTGACCAGCGGTAGGTCGCCCATCGACTTGCCGTACAGGATCTCGCGCTTCATGCGAACGAGGTCGATTCGGCGCTGCCGTGTGACAGCCTTGTGGGCGGCCCGATCCGAAGACTGGTCGAGAAGCTCGTCAGGGTTGTCAGAGACAGTCGATGGGTCGGCGGCCGATGCGAGCGGAATCAGATCTGTAACGGCGACGGGGCCTGGATTTGATGGGACGGTAAAGGCAGAGAGTGCGAGAGTGGGTGGACAAAGAGAAGATGCGGTGAAGGGGGTGTCGAGGAGGTCGAACCGATCCAGCGACGAGACGTCGGAGGCCGGCAGGTTGTCGACGGAATCCGTGGTGGCGTCAAGAGCGACTGGGTCGAGGTGAGACGAGCCACCGTCACCAGATGTCTCCAGAGCGGAAACGGCCTTGACCGAGTGGTCGGCGGGCGGCAGATGATTGTCCAGGAAGGCCCGAGTGACCGCTATCGGCGGCACCGACGGGCTCGCTGGCGCCGGGTCGGCCGGCTTGGGCAGGTCGTCGACGACCGCGTTAGGCACAGCTGAGGTCGTTGAGACTGGGGCGAAACCAACTTCCGAGGAAGGCGACGTGAGAAGCAGCCAGTCGTCGAGCGACGCGTCGACCCAAGGATGGGGCAGAGGGATCCTTTGGGCCCGATCGCGTCGCCCCAGTCGAGCGGAGTCGACGTCGGTCGACGTCGGATCGGACGCCTCCTCGACAAAGCTTGGCGAGGGGCTCAGAGCGGTAGAGGCCTCCTTAGCCAGCCGTTCCTGGACCTGTAAGCTCAGGTCGAGCTCGTCGTCCGTGGCAAAGCCGGGCCCGTTGGCCGCGTTCGAGCGGTCGAGCGGCGGAATCGGCGACGACTGGGTCGCGCCGACTGCTGGCTGCGACAGGCCGGCTCGTTCAGGATCGAAGTTCTCGAGACACGATTGCTCAGTCTTGGCCGGCTCCAGATGGGAGCTCGTCCGAGCGACAGCTTGCGGCTTTGACGGCAGCGGTGCATCCCTTTGATCGAGGTTTGCCGCTTGCCCGATCTGGTAGAGGAGCTCGGATTGCAGGTGGCGACGCCAGCCGCTGTCAGCCAGCTCAAGCCGGGGCGGCAATTCGACTGCAGAGCAACAAGGCGCGGTCGCAGAAAGTCAGCTCATGCGTCGGACGCATGCCAGAGCAAGCAGCCAAGGGAGAGACTGACACTGCATGAAGGTCGGTTGGAGGTTCGTGCGACAGGAGCTCAAGGCCCAGCGCTCGATGAGCTCGTCCGACTGAGACTTGAGCTCGCCGCTGGACGTAAAGTCGAGGATCGCGTTCGTCACGGGTTGATCTGGAGCGACTGAGCTGGTCGACGACATGGCCATGCTGGCCTGCGACGTAGGATCGCGCAGGCCCGACCTAGGTGCCGGCGGACGGCCGCCAGCGAGGAGACTCCCCAGGCGCGCCTTGGCCGCCAGCCAGGCCGTCCGGATCATCGGCCGGAGCGGGGAGGTGACGGCGCGCCCGGAGCGGTGTTGAGGCCGCGCGCGCTGGAGTCGAGAGAGGTCTTGAGGACCGAGGTCCGGACGAAGGGAGCGCGAGAGGACAGGGGAGGAATGTGGCGGTCGGGGTCCGAGGCCGCGGGTCAGGGTCGAGCGCAGGCTCATGGGACGCGCCGGCCGCGGCGTTTTCCACTTCGACGCGACGGCGGCCTTGAAAGGGAGTTGTTCAGCGCCCCCTCTCTCTCTCTCTCTCTCTCTCTCTCTTCGACGGCCGCCAGCAAGGAAGACGGGGCACTTGATTTCATGCTGCCTGCTCAAACATCTGGGCCCAACACGTCGACACCGTTGAGGTGTTCGGCCGGGCTGCGGTTCGTCGCTGGCGGCGCAGCCGACCTGACCTGAGCACCTTTCCTAGCAAGGTCTCTCAGCGACTAATTTTTTCAGACGAGGGCAGGCACCCGACGACAATTCTCGAACCCAGAGACGGCCCTGCAACGAGCGCACGGTGGCACAGGCCGGCAAGTGGTGGTCGCACGAGCCGGACGACTCAGGCCGAGGCGGCTTAGGAGGTAGTTTAGGTCAGCCGCCGACCCCAAGCCGGCCGGCCGGCCGACGACGCGGCCCTTCTGCCGGCGGCGCCTCGGCGCTCCGCCTCAAAGAGGGCAGCAGCAGCAGCCGAGCCCGTCTCGCCTGCGCCCACCCAACAATCACCCACCCGCCTCCTTCTGGCCATCTCCTGCACACAGGAGCCATGGGCAACCCCAAGGCCCTCCTGCGCTTGCCGGCGCCGAGCTCGATGCTCAAGCCGGCCACGCTCCCTCGACGGCTGCCGCCTCAGATCTCCTCGGCCGGCCGCCAGCTCCACCACCCGAGTCGACTCTCCTCAACGCCGCTCTCGGCCCTCCGTCAGCTGGCGCGGCGTCTCTTCTCGAGGATCAAGCCCGCCGTCCGGGCGCCGACGCCGCCTGCCCCAGCCGACCTTGCCTCTCGCGTCCGGCTGCACACCCGGCCATCGTTTCACCCTGCCGCGCAGCAGGCCCGGCATTTCGGGCCTGGTGGCCTTGGCCGCGGACCGATGGGACCCGGCCTGCGCTCTGGCTTCGCCGCCGGCAAGAGCGTCGCCTCGGTCGGCCTCGGTCAAGCTCGAGGCTACGCCAGCACAGCTCAGCCGCTTTTCAATAACCTCGTCGTCAACGCGCCGCGTGAGTTTTGGCCTGCCTTCCTCTTGCGGTGGCGCTGCTGGCTCTGGGGCTAACCCCTGCTCCACCACCCCGCTCCACTCCCATCTCTCTACCCTTGGCTTCCGCAGTCCTTCTCCGCGCCGGCGTGGACGAGCTGAAGGAACAGGCGATGGATCTCAAGAAGCAGCACCGTGCTCGTCCGGCGCACGCCAAGCTCGACGGCCACGGCAAGAAGCGGTCGTCAAGCTCCAAGGCGTCGTCGGCGCTCTTCCAGTCCTCGACCATGACCCGCGGCCCGTCGAACGTTGCCAGCTCTTCGACCCCAATCACGAAGGCCAAAGCTGTCTCCTCGGCTGCTACCGCCGTCCCCGCTGAGGAGGCCGACTTCCACGCCTTCTTCGGCCCCTCGCCCTCGCACGCGATCCCCGCTGCGCGCTCGCCCTGGACGACGACGACGCTCGTCCTCCCGCTCGCGCCAGACCTCCGCGCGAGCGTCGCACCGGCCGCGACCTCGTTATCGCACCTTGCATCACTTCATCGCGAGGCGTACGACCAGCATCGTTTCCGGCTCGACAACCTGCTCCACGGCCTCGAGCGCCGAGGCGCCTGGCTCGACGACGACGTCCGCGTTGAGGCTGGCGAGGACGAAGTCCGCGTCGTCTTCACCGGCCGGGCAACCGACGAGGGCCGTACGATTCTCGATTCTCGGTCGGCAGACGCCGACTGGTTCACCGTGCACGAGACGCGCAAGGGTTCGCCATCCGTGGCGGAGTCCTCGGCAAGCCTTGCGACCTCGTCCTTCGTCTTCCCGCTGCTCTCGGCGTCAGTCACCTTCCCGGCCGCCTGCGCTGCTCCAGTCTGTCCCTCGAGGGCTTTCTCGACGACCCCGTCGCTTTCGGGCATCACGACGCCCGGCTCGGCCGCCTCAACGACGACCTGCGGCGACGACGGTGACGGCGACTCGCTATCGTCGTCTGCCGCCTCGTTCTCCTCCGGCTTTCTGTCGGACCTCTCGGTCTCGTCGGCTGGCCAGCAGGGCTTCTCGGTCATCGACGTCAGCGCCGAGGAGGGCTTTGACGAGGACTGGAGCGACGCCTAGCCGGCCTCTGTCGCCACCCCCTTGTACCTTTAGCCTTGTCCCCTTTCCGACCCGCCTCCCGCATACACGCGCCTCGCTGTTTGCCTCGTTTCATCACGCAATCTCATGCCTGCTCGCATGACCTCTCTCCAGCCCTCTTGTCTGACAGGACGACTCGCGAGAAAGTGGCGCCGCCCCGACGACGCATCGATCCGTCGCGCCGACGCCGCTCGGCGCGTCAAGTCGCTCCCGACGCCGCCTCTCGCCCCACCAACCTTACCACTCGTTCCGCCGTCGAACCATCGTCAGCAGCGCGCAATTCGCCAGAACTTGTCTGCGAACACGTCAGTCTACTCGACGCTCAAATCTCCAGCACACGACGAGCAGCCGACCTCGGGTCGGGAATTCGCGCTGGTCGTCCTCGTCCTGGCCACCCGAGGAGCCACCCTGATCGCGTAGCGGGTCCCGCCATCGCCCGGTCAACTGCCTGCCTCCCATCGCCCGGGGACCTGAGCCGCGGATCACTATCCGCCGTATGTGCATCTGCCTGTTCCCCAGTCGTCTTCACGCCCACAGAAGCTGACGGAAGCTCGTCTCGGTCTACTGACGCCCTTTCGCCCGGATCCGACCGTCTGCCGCCACAGCTCGCGCTGGCCTGCCCGCCCGCCCGCTCGCTGGGACTGCCTCACCATCGCCGCTCGCGCACGCACCTTGGTGAGCTCACACTGACGATCAGAGAGCTTGCGCCGGTCGCACATCTGACTGACCAAACCAGCTCCGGAGCCTCGCGACTCAGGCCGGCAGCCGGCTTCGGCTCCTCCGAACTCTCGTCGTCCTCAGCGCCCAGCCTTGTCGGTTCTGCCGGACCTACTGTTCATCAGAAACACCGCTCGAGCCCAGCTCGCGCCATGTCAAAGCCGACGGCGCCTCGAGGCTTCTCGTACGCCCAATTCCTACGCAAAAAGGAGATCATCGAAGCCGGCGGTGACCCGACGGTCGAGGGCTTCTTGCCGTACCGCCCGCCGACGGGCGCCTACGTCCCTCCGCTGCACTCGCAGCGCTTTGGACCGACCGGCTCGCAAGCCCATCACTCGCCCTCGGTCCCACCCAGCGGCGGCGGTGGCAGCAACAGCCGCGGCAACCACTCACCGTACGGCGCTGGCGACCGCTACGGCACCTCGGCCTACGCCCCTCCGCCGCAGGCTGCCGGCCGTCCGGGGCCGAGCAGCAACGGTCAGCCCTATCAGAATGGCGCCGTCGGCGGTGGCGGCAGCAAGAAGAAGAAGAAGAAGGGCGCGGCTGCCGCCAACGGCCGGTGGGCCAACACGACGCCGGCGGCCAACGCCTCGGCTGCTGGTCCTTCGGCCTACAGCGACGACTCGATGGACGACTCGGAAGACGACATGATGGGCGGGCCCAGCAGGGCGCCTTCCGTACCAAACTCGCGGCCGACCTCGGTCGCACCGCCGCTGATCGACCCGACCGGCGGCCGCCAGAAGCCGCTGGGCGCACCGGACAACTGGGGCCGGTCAAAGCACAAGCGGACGCGGCTCAAAGGTAACGTCGATTTCGGCAAGCGGCCGAGCAAAGGCCGGTTGGACCAACGCGCGCCCGGCTCGTCGGACGAGTCGGACGACTCAGACGTCGAGCGGCTCCCACATCGGTCCTACGGCTGGGAAGGTCGGACCGACTCCGAGGACTCGGATGGCAACCCGCTCGGCGGCCGGCTTCCGCCCAAGCAGTCGACCGCCGCCGCCGATGGCACCCGAACTGGGGCGCCTCCAGAGCCATCGGAGCGGCCGCCGTCGCTCCCGCCGCCTGCTGCTCCGGCCTCGGCATCGATGCCAGCACCGGCTGGCGCCTCCCAGCCCAACCGGAAGGCTCAGGCCCTGGAGCACTTTGAAAAGCTCCGGCAGCAGCGACGCGAGCGCGACGCCCGCGCGCGTGAGGCCACTCTCGCGGCCATGCCTCCGCCGCCGCCGCCGCCGACCGAGGCGGTCCCACCGTCTCCGCCATCGGCCGACGAGTGGGGTCCGAGCGGCGGCTGGAGCGCCACGCCTCAGCCGAGCATCATGAGCTGGAGTGCGACGCCTCAACCGGGCGCCGTCGACGACAACCGCACGCGATGGGAGGAGGACCGGGCTGCACCAGCCGGGCAGTCCGTCGCGCCGGTTGATCCCCGTCGCGGTGTCGACCCGTGGAACCGGCGGGCACGCGAGCAGGCGCCCGATCTCGCTTCGCCGTCGCCGGCGGTCACCGACAAGAACGAGCCGGTCGAGGAAGCCTTGGAGGTGCGCGACTACAATCTGCGTCAGACGGCCTGTCGCCCAGGGTTTTGCCTCGATGACCAACCCTGCTAACCCTGTCTACCGCTGCCAGACTCCGTCAGCGGTGGCGGCGGCGTCCTCCGCAGCCGCAAACGAGTCCGACGTCAAGCCCACGATTACCCGCCCTCGCTCCGAGTCGCCGATGGTCGCACCTGCCCCTCCGCCGGCTTGGGCCGCGAGCGGCGTCAGCGGCTGGTCCCTCCAGGACCTGCCCGCCAACTGCCTGGTGGGCAGCGGCGACCGCGACTTCATACGCAACCGCGAGCGCTTTCTCTTTCTCAAGAAGTGCGAGCTCGAAAACGCGTGTCGTAGATTCAAGGCCCGCAAGTGGGTCTCTGGCGCTCTTGCCATCGACTGGGTTCTTGACACGGCCGTCGGCCAATGGACGCAGCCGTATCCGCCCGACGTCCGCACCGCCGTCGCACGCAAGGCGTTTCGCGACGAGCAGCTCGAACTCGTTGAGGCCAAGGGCTGGATGCCTTCCTCTGCCGCCGACGTCCAATGGCCAGGGGGCGGGCGCGACTTCTACCAGATCTCCTGGCTCGACGACCGGCCGGTCGAGCAACGCGAGCGGGCACTCGGCCGCCCCGAGCACGTGGCGGAGCCATCGCCGTCGCTGTCGCCCGTACCCGGCCCGACGACGTCCACGGCCTCGTTCACAGGCGGTCCGAACGGCCCCGTCCCACCGGCCCCGCCGGGCACCACTGCCGGGCTCCCTTTTCGGGTCAAGCCTGAGCCGATGGACGTTGAGGACGTCGCCATCCCGCCGGAGGGCCGTCCGTCGTCGGCTGTCGCGCCTTCGCCAGCCGTGCCGGAGGTCAGCTCGGTCGAGGTCGCGCTGGATAACGCCCCCAAAGCGGAGGAGGACCCTTCCGAGCTCCCGACCTCGCTTTCTGCCGCGCTGGGCCTGACGGTCGATGGCCTCGGCGCGCTGGCCGAGTCGCTCCGGGCGGCCGACCGCGCGCACGACGACCTCGCAGCCATCGCGCAGGCAGAGCGCGAGCTCGCAGCCTTCCATCGGCAGACGGCGATCATTGCCCGCCGGCTTGAGGGCATGCGGCGCTACATCGCGAACACACGCCAGTAGGGCGGCCGACGATTGACGCCCCTCTTCCCAGAGCTCTTTACGCCTTCCGGACCCGGCCCCCCACCCCAAGTTTCCTTTGGCCACAGTCACGATTCACGACCCTTCCCCGCCACCCTTTATGCCATGCGCGCCGATCTTCTTTCCTACGCGACCTTGGGCCACGACTGACGCACCCGTGGAGTCGAGGATCACGGACGCACTGACCGACGCCCCTATTCCAGGGGGCGAGCCGCGCAGCAGCGCCGAGCCGGCCACGGGCCTGCTTGACCGCCCGCGGCCCCTCCCCTCCCCTGGCCCTCGCTCGTTGACCGCCAACGCCTTGCCTTGCCTTCCTTCTCAAGCCATCTCGCCGCCCACCTCTCTTCAGGCCGGTCAGCTCCTGTAGGTCTCGAGAGGCTCGATGCCGCGCACGGTCGACGCTGACCGCCACTCCTGTTCGTGGGCAGACGCAGGACAGGGGTCCGCGATCCCGCTCGAGCCGAGTAGGCGCCTGAGCTCATCGTTCCGTCCCCTCCCAGCTCTGTCCTCTCTCTCTTCGAGCCCTCTCCGAGACTGCGGGCTCACCTCCGCAAGCCTGCCTTCCTGCAGCCATCAAGTCCGGAGTCTCTTGCTTCGACGCCCGATCGTCCAACGGCCTCTCGCCATGCCTAGTGCGACCTGGACTTCCCTCGAGCCTCCCTTTGGTCTGCCTGCTGATGCTGGCCAGCTCGTCTCGATCGTGGTCTGCTCAGGGACTATGCAAGTGGACCGCAAGCGGTCTTCCTATCTGAAGAACAAGAAGCGCGAGAAGGCGCGAAGAGCTGCCGAGGAGGCCCGGCCATCCGCCGCCTCGTCCTCCGCTCGGCCCCTGAGTGCGCCAGCGTCGACCATGGCGAGTGCGACGATCCGGCCGCCCCGTCCACCCGTCTCACCCCCGCGGTCGATCCCGCCGCCTCGCAAGTCGCTCGCGCCGGACAGGGGTTTCGACCTGCCGGTTGGCCGCTACGTCGTTCGGACGATCAAGCGCAACGACCCCGACTTCATGGCTGCGCTCAGAGCCTGGCCGCCGCGCTACCCGAACGACCTTCCGCCGGCGACACCTCTGTCGTCAGAGTCATCCTCCGAGGACGGTCCGGAGACGCCAGTCCCTCGTCCCCCTCTGGCGACCGCTGTCGCGGCACCAACTCCGAGTCTCGATCCTCGGGGTCCGACCGTCTCGGCCATCCGCAGGTCACCTGCGCCGTGCCCGCCAGCAGCCATCTCTGAGGTCTACATGGTCGCCGCCTCTTCCGACGGCGAGATGCAGGTCGACCCGCCTTTTGTTCGACCGCCAATTGTCGCCCCCGTGCCGCGCGCTTTGCCCATCTGGCCACCCCCTGCGGCGCCGCAGTCCCTTTCGGCCGGACCACCGTCCCCTGCGCTTGTCGCGACGCCTCGCGAGCGATGCAGTCGGTCGCCCGCTGCTGCACCCTCTTCGTCATCTCAGTCCCTCCTAGGCTTGCCGCAGCCGGGCCCCGTGCCGGTCCGCAAAGCAGACGCGCCGTCCTTGATCTCCGGACCGGCCTCGACCAGCATGTTAACGGCGCTGCACACTGACAAAGCGGTCGACAAGCCCACTTCAACACCGGCGCCTTCACGTTTCGTGAAGGCGTCGCAGCCAGCGCCCGCGATGATACATGCGCCGACGCGGCTTGCAGTCGACCGGTTGCAGCCCCGACCGCCTTCGGTCTCACCGCCGCCGCTACCCTTGACCGCGCCTCCGCCGTCCGCCTCATCGACCCCGCAACCGGCGCCAACCTCGCAACCGGTCACGACCTCCAAACTCGCTGCTCAGACTGTGTCGCGGCCCTTGCCACCTCCGGACCGCTCAACGAGGCCTTCCGCTGCTTTTGCTGCGCAGACGGTCGTCAATCCCACTGTTTCGCCCTCTACGGTCGGCATCTCGAAGCCTCCCGCACCGTTGACGCTCTCGAGCGTACTGTCGCCTGGGCCTGCTTCGTCACCAACGAGCGTTGCGGGCCCGGTCATGCCCGCGCCGACGGCGGTCGTTTCGGCTCCCGCCCTCTCGTCGCCAGTGCCGACGCCGCCCGTCCCCGCAGCACCATCAGTCGCTCGGCCGCGCCCGTCCAAGCCGACGGACCCACGCAAGCGGCCTCCCCCGCTTTTGGTGATCTCGGCCGCTCCTCGCCCACCTGAGCCGGCCTCTGCTCCCCATGCCCGGCCGCCACCGCCGCTCGGGCTGGCCTTGAAGGGTGTGCGCGGGCCGACTACTTGTGTGGCTCCGCCATCGATGGCCTCCCAGTCTTCGCAGGCACACGTCGGTCGGCCGGTCCGACCGCCTGCGTCTAGTCGGCCACGCGCGCAAGACTACTTCAACGACCCACAGCCGCCGGTCTCCGGGCCTGCATCGTTCCCGTCACTCCTGACGCCCATCCCGTCGGCTGCAGCCCCAGGCGTCTTCAGCAGCTGGGAGGCTGCCGCGCCGACCCGGCGGGTGGCCTCGAATGTCTCAACGGCTGGCTCGCAGCTCTTTGGCCGGGCGCTTCCAGAGACGGCGCAGGGCCAGGGCCCGCAGTCCGGCCCGGCCTCACGCCAGCACCCGACGCAGCGTTGATCGCCGGCAGATGCTGCCCGCCTCAGGACCGCCGCCTGAGACCATGCGTCCCTCTCATTTGCTTGCTGTGTCGAGTTGAGGCGACAGACGTCTGCCGGAAGCACTTGCTCCGCCGACCAAATCTTCTCAGAGCCCCATGGGATTCAGGACGGATCGCGCGAGAGCAGGCCGGCCTGCTCCTCACGCTCAGCGTCCTTCCAAAATGGTTGACCGTCTCCCCTCCGGTCATCGTCTAATGATGCGCTCCAGCCTCTCCCACTGCTGCTGCTCGTCCGGCCCTCCCGCTGCTGCTGTTGCTGCTGCTGAAGTAGGTGACGCTGGCGGCTGACCTCGCCTGCGGCGTGCCGACTGACGCCCTCGACAGCGGCCCAGGCTACTAGAACAGCGAGACCCATGGCGAGGTCCCGAGCGGCGAGGCCGCGCCAGAATTCGAAGCCGACAGTCAACGCCGCGGCCGTTGTAGTTTGAGCGCCGACTGACGGAGCCGGTGAGCGAGCGGAGAGGAGCGCGAGATGTCGTAGCAAGAGGATATGCGGCACGTCGTCGGGTGGGAGGGGAGCGTCGGGCGTCGGCTGGGGCGTCCCGCCCGGGAAGGCGGGCGAGGCGAGCAGCGGCAGACATGAGGCGTAAAGAGGCGGGCCGAGTGCCTGGGCGAGATTGCCGATTGCTGAGGGGCGAGCGAGAAACGAGGCGTGACGCCGTCTGGAGTCAGCATGGCGCCATTCAAGACGGCCGTCGAGGCAGGGGACAAACAGATGACGCAGGCGGTGAGGATCGCGCGGTTCGGGATGAGCGAGGTGGGAAGGGAGACGGTGTGGCTCAGGTAGAGGGAGCCCAATGTCGGTGTTGCTGCAAGGGGGATGACATGGTTAAGCAGGTCAGTCGTCTCGGCGATTGCGCAGAGGGCGGTCAAGGTTTGCAGGGGCGCACCCATCGTCGCTGCCAGTCGAAGGAGGACGCCCGTCCATCGAGCGGCGGGAGGACCGACCCAATCCCAGCCACCCGTCTCCTTTCCTCCACCGCCGCTGCTATTGCTCGCCGAGAGCGCGACGACGCCCTCGCCCCCGAGGGCGACCTCGAACGCAGCGACGAGGGTCCAGCAGCCAATGGTGACGGCCGCTGCCCTCCGCCAAGTCGCAAGCAAACCGGGGCCCTCTGGTCTGCCTGCGTACCAGCCGACGGCAAACTGCCCGATGCCGCCGAGCGTGTACAACAGGCCGACGGCAGTGTTGGCTGCAGACTCGGAAAGCGCCCAGCGGGCCGAGAGGAGCCGCGGGAGGAAGGTCGAGGGGGTGGTGGCGAGGAGGAGGAAGAGGTAAGCGAGCGAAAGGACCCAGGTGAGGGGGGCGAGGAGCGTCGTGCTGATTGACGAGGCAGCGACGGCAGTGGCTAATGGCGACGAGACGGCCGTCGACGTGGGCGATGGGGAGGGCCTGCTATCCGCGTGAAGCAGCTCTGCGCCCGAGAAGTAGGCCCTCGCAGCGGTCGCCGCAGAGCCAGGCGGGTCCTCCTCAGCCGGCGTCGTCAGCAGCGGCGTTGTCGTCGTGGAGCTGGCCTTGAGGGTCGCTGCCGTCAGCCGCCAGACGCCTGTAGTCTCGCTTAAGAGCGACCCGAGCCGGTCCGGACTCGGCTCACGCGAGCGGTGGACGAGTTGGCCGCTTCCACCGCTGCCGACTGCGAGCGGCGCCCTTCGACCAGGGGCAGATCGGACTGCAAGCTCGTCAACGGACGCTGGTCGGCGGGCAAGGTCGTCGTCGTCGTCAGTGGCAACGACGCGTGGCTGGTTCGACGGTCGAGGAGCGGGCGATAGCGGCGGGCTCGAGTGGATAAGGCTGAAGAGCGCGCGCAGGTGCGCCGGGAGGAACGCCGGCGGGTCGACGACGGCGCTGCCGTTTGCGGCTGAGCTTGCCTCGTCGGCCTCCACCTCGGTCGCAGGGCCGCCTTCGACGAGAGTCTTAGGGACGCTGGAGGAGGAGCGGGCCGATGTGGCTGGGAGGAGGGCGTAAAGGACGAGGGAGACGGCCAGCGTCAGGCCGCCCTCTGCACGACGAACAAATAGCCGTCAGCACGGGATATCCTCGCAAGGTCCCATCGAGCAGGAAAGGACGGACGGAGGACGAAGAGTGCGCGCCAGCCGTCGGACCCCCACGGGAGCAGGACGCCGGCCAAGAATGCGCCAGCGGCAAAGGCGAACGAGGCGGCGAGCGTGAAGGCCGAGATGCGGACGGTCAGGTGTTCGGGCGGGTAGTAGAGGGTGAGCGCAAACAGCGCGCCGGGGAAGACGCCGCCTACACCATCGGCCTCCAGAGGGTCAGACGCGCGACTTGAAGCGAGGGATGAGGCAGCGGGTTGGTGGAGGGACGCACCCTCGAAGAGGCCGAGGATGGTCCGGACCCCGACGAGCGCTTGCCAGCTGCCGACAGCGCCCTGGACAATCGTGCACAGCCCGCAGCCGGCAACGAGCGTCGCGAGCCACGTCCGGGGGCCGATGTGTTTGAGGACGGCATTCGAAGGGATTTCGACAAGGACGAGCGAGAGGGTGAAGAGGGCGCTAGAGCGGGATCCGGGGCAGGTTGGGAGCGTCAGCAGGAGGGATCGGGCTCGACGACCGATGGCCAGAGCAGAGTAGTGCGTCGCATGGGGACGGGCATGCGAATCAGAAACCGCGCCGCCTCAAATAAGTATCCAAAGACACCAGGAGATGCGAGGGCCGATGATCGGACGACGAATCGCACTGCGGAGGAGGGAAAGACCTACGCCGAGAGCGCATAGTAGCGCGGGGTGAGGCCGATCGAGCGCTCCAGTGAGGTCAATGCGTTCGAGATGTTGGACCGGTCGACGTAGCCTGCGGACGTGACGGAGACGATCGGAGCCGCGATGAGCAAGGAGGGATGTCGGAATAGTCAGTACGAGGGATGGCTGGAATGCGCGAACCGGACCCTTCTCTGTCGGTTGCTAGGCGTCGTCACCCGCTCGAGTCAACGTGAGCCTCTGCGACCAGCATTCGACCAGACGAGGCAAAGGATTTCAGCCGCACGACGTCCCAGGCCTGCGGCGGTTCTCAGCCCCAGATGCTGTCGCCCGCCGCCAGACCAAGGGTGACACCGGAGGAGCCGGAGGTCGAGCGACGCGCGACTGTTGACGAGCGACGAACGCGCTGCGATCGGAGCCGCTTCCCCTTGCAACCAGCTAGCGAGACCTGCGGCGTGGAGACGGCAGGGTGGGAGAGGGGTAACTGACTGCAGCAGTATGCCGCCAAGACCTGTGGTGCGATGGGAGCGACCGTCAGCTCGAGAGCGGGAAGCAGACGGGGGCGACCCGCAGTCGACCTCGGAGGGACATGCTGTCGACTGCATCGCCGCCGCCTCTGAAGGCGCGCGACGTTGACGGGATGGCAAGGGACGGACCGGGTAGAGGATGCGACGATCTAGCCGGCGGAGCAGCTGCTCCGAGTCGCGGGCGAGCATGGCCGGGTCGGAAGCGTCGTCCGAGGAGGGCAGCAGCAGCCGGCTGACAGGTTGCTGCTCGAGATGGGGCTGAGGGCCGGGCGCACGCCGCCGGTCACGCCGCGCCGTGACAAGCATGCCCCGCGCGGCGCAAGACGGCCGGCCGGCCGATCGCCCCGCCTGCTGTGTCGTTTTCCTGGCCGACTCGCGCGTGCAGAGGGCCGACCCACTAAACCCTCATCATCTTCCCTTCTTCCCCCCTCGGGCCTCTGTGTGTTTGCTGGTCAACCCCCATCCCTCCCCTCGACCTCTCGACCTCGGCACATCCAGCAGCAGCAGCAGCAGCAGCAGCAGCACAACTGCTCGCTGTCCGCCCTCCTCGGCGCACCAGCCTCCTGGACATGTCGCCAGCGGCGGCCGCCAGCCCGCCGCCGGCGCCGGGCTCGCCCGCGACCCGCTCGACCCGCTCGACACGAGCGGCCGCCGCCGGACCTCCTCCTTCTGCACCTCCGGCAGTAGCGGGTGGTGGACCAGCAGCAGCGCCGGCCGTCGCCACTCGTCGGTCGTCCTCGAGGCCGTCGACGCCCGCCGCCGCTGGTGCAGCATCATCAGCGGCGAGCGCCGGCGGCGCCGTCGCTGGCGCTGGTCCGGCGCCGAGCCAGCGCCCACTCCGGCCTCGGTCGTCGGCGGCGGCGGCGGTGGCGGCAGCAGCATCCACCACCGTCGTCCAGCCGACGGTCCCTCTCCCTCCGCCGCCTCTCGCCTCGTCTTCGGATGCCATGTCGACCAGCGAGGCCTCAGCGCCGAGCCCAGCCGGCCCGCCGCCGTCGTCGTCGTCAGCGGCGATAGCCGCCGGGTCGGCGCCGAAGGCTGCCGTCAGTCAGCCGTCGACGAGGTCCCTTCGCACGCGAGCGACGACGACGGCCGCCGGAGGGGGTCCTCCCACCCCGACCGGGCGACCACCACCGCCTGCCGCAGCACCGTCACCGTCTGGAGCGGCAGCGGCCGACGGCCCGTCTTCGAGCGGTCTTCCGCCTCCAATACCACCAACATCCTCCTCGCGGCCGACTAAGGCCACCGCCGCCGCCGCCGCCGCCGCCGCTGCGGCTGCGTCATCCTCGAGTGCGGACGGCAGGCCAGCACCAACGCCTCCGCTCCGGACCAGTGCGCGCTCGGCCTCGGCCCACGTCAACGCCGTCGCTAGCGGATCGGGCTCGTCCGCACCGGCAGCAGCGACGCCCTCTGCACCTCGGGGCAAAGCGGCGGCGGCGGCTGCAGTCGAGCCCTCGAGCTCGAGCGCTACACTTTCTGCTGCAGTGCCAGCTGGCACCGCCTCGTCTCGTCCAAAAGCGGGCTCTGCAGCAGCAGCAGCAGCTCGTGCTTTGTCACCAACCCGCCGCTCGCCTGGACCTTCTTCAGCCGGTCCAAACGGCTCGTCCATGACCGCCTCTTCAGGTCCTCCGGCTCGCACTGCCAGCGGAAATGGGTCCAAAGCCTCCAGCTCGACGACGGGATCGGCGCACGTCAACCCGTTCCTTGCGCAGAGGACGCTCCCGGCCAGCGTCGACGCGCTCGACAGGGATGACGCCGTTCTGATGGCCGTCTGCGGCGCACTGAAAAGTCTTGTACGTTCCCATTTCGTGCCCCCCTCTCTGCACCCCACCATCGTATCTGTGCTGACGAGGCTCTGGCTCCTTCGTCGCTCGCAGAACAACCGGGCGATGCTCGTCGGTCAGCTGGCTGAAGAGTGTCTCGCACGCGGATGGATCGCGTGCGTCCTTCCTCCTTCCATCGCGCCAGCTCCCGTCCCAGTCTTCTGACCCTTCCTGCCCCTGCTCCTGCCTTGCCAGACCCATGACGGGCGACAACGCCAAGACGGACCCGACTCGTCTGATCGACGGAGCGATCCGCGCCCACCTCAAGCGCTGCGGCATCGCGCCCGACTCGAAGCTGCCCGCCGTCGCGCCCGCCTCGCGCCGGCCGCTGGTCGACAAGCACGTCCTGACAGGCTCGTCGGCCGAGCGTATCCTTGCGCCGGCACTGCATCCGAGCATGATGCCCCCTGCCTCGGCGGCCGACGCCGTCAAGGGCAAGGGCAAAGCTGCCAAGGCCGTGGCAGCCGCAGCAGCAGCGGCGGCGGCGGCGGCAACAACAGCGACCGGCGACGGCGAGGCGGCAGCTGCTCCCGCGCTGGCCGGACCGAAACCTAAGAAGCCGCGCGGGTCCGTCTGGTTTCTTACCGAGGCGGCGGGCGAGGTCGACCCGTTCGTGCGCGAAGGCCTGCGCGAGCGCTTCTCCTCGCTCTACACCTTCACCGCCGCCGGCGGCAAGGAGGGCGGCGGCGTCGGCAGCTCCTCGACGACGGCGGCAACGACGGCGGCCGGCGGCCCTGCGGTGCCGGGCGGGAAGAAGGAGCGCGAGCGGGCAGAGAAGAAGGCCCGACGCGAGCAGGCCAAGCTCGACAAGGCGAATGCGGCAGCGGCACCGCCTCCGCCACTGATGCTTAAGATCAAACTCAAGGTCAACCCGACGCCGGCGGCGGCGGCCAAGCCGGCCGAGTCGACGGTTGACGACTCGGACTTCTCGTCGGACGATGACGACGAGAGTGACTCGGAGGGCTCGGCGTCCTCGTCCGACGAGGACGAGGAGACAGAGGGCTCGTCGGAGGAGGACGAGACCGACGAGGATATGACTGAGCCGATGGACGTCGACGTCAAGCCGTCAGCGGCCGGACTGTCGACGACCGGCGGGACGCCCTCTGGCCTGCCGAGGGGCTTTGCCTCGTCGGCCGTCGTCGACTCGAACGGCCAGCGATGCGACCTGCGTTCGCCGGCCGGCCTCCCGCCAGCCTACACGTCGACCTCGACTCCCGGCGGGCCACCTCCGCCGACCCCGATGGAGGTCCTCGCCTCGCTCGGCAGTCCCCGGCTCAGGTCAACCGGTCTCGGCGGCGCCGGCAGCAGCAGCAACGGCAACGGCCACCACCATCGCCGGCGCGAGTCGTCGGTCGAGCTCCACCTGAGCGAGCTCGGCGGCGGCTCGCCCGACAAGCGCAATCGGCGGGGAATTGGACCCGGCTCGGCCGACGACTTTAGACGGCAGGCCGACGAGGGCTCGCAACAGCGGCCGTTCATGCTCTCGCTTCTGCCGACCAACACGCGCATGACCCTCTCGTTCCCGGCCGTGCTCTCGCCGACAGCCTCGCCCTCCATCCCATCCGACAAGCTTCCCTTCAACCACCCGAACCACCCGTCACGGGCGCACGGCGGCGGCGGCGGCGGCAACGACGACGACGATGACGCTGACGAGGACGGCTTAACCGTCGGCAAGAGCGGCGTCCGGCTCAGCGGCGGCGGTCGGCGGCGCGGAGCGGGCTCATCGGGCTCCTACTTCCCCCAGTCGACCCCATCTCGCGTGACGTCGCCCTCGAGCCGGCCGCTCCTCCTCCAGCCGGCGTCTGAGCACCCGGCGCCGATCCATGAGTCGCTCGTCGAGGGCGCCGACCCGGACGACGAGACGGCTTACCCGCTCCATCTTGCGCTCCTCTCCTCCTTAAAGGGCGGTTCGCCCCCGTTCCACCACCTCGGCCGGTCGTCCTCGTCGGTTTTGCTCGATCGGTCTTACCGCGAGGGCACGTTTGACGACGAATATGTCGACGCCGTCTCGATCTGCGAGCCCGGGGCGACTTACGAGTCGTACGAGACGGAGCCGAGCCCGCCGTTCGAGGAGGGCTGCGCCTCGAGCCCCGAGGCGGCCGGCGGCGCAGGCGCCGGTATCATCGACCCGGCCGTTGCGAAAGCGGGCGAGTGGGCCGCCGCCGTCGCGGCCGGCGGTGCCGCGCCCAAGGAGGAGCCTCGGAGCCCGCCGGTCGGCCTCGGCCTCGCTCACGATGGCAGCGTCGACAGCGACTCGGGGCTCGCAGCCGACGATGACGCCCATTCGGCCGGCGGGACGGCGGCTGGTGGCGGGCTCGGCTTTGGCAGCCTCATGGACGAGGACTTTCTTGGGCCCGAGAGCGTCGGCCTCGAGGAGCTCGAGCGTGTTTGGGGCGCCGGCGGTCGAGGCGCAAAAGGCTCCAAGAAACGCAAACGGCCGAGCGTTGGTCCCCTGGCGGCATCAGCGGCGGCGATGAACGAGCGGTCACCCCCGTCGGACGACACGGACGTCGTCATGGATGACGCCGACGACGACAACGAGCTCGACATCGACGACGATGACGACGAGATGGACTCGGTCGCCCAGAGCGAGATCCGGCGCCAGAAGGAGGCGTTCGCTCAGGCCCTCGTCGAGCGCGCCCGGTCGGCGACGGCCGTCATGATCTGCCCGGACCCGCTCGGTGGGTCGTGCGCGAGCTCGGCCGCCGGCGGCGACGACTCGGTCGGCGGTGGCGGCGACGAGGACGACGCGGCCGGCCGGGCTCGGGCGATCAAGCACCGCCGGACGAGTTCGCTTCCCAAGCCGCTGCCGGCACCTCTAGCGCGCCGCAAGGAGCCATCGCCGCTCGGCTCTGCGGCTGCGACTGCGTCGTCTCTGCCTGGCGGTCAGACCGCGCCGGCCAAGCCCGCTTCTCGGAATGGCGGCGGCCTCCATCTCCGCGACCTCGTCTGCGACGCCGAGCTGGAGGGCATGGATGATGAGGACGACGAGCAGGCGGTCGAGCAGTCAATCCTCCCGGTATCGACCTCCTCGACTACCGCTGTAGCCCCTTCTGCGGCGGCGCCCAGTGCAGCGGCCCCCACCTTTGCATCAACCTCCTCGACAACTGCTATCGGTCGTCTGCCTGGGTCTTCAGCGCCCGCCTCGGCCCCTGCTCGGCCCGTCTCTGGCCCTCCGAGCGCCGTCGGTCGGCTTTCAGTAGCAACCCGCGATGCGCCCCCTCCGCACCCGGTCTTCCCCCGGCCGGGCCATGGCTCGCTCCCTCCGTCGGCCGGTCCACTCCGCACGGGTCCTGCTCGGCCATCCTCTGCGGCAGGCGGCGCGCCCTCAGCATCGGCGCCGACCTCCAACGGCCCCTCGCCACCGCCGACGCCACGGTACACCATCATTTGCTCGACGGTGCCGCTCCTGCCCGAGCCTGCCAAGGTCATGTCGACGACCATCTGCGGAGGTGCGTCTCGTCCTGCGTGTTTCTCATCAGCTGCGTGATTTGGGCTGATATCGTTCCCTTCTTCAACGCGCCGCCAGTCCCGGTCTACTGTGTCAAGATTGCCTACAGCGACAAGGAGAGCGACTTCGTCCTCGTCGCCCGCCGGATGGACAGCGACGACATCAACCTCTCGCTCGTCGCCCTCGTCCGCGATCTTAACCTGAGCGAGGCCGACGTCGCCCGCCGGCTGCCGGCCGCGCACGCTGCATCGCGGACGCTCGTCGAGTGGGGCAATCACGGCGGCCTCATGAACGGCATCTGGGCCTCGCTTGAGGGCGCTCGCGCCGTCGTTACCTCTCTCAACGTGCGCTTGCGCTCTGCTCCGCCTGTCGTTTCCGCTGAGATTGGCATTGACGTCCGCGTTCCCTGTCGCTCTGCCCGCAGGTTCAAAACGAGAAGGCCCGCGCCGGCTTGGCCGTTCTGCTTCGCACCGACCTCCGGACCTTCTTTCCGCAGGTGCGTTTCTGCGTCGCAGCCTCGCACGGCGGCCTCGACGTCCAGGTGCTGACGCTCTCCCTCCGCTTCTCTAGTACAAGCCGCCGATCACCGACCTCAGCGGCTTCAAGAAACGTGCCGGCTCGGACAAGGCCCTGCCGTCGCCCTGGCTCGCCCAGCAGCTCATGATCCAGCAGCAGCACCAACAGCAGCAGCGCCGGCCTGTCAGTGCGCCCGCGTCCGTCTCAGCCAAGGCGCCCGTCAACCTCGTCCCGAAGCCGCGCGTCAACGGACCCGCTGCCGCTCAAGCCCGACCTCTACCAGCGGCGGCGGCGGCAGCTGCGGTACAAGCCCGGCCGCCGATGGTCAAGCCGGAATCTACGCCTGCTCCCAAGTCGACGCCCATCGCCCGGCCGATCCCTGCGGTTCCGGCCAAGGAGACGAAGCCGACCCCGCCCGTCCCCTCGCCCAAGAAGCCTGTGCCGCCAGCCCCGCGGCCAGTCGCTGCGAGCACACCGCCGCCGCCCCCGCCGCCTCCGGCGCCCCCCGCAGCGCCCGAGCCGATCGTGAAGACGGTCGAGGCGAAGTTCTCGGACCCTGATTCGCCGCTGTCGCCCGACCCGATCGCCTTCCTCTCGCCGGCCGCCTCGCCGTCGTCCCCTTCCTCGTCACGTCCGCCGCCGGTTGCCCGGGTCAGCCCGGTCAAGACCCGGAGTCGGCCCACCCCCGCCGCCGCCACGTCGACGCCACCGGTCGCCACCCGGCGGTCGAAGCGCAAGTCTGGCGGCGTGGCCTCCTGAGACGTTTCTTCTTGTTTTCTATTCACCCTTTCTCTCTCGCTTCGTTCTTACTCATGTAGCCTCCATCTCCCTCGAAAAGCCACCCTATGGACACGCTCACGACCCCCGGCCGCCTTCCCGCCGCCGCATGACGAACGACCTTCTATGACGACCCCTACCTCGCACACGCCCGCCGCCCAACTCCTCCTGGCCCACCCTTGCTCCCCCCCTCTCCCTCCCCCTCGGCTCGGCCAAGCTGCTGCCTTCTGCCATGCCCTGCAACCTGCCCGAACGACTCATCCGTCAGCGACGTGCTTCGCGAAAGAGGCTTCGCATCTCAATCCATCGGCTCGGCCTCGGTCTCGCGTGTCTCGGCCTCGAGCGCCTCGAGCGGCCAGCCAATGTCGGCTTTGGTCAGGGAGGTGCCTTCAACCTGGCTGGCGACAAAGCCGAGGATCATGTCGACGTTGGACGGCTCCGACTTGTGGAGGAGCGCGATGAGCGCGTTGACCCAGATTGTGTTGAGGACGCCATAATCGGCCGTCTCGCCGAGGATCGCCTTGAGGCCGAGCAGGACGCGAAGGACCGCCTGCCGGCCGGCCTTCAGCTGACCGACGACGTCGGCCCGGACAGCCTCGCACAGCGCCCAGTGCCGGTAGAGCGGGAAGGCGAGCGCACGCCGGTAGCTCGCCCGGAGGGCCGACTGGACCGTCGGGTAGGCCTCGGACGGGAGGAGCGCCGTAAAGAGGGGCGTGAGCGAGATGACGGTCCAGGCCGACTCGGGCGTCGGGTCGGCCATCGTCGACCGCGTGTCGTAGGTTGCCGCAAAGAGGATGACGAGGAGCGAATGCCAGAGCGTCGGCTTGAGGCCAGACAGGAAGGGCACTGCGTTGAGATAGAGTTGCAGCAGAAAGAATCAGCGCTGGACGTGTGACCGCCGCCTCCAGCCGAGATGACCTCACGGGCATCGGTCGTCTCGAGCGAGGCGAGCGTCGTTTTCTCGGCCTCGGTGAAGAAGGCGTCGTCCGATCCGACTGCGGTGACCTCGGCCTGAGGCGCCTTCCAGCGGATGAGCTCCTTGATCTCGTCGTCGTAGACGAAGTCTCCCCTGTTCGATGAGCGATGGGGGTGAGTTGCGCGCAGCGTGAAGGGGCGGGAGAAGAAAGGCGGCAACAGACTGGTACTGGCCGGCGTCGAACTTGGCCTCCTCGCGCTCGGTGCACTTTACGATGCGCTCTTCGACGCTCAGCGACTCGCCCGCCGAGCCGAGGTCGTTGAGTTCGCCATGGATGCCAGCCGGGAAGAGGCCGCTGTGGATCGACAGGAAGCCGTAGGGGGCGCCGTCAGCCTTAGCCTTGGGCGTCGCCTCTGCCGTCGACGTAGCGGCCGGCATCGACTGAGGCAGCCGCCACGAGTTGGCCTCGGCTACGGTCAGGGTGCAGAGGGAGGGGGCCACGTCTCGTCAGCCCTCGGGTACCGAGCGTCAGCTCGCAGACTATGCAGCGGGGGGGAGGACCGACCGGCGAGAAAGATCTCGCGCTCCTTCTTGAGCTCGAGCAGGCGAGCCGCCTCGCTTTCGCTGCCGCCCTTCATCAGCCGTTCAAAACCCTTGCTACCCTCTGGCACCGTGCCGGGGATCATCTCGCCCTTCTCGCCGACGCCGAGCATGCCCTCGAGGTTGTCGAGCCCTTGCCAGAGGCCCTCGACCGCCTTGCGGACCGTCACCTCGAGCTCGCCCGAGCCAGCCTCGTACGACGCCTGAGCTTCATTGTCCGACTCGACGACGCTGCCAGGTAGCTCGAGCCGGAGGAAGAAGGGCTCGACAAAGAGCGAAAAGTGGTTATTGGACGTATGGAGCTCGACCTCGTCTGGCTGGTCGACGCGAGCAAAGGGGTCGGGCGGGGCCGAGGGGCTCTCATTCAGCCCTCGGCCCCGGGACGGAGAGCTCGCACACGACCCTGAGCCGGGTAGGACAGAAACGGACCGAGATGTTGGGGCAGTGGATCTTGGCCGTCAGGTGCGTCGGCGTCTGCGACAGCTTGAACGTCGGGGTGATCATCTTGGCGGGTGGGTCGATGTTGACGCGCGTCAGGCGCTAGTCGCCGTCGACGCCTCCAGTCCGAGCGGCCTTTCGTCGTCGCCTCCCGCCGTCGATCCTCCTCAAGGGGTCACGAGACATCATTCGAAGAGGGTTCGTTAGATAGTAGTGTCGTCAAAGAGAAAGTCCCGCCAGCGTCCCTCGTACAAGGCCCTGCCCCCTGCCCCTCAAGTCTCGACCCCATCGCCCGTCAGGCCCCAGAGCCGGTCGGCGAGCGCCGCCCGCTTGGCCCGGTCGGCCCGGTCCTCTGGCCTCAGGCCTTCGACGACCGTGACGTCGTCCGAGTGGTCGTTCCGAACGAGGATCTTGCGCGCCGCCGCGCCGTCGGTCGCTGGGAGCAAAGTGAAGCCGAGCGACTGAAGCAGGTTGAGCCGGATGCTGCGCGGAGCGGAAGGGATCGAACCGAAGCGGTCGTCAGCAACGAGCCGGGCGAGCCTTGGACCGATCTGATTTCCAAATGATACGGCAAGTGAGAGACGGGCACTGCGAGCGAGGGACGCACGCTTCCGAGTCGAGGTCGTCACTCCGCTCGAGCGCTGCCTTGCGGTCCTTGACGAGCTCTTCGCCCTCCTCGCGCAGCTTGCCGACCTTGCCCTCGATGCCCGTCAGCGCCGCCTGCCGTTCGTTGATCGTCTTGGCAAGCGCAAACTTTTGCTTGTCAAGCTGCTCCATTTTGAGCCGGTGCGACTCGGCCGAGGGCACGTGCGGCGGCCGTACCGACTGGGACGAGGCGTGCGCGAGCTTCTTGCTCAGCGCTGGCGGCGCGTGTGTTGACCGAAGGCACAGAGCGTCAGCCGAGAGGTTGCTAGCAGAAATGCCGGGCAGGACGTACCTCGGAGCTCAGAGTGGACGCTGTCGAGCTCGGCCATCCGCTCCTGGTCGCGCTCGTCCATCAGGCGCTGGGTGTCGTTGACATGCTCGAGGTCGCTCGCCGTCGAGATCAGAGGCAGGACCGACTGGAGGATGGGTCTGCCCGCGACAAAGCAACCGCGCCATCAGCGATCGTCCTCCCACCTCTGACTGCAGTCTGGACGTACATCGGCTCGAGCCAGTCTGTCGATGTTGAGGCCATGCCGCTTGCAGGCGTTGGAGCGCTCAGAGAGGGGAAGAGAGGGGGGGGGAGGGTCGGTGTTGCGAGGTCGCCAGTGAGGGTCGGTCGGGCGCAGCCGAAGCTCGAGGTCGAGAGCCGTTCGACGGTCACCTCCTTCTCCCTTGAGCTTAGCCATCAACTCCGCGCCATGTCGGACAGCCAGCCCTCGACGTCGGTAGCTTCTGATGCAAAGCTAGCTGTCAGGACTCAGCTGAAAGCGGCCAGCAAGCCGAAGCGTGCGCCCCAGCAGTCCAAGAACCTCCGTGGGCGGCCGACGGACCCGCTGCCGACACGCGTTTCCAAGACGCTCGCCTTCCTCCTCCGGCACGGGGCCGACAAGGAGGGTCTGGCCATCAGGCCCGACGGCTACCTCCTGGTCGACGAGCTGGTGCGATCTCCGAGTCTGATCGCCGCAGGAGACGAGAGGGGGCTGACCTCGCCGTCTGACCGGCCGATCTTCCGCGCAGCTCGCGCACCCCTCGCTCAAGCTCAACGGCGTCGACCTCGGCCAGCTGAGGCAAATCGTCGAGTCTGACGCCAAATCGCGCTACTCGCTCGACGAGCTCCCACGCCCAGCGCCCTCATCCGCGGCAGATGCCGAGGCCGACGTCGGGCCCTCATCGACGGGAGAGAGCTCGCGGGCTGGCGCTGCCGCCGGCGCCAGCGTTGCCTGCTACATCAGGGCTAACCAGGGTCACTCGCTCGATCTGAGCGGCATGGAGGGCGGCATGCGGCGAGTCGAAGTGGCCGAGCAGGCCGGGCTGGCCGTCCATGGGACTTACGAGCGGCATTGGCAGAGCATCTGTCCGTCTCGCCTTTTGCGTTCCTGGCCGCCGAGTGGGCTTCTTGCCAGCTGACCACTGGAGGTCCTCATTCGATGCGCAGACGAGAGCGGCCTCCAGAAGATGACGCGACAGCATATCCATCTCGCGCTCGACCTCCCACCGGCCTCGTCCTCCTCTTCGAAGCCGCTGAGCCGAGTTCGCAACGACGGCGACGGCGACGACGATGTGAACGAGCCGACCAAAACGGTTTCTGGCATTCGACCGTCAGCCGACCTCTACATCTACCTCGACGTCTCTTTGCTGCTCAACCGTACGTCCCGCAATCTTTTCCCCTCCGCAAGACCCTTTTTCGCCCCTCACTAACCTTGCGTTCCGGCCCCTTCTGTCACACGTCGCAGAGGCTGTCCCGCTCTTCCTCTCAGCCAACGACGTCCTCCTCTCGCCGGGCGACCCGTCGACGCCCGGGTCAATTGGCCGTCGGTTCTTCCTCCGCGCCGTCCGGCGGTCGGGCGAGGTGCTGTGGACGAGGTCGGAGGACGGAGGGGAGGCGTGAGCAACATCGGAACGGGGCAGCTGGGCTGGGTCGAGTCGAGTCGACAGCTCGACGAGGGATCAATGCTACAGCTCAGTCTCTCTGCTGTCGTGTCTGTGAGGGGGTGTCGTCCGTCGATCCTGGTGCTTCCGGCTGAAATTCGACGTAGCAACGGTTGCCGCACGACGGCTGGCAATCGCTGCGCCTGCCAGGACGGCTAAGAGCGCGGTCATGATCCTGCGCGGATCCTCCTCCTCGCGCGCGCTGTCTCCGCTGCTCTGCATGAACTTCCGGCTACATTGATTATCGGGCGCTTCCGATGGCAGGCTCGTGCGTGTTGATCCCTCTTTCGTCCGACTGTCCCGAAGCTGGTCGACGGGCCGTGACTCTCTTACCTCGGGGGAGTGACGTTGCATGTGACTGGCCAGGCTGGCCGAGTCGGAGGGGGAAAGAGGGCCACGTACACCCCAAATGCTGCGACTTTTGCGACTCCGGAAAACGAAGTCGCCGCGGCGATCTACTGATCCTGCCCGACCGGCCGCCTCGACTGGGTTTGTTTCTGCGCGCGATAGGAAGCGCCGATCAAGCAATCCCTCCCCGTACCAGTCTCGCTGAAAGCAGTGTCGGCTGGCGGCGAGCCGAGGGGTGCACATGTCGCGGGGTTGTCGTCGTGTCCTTTGCGCCAGGCGCGCGCGCGGCGCCGACCGAACCCCTTTCCCGTCGGCGGCGGCGACAGGCGGCGCGCGCAGCCCGCGCGGGCGACCGGGGCGCGCGCGCCGCCCTCTTGCGCCGCCTGTCGACCTCTCTTGCCCCGCCGACCCCAACGCCCACACCCTCACACACCTTGCTCCTCAGACATCCTCTACTTCCTTACCGAGCCCTCTCTCTCATCAACATGGTTGCCACCAAGACTGCTGCTGCCCCCAAGGCCAAGGCCAACCACCCGACCTTTGTCGACATGATCAAGGTCCGTCGTCCCGTCTCGCGTCGTCCCGTCACGAGGGGTGCGAAAGAGTGGCCACCGTCCCATCAACACCGGCCCGCGACAACCCCCCTCACGCCCTGCCACTTTGGCCGGCGCCATCCCTCGATGCCACCTCGGGCATGTCCCTGGCCAAGTCTGACCTCGCCAGCGGTCGTCCTGCGGCCTTGGCGAGCTCGGGCGCGAGGCGTGTTGGTCAACCGAGAGGGGAGGCGCGACCGGCCCTGCCGGGTCGGTGACCCCCCCGACCGAACCCTCCCTCCATCAGCCGCCTTCCACACATCTTTCGACGCGACCGAGCGCGCCATGTGCTCGGTCGGCCTTCCATCCATCCCTCCTGTCGAAAGCCCGCGCGCGTCGCTTTGGCGCGTCGTCGTTCGCGGCTCGCGAGGCCAGAGGGCCCTATCGCGGGAGAGGCGCGGGAGGGACCCGGGTCGTCCCTCGTCCATCGGCACCCGTCCGACTCTTTCCCCTTCCTCAACCGCCCGCCACTTCCCAATTTTGCGAGACCGGGCGACCGGCGTGGATGGGACCTCTCCGCTTCCAGCCGTGTCGCGCTTGTGGCATGGCGAGGTGGCGCGAGGGCCGTCGACGGTTCGCATCGTCTCGACGGGTCGGATCAGCTTTTCGCTCCGCCCCTCCGTCCCTTGCCTCACCCCTCTGACCGACCGTCGCCGCCCCCTTCCTCCCTCCTTGGTCTTACCTCGAAACAGGAGTGCATCGCTCAGCTCCCCAAGGAGGACACCCGGCACGGTGCCTCGCGGCCCCAGATCAAGAAGTCAGTCGTCGCCCTCCTCATTCATCGCGCGTCAGCCTCCGCGCGTCCCCCCCTCCTGACCCGGCGCTCCGGACACTGACGCCCCCCCTCCCCTCCTTCCAACCCTGTCTCACCTGACTCGCCTCACTTTGCTCGCGTCTCTCGAACGCCCGTCTAGGTTCCTGGCCGCTACCTACAAGCTCGACATGTCGGCCGCCTCCAACACGACCAACATGTCGAAGGCCATCTCGGGCGGCGCCGAGCGGGGCGTCTTCTCGCTCCCCAAGGGTGCGCACCGATCGTCGTCTTTGTCGTCGTCGCCTGAAATTCCTCATTTCCTGACGCCGCATCAACTCGCCTTCGCCAGGCCCGTCCGGTCGCGTGAAGCTCGCCCCCAAGGTCAAGGCTGCCGACAAGGAGGTGACTCCCTCATGCTCCGACGCGTCTCGCGAGATCGGGACCGGGACGCTGACCTCATGCCTCTTTATGGCAGAACGTCAAGCCGGCCTCGGCGACCAAGAAGGCTGCCGCTCCCAAGAAGGCTGCCACCGCTGCCCCCAAGAAGGTGTGCACCACGCTCATTTCGCTTCCTCTTGCACTGATGCTGTCGACTGACCGCCTTCCCGTCTCCGTCCCCACAGCAGGCCGCCGCCACCGCCGTCGCTAAGAAGGCTGCCGCCCCGGCGGCCGCTAAGAAGGCTCCTGCTGCCAAGAAGGCGCCGGCGACCGCCGCCGCCAAGAAGACCCCGGCCAAGAAGGTGCGTCTCTTTGATCCTGAGAGATCTCTGCTTTGGGGGGTGCAGGCGGCTGATCGACACTTCCACTCCCGCGTAGACGACGGCGACCAAGACCAAGTCGTCGACGACCAAGGCTGCCGCGAAGCCCAAGGCCAAGGGTCCGTCTGCAGTATCTCGTAGACTATGGACTCGTCGCCTGACCTTCCCTTTCTCCCCTCGCAGCCGCTGCCCCTAAGAAGGCCGCGCCGAAGAAGGCTGCCGCCAAGAAGTAAAAGCGCACCGGTCCCCTCTCCCGCCTGCCCCCGTCTTCGCCCGCTCTTGCTCCTTCCAGGCCTCGGCCTGCGACCGGCCCTCGCTCTCTGTGCCGCTCTACCCACCCCGCCTCCGGTGCCACTCGTGTCCTCTGCTCAACCGACCCAGCTCTACGTAACCCTCCGTTAGCTCACGACCCGAACCTCCCTCACGTCCTCACCTCAACTCCTCCCCCTCTCGCCTGTCTCGCTGTAATCCGCCCACCCTTCGCCCCTTCGTATTCGCCTCTCCTGTTTCCCTCACCTTTTCTTTGCCGATCCTACGCCATTCGACACAGCCACGGAGCGCGCAAAGCGGCCGCGTCAGAGGCCCGCAGGCAAGCTTCAATGTGTGAGGCATCTCGTCTCGCTAGGACCTGCGGCTACTGGTGACGGCGGACGGTCTGCGGACGCTTGATGGGTGGGATTGCGTCGGCAGGCCACCCGACTGGGCGACTGCTCGTGCCAGACAGACTGAGTGCTAGCCCGCTGTCGAGGGCGAGACGATCGGCCGGCCTGTCCTCTGCTCGTCTCGCCCGGCAGCTTCGGCGGTTCGGGGCAGGAACCGTCGCGCGCAGCAGGCAACGAACGGCTCGCCCCTCCCCAACCGCCACGATGGCCGACAGCTCGAGCCCTTCCTCTTCCTCGTCGTCGCCACTCTTGCTCGCTCACCGGCTGTCGGCCGCCGGTCGCTACGCCGAGGCCGCCGTCCACTTTGGTCTCGCCGCGGACGAGACGGACGATCCTGGCGTTCGTCCCACCTACTCCCGGCGCCCAGACAAGCATCGCAGGCTGCTGATGTCTCGCTCGCCCCCGCCGACCGCCTCTCCCTGATGGCAGGCCCAGCGAACGCTCAAGGCGCTCAAGAGCCAGCATGAGCGGAAAGCGCTCGACATTGATCGGGCTCGCCGCCGTCAGCAAGCCCAACCCCAAGCTGGCGGCCCGGTCGGAACGTCGTATGGACCTTCGAGCTCGCCGCCGGCCTCACCAGCCTCGGCCCATCGACCTCGCTCACGACCAGGCAAGACTGAGCGTCGCCGCGAGCGGGTCGACGAACCCTCGCCGCCGTTCGCGCTCGCACTCTCGCAGGCCGCTGCCGTCTCGTCGGCGTCCGCCGGCACGGCAGTGCCGGGACCGGCAGCCCAGCCGATGCGGGGAAGCACGTCGCTCGTCCGCCAGGCGGCGGAGCGAGCACGCACCCAACGGCATCTCGACCGTTCAAGGATCGACGAAGGGTTCGCCCCCGGTGTAAAGGACAGCATCAGCGGCGGTAACGGCGGCGTCTGGGCTGGCTCGGGCTCGTGGATGCCTGGCGGGCCTGGGGAGAGCAGCTACCTCTCTCACCGCGAACGGGTGCGTGCCTCCGTGCCGGCTTTGGGACTGACGGCCTGTCGGCTAATGGTCCTTCCTTTAACCCACTTCCCATCAGTCTGACCCGTTCGGCCGCTTTTGGGCTGTCGTGGAGGGTTAGTAGTGCGGACCTTCGGCCTGCTACGCCGCCGGTCGACTGACCGACCGGCCTCGACCCCAACCCTCCTGTCGTTTCCTTGGCTTCAGGCATGCTCGGCGACTATTCGAGCCCGGTCGCTTTCGCCTCTGCCCCGATCGGCTCGGTCCTCGACGGCCGGAGCGGTCGGAGCGCGGCTTCTACAGTCCCTGGATCGTCGTCGAGCGGTCTCCGGCGTTCGGTGACGACGCCAGCCAAAATAGAGCATCAGCGTGCGTGGCGCGGCCAGTGGGATTGACGAGGACGCGCAAGTCTCGCCTGTTGCGCAACCCACGCTGACCTTTGCTCGACGCCGTGGGCTACAGACCCAGACGGTCAAACAGAGGAGCGCCGCGACAACCAGCACGACTCGTTCCTGCTCGTCTCGCCCCAAGCGAGCTCGACCGCCTCGTCCTTCGGGTCGCTCGATGACTTTCCGACCTCGTGCGTAAGCCGGCCACCGGCTCCCCTTGCCGATCACCGCAAGGGCTGACTACCAGACTCGCAATCCGTGCAGCAACAAGACGTCGGAGGAGCTTCAGCTCGAGAACCTCTCGCTCAGGCTCTCGCTCGACACGCTGGCCTCGCATGCGCATGCGCTAGAGCGCCAGCTGGCAGAGGCCGCCTCGTCATCTTCTGCGACGACGACGGCTCGGTCGTCCCCTGCTCCTGCTGTTCGTTCGCCACCGCTGCCAAGGGAGCTCTCGCAATCGACGCAGCCGGCCGACCCGCGAGCGCGCCTGGGCGTGTCATCGTCGCCGACGACACCACGGGCCGGTCGCGCGTCCACAGATGCGCCAGTGACGACCGTCTCGGCCGCTGCGGCGAGCGTCGTCGATCTCTCGCGGCTGCGACTCGAAGTCGAGAAGGTCTGGCGGGGCGAAGAGAGCAGGGTGCTCGAGATGAGCAGGGCCGTCCAGGCGGCTCATCAGCAGCAGCAGCAGCAGAAGGCCCCCGGCGAAGCGAACGCTGCACAGCCGACGACTGATGCAGGTCAGTCGGATCGCATCGACTGCCCGGACTCCGACGCTGACATCCGCCTGGGTGGGCATTCTCCCGCTGACCTCTTACGACCCGCAGAGAAGCGCATCGACGAGCTCGAGCGCCAGCTGGCCGTCTTGCGCGACGAGAATGCAGCGCAGGTTCGTCCGACTTCCTGAGGCATGGGATCCAACCCGGGGGTGACTCGACTGACGCTCGACGTCTCCTCTCGGGCATGAGCTAGAAGGAGACAATCGCGCGCTTAAAGGACCGCTTTGAGCGGATCAAGTCGAGCGCGAGGAAGCGGCGCGAAGAGGAGCGCGGCCGCGAGCAGGATGATGCCGGGCCTGCGATGGAGGGCGGCTTGCCGGCTGGGCCAGAGGAGGCCGCCGGGTCGCCGAAGGCGGTACCGAGTACTGGATGAGCTTCGCCGATGAGCGCAGACTCGAGATGCCGGAGCGGCCACGGTAAGCAACAGCCGCGGGTGCAAGGTCGGCCCGATCGGGCGTCCGCGAGCGAGCGCCAGGCAGGGTGCAGAATCGCCTCCCGTTAGCCCGCCTTCGGTTTGCCGCGGTTGCTTCTGCCACGACCGCAGCCGGAACGTCCGCCGCGGTTGCCCGTCGACGGCGCACCCTCCTGAGGCGGCGGCGCCGGCTGTTGGACAGGCGCCGTCGTCGAAGGGAGGCTGATCGGCCGTCCGGGCACGAAGGCCGGCGCGGTCGGTCGGTTGCCGGCCTGCCCCCCACCACCGAGGATCGTCGGCGGCGGCGGGTTTGTCGTCGATGCGGCGTCACGCTGGAGAAGCGTGATCTTGGGCTTTGCGGTCGGCGGGACGACGTTGCCGCCGGAGACGTTCTGCGGCGGTGCGACCGGCGAACCGTCGCCGTTGGCGTTGGCCGCACCCTTCCTCGTCTCGCGGCGTTTCGAACGGGCGTTGCCGGGTGGAGGAGCGCCAGCAACAGGAGCAGCGCCGCTCTCGCTCGCCGCACCAGCTGGGCTCGAAGTCGGTCCACCAGCCTTGCCGGCCTTCTTCGAGGCCTTGGGCGCCGGTCCCTCTCCAGTCGTAGCGACGGCGGCGGTGGCGGGGGCGGCGTTCGCCTTCTTCTTCGCAGCGGCAGTCTTCCCTCCGCCGCCGTTTGCCGTCGCGGGCGTCGTCGTCCCGGACGCAGTCGCTGGGACCGCAGCAGCCCCAGCAGCTGGCAACTTAGGCCCCTTCCTCTTGCCCTTGGTAGGCCCGTTCGTCGGCGTCTCGGTCTGGCCGTTCGCCGCCGCAGCGCCAGGCGCGCCCTTCTTCTCTTTACCTTTGCCCTTCTTGCCCGCTCCGGGACCCATGGTCGAGGCGGCAGGGGCAGCAGAAGCAGACGCCGCCGCAGCAGCAGCAGCAGCGTTGATGGCCGCCTGCCCGCCCTTTGAGGCGATCTGCGCCGCCTTGCGCGCCTTGAGGTGCTCGAGCAGGGGGGTGATCTTCTGCTTCTGCGCCTCGGTCGGGTTGACGGGCAGCGGCACGTGGTCCTCAACCGCAATCTTCGGCTGCGGCTTGAGCGATTCGAGGAACGACAGATAGTCCGCGTCTGTAATCGCCCAGGGCCGTTCCACGCCAGCGTCAGCGGTCTGAGCGAGGCCACAGATCGACAGGGCGAGCGCAAAGAGCTTGCACCCCGCAGGGGACGCACCGGTGTCGATCGAGCCGGCCTTCGGGTCCGCCTTGGGCCGGGCGACGGGCACCTTCTGATAGACGGCGTACTCGACGACGGCCACGCTCTCATTGCCTGTGTGAGATCGCATCCGAAGAGGGAGTTGCGGGTGCGTCAGCAACTGTGTCCGCAGACCGCACCTGTACGAGCGGCTCGCGTGCGCTGCTCCCTCACACGGGAACGCACCAGCCTTGTCGCGGAAGAGGTGGCCGTCGTAGCTCCGGTGGAAGTCGAGCAGGGCCGCCTGGCTCTTGAAAAGGATGTAGGCCCGCGAATGCGTCGGCTCCTTGTCCCTGTAGCAACCGCGGCAGCCTGCGTCAGATGGCCACAGCCAGAGGGTCGGAGCAGGTTGTGTGAGGGGAGGAGGGGAAACGACGACGCACGCCTTTGCGACCTTGCCCTTGCGGAAGACCTTCCAGCCGGCCGTCTCGTCGTTGACCCACTGGGCCGTGCTCGACCAGAAGACCTCCTCCGGGATATTGGCCGGCAGCCGGCGGACGACGATCTTGAGCTTCGGAGGGGCCGCTCCCCCGCCGCCGGTCGTCGGCCGCTCGCGCTCGGCAGGGGCCGACGCTTGCTGTTGCTGCTGGCCCTTGGGCACCAGCTTGCCTCGCTTCGAGGCTCCGCCGCTAGCAGCCGACAGCTGAGCCGGGTTCTTGCCTTTGGCCGGCGTCGGTATCGCTGCTCCTGCTGCTGCCGCTGGAGCGTCTGGAGGTTGTGCCATCGTTGGCCTGGCGATCGTTGTCGTCGTCGTCGTCGTCGTCGTCGTCGTCGTCGGAGGGGCGAGCGTGGCCCGACTGGCGAGATGGCCCTGCGCGCTGCAGCGAGACGCCCGCCGACCGTCACTCCGCTGCCTTGCCTCCCTTGCCTCCTATCGCCTTTGCACTCTTCCTACTGGTCCAAGCAGCACGATCACGGACAGCAAGGCCGCCTCTTCGAGCCACAGACACTCGACTTTACGTTGAAGGCAGGACGCCCTTTGCTCGCCGTTCTCGCCTTCTTACGTTGCGCGAGCGCGCGCCGCGCCCTCAGCCCCAGCTCGCCCTCGGCTCGGACCTCTCCCCCCTTTGGACCCACCCAACTCGATGGCTCTTCCAAACGGGCACGCCAACAGCAGTGGTAGCACCAGTATGCTACCCTCAGGTCATATCGGTCCCGTCCGCAGCCTGTCGAGCTACGACCCGGCGACGCTCGCCTCTGACGGCGCCGGCAGCTCGGCTCCGACCGCGCCGTCGCGCCCCGGCAAGGGCCGAGCCTCACTCTCTGCCTCGGACGACGGGCTCGATGGCGACGCTCGCGAGCGCAAGGGTGACGACTGGGAGTCGGACGAGGACGATTGGGACGCCTGGGAGGATGGACCTTCGACGGCGGCCGGCTCGGCACGACGGTCAGCGGACATGCACCCCATCGGCGTCGGCCGCAGCAGCAGCAGCAGCAGCCTCGACGACGACGACGACGACGAATGCGCGATGGAGCACGAGATGAAGACGCTCGCGCTCGCAGGCGACGACGGCCATGTCGCGAGCGAAAAGGAGCTGCGCAAGAAGCTCTACTGGCGCGAGGCCATGGTCACCGGCTTCTTTGTCCTCCTCTGGTGCGTCGCGACCTCTCGGCGCCGCCGGAAGCGCGCATGTGCGCGAGAGGCTGACCCCACGGCCCTTGGCGCCGCCGTCTCCTCAAGGTACATGTTTTCGACGCTCATCTCGGTCGGTCCTAGTCCCTCTTGGCTGCTCTATCGCCGCGGCTGAGCGAATGATGTCCTCTCCGCCTATGCTGACCCGTCCCTTCCCCTCCCTCGGCCCTTGCAGCTGTACAACAAGTGGGTGTTTGGACCCAAGTACTTCGGCTTCCCCTTCCCCATGTTTATGACCTTCTGTCAGATGTACGTCCACCCGATGTCTGCCCTTCTTGCCGGCCGATGCTGACCTCGCGCATCCATGGCGACCCCCGTTGCTGCCGCTGCCACAGGCTCGTTCAGTTCTCCCTGGCGAGCATCGTCCGCTTCTCGATGCCTGACCGGTTCAAGCCGCCGCACAACCCGAGCCTCAAGGACTATGGGTGCGCTCTCTACCCTTTCGCTAAGACAACCTCATTTGAGAGGCTGAACGTCTCGCTGTCTTTAGGACGCGAGTGACGCCGACGGGCGTCAGTACGGCGCTCGACATCGGTCTCTCGAATCTCAGCCTCAAGACGATCACCCTGTCGCTCTACAGTACGTCGCACGTGGGGTCAGAGTCGTCGTACTGTGAGTTTCCCGAGCTAATCCTCGTCGTACCATCGCCTGCAGCAATGTGCAAATCGTCGGTGAGTCGTGGGGCGGGGGGGGGGGGGGGGGGGGGGGGGGGGGGGGGGGGGGGGGGGGGGGGGGGGGGGGGGGGGGGGCGGGGGC
>Ga0308160_10001141_pt1 | contig 40214 bp, 37 predicted proteins | sample PhyFR1_FD_201036 | JGI IMG/M metagenome (GOLD analysis project Ga0308160, IMG submission 201036) | Phyllosphere microbial communities from UC Gill Tract Community Farm, Albany, California, United States - DLSLF.R1 | ecosystem: Host-associated > Plants > Phyllosphere > Unclassified | place: USA... | reverse complement strand
CAAATTTGTTTAAGCCTGTCAGCTATTAAAAAGGTAAATGATCAGTAGCGTCGGGCTTCAGCCCGATGTCATTATAACGGATTTAAATTTGGCTTTAGCCAAAAACTACTGTCATTTGGCTAAAGCCGATGAGCAGGACTCACAAAAAAATGGGCTGAAGCCCATTTTTATTGATCGTATAATTGCTCTTATCCCAGACGCAGGTAGATACTCTTTTTTTTCAAAAAGTAATCATGAATACGTTTTATCCGTGAGAATTTTATGGAAACATTCAATTGGAAAAACTACCGGTTCCCAACTGCCTTCTTCCAGCCTACTCATCAGATTTCTCCTCAGAAGCTTTCCGGTCCGGAATTCCCCTGAATTTCTGTTTTCCGGTCAGCAGCTCAAAGAACAGTCGGAAATCCGAAATCAGAGACCATAGCGGATATCTGAAAGTGGCGGGTTTGTTTCTTTCAACTACCGCATGGCTGAACCAGGCAAACCCGTAGCCGAAGATCGGTACATACCAGAGGAACCGCTCTTTTCCCGAAGCAATCACATAGCCGATCACAAAAAAGACAAGCAGTGTTCCGATAAAATGGAGCACACGGGTTCCTGTTTTACTGTGCTCAGTTAAATAATAAGGATAAAATTCCTTAAATGTTTTTATTCTTTCAGCCATGATTATCTGTAATTTAAAGTTCCAATCATAAACGTCTTAGAAGCATTTAATGCCTTGGAGTTTCCAGTCAGTTCCTTCATTACCCCTTCGTTCCGGATGTAATTGGAATGAATAAAATAAGTGTCTTTATTCTCGCGGGTGATATATCCGGTATGGAAATCAAGCCCGACGATGTATACTTGGTTTTTCTTTTTTCCTAAAATATATGTTTCCAGATCCTGTCTTTTGGTAAAATACCGAATGTCCGTGCATAGCTTTTTAATCATTACCGAAGACGCCTGCTGGGCAAGAAATGTCCGGTTGATGCCAAAACCGTAATCAGACAGCGTATTCGTTACAAAATAGCCGCAGGCAATACTGCCTTGCCGGGGTTCCCGTGATGTTCCTGCGAATGACCAGGGCGTACCGCTCCAGTATCGGGAAACATCATTATTGATAAATCTGAAAAAATAACTGCTCTTTTGGTTTCTTTCCTTTTTACTGATGGCTGTTAAAAGTTCTTTATAAGATAATCTTCTTTCTATCGGATTACTTCCGGAAATGCGACCGTCCGTTTTCTTACAGCTGACCGAAAATAAGATCAGGCACAACCAAAAGTATTTCATGGAATATTATGCATTTCTAAGTTTGCTGTTCCGGTATCCGTAGCAGAAATAGATCACCAGGCCTACTGCAAACCACAGTCCAAACCAGAACCAGTTGTCATGGCTCATTCCCGTTAAAAGATAAAGGCACGAACTGAGTCCGATAAGAGGGATCAGCGAAAGGTTTTTAATGAAGGTTACTGCACACAGAACGATATTAATCAGGATAAAGAAGAATATGGAAGCCCTGAATTCCCCTTCTTTCGGATCTTTCCAGTCCATCAGGGTGTGGAAGAAATCCGGCTGCCAGAAGTAGAAGAAAACAATTCCTCCGATGAAAATAAAAGGGAAAATCAATTTACCGTTAATATAAGGAAGATGGAACCTGCCTTTGATCTTTTCTTTGGGCGGCAGCATCAGAACCCCTGCACAAACCAGAACGAAGGCGAAAATGGTCCCGATACTTGTAAAATCGAGGATAAAGCTTTTATCGGTAAATAAGATCGGAATCCCTACGACAATTCCTGTAACTACCGTAGCAAAAGCCGGGGTTTTGTATTTGGGATGTACATCCTGGAATTTCTTCGGCATCAGCCCGTCGCGGCTCATGGCATACCAGATCCTCGGCTGTCCCATCTGGAAAACCAGAAGAACAGTGGTAATCGCTACGATGGCTACGAAAGAGACCACCAGCTCCATCCAGGCTACATTGGTGTTTGATTTTTCGAAAATGAAGGACAGCGGATCCCCAACCCCGTCGAATTTCCTGTAATCCACCATTCCGGTCAGCACCAGGGTCAGGGCGATATAAATAACGGTACACAGCACCAGGGAAATGATCATTCCTTTCGGCAGCGTTTTCTGCGGATCTTTTGTTTCTTCCGAAAGCACACTTAGTGCATCGAAACCGATATAAGCAAAGAACACGCCTGAAACAGCGCTCATAACGCCTGCGAAACCATTCGGCATAAACGATGAAACGTGGGTTTCCGGATTCACCGGCGTCCAGTTATCAGTATTGATATAGGCAAATCCCACCAGGATGACCAGAATAATAACGGCCAGTTTAAGAATCACCAGCACATTGTTGAAATTCTTGCTTTCTTTTACCCCGACATAACACAGCCAGGTAATCAGGCCGTTGATCACGAGTGCCGGAATGTCCACGATAAACTTCAGGCTTCCGATCAGCGGTGCATTTGTCCAGGCATTAATCAGCTCCTTATTTTCAGAACCGTTCATAAAAGCTTTCTTCGCTTCGGTATAGCTGCAGGTCAGGTAATCCGGGATGTGCATGCCCAGGCGGTGGAGGAAACTGGTAAAATAATCCGACCACGAAAAGGCTACATAAATATTTCCGAAAGAATACTCCATGATCAGGGCCCAGCCGATGATCCAGGCAATCAGTTCCCCGAAGCTGGCATAGGCATAAGTGTACGCAGAACCCGCTGTCGGGATCCTGCTCGCAAATTCAGCGTAGCAAAGGGCCGTAAATCCGCAGGCAAAGCCACAGATCAAATATAGCAGGATCACGCCGGGACCTCCTCTGAAAACGGCTTCCCCTAAACTGCTGAAGCTTCCCGCCCCTATAATTGCCGCAATACCAAAAAATACGATGTCCCAGACGCCCAATACCCTCAGCAAATGAGTGGAGGTATCGGTTTCTGAATAGTTTTTCCTTCTAAAAAGTTGATTCATTCAATTCTATATTTGATTCGAGAAAAGCAAATGTAATTATTTCTAGGAAATAATTTTTATTTTCTTAGGTTCTTTCCCCGAAAAGTTAAGAAGTCTTAAAAAAATATTCAGTTATTAACAATGTGTTAAAAGGCTTGTTTATACAATTTCTTTTCGATATTTTCGTTGATAAATTGTGGATAAAATTCCTGTAATTTTAAATATTTGAACCTGAACATCAGGCTTTTCCATGTTAAAATTTAAAATTAATGAAATCTAGAAAAATACTTTTAGCGGCTGCTGTCATGTATTTCGGGATCTCCGATGCGCAACAGTCTCAGTACTTTACCCAAAAAGAAAACTACCGGTTCAATTTAGCTGAAAACCTTTATCAGACCAAAATATACAATGCTTCCCAATACGAATATGCCCGACAGTATTTTTACAACGAGCACCTGTCGCGTTCCAGAAAGGAGGCAGCGCAGTTTTTTGATAATGTGATCGGCGTGATCCTTCAGAAAAACCATGCGGAAGAGGGGCTGGCGGCTTTTATGAAAGAATATCCGAATTCAGCGTATTTTGCCCAGGCAAGCTTACCGCTGGCGGATTATTATCTGGCTAAAAAAGATTTCGAAAAGGCATTGGAAACACTGAGAAAGGTAAACCAGTACCAGCTTTCAAAAGAAGAAAACACGCAATACATCCTGAAACTGGGCTATGCCAAATTTATGACGGGCGATTCCAAGGGAGCCACCGATGCGCTGGAGGAAGCCTGTAAAACGGCAGACCAGTCTCAGAGAGGAGACATCGCCTATATGCTGGGCCATCTGTATTATTCAGGCCGGCAGAATGACAAGGCTTTCCGGTATTTCGACTCGATTAAGGAGGAAGCGAAATATTCAAAACTGGTACGTCCTTATTATGTGCAGATGTACTACAACGATAAGGATTACGATAAAGCCATTACCGAAGGGACGGCATTGCTGAGCGAAGATATTTCGGAGGCTTACAAAGCGGAAGTCCACAAGATCATCGGGGAAAGTTATTTCATGAAAAATGATTATGCTTCAGCTTATCCGCATCTCAAAGATTACCTGAGCGTCCAGCAGAATCCGTCGGAGAATGATCTTTATGAAATGGGATTCGTTGCCGCCCAGCTTAAAAAATACGATGAAGCGGTTTCCTATTACAACCAGTTGCTGAACAGCAATTCGGCACTGGCCCATAATGCCTATTATCAGCTGGGGAATGCTTATCTGGCGGTAGGCAAGAAACAGGAAGCCCTATCGGCCTTCCGTTCGGCTTATCAGATGAATTATGACAAGAATGTAAAAAAGCTGGCGCATGAGCAGTATGCCAAACTGAGTTACGATATCGGGAACCCGTTTGAAAGCGCTTCTACGGTGATCCAGAATTATATCAATGAAAACCGGAACGGAGCCAATGCTTCCGAAATGCAGTCGCTTCTGGTAAAATCCTATCTGTATTCCGGAAATTACAAAGAAACGCTGAATGCCATCGACAGGCTGCAGAATTCCACTCCGGAAATCAATAAAATCGACCAGGAAGTTTCTTACCTGCTGGGGACGGAAGAATTCAACAAAGGCAATTACGACCAGGCGGAACAGTATTTACTGAGAAGTTTAGGCTTCAATATCAATAAGGAATTCAACAGCCGGGCTTTGTACTGGCTCGGGCAGGTGTATTACCAGAAAGGGAATTATCCTTCGGCGATTGCCCGTTACGAAAAGCTGCTTGGTGAAAATTTCCCTGAAAAACAGCAGCTGCCGTACGATCTCGGATATGCTTATTTTAAATCGAAAAAATTTGATGAAGCCGAGAAATATTTCAAACAATATTTAGCCAACCCGAAACCTGAATTCAGGAACGATGCGGAACTCCGTCTGGCGGACATCAATTATGCCAATAATAACCTGAACGAGGCCATTGCGATCTACGACAAAAACGAAGATGCTACGGATTATACCTTATACCAGAAAGCAATGGCTTTGGGATTCAAAGGCGATACCCAGGCGAAAATCACCAACCTTAAAAACCTGCTGTCCAGATATCCGGATTCGGATTATTACGACGATGCCCAGTACGAAATCGGAACGGCCTATGCAGCACAGGACGATTTCAGCAACGCCAATGATTATTTCAATAAAGTCATTAAAACTTCTTCCGATAAAGATCTGGTTGCCAATGCGTCTATTTACAGGGCACAGAATTACATCGACCAGAACCAGAGCGATAAGGCGTTATCTGAACTGAGATCGCTTGCTGAGCAGTATAAAAATACGGCATACGCAGAGAAAATCGTTCAGGCAGCAAAACCGATCTTTACGAAAAACGGGGATGTGTCAGGCTATGAAACTTTTGCAAGGAATGCCGGTGTGAATATCGATGCTTCAGAAATTGATGAAATCAACCTGTCGACAGCCAAACAGCTTTTCACGAAGAAAGATTATAAAAACGCAATTTCGTATTACGAGAAATATTTAACCCAGAATCCGACCGGAGAAGGTCTTTACCAGGCGAAATACGAATTGGGAGAGAGTTATTACCAGACCAAGAATACCACCAAATCCCTGCTGGTTCTACAGGAGGTGGCCAATGTTCCGAACGATTACCAGGATGATGCGCAGACCCGTCTGGCCCAGATCTACATCGCTCAGGATGATAAGCAGGAAGCTAAAAAATACCTTGAAAACCTGACCAGCTCATCGGATGTGAATATCAAAAACTACGCGAATGTGGAACTGATGAAGATCTATGCAGATGAAAAGAATTTCGCCCAGGCAGAAAAACTGGCGGATGCGGTGGTTGCCAACAGCAAAAACTCATCGGCAGTTATTGAGACGGCTAAAGTCATCAAAGCCCGGAGCCTGATGAATTCAGGAAAGGATAAAGAGGCACAGCCGGCTTATGCGGCACTTGAAAAATCTTCCAATACATCGGTAGCTGCGGAATCCCTTTATGCAAAGGCTTATTATCAGAATAAAGGAAAAGCTTATAAATCCTCCAATGAAACCATCTTTAAACTGGCCAACAATTACGCTTCCGAAGAGTATTGGGGAGCCAAAGCTCTGGTGCTGATGGCGAAAAACTACATCGGCCTGAAAGACAATTATCAGGCAAGCTATACCTGCGACCAGATCATTGAGAACTATAAAGATTTCCCGGAGATCGTAGCGGAAGCGAAGGAAGTTAAAAAGCAGATTAAAAAGTAAAAGTATAGAATGTACAGCGTAGAATGTAAAAAGTAAAATGTAGCAATACAGGATACATCCGACATTATACATTAATACCTATAAAAAAATGAACAAAAGAATTCAAATATTATCCCTGTTATTTTTAGGAATTTCGTCGGTGGCGTTTTCCCAGATCAAAGAAGAAAAGCTGATCCTCAATAAAAAAAGGGAGCCTGAAGTACGGAAGATCGAAAAAAAGAAAACTTCGGTGGAAACCATCAAGAACTATCCGCCGGAAGAGAAATCACAGAATCCGGTACAGTACACCATTACGGATGTGCCGGCCGTTTCCGATTTCAAGACTTCCACCATCCAGGGGCAGGACGTGACGCCGAAATTTGACGGTTCGGTACAGAACAACTACCTCCAGTTCGGAATGGGAAACTACGGGAAAATCCTCGGGGACGCCAACGTTTCCAAAACCCTGGAAAACAAAATTGAAGTCGGCGTCGATGCCCACTTCCTTTCGACACAGGGTCTGAAAAAAGAATACGACTGGGATTCCAAGCAGAGTTCGACGACTTTGGGCGCTTACCTGAATTCTTACGGCGATAAAGGAAAATTCAACCTGAATGCGGAATACGGACTGAACAGCTACAATTATTACGGGATTTATGCTTTGAACCCGGGTGATGTGGATCTGGACCAGAGGGTGAACCAGTTCAAGGTGAACGGATACTATGATTTTTATTCCAATGAAATCTTAAATGACGTACGGGTAAAATCTTCCTTCCTGAAAGACCACTTCGATGCCCAGGAAAATCAGGCTTCCATACTGGCCAATTTCTCCAAACACGGCGTAGAGATCGGGAAGTCTGGAATCGATTTAAATGCTGACCTGGGCGTAGGATTGGAAACGGTAAAAAGCGAATTTGCCATCCGTGATAAAAACAACTCGAATTTCTTCAATACCAATCTAAATCCGAAAGTGACTTTCCGTAAAGGGGATTCCTACTTACGTTTAGGTTCCCAGTTTTCGTTCCTGAACAGCAAGAACAACAACGACCTGATGGCGGAGCAGATGAAGAACAACAAAGCCTATTGGTTTCCGGAAGCGGAATTCCAGTTTGCCGCCGCTGAAGAATTCAAATTTTACGGTGGGGTAGACGGAGGCCTGAAGATCAATACCTATGCCGATTTGCTGCAACAGAACCCGTTTCTCTTATCAGACCAGTATCTGAGACCGACGGAAACGAAATACCATTTTTATGTAGGGCTAAGAGGGGATATTGATGAAACTTTTAAATATGACGTGGCGGCGGGCTACGGAAAAATGCGGGACATTATGTTCTTTAGAGGCAACAGCCTTTTCGACAACAATTATACCCTCAACCGTTCTGCTTACGACTATGCCAATACCTTTTCCGCCATATACGATGACGGAAATGTAAGCGACGTCAAAGGAAGTCTGCAGTATTTCCCGCTGGCGAACTTAATACTGGACGGAGAGGTAAAATTTACGAAGTTCGACCTGAAAAATTACGAAAATATATACAATGTTCCGTTGCTGACAGCCACTTTCGGGGCAAAATATACGATGTTGGATAAAAAATTATTGCTCGGTTTCAAGGGGCTTTTCGCCAGCGACAGAACGACGAATTCCTTTATGATTGAGGGAGTTGGCAGTCCAATGATGTACCGGTCTACCGAGGATACCAACGACAAAGTGGGGGGGTATGCCGATATAAATTTGTCTGCAGAGTATAAAGTTCACAAAAATTTTAGTATTTTTGCACTCGGAAACAATCTTCTGAGCTCAAAATACCAGACGTACAAAGGATACAAGGTTCTCGGTGCACAGGTTTTGGGAGGTGTGAAGATTACGTTCTAAATATGAATAATGGGTAATAAGCAATATCCGATTACTTATTAAATAATCATTACTCATAGAAATGGCTCCGTAGTTCAACTGGATAGAATATTGGATTTCGGCTCCAACGGTTGGGGGTTCGAATCCCTCCGGGGTCACAGAAAAGCTTCTTTTTAAGGAGCTTTTTTTGTTTTTATACATTTCCTTTAAATTATTCGTACTAAGTTCTAAAACAGATTTCGTTTCAATTAAATAAATCCGATCAACAAATAAACCTAACGGGTTTCAAAAACCCGTTAGGTTTATTGCGCAATTTTTATTTCACACCATAGGAGAACCTTAGATCACGTAATGTTGCTTAGCTAATATTTTCAGATTAAATAAAAATTAAATTTTAATTTTAAAACTTCAGCTTCCTCTATACGTAGAATAGCCGTAAGCCGAAAGAGTGATGGGAACATGATAATGATTCTGGTCTTTTATTTCAAATACCACCTCGATGAACGGATAAAAGCTTTCGATCCTGTCTTTTCTGAAATAATCATTCGTGTAATAAATTAATTTGAAAATACCCGTATTGGTGCTTCCTTTTTCTGCCGGTAAGAAGTCCGGGATCCTGCCGTTTGAATCCGTTTTCTTTTCATCCACAAAAATCCAGAGCTTCGACTCTGCATTATACTTTTCCAGTCTGATACTGACGCCGGCGGCAGGCAGGCCTTTGGACACATCCAGAATATGGGTCGAAAGCTGAAAGTTTTTACCCTGTGCAGAAATGCTAAATGAAAAAAGTGTGAAGAGGAAGTAACAATAATTGATTTCATTGATATTTAAATTTTAAATTATTCTGATGCGGTAGTCGCATTCTATCGTTATTTGGCGGAAAAGTACCGGTAATAATCAATAATTCTTCTTAATGAAGGATGTACTGTACCACACCAAAATACCTCCAAAAAAAATATACCTTCTAAAAATTGAAAAGAAATTTATCGTGACAATTTTCTTTGCTGCATTTCCCGGACTGAAGAAAATTGATTAATTTAACACTACAATAAAAATTAAAAAATAAACGATGGCCAGACGGTTCCAGATTTTAAATATAATGTTCCTGATGGCGACCATCGGCGTCAACTACCTTTCAAACACCGGGTCGATCAACAATGAAACGATGGCGAGTATTTCTGCAAGATATCAGAACCTTTTTACGCCTGCCGGATATGCGTTTTCCATCTGGGGGCTGATTTACCTCGGTCTTCTGGGGTTCGTTATCTATTACGGACCATTTACCAGGAATACGGAAGCCAAAGAAAAGACGGTTCTAAATACCGGCTGGTGGTTTGTCATTTCATGTTTAGCTAACAGCCTCTGGATTTTTACCTGGCTGCATGACTATACTTTGATCACAATTCCAATCATGATTCTGCTGTTAGTTTCATTACTGAAAATTATAGGGAACAACCGAAATATCATCGAATCACGGGATTTTAAAACAACTGTTTTCCTCCGCCTGCCTTTCTACATCTATTCAGGATGGGTTTCTGTGGCATTAATTGCAGATATTGCAGCTTATCTTAAAAAGATACAGTGGACAGGATTCGGCATTCCTGAGACCGGATGGACAATCCTGATGTTTATTATAGCTACTGCGATTCATCTGTATATGATCTGGAAAAAGAACATGAGTGCCTTTGGTCTGGTAGCGGTCTGGGCATTGATCGCTATTGCGGTGGCCAATCGGTATTCCAATCAGACGGTTTCTATTTCAGCCATCGTGACGGCATTATTTATTTTGATCAATATTGCTTTTAAACTGTCTAGGAAAAGAGCCGTGCTTTAAATGGCTGAGGTTTCTGAAGAATTATTCTTCATTCAATTTACTTTAAAATTTAAATTCCATTTATCAATGTTAACTCATTTTACCAATCAAGATATAGCCGGCCTGGAAAAAAGGACGAGAACAGCTTTAGTCAACGCTCTGAGCGGCTTTAAAAGCCTCAATCTGATCGGAACGGTTAATACAACCGGGCAGACCAATCTGGCCATTTTTAATTCAGTGATGCACATCGGGGCCGATCCGGCTTTAATGGGCTTTATTTCCCGTCCCGATTCCGTTGACCGGCATACCCTGGAAAATATACAGGAGACCGGCTTTTACACTGTCAATCATGTAAATACGGATATTTTTGAAAGAGCGCATCAGACGTCGGCACGGTACGGAAGGGACCAATCGGAATTCGATGCCGCCGGACTGGGAGTGGATTACAAAGACGGCTTTCCGGCACCTTTCGTTCAGGAATCGCATGTCCGGATAGGATTGAATTTAAAAGAAATTGTTCCGGTCCGGATCAACAACACCTTGCTGGTGGTCGGCGAAATCACGGATCTCTACTTCCCCGGTGAAATCTGGGATGCCGGTGAGGGAGTTTTTGATTTTGAAAAGGCCGGTACCGTTGCAGGTTCCTCTTTAGACGGATATCATGCCACTCATCTTATTAAAAGGCTGAAATATGCGAAACCTTAGAATGTCTAATTTACAAACCGGAATAAAGATCTTGTAATTCATGATACTGCATTAAGATCAGCGGGATTTTAAATATTAACCCTTTACAAACAGGATATCTGAAAGAATTTTCAGAGGCAACATGCTTACCAAAGAAGAAGAAAATGTATCTTTGGTTTTAGCAAAAGTAAAAAAAAAATAATGATTCCGGACGTTGAATTCTGTCAGGAAAACAGGAAGATATATTTCATTACACAAGGAGATTTTTAACTTTAAAAATAAATATAAGTTCTTATGAAAAAACTAGTAACCTTCGCTGTGCTCCTGGCCGGCGTTTCTTTCGCAACTGCACAGACCATCGAATCGGGAAGCCGCAATACCGCAGGCTTCATCAAATCGGACGGTACCATCGAAAACAGCAGCCACTCCACGGTTGGCTACATCAAAAGTGACGGGACTATTGAAGACAAGAGCCACAGCACCATCGGTCGTGTAAAAAGCGACGGAACGGTTGAAAACCGAAGCGGTTCCACCGTCGGTTACGTAAAAAGCGACGGAACCGTAGAAAACAGCAGCCACGGGACCATAGGCTATATCAAAGACAACGGGACCGTAGAAAACGGCAGCCACGGTACAGTAGGCTATGCCAGCGGCGTAAAGAAATCGTGGGCGGCCGTAGCTTTCTTCTTTTTTAAGCTGTAGCTGACCTGCCGGTGTTCTTCAGCAGATGCTAATCCGTAAATTGCTTAGCTCAAGAGTTATACTCACATGATGAGCGATTTATAAAATGGCTCTGCAAATTAAATAAATGAAATGCGGGATTTAGTATTAATAATTGTACATAAATCCCTTTTTGAACTTTTCTTCAGGAACCTGGGTTTTTTCCGACCGGCAATTGTTTTAAATAGGGTTTGTTTTGCAATTATGGTTTAGAACTGGAATCTGACGTTTTATACAGTATCTAAGCTTTAATAAATTTTTATGATTACAGAGGTCTATTTTTATTAAATTATGATTGCATATACCCTAAATTTAGTAAATTGCATTAACTAATAATTTTATATGAATGCTCAAGTTATAAATTTTAACTTTTTTGATCCGAAGGGGTCAATCGAATTTAAAAATGCCACGGGTCCGAACCCTATTCTGCCGCTTGTCCAGGCATCCCTTTATGATAATACCGTAGAGGTCAGTGCCAACATTTTCATCAATGCTGCCGTTCCCATCACTAAAGGCGATATTTCCGTCAAACAGGACGAGGAAAACAGGTTTCTTTTTTTTATCATTTACAATAATGATGTACAGCCGAATTCGGTGGCTGTCTTCCGTAATTACAGGGTCGACTTCACAATTCCGGGGCTCAAGCCTGAAGATAACCATGGGGAAATCGTGGTCTATCTGAAAGATAACGATCCCGTATTGTCCAGAGGTACCGTTACTACGGTCCAGCATACAAAAGGGACTGATTAAATCGACCGCTTCAGTACAGCATGGGCAGGATGGGTAATTTAACGGGTAAGGTCTTAATAATCTCCTCATTGTTTGCTTTGTGCAGGTTCGGTGCCCAAAGCCCGATTGATCTTGAGGTAAGAAAAGAAGCCGCACGGTTCCCCGGTTATAAAGATTTCCGCAAGGCAGCCGGTTTTTTCCTGAAAAAAGAATATGATTCAACGCTGGTCTACGCGTCCAGGCATCTGGAGGAATACGGCCGGTCACCCGATGTGCTTACAAATTACTGCCGGTATTTCAGAGGGGTGGCATTCAAGGAAAAGAGAATGTTCGGCGAGGCTGAAGCAGAACTTAAAAAAATCCCGCCTGGCTTTGTCGGTTACCGTAAAACCGTTGCTTTTTTAGGGGATACTGCACTCGAACAGGACGATTTCCGGAAAGCATTACAGTATTACGGCAAGGTGAGAAAATACAGGCGGCTTGAAGGCCTGGAAATAGACGAAGGCCGGATTGATCATAACACCGGGTTGTGTTATCTTCATCTGGGAAAATTTAAAGCAGCAGAAGAATTCCTATTCAAGGGGCTGAAATGGCATCGGGAAAAAAAGGATTCCGTTATGATGATCGGATCGTATATGGACCTGGGCAACTTATACTACGAACAGTATCTGGATCACCTCGCCATTCCATATTATGAAAAAGCTTATAAGCTATCTCAGAAGATCGGAGGCAATTACCTGATTAAAAAAAATGCCAGCCTAAATATGGCGGTGGTGGAAGAAAACAGGAAAAGGTATCTGAAAGCACTGGAATACAGGAAAGCGTCTGAAGCATGGAATGATTCACTCAGTAACCAGACAAGAATATGGCAGGATGCACAGCATGAAAAATTATTGGCTGTAAAAAGCAAGCAGAATGAAATCGATATTCTTCAGGCCGAAAATAAAATCAGAATCCTTGAAAAGAACAGGATGATCTATGCCGTCTTTTTACTGATCATTATCCTGCTGAGCGGCATCTATTTTTATCTGCAGAAGAGTAGGGACAGTAAAGTTATTCTGAAGCAAAAAATAAGGCTTGATGAATCCAATGCGACAAAAGACCTGCTTTTTTCAGTGATCAGCCATGATTTGCGATCGTATATCAACTCTTTAAAAAGAATATATTCGGCGATGCTGGTGTCGGCTGCAGATCAGCAGCACGGAAAGGTAGTCGAACAGATCCGTTCCAGTGCATCGATTGTAGATTCAACACACCGTTTACTGAATAACCTTTTCAGCTGGGCAATGATCCAGACCGGCCAGCTGTATTTCAATCCGGAAAGTATTGATATGGCCAGGATCATAGAGCAGGTAGCTTATAACAGTAAATCCCTGATGGACGAAAAACATATTTTGTTTGAGAATAAGGTCACTGACAGCCTGAAGGTATATGCAGACCAGGAATCCCTGAAAATGATCATAAGGAACCTGTTGGATAATGCTGTTAAATATACAGGTCCCGGCGGAAAAATCGTGATCCGCGATTTTGTATCTTCTGCGGGCTTTCATGGAATAAGTGTAGAAGACACCGGCATAGGCATTGCTCCCGAACATCTGCGGGAATTGGAGGGCCTTCGGGACCAGCAGCCCGGAATGGCGTCTTCTGCTAGAAGGCCGTCCGGATTCGGCCTTCAACTCTGCCGCCTGATGACGGAAAAAAATTCGGGATCTCTGGAGATCGTGTCCGAAAAGAATAAAGGGACAAAAATTATGATTTCATTGCTAAAAGGATAGAAGAATGCAGAAAATAAATATACTTATCGTAGAAGACGTTGAAGAAGAAAGCCGGCTTCTTTCGGAAATGCTGATCTCCAACAACTACCATATTGCAGGGATCGCTTCTACTTATGAGCAGGCTTTGGCCTACTTTCACCATCATCAGGTGGATATTCTGGTACTCGATATTTTTTTGGAGGGCCAGGCGCGGGGAATTCATCTCGCACAGACCATCAATTCCGATCCTAAGACCGCTAAGCCGTTTGTCTTCCTCACCAGCTCATCAGACCGTGCCGTCTTTGAAAAAGCCAGACTTACCAGACCTTTCAGTTATCTCCTGAAGCCATTTAATGAACTTGAAATTTTATATGCCATTGAGCTGGCTGTAGAAAAATTTTACGAACACGATCAGGTTAAAGAGGCCAAACCCGGTTCTGTAATGGCCGGCGACTCTATTTTTATCAAAAAAGGTAAAAGTCTCGGAAAAGTGATGATCGAAGAAATTATTTTCGTGGAAGTGGAAGAACGCTATTGCAATATCGTCACAATGACGGAAAAATTCGTTATCCAAATGTCCCTTACCAAGATACTTCCTTTACTAAAATCTTATCAATTCGTACAGACCCACCGGAACTATATTGCCAATTCCAAACGGATTCTTGAGGTTATTCTATCGGAGAATGCCATTCGTATGGAAGGAAATCATACGATAACCCTCGGCAACCGATACAGGGATTTTCTCGATGAATATACCATACTTTAGCATAAACTTAAACCGGAACCCGGATTGATAGGCTGCAGGAGAGCACCCGGAAGTTTCTTTTCCCGGGATTACTTTCTAAGGTATTCATTATCAAATGGAATTGATTGCTACTTTATCAAGAGGAAATCGATTTAAATGCTGATTCACCAATCCGGATTCCGGTCTTTCATTTCCGGCTTCCCGCCTTTTGACCGCGTTTAAATGGCTTAATTTCATAATGGTAAGAATAAAGGCAGAATTTAAAAATCCTAAGCCATTTTTAAAGGCAAAATACTCCCCATACCCGTTTTTTTTCCGTTCGCATCAAAAAATCTCCTTTTGGTGACATTTTAATGTTTTTCTTCTTCATCCCTCTTTACCTTTACTTCAGATCAGTAAGGAGCCCTGATTAATGTGTTTACGGGCCTGATGCTGATTATTAACAATTTAAATAGTAATAACAATGGAAACAATTGAAAAATTTACCCCTCAGAACGAGAACGGAAAAATTATTAAATTAACGACGGAGGCAGAATGTCTGCAGTATTTTGATCAGGACAATTTTAAGCAGCTGAACGATAATCTGCCCGGAAACCAGAAGATTACCGACTATCTGCCTTTTTATGCAGAATATTTGGATACAGATACTTTTGTGGTTGATAAAGATCTTGTCTTTTCCGGCATCCCTCAGATCATCAACTGTAAAACCCTGGAATTTAATGGCGGGAGCATTACTTCCTTTGTTCAGTTAACCATCAATGCCGCAGCAACTTCCTTAGTAAGTCCCAGCACAACAAAAAACTACCAGATTCTGGTAACCGGATCTCCGGGGAATGCCGGTGGAAACGGATCTGCAGGCGGCAGCGGCACCAATGGGCCTGACGGGCAGTCAAAAAGCTGTGATGAAGGTTTGCCGGGTTCAAATGGCGGAACCGGTGATCCGGGGCAGGAAGCAAAATCCGGACAGAACGGAGGTTCAACCCCTCTTTCCAGTCTTAATCTGGGCTCTATCCAACTTGGCGGCAGTGCCCTGTTAACGGTTTTGGCTCAGGGTGGAAACGGCGGAAACGGCGGAACAGGAGGGACTGGCGGAAACGGTGGATCCGGAGGAAATGGCGGAAATGCAACAAGTACCGGCTGTACCTGTTATAACAACGGGGGCAACGGGGGCGCGGGCGGTACCGGCGGAAAAGGCGGAAAAGGCGGAGATGCAGGAAACGGAAGCAGCAATAATCAGGTCATGACCATCAATCTGGCCACTAAAGCCGACAAAGGCAACCTGTCGACCAGCATGGTGGCCGGTAGTGCGGGGCAGCCCGGAGCCGGGGGCCAGGGAGGAGCAGGAGGTTCCGGAGGATCAGGAGGTTCCGGAACAAAGCATGGACATGACGGAAGCAGTGGGGCCGGTGGAGCTAAAGGTTCTGTAGGAGGTAACGGTTCCGGAGGTTCAAACGGAAGCATGCCTCAGATCAACGTGACGGTAAATTCTTAATAATATGCTTTAGCCTGTACAATGAAAAATCATTTTAATCCGATCATGGAGGCAGGTAACAGACAGAAGGAATCTCATCCTGATGTTGAATTCGAATATATTCTTATCCCGACCGTAGAAGAAATGAGACGGTTCTGCGGGCCGGTAGCTCCAAAAGAACGGAAATGGCGGGATAAGGTATATTTCGATCTGTTACTTAAATCGCCACGTTCAAAACTGGGCATCGGCGAACACGACAGGGCGGAAGCATATATTTTCGGAAATGCCGGTTTTCCTGCTCAGGACCTGGAAGCTCATAAAAGTCATTTTCCGGTTTCTGTTAAAGTAATGCGGATCAGGGAATTGTCCCTGTCACCCGGTGAGACGGTGGATCTGAGCGCCCACCCCGATGAATTCCCATGGGATACCGGAGATGCCGAAATCTATCTTTATCTTACCATAGAACGCCTGATATTCGGTAACCGAAGTAAAGCTGGCGGTCAATGGCAATGTATTGATCCTGAATTGTAAAGAAGCGGTTGCAGACCATCTGGATAACGGGTATGCCACCATAGAGTTAGGCGGTTCCGATCTGATCCAGCAGCGAAGCTTTTCCCGGATGCATCCGCCCGGTGAAAAAAATCAGGGGACTCATGGAATAAACGGTACGGACGGATCTGCACTGCACGGAGAATCTACACCGTTCGGCTTACGGTTGCCAAAAGGAGATCTTCTGAATCACGGACGAAACGGTACCGATGGCGGTAGCGGACTGAAAGGAGACAACGGCAGGAATGGCGCCATGCTTTTTCTGGCAGATCTCCGATTCAGCAGCTTATCGGGATTCGGAGCCCGAAGTCTTCACATAAAAGCCCGTGCGGGAAATGGCTTCCCGGGAACTGCCGGATCAGACGGAGGCTGTGGGGGACATGGAGGTAAAGGAGCCGACGGGGCAGCAACCCCGTTTGGGATTGTAAAAGGATTCCCGGGAGGACGCGGTGGTGATGGAGGAGAAGGAGGCAACGGCGGAAAAGGAGGCAATGGCGGAATGGCCTGTGATGTTTTTTTGTCGGTTCCTGCCGGTGATGCGGCTCTATTCAGAACGTTTACTTTTTGTTCTGCAGGGGGTACCGGAGGCAAAGCCGGGAAGGGCGGCATCGGAGGAAATGCAGGTGCTTGCGGAAACTTATATGAAACGATTCTTCAGGACGAAGAAAGAACAGGGCAGTGTGGCCGGGACGGCATCGGCGGATCATCCGGCAGAAGCCGCGAGGCTCCTAAAATCCATATTTATGAACATAATCAAATGAAAATAAAATACAATGACTAATAATTTTTTTACAAAAGAAGAAATTTATGATATACTGGATAATTCAGGGAATAAAATAGGAGTTGATCTCATCACCTATAATGTGTTGAAAGTACTCGATACAAAAAACCTGAACTGCCTGAATACATATTCCGTAACGGTAAAACACCGCATCCTGGTCAGTGGCCTGAACTGGGACCCTAAAAAAAATTACCAATCCTCAGGCTTCAATAACTATCCGGTATTACTCAATATTCAATCCGGTATTACGAATGGAAGCCAGTCGGGTATTGAAATTGTACTCAAAAGAATATTTCCGAAAACGATAAATGCAAGTATAGAGCAAAGCACCAACACCTCTACAGGTAGCTCCAGCTCGCAGACCAACCAGACCTCTTCCGGATCCAGCTCCTCCAATGTAAATACTTTTGGCGTGGATTTATCAGCCGGATGGTTTGTTGATGGGCCTGTGGCAAGTGTCGGAATAAACTATTCTCACAGTTGGGAAAACGGAACCTCCAGATCATCGGGTACTTCTCATTCCGGAGGTACCAGCCAGCAATCGGCATCAGGCAATGAAATGAGCGTTAAGGACTGGTCGGCTTATTCTTCCATACGAAACTTTAACGAATCGGACGATTCCTTTATCGGTGAATTTATCCAGTGGAATTGGGGACAGACCTATCCGTGGAGTATCTTTGAATATAATGAAACGGCCGCGGGATCAAACATTCTCCTGCCTCAAAGTGTAGTGGCCAATCTTCTATATTACGGTTCCGATAACCAAAGTTCCGACAGCAATATTCTTTTGCCTCCGAGCGACCTTTCTCTTTTCGGTCTGGATTTTACCATGGCTTCGGAATGGCTGGTTACCTTTCCTGATGATCTGACGGCTTTAGAGACCCTTACTTTTCAGCACGACGTAAGTGTTGTCCAGGCATCTCATTCAATGAGCATTCCTGCAGGCGGCGGACAGGGAGAGCTTATGGCTTCTGTTTCCAGTGCTTTCCAGAATGTATTCAAACAAAATACCCCTTTGCCGTTGAGCGAATACGCGCTGGTTCCCTTATCGGATAATCAGATTACCGGTATCGGTTTTCAGGAAAACCTTTTTGACATCAACCCGGATACTCCATCGACAATTTTTAAAATACGTTCCCGGGGAAATGATCTTATCGTTACCGGTTCAGGATTTTCTCCCGAAATGAATGCCGGTTTCTCTGCAGGCTACAAGGGTCCGGGCGCTATGCTGAACATTGCATTTAAGGTAGCGGATATCAATACGCAGTATGTACTGGTCTTAAAACACTGGAAAGGACAGAACAGCGGAAACATCCTATTGTCCTGTCTGGTCAACGGTAACCAGACAACGATTAATGTGACGGATACGGAAGGGCAGGGATCTTCAAACAATGTCAATCAGCTGGATCTTCGGAATTTCGACCTTAAATCTGCCAATTTCCACGATTATCTGGTCTTGGGATGGAATGAAATTGTGGTTACGGTAATGCCGCAGGATAATTCTGCAGCATCCGAATACGTGCTGCTGGCCCTGTCAGTAGAAGGATAATCCGGACCATGCTTTTAATATAGATCATAAACGTACGAAATTATGAGATTATCCGGAAAAAAAAGGTCCAGGAACGATGATGACTATCTCGAGATTTTACCGCCTGCGAAAAAAAAAGTTTTCCGGCAGGAACCGGCTCCCAGATTAAGGCGTTCGAACAGTATTGGTCCCGATGGCGGGCTGCTGCCGATTTCGGATCGGTTTTCCGGGAACAAAGGGTTAAAAAAAGAAGCCATGAAGGATTACAGCGTCATGGCCGTTTTTTCAAGAGAGGCTTTTGAGAATTTTTCCAGAAAATTTAAATCTAAAATGAGTACCGATACGGTAGAACGGGCCACCAAAGGATCGAGAACAGGAGTAGCTGAAGCCGACATGACAAAAATGTTTTCCAGACAGTCAACAACTATTATAGGCACAGACTTTCAGGCTCAGGTGGAAAAGTTACTGGAAAATAAAACAAGCCCACAGGTAATAACCGTGATCGAAGGCAAGGAAGAAGCCCAATCCCTGTCCATTAAGACGAAGGTAGGGTTACAGGAAATCGATGTCCCTTACACGAGGATGACGTATATTCAGGGAACAAATGCCAAAGGAAGCTCGGATAACAAACAGAGTATGAGTGTCTATGTAAGAAACGATATGTTGAAGGTATACGGCGTTTCGGAAGAGGTCATTACGCATTCGCCCGGTAAACGGATCAATGCAGTCGGCATTAATTATGCTACGGAAGACGGAACCCGGTACCGTTCGCTGGCGGTGCATATTCCCAATGAATTTATTGGCTCACAGACCAAGAACGAGAAAACCCATCAGTCATTCATCGACTATGCGGCAGAACAGAAGAAACTGGGAATTGTCGTCACAAGTTATTTCGGAGATACCAATTACGCTTCGGCAATGACGGATTATTCGGTGCCGTCCATTGGCGGGCAGATGGCAGATGGCAGGACACTGAGCCCGCAAAGCAGCAGCGCACAGAAGGATACGAACTTTATGCAAAGTATTCCGCTTACTGATGGCGGCAGTAAACATAGCGTGCTTCAGCCGTCTGTACTGAATTCTGTATTTATTACCCCTGATGATACCAACCGTGAAGCCGTGGACCATCCGAGCATTCTGCAGTATGTGGCTCATGACAGTCCGCTGTCAGGTAAGACTGAAGACAAGTTGCTGATGCCTCTGGAATATGGTGCATAGATCATGAAACAGGATCTCTTTCTCAGAGGCTGCCCGTACGGGCAGCCTTTCTCTTTTATGAAATTCCCGAAATTTAAAATTCTGATATAAAGGTTTTATTTGTAAACTTGGAATATGTTTTGTTTATCCCGAGGTAGAACTTTTACTGATGAATGATAAATCTTTACCTCCTCAACCGCGACGCCGTAAATGGCTGATTTACATAATGGCCGCTATTGTCGTGCTGGCAGTTGTTTTTCCCTTCGCCCTGGAATTTTACCTGCAGAGAAAACTGCCGGATCTGGTGAATGATAAAACACCGTATACCGTTAAGATCTCAGGTTTTAAGCTCAGCCTGTTTTCGGGAAATATTACCGTCAATCAATTACAAATTGCTACCAAAAACCCGGAAAATAAAAACATTACCCAGATCCAGGGAAGTGCGGGACAGGTAAAAATTACGGATTTCGGGATAATGAAAGCCTTGTTCGGAAAATCATACCATGCCGAACAGCTTTTGGTTTCGGACGGGAATATTAAAATAAAAACGGCAGTTCCCGGTAAAAAAGAGAAAAAGGAAAAGAAAAAACTGGATCTTACTTTAAATAACCTGACCATCAAAAATGTTACAGCCGATATAGAAGATGCCCGCGGAAAACCGATCTTCAAGGGAGAAAATATTGCAATAAGCCTTAAAAACATCACCCAAAGCAGCAACGATGCCAAGATCCCGGTCGCCTTTAAAGATCCGCTGATACAAGGCTCAAACATTAAGATAGGGGTGAACGAATTTTACGAAATTCATTCCGGAGAGGTAAAAGCTTCAAAAAATTCATTGAAACTGATGGCTTTCAGGCTGAAGCCCATTCAGGATCCCGGAAAATACAATTCGAAAAATATCTTCGACTTTTCAGCCAGAGAATTTACGGCTGATGATTTTAGCATCAGCCAGGATTCGCTGATCGTTTCCAAAGTATTCTTTGCAGAACCGGATCTGAAAGTAATTTCTACCGGAAAACAGACCGTGGAGAAAAATAAAAATCCGAAGGAAATCGAAATGAAGATCGGGATGAAGAATATTTTTTTCCAGAACGGTAAAATCACCGTCCTGCAGAAGGACCGGGAAAAGACGGCTTCCGTCGAGCATTTTAATTTCAAGCTTAATGATATTGTTTTTGATAAAAATACGGTGAAGGAGAAAATCCCTTTCCGGTTCACCAACCACGATATCGAAGCCGACAACATTTATTTTAAAGCGGATCCTGCACAGGCAGTCCGGGTTGCAAAAATTACGTCCAAAAATTCCGATATCATTATCGACGGTTTCAGGATGCTGGCCTTACAGAAGAATGTTTCGAAAGATGTATTCACGGCATCGGCCCGTCAGATCAGATTACTGAAGAATAAAAGCCGGTACATCGGCCAGAAGCTGAATATTGATTTCGCCGGAATCGTGATTGACCGTCCGGATATCGCCATCAGTTCTCCCGCAAAAAAAACGCCGGCCCGAAAGAAAAATACTACGGCGCCTGAATTTGCTGCGAAAATCGGGTTTATTCAGTTAGTGAACGGTAAACTTTCCCAAACTGTTCAGAATAAAAATAAAATGTCAGTCGGATCATTTGACGTGAAACTGAATGGCATCTATACCGACCGGAAAGTGCTGGAGCACAGCATTCCGTTTACCATTCAGAAAAGGGATATCAGAGCGAAGAAGATCCATCTCGATGCCGGAAAATATTATACGTTCTCAGTGGCGGAGATAACGAATTCAGGGAAAACAACGGAAATGTCGGATCTGCGTTTCACCCCGAAATATTCCCGTAAGGCATTCAGCCGGGTTATTGCCAAAGAAACCGATCTTTACAACATTACCGTCGGGAAAGTACGGGTGGAAGACCATCAGTCGTCTTTTGAAAAAAATACCGTGATCGATCTCAGCAGAATTGATATCGACCGTCTCAACTGCAACATTTATCATGATCTTGCCCCGCCTGACGATAACGCCGTCCGCTATTTTTTCAGTAAAAAACTCAGGGACGTGAAGGTACCGCTTTTCATTAAAAACATTAACCTCAGAAACTCCGAGCTCACGTATGAGGAAAATGCGGAGAACAGCAATATCCCGGGGAAAATTACCTTTAATACATTCAATGCGCAGATTGCCAATGTCAACAATGCTAAAATCAAAGGCCGGCCGACCGTAATCACTACCGATGCTCAATTCGATTTCTTCGGTACGGCAGATACGAAAGTGAACTGGAAATTTGATGTAAAAGACCGTGTGGATAATTTTACCATCAAAGGCGATATCCGGAACCTCTCCGCTGAAAATGTAAACCTTTTCGTCCGTCCTTATCTGAATGTAACGCTGGACGGCCAGATCGATTATCTGAAATTCGATTATTACGGAAATTCGGCGGGAATCAACGGGAAGTTCTACTTCAAATACAACGATATGTATGTCAACCTTCTCAATAAAAAGGGAAAAGAACGGAAATTCCTGACCAAAATTGCCAACTGGTTTGTAAAGGACGATTCCAAGGGAGAACCGGAGCATGTGGTGATCGAGAAAAAAAGGGATCCCGAAAGAAGCTTCTTCAATATGCTTTGGCAGGGAATTATGGAAGGCCTTAAGAAATACATTATTTAAAACAGATTAATCGGCATTCTTTTTGCCAGCCTACTAAACATTGATGAGGATAAGGACGATGAAAGGTGCTTATCCTCATTTTAATTAATATACCGCTTTTTATGAATAAATATTATCCGTTATTTTTGCTGCTGTTTTCAACTTTTCTTTTTTCACAGTCAAAAATCATTATTAAAGACTCAGAAACCCATTTGCCGGTTACGAACGCCACGGTAAGCTGCGATCATACCGTGCTGGGCAAAAGCAATCCTTCAGGTATTCTTTATTTTACTTCAGACTGTAAGAAAATAACCGTAACTGCTCCCGAATATAAGGAAGCAAGCTACCTTACCGATCAAGTGATCGAAGTATTTCTGGTGAGGAGAGAGCCAAAAACAAAATCGATAGAAGGCGTGGTCTTATCCGATAAAAGTGATCCGAGGGCACTGGAAATCTTGCAGAAGGTAAACGACAATTACAACCGGAATTCACCCCTGAGCCTGGAATCCTATGCCTATAAATCCTACGAAAAAATAGCCATGGATCTGGATCAGGACAGTATTGAAAGCTACAATAATTATATCAGAAAGAGAATCGATTCTCTTGAAAAGCTCCCTCAGAGGGCAATGAAGCCAAAAGAGAAAAAAGACTCTTTACAATCCGTACAGTTGGCTCAGCTGGCCGGGCAGAGTAAAATGTTCCTTTGGGAAAGGGCTTCCGAGGTAATGTACTCACAAAAATACGGGGAGAAAGTAAATATTCTCGACAACCGCGTATCCGGTCTTAAGCAGCCTTTATACGAGCTGATGGCCTTCCGGTCAAACCGCAACAAGATTCCTAAAGAAGTACAGGAAGAAAACAGAAACCTGTATCGTTTTTTCCTTACGGATTCCCTTGAGATCGACGGCCGTGAAAATTATGTCATCCGGTTCAGGCAGGTCAGTGACCGGGAAACGAGGGACCGTAAAAAATTCAATGGCTACCTGTATGTCGATAAAGATACCTATGCCCTGAAAAAGATTGAGAGCGAAAGCAATGAGGCTAATGAGGGGACGGTTACAAGCATCTGGATTCCCGTTAAAGACAAATGGTTTCTGCTGAAAGAAGATTATAAGCTGAAAGTAAACAGCAACGTTCTGGATATGAACATCAGCCTGCGGGGAGAAAAACGGAAAAAGAAAAAAGATAAAGGCAAAAAATTCGGTACGTATGCTTATGCCACCGCCGATTATTTTGATATTAAAACACCCATTGAAGAAGATGCCAAAGATTTTAAGGGGTATACCATTGACGTTAAAAATTCCGACGGCCGGTTATTGGATGAATACCGTACCGAAAAACTTGACGAAAGAGAAGAAAATACTTACATTAAAATTGACAGCCTGAGCAAAGTATACAAACTGGACCAGAAAGCAAAAGGCCTGGCCGGGTTACTGAAAGGAAGGCTCCGTCTGGGAATGGTGGATTTCGATCTTGCCAAAGTATTCGGGTACAACAAATACGAGCACGTCCGTCTTGGTTTGGGCGTTAAGCTTAATGAAAGGTTTAACAAATACATTTCACCGGACGCTTATTTTGCTTACGGGATTTATGATAAAAAATTCAAGTTCGGAGGTGGGGTCGATATAAAAACGACGTTGGAGAAGAACTCATTTTTCAGAATTGAATACTTTAATGATGTAAATGCCGCAGGACGGTTTTCGGAAAACCTGTGGAATTTCAGGATGCAGATCATGAATTCGGGAGTAGCTATTAATAACAATGTTTTCTATGGCTATGAAGGTTTTAAAGTAAGCTACGAAAACGATATTACCAATGGCCTTACGCTGAATGTAGCCGCCAAAAAATCGCAGGAAGAAGCCTTGTTTGACTACAGCTACAAAGATCTGGGAAAACGTTTCGATATCACCTCGGCAACCCTTACCCTTAAATATTCTCCGAATTCCAAAAATATAATGACCCCAGAAGGAAAATACACCTACGAACAGAATTATCCGGAATTCTATTTCAATTACGAGCAGGGCCTGAAAACCCTGGACGGTGATTTCAGCTTCAGCAGATTTGATGTTTTAATCAGCCACAATCTTAAAACAAAACTGGGTGTTACCGGAATCCGGGCTTACGGAGGGCTGGTGCTCGGTGAAGCACCGATCTGGGAGAACTTTACCATGAACGGACTGGCCAGCGGAAGAGGAAACTTCAACTTCAACCTGACGTCCTATCTCGGGTTTGCTACGATGGAAGGCGGTAAATATTACAATGATAAATTTGCCGGCGTCTACCTGACCCACAGGCTGCCGTGGTATTTCAAAAGCTTCGGTAAGAATGTTTCAAGTTTCGACGTTATTTACCGTGGGATTACCGGCAATATGAAAAATCCTCAGGACCACCGGTTCCAATTCGAAACCCTGAACCACCTGTACAATGAGGTCGGCCTGGAATGGAACAACTTCCTTTCCTCACAATTCAACCTGGGATTTTTCTACCGGGTAGGCCATTACAACACCGGAAATTTTAAGGATAATTTTGCAATCCAGTTTAAATTGAGACTATTGGGATTTTAAGAACATGTACACAGAAATATAGGAAGCAGTGGTTTTTAAGCCGCTGCTTTTTTATTTGATTTTTAACGATACCCTATAAATGAGCGGAGCCGAAATCATAAGGTGAGAATTTTGATGAAATCTCCCACAAATCTATGTCAATCTGTAGTTTAAATCTGATCACATTCATTTGATCGTAATCCGGTGGCTGAGGTTACTCGAAGCCACATTTTCATCCGTGAAAACCCATGTAAATCAGTAGAGAATTTTTACCACAAATGTTACAAAAGATATTCATCCTGCATAAAAAGGTTAATTCTTTATACTGAAAAGTACACAAAGGCCTTTAAAAATTTTTGATTTTTAATCTCATGTGTTCTAAAATATTTTCAATTCATTCCAAAATTCTCCTGTGTCTGATGTGTTAAAACAAAGACAATCATCCGTGAAATCAGTGGGACTTAAAACCTCAAAGCCAGCAAAGTCCCGATCAACGCCGGAATCATAATTACTGCTCCCAGCTTCAGAAACGCCCATCCGCTCATATCGTAACCGTTTTTTCTCAGTTCTTTCAGCCATAAAATCGTAGCCAAAGAGCCTGTAATGGAAAGATTGGGGCCAAGATCGATCCCAACGAGGATTGCGCTTCTTACCGCTTCCGGCAGATGAATGGCTGAAACCGTTGATCCGGCAATAAGTCCGGCCGGCAGGTTATTGATGAGGTTGCTTCCGAAGGCTACGGCCAGACCCGCCAGCCATGCCGTGGTTTCCGTTGCATGATGCGCTTCTTCCGCCAGTTTCTCTGACAGCGAATCAATGATCCCCGTCTGCCGGACCGCTTCTACCAAAACAAACAGGCCCGCGACCAACGGAATTACCGACCATGAAATATGCCGGGCAAATTCCACCGGGTTTTTCCGGCCGGCAATTAAAACCAGAATGGCCGTGCTGACCCCCGCAATGGCAGTCGGCAGCCCGAGGTCCCGGTTCATGGCGGAAGCCGTTAGTAAAAGCAGGGTCGTTACAATAATTCCGGCCACTGCCATCTTTCCTCCCGGAAGTAAAGGTTCAACCTCAATATCAGCATCAATGGTCTCACGGAGGAGTTTTTTCTGGGTCAGAAAAAGCATTGCAAAAGTAATTCCCACCGAAAACAGCGACGGCAGCAGATAAGTGCTGAACCATATCCCCAGTGACGGCATTTCCTTCCCGTAAATGACCAGGTTGGCCGGATTGGAAACAGGCAGAATAAAAGAAGCTGCATTGGCAATAAAAGCACAGATCAAAAGATAAGGCAAGGCATTCTTTACTTTGGCCCGGCTCACGGCAACGGCAACGGCCGGAGTCAGTACCACAGCAGTGGCATCGTTCGACATAAAAGTCGTTACAACGAGTCCTACCAGGTAAATCAGGACAAAAAGCCTCAAAGAAGAACCTTTGGAAAACCGGATCGCATGACCGGCCAGCCAGTCGAAGAGCCCTTCCCGGCGTGCGGTTTCCGCAAGGGTCATCATCCCGATCAGGAAAAGATAGACATCCAGGCCTTTCCCGATGCCCGTCCAGGCATCCTGTAAGGAAATCAGTCCGGAAACAAGCAGCAGCAAAGCTCCGGTAACGGCCCAAACCGCCTCCTGGATTTTGTAAGGCCGGATAATCACTCCGGCAATGGTCATAAAAGCGATAGAGTAGATGAAAAATTCACTGTTCATGATGATGGGAAAATAATCTTTATAGGATGATGAGATCGTGAGATGATCTTAAATTTTAATTTAGCTTAAAGTACGGGATTTCGTACAGAGTAATGATCATGTACATATCCATTCAAATAATCTGCGTAAAATTCCGGAAATAAGATTCAGATCGACTGTAAAATTTAAAATTCTATTTCTAAGCCGGCTCTGAGCAGGTTTCGGACGGAGCACATTCTTTTCTCATGGTTTTGGCATTGATGATCCAGAGCGCGATGGAAATTACGGCAATGCTTCCCAGAATAAGAAAGGCGGAGCTGTATCCCATCTGCTGGGCGATCCATCCGCCGATCGCCGGGCTTAAGGCTGCACCGACTCCCTGGACCGTCATCACCGCGCCCTGGCCGATGTTGATCCTGCCGGTTCCGTTGAGGATATGGGCTACCAGTCCCGGTACGGCAACACTCTGCAGTCCGGCACCGATACCGTCGAGGATCTGCACGGGATAAAGCCCGGCTTCACTGATCATCTGGGAAGCAATAAGGCCCCTCAGCGGAAGCGAAAGGAAAGAAATCAGCAGAATCATCCAGTACCCTTTTTTTTCGGCAATCTTCATTCCGGCAATGGAGGTAAGGATCATTACCAGCTGGGCGATAATTACCGTTAAAGCAACAAACATATAGGCATTCTCCTGCATCTTTGAAGCAGCTGCCATTCCGTAAAGGGGAAGAAGGGCACCGTTTCCGAGATGGAAGCAGGCCAGCGCGCCTGCAAGGATCAGCAGGGGCTTGCATTTCAGCAGAACACCGAGGCCGCTGGCTTTTTCGTCCTGTTCGGCGTCCGATTTCATTCCGCGGGCCGCTTTATTATCGATGCTGTCCGCCGGAATCATCAGGACGCTGATGATGGTCAGGATACTGAAAAGGGCAGCCAGCAGAACAACTGCCGTCATTCCCCATTTTAGTCCGAGATAGCCGGATAAAGCGGCACCGACGACATTTCCGGCATGATTGAAAGCCTGATTCAGGCCGTTCTGCCTGTTGAAACCCTTCTGTTTTACAATTCCCAGGGTAATTCCCACAACGGCAGGCCCGATGGCCGCTCCTGCAATGGCCGTAGCTACCTGCGAAAGGCTGACCACCCAGAAGTTCTGGGAAAGCAGAATAAGAGCGGAAGCAATAACGGTGAAAATTCCGGGTATAATAACGAATCTCCGTTTATGGTTGGTAGAATCGATTACAGCACCCGCAGGGGTTGTCATCAGCATTCCGGCAACACCGCCCAGGGACATGACCGTACCGATGGGCCCGCTCTGCCATCCTTTGGATAACAGGAAGATTCCCAAAAAGGGTCCGATACCGGCCTGCATATCGGCCATGAAGAAGTTAAGTGCTTTCAATGCGCCCAGTGTACGCTGCCCGGCAGAAGTGGTTTTTTCCATAGATACCTCAGTATTAATTTATTTGGTGCAACAGAAAAACCGTTTCGGAAAATGCTGGGATTTACTGATGAACCGGTCTGACTGTTTGATTTTGTGTGTAAATGCTGATTTTTAACCCTGCCAAAAAGTATTCCAATATGACCAGGATCATATTAATAATCTGAAATAAATGAAAGTGCCGGTTTTATCATTGATGATATTCGTGTCGTTTTTTTCTTCCGGGCTTCCCTGATTCTATCTTCATCCTACCTCATGGACAGCTGTATAATAAAAATAGATTATTGCAATCGGGATGGGCCTAATTTAAACTTATTCTTAACAAAATATTTTATAGTTTTGGATTGTGAAAAAGCTGATTGCTATACTGTTATTATCCCTCTTTTTGGTATCGACCACCGAATTGTATCAGCTGTTGAAGATACCGGATCTTATAGAGCATTATTTCGAACATAAGCAGCTGAATCCCGATATGCCGCTGATCGCTTTTTTAAAGGCCCATTACGAACATCCGGTGAAAGACGGGGATTACGGAAAGGATCAGAAATTACCATTTATCATTCACGCAAAACCGCTGAATATCCTTTTTACCATCGGCAGCCGTTTCCGGATGGAGTTTGCAGAGGAAACCTTAAGAAAAACTTATTTCCATAAAATACCTTCAAAGGATGAAGACCACCGCTTCAGGGGCTTTGCCGGGTCCGTGTGGGAACCTCCGAGATTTTTGTTTTCATCATTCTGATCATACCAAGCTAAAACTACCAAAAGGTTGATTTAAAGATAATCGGGCCTTGGTAACCACGTTCATAGGTCTGTCTTAAATTTTTAAATGATCAGCTATCAAACCGGTCATTTCAGGAAATTATTATAAAATTCAAAATAATGAAAACACTATTTTCAGCCATTATCATGGTTGTATTCTCCATTACCATCCACGCCCAGTCAAGAATGGAAGCCGCGAAAAAAACAGCAGCAGCAAATAATGAGCTTATCCTGCTTAATTTTTCAGGTTCAGACTGGTGTATCCCGTGTATTAAGCTTCACAAAAATATCATCGAAACAGCAGATTTCAAAAACCTGGAATCCGGTAACGTCATCGTATACCTGAATGCGGATTTCCCACGGAATAAGAAAAACCAGCTGTCTGCGGATCTTAAAAAAGAAAATGCCTTACTAGCCGATCAGTATAATCCGAAAGGCCTTTTCCCATACACCATTCTTCTGAATGCGGACGGGAAGATCCTGAAAAGCTGGGAAGGGCTGCCTTCGGAAGATGCACTGGCTTTTACCAAAGAAATAAAAGACATCAGGGACAACCAAAAACCGTAGACTATGCTGAGAGAATTCAAAAGACCTCAGAAACTGATGGGAAACGCTTTTGAAATTACTGTGGTCAGCAACGATGAAAGTGCTGCCGGCGCACATCTGGATACCGCCGTTGAAGAAATCCGGAGGATCGAAAGGCTCCTGACAACTTACAGCGAAGAAAGCCAGACCCATCTGATCAACACAAATGCAGGCATCCGGCCTGTACGGGTAGATCGCGAAATTTTCGGCCTTATCGAAAGAAGTCTCCGGATCAGCAGGATTACAGACGGCTATTTTGATATTTCCTACGGTGGCATTGACAAAAGTTTCTGGAATTTTGACCGTGAAATGACGGTGCTTCCCAGTCCTGAACAGATCAGGAATCATCTGAAACTCGTCAACTACCGGAACATTATTCTGGATCACGACTGTCAGACGGTTTTCCTGGCAGAGAAAGGAATGCGGATCGGTTTTGGCGGAATCGGAAAGGGGTACGCGGCAGAGATGGCAAAGAGGCTTCTTCAGGAAAGAGGCGTACGTTCCGGAATCGTCAATGCTTCAGGTGATTTAACGACCTGGGGAAACCAGGCGGACGGAAAACCGTGGACCGTGGGAATTGCGGATCCTGATCATGCCGGACAGCCGTTTTCCTATATGAATATCACCGATATGGCAGTGGCGACCTCAGGAAACTATGAGAAATTTGTGGTCATCAACGGTAAAAAGTATTCCCATACCATCAATCCGAAAACAGGAATGCCGGTTTCGGGGGTGAAAAGCGTAACGGTTTTTTGTCCCAACGCAGAAATTGCCGATGCCATGGCAACCCCAGTGGGCATTATGGGCATCGGAGCGGCACTCGACATGATCAACCAGATCAATCACCTGGAATGCATCATCATCGACGATCAGAACAGGGTATATACCTCTCAGAACATTAATTTAAAAAATTAGAAATCAAAATGAAACATTTTATAAAACATACCTGCAAAATCGCCAGTTACTTATTGGAGCAGCTGATAACAACGTTTGTAAATTCCGGAAAAACTTTCGGTTTTAATTCATTCATGTCTTTCTCGCCAGGCTTTTTGACCGTTCCTCACAAAAAGAGCTCCGTTCAAACCGGGCGAAGATTTAACCCGTTACATCATACAGCATTTGCCTTGATCCTGCTATGCACGATTCCGTTGCTGAATTCCTGTACCACCGTAAAAGAATACGAAAAAAATAAACTTAACGATGCCGAAATGGTTCTCGGCAACCGTACGATCGAAAAAACGGAACTCAGCTTCCAGTCTTACCGGGAAGGTTCCTCCGGAGCCAATGCGGGAAAAGTAGGAGGTGGCTGCGGCTGCAACTAGGAAAAGAGAAATTGTAAAATGTAATCGTGATTTAAAATGAAAAAAATAATCGTAAGCATTACGGCTCTTTTCGGGATCTTTAATGCCAGGGCACAGGAAAATACAAATACCGGTACGTCTAAAAAACTGAGTCTCGACGAAGTTAATCTGGTATCAAGCTATTATAAACAGGACGGAAACAATTCGGCGGTAACCGGCGGGATCGGGACCGAGAAACTTACCGATATCTCCAATGCCATCGACGTAACGGTGGTAAAATACGATAAAAAAGACCGGAAAAACAAATTCGGATTGAGTGCCGGGATCGACCACTATACGTCGGCTTCTTCCGATATGATCGACCTCAAGGCCAACTCATCAGCTTCCCATGCCGATACCCGGATTTACCCTTCGCTCAGCTGGAGCCGGGAAAATGAAGCCAAAGGTACAACGCTGATGGCCGGCGCGATGTTTTCAACGGAATTCGATTACCAGTCGGTGGGGGCCAATATCGGTTTTGCCAAAAAAACGGCCGACAGAATGGGCGAGTTTACGGCCAAATTCCAGGCATACATCGACCAGGTAAAACTGGTAACTCCTATCGAATTAAGAACAAACGGAAGCACAGGCGGCGAACACGAAGCTTATGGAACCAGCGGAAGAAATACGTTTGCTGTATCACTGGCTTATTCCCAGATCATCAATCAGAATTTCCAGGTTGAGCTTCTGGCAGACGGTGTTCAGCAGACCGGTTATCTGAGCCTGCCTTTCCACCGGGTTTATTTTACGGACGGCACGGTCCATCAGGAGACGCTGCCGGATAAAAGATTCAAAATTCCGGTAGGGGTAAGGGCCAATTATTTTCTTGGCGATAAAGTCATCCTGAGAGCCTATTACCGTTATTATACCGATGACTGGGGCTTAAAATCCAATACCTTCAGCCTGGAGACACCGGTTAAGATCTCGCCGTTTGTTTCGGTCAGCCCGTTTTACCGGTATTATTCCCAGACGGCGGCCAGATATTTTGCGCCTTACCGGCAGCATACGGCCTTTGATGATTACTATACCAGCAATTACGACCTTTCGAAATTCGACAGCCATTTTTACGGAGCCGGGATCCGGATTAATCCGAAGAACGGGCTGTTCGGGATTGAAAGGCTGAATATGCTGGAGATCCGGTACGGGCATTATACGAAATCCGTCGGGATGAAGTCTGATATTATTTCCTTAAATTTAAGGTTCAAATAATAGCCTATGAAATTATTAAACTTCACTGTTATAATCTGTTCGAATATTATTTTCGGACAGATTCAGGCAGATTCTTCGATCACGGTCCGCCAGGAGCTGAACTATAAAGATCCCGTATATAAGCCCGGCTATAAAAAGCTGATCGTCCCGGCCGTTTTTGTGGCTTTCGGTATTACCAGCCTTACCTCTGATGCCCTGAAGAATCTGAATAGTTCAACCAAATATGAGATCGGAGAACATCAGCCTAAACATATTACGCTGGATAATTATACCCAGTATGTTCCTGCTGCCATGGTCTACGGCTACAATCTGGCCGGTATAAAAGGGAAGCATAATTTTAAAGAACGGACCATTATTTACGGAACCTCACAGCTGATTTCCGCAGCCATCGTACTTCCGCTCAAGCATCTTGTAAAAGAGGAACGTCCGGACGGTTCCAATCATCTTTCGTTTCCTTCAGGGCATACCGCCACGGCATTTTCGTCGGCACAGTTTCTGTTCCGGGAGTATCAGGATGAGAATTTCTGGGTGGCCCTTTCAGGCTATCCGGTTGCGATTTTCACAGGGATTTACCGGACATTGAATGATAAGCACTGGGTAGGCGATGTGATAGCAGGTGCCGGATTCGGAATCCTGAGTACGGAGCTGGCCTATTGGCTGTTTCCTTTCATCAATAAACATCTGAATACAAAGGATTCCAAAACCTTTACCTTCATCTACCCTGTACTGCAATCGAAAAGCGCCGGCGCCGGATTGGTTTTAAATTTCTGAAAATAATTAGAACCTGGATGACTTGGAAAAGGAAAGCCGGATGCCGGAAGTTTTTTTCCGGTGCATCTCAATCAGCCGTTAAAGGATTAAATAGTACCTGTTATTAAATGTCAGAAAAATGCCTATTTAAAGTCCCGGATCATCCGGCCTTAAAAATAAAAAGGATTAATAAATTGCCGGTAAATAAGAGCATTGATTTTTTTAACCTTGAACCTTGAACCTTGAATCTTGAATCTTGAATCTTGAATCTTGAATCTTGAACCTTGAATCTTGAACCTTGAACCTTGAATCTTGAATCTTGAACCTTGAATCTTGAATCTTAAACCTTGAATCTTGAACCTTGAATCTTGAATCTTGAACCTTGAATTGTAAATCCTATGCATCATCAGTTAGAAAAACATTATGTCAACAGGGTCGGGTGGCTCCGGGCAGCGGTCCTGGGTGCGAATGACGGCCTGCTCTCCACTACCAGTATTGTGATCGGAGTTGCCGCGGCCTCGCCGGACCGGAACACCATTATCCTGGCCGCTCTGGCCGGCATGATTGCCGGAGCCATGTCGATGGCGGCGGGAGAATATGTTTCCGTAAGCTCACAGGAAGATACCGAAAAGGCCGATCTTCTCCGGGAGCAACGGGAACTGGAAGAGATGCCGGAAGTAGAATTGCAGGAACTTGCCAAAATTTATGAAAAACGGGGCGTCAGTAAAGAAACGGCTCTTCTTGTGGCCACCGAGCTGACCCAACATGATGCTTTGGCAGCCCATGCGCATGATGAACTGGGCATTAATGAAATCACACAGGCCCAGCCGCTGCAGGCCGCATTGGCATCCTTCGGGTCTTTTGCTCTGGGGGCACTGCTGCCGTTTATGGTTTCGCTGCTGGCACCGATTCAGCAGATGGTCTATTTCCAGTATGGCTGTTCCATTGTTTTCCTGATGATTCTGGGCGCGGTATCCGCCAGAACCGGCGGTTCCAAAATGGGCATTGCCGTCCTGCGCATCTGCTTCTGGGGAACCATCGCCATGGGCGTAACAGCACTTATCGGACATTTGTTCGGCACCACGGTCTCATGACGAATCGAAAAAATTATTTAAACCTATCGTTCGGTGAGTTTTATTTAACCGCAAAAGACTGACAAAAGACTCCTCATGCTGTAAAATAAAGAGGAAGAACAGATTCCTGCTAAGCTTACAAAAGTTTTAAGAAAATCCAAAGATTTTTTGTACTTCACCATTCAAAGCAACGGCAACCCGGTGGCTGAGCGGAGCCGAAGCCACCACATCACCTCTGAAATTCCGTGGGAGAATTTTTAACAACAAAAGCTTTCTGACAAAGAATCATATTAGATTTTCTGGTTTTTTGGTAGGTGAGGTTCCCGAAGCCACACAATAATGCCTTGTGAAAACCCTTCGGGAGCCTCGTAATGACATCATGCGGATCTTTACCTGAATGGTACGGTTAAAATAAACAATCATTTTAACTCCCTTTCACTATATAATCATCAAATTTATCGTAATCACCCTGTTTTGTAATCTATATGGGCATAATATTTGGTCTGGTAGATAAAATACAAATTGATAACCTTTAAATATCAGATTTAATGGATATTTCGACCATTAAATGGGCAAGTAATTTTATACTTTATGGACAACAATAATCTCGGACTTTATTTAAAAGCACTGGACTCTGCAAATTCAGGAATTATCATCACGGACAATAATCTGCCCGATAATCCGATCATTTACTGCAACAAGGCCTTTGAAAAAATTACTGGATACAACCATGAAGAAATTATCGGTCACAATTGCCGTTTTCTACAGATGAAAGACCGTCACCAGCGGGAGCGTACCATTTTAAAAAAACATATTGAAGAAGGTAAGGAATGCAAAGTAGAAATCAGAAACTATAAAAAGAACGGAGATCTGTTCTGGAATGAACTGTATATCTCTCCCGTAAGAGATGAAAATGGGAAGATTACCAATTTTATCGGCGTTCAGAATGATGTTACCGACCGTAAGAAAGCGGAACAGGAGTTGAGAGAGGAAAAAGCCAGCGTAGAAAAAAAAGTCAGTGAGCGTACGCAGGAATTACAGGAAAACGAAGCTTTTCTTTTAAGCATCATTCAGACGGTACGGGAAAGCCTCCTGGTGCTGGATCCGGAGTTCAGGGTAATAAGCGTCAACTCTTATTTTCTGAAAACCTTTAAAGTAACCGAAGAGGAAACCGTAGGAAAAGTGCTCTATGAGCTTGGAAATCATCAGTGGGACATCGATTCGCTGAGAGATCTGCTGATCAAAATACTGCCTACCAATAATCCGGTGATCGATTTTGAAGTGGATCATGACTTTCCGTACATCGGCCGGAAACTGATGCTGCTCAACGCTTACAGGATTGAATTCGACGGACAGTACAAAGACAATATTTTACTGGCCATTGAAGATATTACTGATAAAAGGGATATCGACCGGCGGAAGGACGATTTCCTGTCTATCGCCAGTCATGAGCTGAAAACTCCTTTAACCACCATAAAGACTTTGGTACAGCTGCTCGAGCGGATGCTTGAAAAAGGAATTGATGAAAAGTTTAAATCCACGCTTCATAAAGTATCAGTGAATATTGAAAGACTGAATAATCTGATCAATGAATTGTTGGATACCTCCAAGATCCATTCGGGAAATATTGAAATTAATAGGAAGCCGTTTGATATCAATGCTTTAATCCATGAAACAGTAGATAACAGCCTCTATAATATATCATCTTCCCACCGGATCGAAATTAAAGGAAGTACCAATGCCATTGTAGAAGGGGACGAAATAAAAATATCGCAGGTGTTGAATAATATCGTCTCCAACGCCGTTAAATATTCTCCTGGAACCGACAAAATAGAGATCCTGCTCGGTAACGTAGGAAATTTTGTAAAAGTTTCGGTGAAGGATTTTGGCGTGGGAATTGATTATGATGACAAATCAAAAATCTTTGAAAGATTTTTCAGGGTAAAGGACGTACAGCAAAAGTTTTCCGGGCTGGGCATCGGCTTGTATGTAAGCCAGGAAATCATTAAGATGCATGGCGGTACGATCTGGGTGGAAAGCGAACTGGGAAGCGGATCCGTTTTCAGCTTTACGTTACCGATTTTAAAAATGAAGAAAAGTGAAAAATAAAATAATATTAGTTTGTGATGATGAAGAGGGGATACTGGATGTCGTCGAAATGATGCTCGATGCAGAGGGTTTTACGGTGTATACCGAACTGGAAAGTGCACATGTCCTTAACCGGATCAAAGAATATACGCCTGACCTTCTGATTGTAGATCTCTGGATGCCGGTCATGTCCGGGGATGAGGTTATCCGGAAAATAAGGGGAAGTGAGGAAATAAAATCATTGCCGATTATGGTGATGTCTGCAAGCCGTGATGGTGAAGGGATTGCTTTTGAAGCCGGTGCAGACCGGTTTATATCAAAACCTTTCGATATCAACGCATTTGTATCCAAGGTTGACGAACTGATCGGTTAACCGGTACAGGCCTGTTTGTTTTATATATTGTGAAATTACATTGTTATTGTCCATCAGTATGTTGACAAAGAAAGACAAAAAGAGAAAAATTCTGATTTTTGATGATGATATTATGACCCTGGAAGTCATTGCTCTGATCTTCAATGAAAAAGGTTACGAAGTTTCGGTATCTGAAACCACATATAATATCCTGGGAATCGTTGATCAGGTAAAACCGGACCTGATTATCATGGACAACTGGATTCCCGACCGGGGTGGGGTAGAGGCAACACTTCTCTTGAAGAATAACCAGAAGTATTCGGCGATTCCCGTTCTGTTCATCAGTGCTAACCTTGATATTGAAAAGCTCGCGGCTTATTCTTATGCCAATGATTACATTAAAAAACCATTTGACCTGGATCATTTCGAACAGAAAGTGAGTCTCCTGCTGAACACCTGATATCAGGAAACTTTTTTACCGATTATTTATCCATATTTTTCCTTCCATTCGGATTTCATTTTCTTATACCGGGGCAGCTCTTCAGCTTCCTGCCATTTCTTATAGAATACAGCGGCGGATTTTGCTTTTTCAGGATCTCCCGATCCTTTTTCCAGCAGTTCATAATGATTTGAGGCATCGTATTTCTTACCTCCTTTATAATTAAAATAACGCCTTGAACGGGTAAATCCCATCTGCAGGTATTTTCTTGACATATCCGCCCCTACAAAATCATTTTCTTTTACATAACGCATAAAAAGACCGAATATCTTTTCTGAACTTTCCAGAGCGATTTCTTCATTTTTGAAACGCCAGTACGGTCCGATTTCGCTTTTATACGGTTCGCAGATCAGCACGCCCTGTTCACCTTTTCCAACCTTGTACAGCTCAGGGTGTTTGCGGTAATCGATATCCGGTTTCCATTCATATTTTTCAGCATTAAAATTCAGGTAGCTGGGCGTTTCTTTTTTCATAGGAATGAGGTTACGGTTAAGATTAGGTTTAAGGTTTAAAATTTAAGGTTGCGTGGCTGCATACGATTAAGGTGTTATATTTAATCTTCGATATAATTTTCAAAAATGGAGCCAGTTTTTAAAGAAGAAAATCTGACGTTGATTATATTTTAACGGTATAAACTTCCAGCCTCGAGGTTTGTTTTTGTTTCTTATTACCTTATTTCTATGTTGTATTCACTTTATAGCAAAACATCAAAAAAGGTGGCATAGTAATTTCAGGGTTTAAGGCAAAATTAAAAAAGCACGATGAGTGAAAAGTTTATTAAAATCTTAGGTTGGGTAGCAACGGTAACGGCAATGGCCATGTATTTCTCTTATATTCCACAAATTTCAGGAAATTTAAACGGCAATAAAGGCGACTGGCTCCAGCCGCTGGTTGCTGCCATCAACTGCAGCCTGTGGGTCATTTACGGATTTATTCAGAAGCCTAAAAAAGATTGGCCGATTGTTGTTGCCAATTCCCCAGGTGTTTTCTTCGGACTTTTTGCGTTTATCACTGCTTTGTAAAACCGGAATAAATATTTTGGTCTAACAGTCAAATTTAAGTAAGGCTTTACCACAACTGATCGGATTATTGATTTCCCGGCAGGTCTGTCACTCCTCAGGAATCCGGATACGAATCTTTGTATACGATAAAAACATAATACAAAGCAAAAAGCAGGCGCGCCGGCCTGCTTTATATTGTATGATTTACGGATAATCAATGTCTGGAATTTTCATTATCACGATCATCATCTTCATCATCATCTTCGTAGTCATCGTCCTCATCATCGTAATCTTCCTCATCATCCCAATCCTCTTCGGTATAATTTTCATCGCCATCATCCTCTTCATCTTCTTCAGAGGCACTGAAATTGATGGATGTCTCGGCAATATCAGTCAGGTCCCGGTCAGTCTGTTCTTCTTCATCCAGAGTGGTCTGCAGAAGATCGGCCGCTTTATAAAGTTCCAGTGTTTCTGCCAGGGCAACCAGTCCGCCATATGTGGCAATTTCATAATGCTCTACTTTTTGTGCGGCAATAATAAGGGCTGCATCCCGGGTCATGGTGCCTTCTTCGGTTTCCTTAATAATATTTTCGCTTTCTTTTACGATCCCGATGATGGCATCACATTTTTTAGCTTCAGGCTTTTCATCAATAGATCTGAAAACTTTCTCCAGTCTTGAAATCTGCTTCTGGGTCATCAGGTGGTGGTCTTCAAAAGCTTCCTGAAGTTCCTCTGTAGTAGCGGCCTTCTGCATTTTAGGCAAAGCCTCAAGGATATGTTTCTCGGCAAAATAAATATCCTTCAGGGCATCCATGAAAAATTTATACAGAGGCCCTTCTTTTGAAGTTTCAGAAACCTGTTTTTTTTCAGCAGGCTGCGTTTCCGTTTTTTCATCCTGCTTATTTTCCTCTTTCTTATTCTGGTTTTCCTTTTTTGCGGAGGCTTTAGCATCCGCTTTTGGCTTTGCCGGAGTTGCTTTTTTAGCGGCTGTTCCTTTTGGCGTTGCTGCTGAAGACTTGGCTGTTGCTTTTTTCGCCGGAAGCGGCGGTTGTTCCTGTGCGGTCGTTTCAGGACCTGCATTTAGAAGATCGGAAGCTATTTTTTCCGTGTTATCCGTTGCTTTGGTTGTATTGGTTAAATTATTGGTATCCATGATTTAAGGTATAAAGGTTAGATAAAAAGCCGGCTCAGGCAGCCGGCCTGTATAATCGGGTATTAAGAATTTCTGCCTCTTCCGTTGCTTCTGCTGCCAAAACCGCCTCTTTTTGAAGAAGTAAATCTTCCGTTTTCATCCCTCTGCTGATTGCCGTTCCCGGAATTTCTGCCTGAACCGGATCTTGAAGAAGAGCCATTGGAGCTTCTGCCGTCACCGTTTCTGCTGCCTCTCGGTCTTCCCGGGTTGTCGTGTCTTCTGTCGTAATTATCATTGTTGGAATCCGACGAACGTCTTGAAGAAGAGCCGTTGGAGCTTCTGCCGTCACCGTTTCTGCTGCCTCTCGGTCTTCCCGGGTTGTCGTGTCTTCTGTCGTAATTATCATTGTTGGAATCTGACGAACGTCTTGAAGTAGAGCCATTGGAGCTTCTGCCGTCACCGTTTCTGCTACCTCTCGGCCTTCCCGGGTTGTCGTGTCTTCTGTCGTAATTGTCGTTGTTGGAGTCTGACGAACGTCTTGAAGAAGAGCCATTGGAGCTTCTGCCGTCACCGTTTCTGCTGCCTCTCGGTCTTCCCGGGTTGTCGTGTCTTCTGTCGTAATTGTCGTTGTTGGAATCTGAAGAACGTCTTGAAGAAGAGCCATTGGAGCTTCTGCCGTCACCGTTTCTGCTGCCTCTCGGCCTTCCCGGATTGTCGTGTCTTCTGTCGTAATTGTCGTTGTTGGAATCTGAAGAACGTCTTGAAGAAGAGCCATTGGAACTTCTTCCGTCACCGTTTCTGCTGCCTCTCGGCCTTCCCGGGTTGTCGTGTCTTCTGTCGTAATTGTCGTTGTTGGAATCCGACGAACGTCTCGAAGAAGAGCCATTGGAACTTCTTCCGTCACCGTTTCTGCTGCCTCTTGGTCTTCCCGGGTTGTCATGTCTTCTGTCGTAATTGTCGTTGTTGGAATCCGACGAACGTCTCGAAGAAGAGCCATTGGAACTTCTTCCGTCACCGTTTCTGCTGCCTCTTGGTCTTCCCGGGTTGTCATGCCGGTGATCGTAATCATCGTCATCCTCTTCCTCATCATCGTAGTCTTCATCATCATAATCCTCATCGTCGTCGTCATAGTCATCATAATCGTCATCATCATAAGTATTAC
>Ga0308160_10001140_pt1 | contig 40252 bp, 40 predicted proteins | sample PhyFR1_FD_201036 | JGI IMG/M metagenome (GOLD analysis project Ga0308160, IMG submission 201036) | Phyllosphere microbial communities from UC Gill Tract Community Farm, Albany, California, United States - DLSLF.R1 | ecosystem: Host-associated > Plants > Phyllosphere > Unclassified | place: USA... | reverse complement strand
AGTCAATAACTATCATTTAAATCCAATTTACGTTATTAGAGTCTTTATATATGATTATGGTAATTTATTTTAATCATGCTTCTAACGCTCCGTGTCCTTCGTCGCAAGGAACAGGAACGTAGAGATGTCTCGCGCGGGCGAGTTGCAGCTCTCGTTATCGGTCCGGCAGGAGGACAGCGGTGCGATGAGGATGTCGCTGCGTGCAGCCTACAGCCTCACGCATGAGCCCGAAGATTCTCCTCATGCTGTACATCCAGTAGAAAGAAGATCGGCTACTTATTTATAGGAGGATCGATTCACTTCAATCATCTATCTTTCCTCGAACCTTCGTACACTTCAATACTGTCTCACTACTGCATCCTTCATCACACCCTTCTATATAGAAAAGACCAGATGTACTTTCTTACCCGCAGTGGATCCGTCCACTGCGGGTCTTTCAATGCCTTTGGATTCGGGATGAATCCCTTCTTTACTCGCTTGCTCTCTCTCAAAAGAAAAACGACGTCGTTTTTCGTCCATGCCCTCGCGCATGGACAGGACGGGGTTGTCCCGTCCGTCTACGCTTATCATCCTCTTTACAAAACACCTTGTGCTTTCAAACTGACGTATTCTTCTCCGGCACCGACGATGATGTGGTCAAGCAGCTGAATACCGACGATACGACCGACCTCGACGAGGCGTTCGGTCACCTCGATGTCTTCCCGTGATGGGTGCGGGTCACCGCTCGGATGCTGATGGCTGACGATGAGCGACGTCGCATTGTTGAGGATGGCGGACTTAAAGATTTCTCTTGGATGGACGACGCTCGAGTTGATACTTCCGACGTGTGCCCGATGGACAGCAATGACGCGGTTCTTCGTATTGAGTAGGATGACAAGGAACACCTCACGGTCATCGTCCTGGATGAAGCGTTTGGCGACACAGAACGCGTCCTCGGGTGACGTGATGTGCGTCGTCTCGAGCGCGACATCCAGCTCACGAACCTCTTGGCGGATACGAGTGATTTCAACGAGTGTGGTCAGTTTCATGGAAAAGCTCCTTTCGCGAGTGGGATGCAGTCCGACACGGTGCCGTCCTGTTGACGGGAACGCAGCGAGCGTCGCGAGGCGGCGCAAGGGTGACCGCAGGGAAAGATCAAAAAAAGCGGACAGCGCACCGGGACGAAGGCTTCCGGAGCCCGCGAGCGAAAAGCTCTGCTTTGAGCCAAAACGCGGAGGAAGACGAGGAACGGCAGCGGCTTTTTTGATGGTCCTTGCGCCGGCGAGGAGCGAGCTAGAGTACGGAAACAGGACGGCTTGCGGTCCCTTTCCATCAGACAGAGCGGTACCGCTCTGTTCCATGCCTTTGAAAGGATCATTCACTGCACCACCGATTCCAATTAAGACAGCAAGAACGGTTAAGTAGCGTTATAATGAAGGACGCAATGATAGACTGAATGAAAAGGAGTACACCTATGAAGATCTCTTACATAACGATTCCTCTTGCCGTCCTATTGATGGCAGGATGTACAGATAAGGAGACGACCTCATCTCCATCAGAACAAACAGAGCAAGTAGCGAAGCAGGACGACACCACTACACAAAAGACCGATGCGAAAAAGGACTCCGATCAACAATCAGAAAAAACAGCTGATACGAGTACAGTCACGCAATCAAAGGATACGAATCCATCAACGGAATCAAAAACGACGACTCCACAGGATTCTTTCACCGGATATAAGAAGATCGCGGTCGATGGCGGAGACCTGTCCGGCAGTCGACAGGCGAACGTCGTCGTCGACATCGGGTTCGGTGACAGGAAGTACTGGGCGTTCACGAATAAGCATGGACAGTTGGTCCGCGTCATCGCGAAGAAGATCGTCCTCCAAAATGATGCGACAGAAGACGTCACGAGTGACGGACGCTACTACTCTGACGAGGCGAAGGTGCCAGGCGTCGAACGCGCGGACCTCGATGAAGGACATATCATAGCCGATTCGCTCGGTGGCGTCTCGAACGCCTACAACATCACTCCGCAGGACAGTACACTGAATCGTCATGGGGATCAGGCGTACATGGAGGATGTCATCCGCAAGGCGGGTGGCGCGACGAACTTCGAGGCGCAGATCACCTATCCGGACACATCTACGATGATTCCATCCGCGTATCAGTATACCTATACGGTCCGTGGAAACATTGTCGTCGACCGGTTCAAGAACAGTAACCCGGACGAGACGAATGCCGCACTCGGTCTGACGAAGAAGGATACGAAAAAAGAACCGACATCGAAATCAGCTCCTGATACCACAGCGACCGAGGACGTCTCGCGCGTCGATACCGACGGCAATGGTCAGGTGACAATCCAGGAGGCGAAGGATGCCGGCTACTCGATGCCGATCACGGAGAAGCACTGGCTGTATCAATATATGCGGGACAACGACCATGACGGCATGGTCGGAGAATAAATCGATTGTTCAATTGAATTGCAAAGTACGAAAAGACAGTGATGAGTATCTTGTCACTGTCTTTTTTTCATGTCTATGAACGATGAGATTGATTTGATATAAAAAAGCGAATTGAAAACGAAAGAAACAAGGAACATAACAAGAACAAATGTTCTTGTTATGTAAAGGAGTGATTTAGATGCGTTATGAAGATTGGGGAAATAAGAAATGGATTCCGTTTCTGATGCCCGAACATAAAGGATTACTGAAACGCTATTACTATGAGGTCCATCATTTCAGGTTCGAAGATACAGAAGGACCAATCGATAGGACGATTGAGAACGCGTTGAACGATGCTATATTTAGCGGAGACATTGTCACGGTGACAGCAATGAACGGTCCGTTGACGCATCGTTTTGATGCCTTCGTCGAGAAGCTCGACTATGTGCAAGAGGAAGTCCAGCTCGTCAAACGAAATTTCCATGTTGAGATTGTCCCGTTCAAACAAATAATAGATGTTCGACTCTCGAATTGAAGAAAAGTAATCATGCTCAGTAAATAGATAAACATAGTCAAAATATTGTAATTTGACTATGTTTATCTATGTTTGAACGCTTTTAAATACGTTATAATCAGGATAAACATGGTCATCTGGCATAAAAATAAGTATGTTTAGTCTAACCTAATTTATTTCGTGAAAGGAGTGCGATGAATGCGCGACTATACATATACCTATCTCAAAGACCTTGGCCTACCGATGGAAACTGTTTGCTTGATCGGACGGATCAACAAATATAAAGGTATGAAAGATCTCTATAAACAATAAGCGCCTCAAATCCTCAATACCTTACGTGATGTCGATACATACAACAACCCCTCATTTCGAATTGAGGGGTTGTTTACAATCTGATAAATTACCGATCAGTTACTTATTATCTTGACTGAGAAAACGGTAAGATTTATCGTTATAATTTTTAAGTTGGAATGTATTGTTAACATAATCTTCTAAAGATAAAGTAGTAGTGTCAACCTCTATTAGGTCAAGTGTCCAATCACAGTAAGCTTGAGCGATATGATTCAATAAGCTTTCTACTAATTCTCTTATTTCTTCTATATCACTCTCTTTAATTCCTATTGAAGTCGAAATATACTTAACATTAATAAAATTAGAACGAGCTTCAAAATGATCACTATCATTTTGAGGTAGCCATGGGTAATCAGATAATTTACTTTCTCTCATTTCATCAATTATTACTAAAAAAGCAACATTTTCATTTAAATCTTCAATTTTCCAGATTTCAAGATTTTGCGATTTAAACTCTCTTAAAACATTCATTCTTCCCACTCCTTAATTTTTTTAGATGTAATCTTAACCCGAGTAAATTTCAATGTGTAATATCCTAAAAGTAAATAAAAAACAGAATTCGTTAAAATTTTTACTAAATATTCAAGAAATAATTTTATACTCGGATCATATCCATTAAAAATATTTATTATAAAAATCTTAGTATCTGAAAAAGGAATAAACGAACTATCTATTGGTGTAGAAAATATCAAAAGAATTAAAAGTATTTGACTTAATAATACCACGGGCATGTTGATTGACAACTTCCATACTAAGCTTAAAATAACCAATCCTAGTCCTACAATTCCAATAGCACCTATAAAACCAATTAAAAATATCATAAAATAATTCTTGAAGCTCTCATTTAGTAAATCTGAATTAAATATATCTAATAGAATAACAAAGGATAATGCCATTAGGGTATTAAAAAATAAAGCAAAGATACTTCTTATAAGTAAAATCGTTTCCAAATTAAAATAATTGTTATTTATAGTAGTATCTATATTATTTTTCTTTAAATATTCTATTACTTGAGAAGTAGGGAAAATCAACGAACTTAAAGACAGTCTAATTAAGTACACAGTGCCAATAATCAAAGCCCCAATATCACCGACCTCATCAAATCTATGATTATAAATATTTAGGGTGATTGAAATGATAGTTATAAATATTATTAAAGAAAGAATCGTTGTCTTTTTGTTTTTAATATAAGTATAAAAATTCCGCTGAAATTCAGCTTTAAATAACTTCAATTTAATGTCACCTTTTTCAGTGTTTTTAATTCAGAAAAATTCAAAATAGTATTACAATACTTTTTAACGCTTAAAGACTCATGAGTTGCGACCATGATAGTTTTATCCAATTCGAGAACTAATTCAAAAAAAGTGTCTATACTATGATTATCTAAACCTAAAGTAGGTTCGTCGTAAAGCAGATATTCGTACGGGAAAAAAAATGTACATAAGAGAAAAATTTTTTTTCTGTTACCAAATGATACGTTTTTAATCACATCATTTAATTGTGCTTTAACTTTCAAAATAGTCATATACTCAATGAATTTACTTTTCACTTTTTGGTAGTCCACATTATTCAAATTAAGAATATATTTAATATTTTGTTCCACTGTGGCATTTTCAATGTATTCAGTTTCATTTGAAATGTATTTTATTATTTTTCTTAAATGATTAAGATGATTATTCAATTGGAAAATATTATACTTTGAAAAATTCATTGTTTTATTCTCGATTGATATATATCCTTTTGAAGGAACAACTTGACCACCTAAAATTTTTAAAAATGTAGATTTTCCGCTTCCATTTTCACCTAAGATACCGTAAATATTATTTTTTTTTATTTCTAAATAATCTATCTCAAATAATTCATTGATTACAATGTTTTCAAGAATAATAGTCATGATGGTTTACTCCTTAAAAAAACAAGTATAAAGGTATAGTACATTTTAAAATTAAAATATACTATACCTAATTTTCGGGGAAGATCCTTAATTAAATTACGCTAATGCTCTTAATAGAACACCCCAAGCAAATACATCGTCACCTGGGAAGAAAACTGTAATAGCAGATAAAGCTACTAGTACTGCTGCTGCACTTACTAAAGCCCATTTAGGTATTTTATTTGCCCATCCTTGAGCGTTTTTATTATATTTTTTGACATGTTCCTTTACTTTTGAATCATTCATTACTTTATCTTGCACATAAGTAGGTAAGCTCTCATATTTATGCACTTTATTTTTCTTTTTATCACATTCACTTAAATTATCTAATCGAATGCAATAATAGTGTACAGATTTTTTATAAATATGAACATGATAAACATCGCCGTTAAAATGTGGATTATCAACTCTATAACACCAAGAATGATTTATGTCTTTATTACAATTTTTAGAATTAACTGATGATGCTGCAGATGCAGTATTACTCATCCCAAATCCACTTATTCCTAAAATCAATAGTGTAAGTACAAGAATTATCTTTATGCTTTTCATTGTTATCTCTCCTTTTAGTCTTCCCCAAACGAAAAGATATCATAATTTTTTTTATATTTGTATAAATTTTTAGTCAGTGTTAAATATTCCATTTTTTCAAAAAAATTTACTTTTTACTCTTTTTTTTTTGGTTTATATACTATTTTACTTATTTAAAAATTTTCAATTTACTTTTTTCCTATTTAAGCTGGCTAAATCAAAATATACTAACTAAATTAATACACTTTCCACTTGTTCAAAAAGGTAAAATTTAGAAACTGAAAATTGATTGTATAAAACTTACTGGAGCAGTGACGAGGTACTCGTCGCTGCCTTTTTTTATCCCCAAGAAACGGAGGCATTGATGAGACGTCGAAAAAGCGGATTGAAAACAAGAGAAACGAGGAACATAATAAGAACAAATGTTCTTATTATGAAAAGGAGTGATTTTAATGAGTTATGAAGACCGAGGCAATAAGAAGTGGATCCCGTTCCTCATGCCCGAACACAAAGGATTGCTGAAACGTTATTACCAAGAGGTACATCATCTCAAGTTCGAGGATACGGAGGGTCCGATCGACGGGACGATCGAGAACGCCTTGAACGATGACATCTTCAGCGGAGACATTGTCACGGTGACAGCAATGAATGGTCCGTTGACGCATCGTTTCGATGCCTTCGTTGAGAAGCTCGACTATGTGCAGGAGGAAGTCCACCTCGTCAAACGAAATCTCGATATCGAAATCGTTCCGTTCAAGCAAATATTAAGTGTCACTCTAACGGAGTGAAGAAAAAATTATGGTCATTGATTACTTAAACATGGTCAAAATAAGGACGAATGACTATGTTCATTCCAATTTGAACATGATCTAATTCACTTTTGACATCTAATCATACTCATCCGTGATTTTCAGCAGCCCAACTCTATCTAGCAGAGAATGTTCATTCTGAATCATCCTCGATTCTATGTACTAAATGACCAATTTGTATTACAATGTATTACAAAGGAGCTGATAATCATGAGTACTATTTCCGTACGTCTAGATGATCAAGATACACGACTCATCAAGGAATATGCGAAAGCGAAGAATATCACGATTTCTACACTCGTTCGCGATGCCGTCCTCGACCGCATCGAAGACGAAATCGATTTACAACTCTATCATGATTCGATGGCAGCACACCGTAAAAAATCAGAAGCGATCTCTTTCGACGATATGATGAAGGAACTTGATTTAGAATGACGGCATTTACGGTAGAGTTTGAGCGCGGAGCTCAAAAGTCTCTCAAGAAGATGGATCCCCAACAAGCGCGGATTATCATGTCCTGGATTAAGAAGAATCTGGTCGGGACCGATGATCCGCGTCGTCATGGTAAGGGACTCGTCTCGAACAGATCGGGTGAATGGCGTTATCGCATCGGTGATTATCGTCTGATTACTGACATCCAAGATGAAAAAGTTGTGATTTTAATTCTTGAGATTGGTCATCGTCGTGATATCTATAAATGATATTTAATTGTACATAGGCAACTTATACGATTTGTACGGAAAAGCCCACATCATTTATCAGATGTGGGCTTTTATCATTTAACGGAGTTCTTGATCAAGCGGGATGATTGCTTCATCTAGAATAATCCGCCAAGCGCGTTTCATCCCTGGACCATACTTTAGCAAAATGGCTTCAGGATGTGCTTCTTTGTAATTCGCAAAATTCTTACTTTCAATGATTCGTCCTACATTCGGGATTGCGTCCATACCCACTTGATATTGTACAGCCGATGTATGCAACTCTTGCTCATCTACACACCATTCCTGTGCAAACGTCTCGATCTTATGCTGATAAGCTTGTGTAAAGTACCGCCGCTTGACTACAAAAATGTCCTCATCCGGTGAAACGACTTTATCATCTATCGCATTTAAAATCGTTTGATAAACTGCTTGCACGACTTCTGATTTTCCGAGTTTCTGAAGCGCTCGTTCAATTTCAGAACGGATATCTTCATTATTCGCAGAGTATGTGCCGAGGAGTTGATCAATATAGGTAGAATCAATATCATATAGTTTAATTGCATTTTCTCCGAAGAATTCGATTTCAGAGTAATCTACTTCGTCGTCCTTATCCTCTTCGAAATTTCCACCATCCATCAATTCTTCAATTAAAGATCCTTTAACTGTGTGATAGATCCCAAGGAAAGACTCTAATGTTTTGACTTGTTCGGTAAGTGCCTGCGATTTCTCCATATCATCGTTGTAGTCATCGTACGTGATCAAAGCTTCAAACGCATTGTTGAGTTCTTGGAATGCTTTAACAAATTCAATTCGTTCTTCTAACGGTGAATGCTCATCAATCTCATCTGGACTTGTCACTTGTTGTAACAATGCCTTATGTGCTTTTTTAAAACGTTTCTTCGATTCATCGTACGTCGGATAGACTAGATTTGTATCTTCATTCTCGTTTGAGTAGAGACGTGTCGCTGCGCGGACATTCTCTTCCATCGTCGCAGGACGCCGGAATGTAACGACTAATCCTTTTGCCTTATCCGGATACGTTCGATTCGTTCGTGAGAACGCTTGAATCAAGTTCGCATAGCTGAGATTTCGGTCGACAAACAATGTCTGGATCGTCGGCGCATCAAAGCCAGTCAGCAACCGATCAACGACGATGACAAGATCGATATGTTTTCCGAATTGCTTGAACTCCGCTTTTTTCCGTGCCAATCGATTATTGATATCGCCGTTATAACGCTCGATGTCTTCGATGGACCAAGCCGTTCCATAGTAGTCGTTGTAGGCACGAATGACTCGGCCCATTTCTTCTTGGACTTCCGTTGCGTTCTCGGTGTTCTCTTGCATCGAGTAGGTAATCGCGATCCGCGGGAAATCCGGATCATCGATCGTCCGTCCTTTTCGAAGTGGGTGCCCTGCAAAATGTGCCTCCATCCAGTTTGGATTCTGCTTCATCTCTTGAATGGCATGGTAATAGCGCTTCGCCATCGCGATCGAACTTGTCGTCAAGATGGCCGATTTTTGTGGTCGCCCGTTCTTGAAGTCAAACTTCGTGTAGGCATTATCCGGGCGGAACAGCTTCTGTAAGACCTTCTCGATATGCTCGTCCCGTTCATACAAATCATTCGGGATGTATGTCTCCTTCGTCATCTCATCCATCTCTTCGATCAAGGTACCGATTTCTTCGTCGGTCCGGTCCGCATATTTGGCATCTGCTCGTAGATTTGAAAAAATATAATTATAGAGGGAGCCTGGCTCAATCGTATCCTCGTGTTCAACTTGGAAGCCGAGGACGGATCCATCTTCGAGCGCATTCTTGATCGTATACGTATGTAGAATCTCACCGTATTGATCCCGTGTCGTCCGCGCCAATTGACCTTGTGCTTGTTTCTTGTTTTCATTAAAGATCGGTGTTCCCGTGAAGCCAAACCAGGTCGAGTTCGGGAAGAACCCTTTGATCGCCTCCATCCCTTCCGCACTCAAAGCACGATGACATTCATCGACGACAAAAACGATATGCTGTCCAATTAGCTTCTGGAACCGTTGTGTTCCTTTTTCAGCTTCTTGCTTTTGCGCATAACGTAATGCTGCCTCGAGCTTTTGACGCGTCGTGATGATGACGGTGTTGGAGTTCGTATCCGATAGCAGTGTCTCGCTCAATTTCTTTGAGCTCGATGTACCAATGATCAAGCTATTGGCGGAACCTGTCCCAGTCGAGATGCCCGTGTTGAACTCCGAAGCGAACTTTGTGAATTCACTTGTTGTCTGGTTATCCAAGTCTTTTCGGTCAATCAGCATGATCGTCCGGTCGACTCCCGGTTTCCGGGCTAATAATTTCGTCGAGACGAAACTCGTCAACGTCTTTCCGGATCCTGTCGCATGCCAGACAAAGCCCGATTCATGGCGCATCGCTGCCGTGAAGAGCGCTTCGATTGCATGAATCTGATACGGATGGAGCACCATCAACGCTTTATTGTCTTGGTCCTCACTGACGATTGTATAGTTCGCGATCAAGCGGTGCGCATCGGGGATGTTCAAGACTTGTTTGACGAACTCATACAGATTATCGACTTTCTGATTATTCGTCGTCCGCCAGCTGAAGATGAACTTCCGGTGCATGTCCTTCGGCAGCGCATTGGCAAAATAACGTGTCGTCTGTTCGTTCGAGATGACGAACAGCTGCAGTGTCGAAAAGATGTTGTTTCGGAACAAGCCTTCTTCCGCGTATTTCTTGATTTGATGATGCGCTTGGAAGACGCCGTCCTTCGCCGTGACTTTCTTTAACTCGATTTGAACGATCGGTAAACCATTGATTAAGAGCGTAACGTCAAAACGACGATCCCGTCCATCTTCTGTCGACCGTTGTTTTGCGATTTGGTGAACGACTTCGTATGTCGAAATGCCTCCACCAATATCTTGGTTCGAATAAAGAATGAGTGAGATCGATCCAAGAGTGGCATCTTCGCGTTCAATTGTAATACGAGAGATACCATTTTCACCTTTTAACCAGCGTGCTGCATCAAACGGCGTTTGCGTCTTCGACAATAACTCTGTCTTGATTTTATCGAACTCTGCGTCAGTAATCGGATACTCGCCAATCTCGGATAAATTATTTCGGGTGATCTTGTGACGTAAATTGTTCCACAGATCTGCTTCTGATTTTAAGTCGGGACGATAGTTCCATTGATTATATCCTTCACCGAGAACCTCAATCAATCGCCGTTCAACAGTCAGTTCATCATCATATGTCAGTTTCACCACGATTCCTCTTTTCTTCTACGTTGATTAGACAAACATCTTTTGAAGAAAGCCTTTCTTTGTTTGTTTTAGTGCTTCAAGTTCCTGCTCTTTTAAATCAATCATTTCGTCCAGTCGTTTAAAGAACTCACCTATTTTAAATTGTTCTTCAATAGAAGGTAGTGGTATAGGCATTTCACTGAATATAGAATCTTTAATAGAAATTCTGTCTGATCTAGCACCAGAATCACCGTTTAATTTCATGAACATATGCCATTTCTCAGTCGAAAAATAATATTCAAGATATGTTAGGTCTAAGTTTCGTATTCGAAAAACGTAGTAAAGTGGAGACATCACTCCAGCGCGACCTAGCTTATTTCTTTTTATAGGTCCAACAGGCGCTAATTTAGAAATCCTAGGATTATACACAAAATCATCAGGTTGAACCACGTAATACGTGTATAAATTCAGCTTATTAGAAATGTCTTTATCAAAAAAGTCACGCTGATTTATGATTCCAAATTCAGCTGAGTTTGTAAGCGTCTCTGAATAAGCGTTATCCACATTCTTTTCCTTAACCTTTTCCGAAATTTCATTAAGTTTGCAATAAGACCACATATCTTTAAATTCTTTAAACCTTATTTCAGGGACAGATTGACCTTTAGAAGGAAACATTTTTTGCAAGAAACCTTGTTTTGCTTGTTTAAGAGCATCGAGTTCTTGCTGATGAAGAGAAATAGTATCATCTAAGTTTTTAAAGAATAATCCGATTTTCTTTTGTTCTCGAACATCTGTAGATGAATGGATCAGTGTATTTTTTAATATCTCCGTATTGATTGAGGGCATTGTTTGACCAACAGCTCTTGAAAGAATATCATTCTTAACTAATGTTGTGTCTAATAAATAGTGAAGATAACTCCCATCCACATTTTTAATGGGCCTTACTCTTAACACTCGTCCAGAAAATAGCCAACCGCTCTGTGCTTCAGTTACAAGAGCATTTATATCTACTGATCCTACTCTAGAAAAAACTAAGTCTCCATGTTTTAATCTATAACTCTTTAGTCTTTTATAATCTTCATTTGAAACTTGCGGAAGTTCAGCCTTATAGAGCGGTAATTCTCCAGTTTTAAAATGTTCGGTTGTGATTATGGGAGTTCCTGAAACAACATAGTCCTTAGCATGTAAAGCACTCCCAAATGGTCCAGTTTTAATTTCAGAAATCTCACCTAGAAAGATTTTTTCCCATTCTTTATTGACATTGCTTAATTGTACAGAGGGTTTATTACTTTTCATTTTTAAAAACCTCTAGTGCGCCTTGAATCCATCCTTCTTCCTTTTCATCATATTGAAACGATGAAATTATTTCATATAGTCTCGCTTCTAGCTCCATTTTTTTCTCACGAACCACTTTTAATTCACTCCCGATTGTTGCCAAATCGATTTGTTTTTCTTCTTCAAATGTATCAACGTATCTCGGAATGTTTAGGTTGAAATCATTCTCTTTTATTTCATCGAAACTTGCGATATAAGCGTATTTTTCTACAGTCTCTCGTTTTTTATAAGTTTCAACAATTCGATCGATATATTCAGTAGAAAGTTTGTTCTGATTCTTTCCTTTGACAAAATTTTTGCTTGCATCAATAAAGAGCACGTCACGTGTCTCACGATTCTTCTTCAAGATGACAACTGTCGTTGGAATTGATGTTCCAAAAAACATGTTTCCGGGTAGTCCGATGACTGCATCGATACTTCCATCTTCTAATAACTTTTTACGAATAACCCCCTCAGCTGCTCCACGGAATAAAATACCGTGCGGTAAGACAATCGCCATCGTTCCAGTATCTTTTAAATGATAGAAACCATGTAACAAGAATGAAAAGTCCGCTTTCGTTTTCGGTGCCAGTTTTCCATAACGATTAAAGCGCGAATCATCTAAGAACGTTGCATCCGCTGACCAATGTGCTGAGTATGGAGGATTCATTAATACGGCATCGAATGTATACGGTTCATCTGTTGGCCAGTCTTTATTTAAGGTATCTCCGTTACGAAGACGCATGTCTTCGCTTTTCACACCGTGTAAAATTAAGTTCATTTTCGCTAAATTAAATGTAGTCGTGTTTAGCTCTTGTCCGTGATATTTGACCGTCTCCGGATAGTTTAAGTAATTCCGTACGTTCAACATCAACGAACCCGATCCCATCGTTGGATCGAAGACACTGAATAGTTTTTTATCTTCATGATTGATCGTAACGATGCGAGCCATCATGTCTGAAACTTCATGCGGCGTATAGAACTCTCCTGCTTTTTTCCCTGCTTCTGAGGCAAATTGGCTAATTAAGTATTCGTACGCATCTCCAATTACATCTCTGCTTTGTCCAAGCAACTCGACATGGTTTAATTTCTTTAATACTTCAGTAATCGTGATATTCCGCTGTTGATCATCGGATCCAAGTTTCTTTGACTGTAAGTCGACATCATCAAATAATCCATTGAATTGAATATACTTCGTCGAAAGATCATTAAACGCTTTCGCTAAGTCATTCAACTGGAACGTATTTTGTTGTGCTTGGTCCGCTAAGACATTGAATAGATAAGCTGGTGCAATTTCATAACCGAGCATATCGACAAGCGTCTCGACTAAATCATCTTTGATTTCCTCGTCAGAGAGTAGTTCTACGTATAATAATGATTGTTTTGCTTGCGTATCATAATCCTCAAAAGACTTATCTGCTAACGTGACCACTCTTTCTAAGACTCTGTCTGATAGGTACTTATAAAAAATCAATCCGAGTAAGTAGTTTTTGTACTCTGAAGCATCCATCTTGCTACGCAAACTATCGGCTGCGCTAAATAGCTGTTGGTTTAATGCTGACATCTATTTTTCTCTCCATTTCGTAAACATAAAGTATAAGTTTGTATTCTATTTCATTATAGTTTACTTTTGACCTGATTTATAAAAAATATGAATTCTCACCAATTACTTGTATCATAATACTAATCTGATTGGATTGTATGAAAAACGACCGTTATGTATACAAGTTTGTTCAAAGGATATCATTATATATTTTTTCTAGCATCCCACTTATGTTTGAAGTATCTAATCTGTCTGTAAACTCATCTTTTTATCAACGTATACTTAGTTTTTCTTTTAAACAAAAAATAGACAGGCAAAAGAAGTATACATTTCGACGTCGAAAAATGTATACTTCTTAGTTTTTAAGCATTTTTTTAAGTGCACTCATATTATATTATTTAAAAGGAACTAAAAAACTTCTATTAACACTAATTGATAAGCATTCACCTGATGTTCGTTGGTTTTTATTAAACAATATAAATAACCGTAAAAACATACCTCATCCTCGTATGATTGGATCGCCGAGTCGATCAGATTTACATTGATGATCCTCTGGATTATCGAGGAATCGAAGCAACTCTTTCTCCCCATTTACACAATCCAACAGATAGATAAATACGGTGATATCTTCACTCGTGTAGCGGAATACCCTCTGATTAACGGCGAAGCTCTCAACGAGTGGGTAAACAACGATCACCTGCTCGCTCGCGTACTTCTTCCCATAAGCAAACATCTGATACATATCTGCCTGTGAGATCCCTAAATTTTTGATATTTGGATTAAGAACCTTCCATTTCATATCGATAATCCGCGTTTTTTTCACATTATCGATAGGACATATATAATTCATCACGACATCCGGAACAAGTCTAAACGATCCACGATCAAAAAGAGACTTTACGGGATTCTTAAGAGAAACCTCCCATCGTGTTCCAGAATGACGTTCAATTAAGTTCCCGACATAACTCTCAAATAATTGATTCATCGAAAAGAGAAGCGACTGAGCTCGAGTATTTCCTACCATGTTAGAAATATTTAAGTCATTTAACAAAAGGCGTGACCACTCTAAACTCGTTGTATACTGTCGATTTTTTCGATTTTCAAGTATATTCTTGAATTCTTGATCAATTGTATGACTCTCTTCAACATGATCAAAATACTGTAAAAGACGTCGTGCTTCTCGACGATTCCTCGGATCCGATGCGACCATCATTGCCTTCATTAATGCTTTCTTGAGGATCCGGTTTTCTGGGCAATCGATACTATAGTCATCAAACGCAACAAAAAATCGTTCTTTATGGACATGGTTAATAGTAAGCTGTCGTGCAAAGTTCATTTTCCCTTTGTAAAATCGCACGTTTTCTTCTTTTTTGCGATAATCAGATTTCAGTCCTCGCTTGACTATATGAGATACTTCGCGAAGAAAAAGACTGATATAGATGTCAAACATCGGCATTTTTGAGTTTCCCAGTTCCGTTGCATCAAACGATTTACTCGGGAATTCACGGAACGTTTTTAGCATTTTTAACATCACGATACGGGCATCGACGTTCGATGTATGAATTTTCGGAAGGATTTGGAGTTGTCTACCGCTTGGCATTTGAAGAACACCAACATAGTTCTTGGCTCGAATCACTTTACCGATACCTTTTCTCGAAGATAGACTTAAGAAATCTAAACCATCCCGTCCTTCTTGCGATAGTTCAAGCATGACATGCTCTAGTTCTTTAAACGTCTTTTTGTCGATATTTCGACCAAATCCTGAACAGAATATGGCCTCATATTCCATTACTTCGATGACATCATGCGTTTGCATATTGTTTTCCATAGATTGCTTTGTATGTCTCTGGATTCTTAAGGACTGTATGATTGACCTGATAGCTTACCTCTAAGTCTCTTACATCAATTGAGGAATCAAACAAGTCAAACGCTGGAACTTCTTGGATAAGAAGCGGATAGGTCTTATCATTTCCAAAAATAGCGTTTATTTTCCCGAAATCATCAAAGAAGTATTCTTGAAGAAGTGGAATGATCGATTTTAAAAAGACTTGCTGCAACGCATCGATCTTGTCGGTCGATGACAGGGACATAAAGTAGGCATGGCCGATCATGTGATCTCGATCGTAAAGCGCAGCAATACGGCGATTCATAATATCGAGGACAGATTTTAAATGTACCCCTTCAATAGAGATGCCTTGGAGCAATTGCGGATCAGGGGACATTTCGACAAACTGAAACCTTCTTCGTAGTGCTGTATCCATCAACGCGATGGACCGATCTGCAGTATTCATCGTTCCAATAATATAGATATTATTCGGAACTCCGAACTCTTTTTTCGAATAGGGTAGTTTTACAAGTGTTTCTTCCATCTCCCCCATACGTTTTGACGGTTCGATTAGCGTGATCAGCTCTCCTAAAATTTTCGAAATATTACCGCGGTTGATTTCATCAACAATGAATACATAGGGTTTCTCGTTCTGATGACTTACATCTGGAATGCTATATTCTCCTTCAAGCATACGCTCTACTTGGGACACCGATAAACGATCTAAAGGATAAACAGTTTTTTGAGTCAACTTCTTTCGCATATTCATTTCATGGATATCTAGTTCGATATTCTGAGCTAGCCAATTCACCTTTCGGCTACGTTGGTATCGATCTTCATCTTCTAGCCATTCGACTTCACCTTCGATGATACCAATCCCATCAATATGTCGTTCATCTTTCAACGATAGAACGATATCACCAGTTTTCATGGTGTCGTAGAAGTATGTCAAAATACTGCGCTCCGAAGGATTCATAGTAGACGTACTATTGAATGGGTCTTCGCCAAAATGATCCCAACCAATTCGCATGACCCCTTTGTCAAAACAAGCCTTCTTGAGAGGACGATCCCCTGATCCGCCTAAAGAAACTTTCCAGATACGCGCTTCCCCATCAATGGATATATCATATCCACCAAAACGATGATCGGCAGCAGCAAGATCGCAAAATTCTTTAAATACACCAGACTCAATGTTAAATCCGATCTCGTTCGTATCTGTCGCTATAACGGGTTTGATCCCTTCAATAAACTCTTCATATCCATACGATTGATGAAAAGTTGTAAAGGCAATTCGATTCTCATCTCGGTATTTTGCATATCTTTTTTTTACTTCTATGTAGTCTTCTTGTTTAATATCTGAAATAGCTTTTCCTTCAATAATGGCAACAGCATATAAGACCGTATGATACGTCTTTCCCGTACCTGGGGGGCCTTGAAGGATCATATTCTTAGGATGCACATGTCTTCCTCCTTCAATATGTTTAGTGATCATGGGTGGTTGTTCCATAAGAATCGTTGGTGCAGCTTCTAAAATGGCTTCATAACTTGGAACCATTCGCTGAATTGCCTCGTGTAGTAGTTGAGTCAGATCTTTCTTCTGATTTCCTGTACGGACATCTACATGATGGATAAAGACTAACTCTATATTTTTATTTGGCTCATGTTCCACTTGCTTTTTTAACGCTTCTGGAGACTCGATTCCTGACTCTGATACATAATGGAATCCATCTTCATTAAGATAAGGTATCCTCAAAAGCCGACTATGTCGGATCAAATCTTCATAAGTCGGATAACGTTTTTTCGTTCCTGATCCATAGCGACACTGCAGTACAATACGAACAACAACCTGCTCTTCTTCCCGACTCCATCGAAGGTCTACTTGCAGTCCATGAGGAAGTTCTTCGTATCCTTTCTTTTTAAGAACTCCCCATAATCGTTTTCGTCTATTGATTAATCTATTCCCATCCGCTAATACCAAGTTGCTATTAACCATTAAGTTCTCATAAAAGTGTTTCTCTGCTTCTTGTATAGCGATAGCTTCCTCATTCGATATGTCACCTTCTCCCGCCAGAAACTCGAAGAGAACCATATTCACTTCATTACTCATATCCTATTCCTTTCGAGACATTCCTCAATTGTTGTGAGTATGTGTTTCGTCACCTTATCGATAGTGGAATGTTCCTCCATTAGTAAAATCCTTATTATTGAAATGATTTTATCGTATAATGCTTATAAAAGGATTATATAGTTTTTTTTTCCATCTATCTATAAAAAATAAGGTAAGGTTCTCTCATTTAACAGCTTCATTAGGGTCGATAGCTATTTCTAATTAGCAATTAGTTTTTTAATTTAAATTGGTTTGGAGTGATTAGTTTGTCAGTTGGATGGAGCGGTACGATTCAAGATTTTTTACAGATCGATCAACATCAATTTTTAGATACTTTACAGCATTCGATTCCAGATGCTTCAGATAGTCAATTACGCGCTTGGATCGATTCGTACCAATGCCTCGTTGACTTATTTCAAGAAGTACCTGAGTTGAATGCGCAACTCTTATTTGAATACCAGCTATTTCGTGGCGGTGGTCGGCGACCTGATATTGTGCTACTTGTTAACGATCAAGTCCTTGTCATTGAATGTAAAAGTTATCATCAAATTTCGGATGGGGAATGCATCCAGACCTCTCTTTACGTTCGCGACTTGGAACACTATCATTCAGCCATTCAATCTCAGCATGTAACTGTTTCCGGTATATTACTTTTAACGAAGGACAATCGTGATCATGTCCATTTTCATGAATCCTTTAATATATTCATCGCAGCGAAATATGGCTTATTAAAAATCCTAAGGCGGTTAGCAGCTAAACAACAGTCACCTGTCTTAAGTATTCATGATATGTTACAAGGCTACTATTCTCCATCCCCTTCAATGCTTGAAGCAGCTAGTGCAATTATGAAAAACGAACCATTACCTCGGGTTCGAGCAATAGATAGTAGTAATTTTGAAATAATTCATCACTCGCTTCAGCAGATTATTCAACAAGCTAAGGATCATAACGAGCATCACCTTGTTCTCGTTACTGGGGAACCTGGTGCAGGGAAAACGTATTTAGGATTACGCTTAGCTCATGAGTATGAAAATGCCGTATATCTTTCAGGAAATGGGCCGTTAGTTGATGTTTTGCAGCATTCCCTTCAAAACAGTACATTCGTTCAGCGCTTATATAATTATAAGATGGACTATATCAAACACGGTCGTGTTCCGCATGAACATATTATAATCTTTGATGAAGCGCAACGTGCTTGGGATCAAAATCAAGTGAATTCATCTTTTGAACGCTCTTCATATCCAGCACCGAATATGAGTGAACCGGATATTATTATGGAAATCGCGACAACAGATAAAAAGTGGAGTGTAACGATTGGATTAGTCGGGGAGGGGCAGGAAATTTATAAAGGAGAAGAAGGCGGTATTGCATTATGGAATCACGCTTTAGAAAATAAGAACGTCATTGTTCATGGTAAGTTCGAAGCGACAACTTTTACCCATTCACCGGACATACGAACATCAGAAACATTACACCTCGATACGTCCCTGCGTACACATGCTGCGCAGACCTACAGTCAGTTTGTGATTCAGTTTATACAAGGAGAGATTGAAGCGGCAGCTCGTCTTCTTGAAAACCTTGATTCTTCTCGCTTCCATCTTCGAATAACCCGTCATTTAGAAAAAGCAAAGTATGTAGCGCGTCATCTCTATTCAGATGACTCTAAAACAGTCGGTGTTGTATGCGCAGGTGGAGCGGATCATCAAAAACAAACACCGGTCTTACCTAGAAATGAGCGGTACGAACGTCCTTCTAAAATCGCACAATATTTTACCGTTCCTACGTCTGACTACTACTGCAAAACATTACACTATTCGATAACCGAATTTCAGTCGCAAGGTCTTGAATTAGATTTTGCAATTTTAGAATGGGATAACGATTTTTATCTACAAAATGGGAGATGGACTGGAAAGCATTTTCAACGATCTGTTAAAGATCCGCTTCAAATTAAGCGCAATGCCTATCGTGTCAATTTGACGAGAGGGCGAGATGGATTGATTATCTATATTCCAGAAAAACCTGAGTTAGAAGAAACATGGCATACCCTTAAACACGTGTTACGTATTAAAGAACTAGTATAGCACTAATAAAAAAGTCTACATCTTGTAACAGATGCAGACTTTTTTTATGTCATTTTAATGCTTAAGAACACTCACATGATGAAATTAACCACTATTCACGCTTCGCATCAGTGCTGTACTTTTATTAGTTACGTTTTAACCTTCAACTGCGATAAACATATGCGCTTTTTTAATTACTCCACTAATATGATGCTCATTCATTTCATTTAAAAACGATTGTGCCTCTTCAATTGACTCAAATTTAACAGCTAATTCGAGCATACCATCTAAAACTTTTCCTTCAGAAATATCATCTTCTACAACGTATAATCTACAGATTTCATCTGTACTCGTTTGAATCACATAGCAACTATCATACGCTTCTACATCACGCATATTTTTTAACAAAGCATGTTCCGTTTTTCACAACGCCTACTTTCGTTTATCTCATTAATAACTATATCGAAATATAACTATTAAGTTATTATAATTTAGATTCCCAATGTAACGTTGTAAAAAAAATGTACTAGGTGACTATATTTTTGGTATGAAGTAATTCATAAAGGATCTATCAGACAGATGTTCTAACTTCTGATTCATGCACAATCTCTATTCATGAAAAAATTAGTCGTATTGTTCTAAACACCTCTCATTTGATTAAATCTTAATAAATTCGTCTGAATCGAAAAGGATTTTCCTTTACATCAATTTTATCTATTAATTCTTGATTATACGTACTACCATCTATCCCACGATGAATGCGAGCATGACAGTTCGGACAAATTGCTGCGACATGTTCAGGATGATCAGGGCCACCATCCGATAATTTATACATATGGTGCACTTCAAGTGATGATCCGGAACTCGCTTCAAATGGTTCGGGTTGTTCACATGCTTCGCATATTCCTGCCGCTCTTTTTCGCGCATATAGCTTAATCGCTTCTGATCGTTTTCTGACCTTTACTTGTTTTATTTGAATCGACTCATCTCCTGTCGATGTATCTTGAAGAGCTAAAGTCTTTAATTCTTCAAGCGAGTTCTCGATCGTCACATTACTCTCCACATAACGTTCTGATTCAAGCAGTTTATGCTTCATACTAGTGGCCGATTCAAAAATAAATTGAATGACTTCACGTGGATGACCGTCACGATCGAGTGCTTGTTTCAATTCATAATCAATTAACGTTAGCTGATCATCAAATCGATATAAACCATTTGGCTCCCGATGAAAAAGTAAAACATCTTTTGAGTTATTGACATGATCGCGTAACGCTTTATTCCCCATCGTAAATGTTTGATCACCTACTTGTCCTTCACCAGTGTACATAAACAACGTCTTGTTTTCATTCCAACCGTCTGAATAGCCATATTGCGTACCGCTTGATCCCGAAAAAATAAATATAATGGATTCTTTTGCTGAAGCACTAATGCCACGTTGTCGGTTTCCACCGAACTGATCATGTATCTCAGCACGTTTATAGTGTTCTCCTGGAATATAATGAATCGATAACATAAACTCTCTCCCTTAGTTTGAATAACCAATGACATGTCTAGATACAACTTCAATCGTTTCCGAGCCAATTGTATCGATATCTAAAGTGTACATTATATTTAATCGTGGATTGAACACTCCTAATTCGGATAATCCAACAAAATAATTTTTAAGTTTTGAACGACATCCCATTAAATAATAGATCAGCAGTTGCAATGTATGTTCGGTAGTAGGACCATTTTTTGAAACTTTCATTTCCCATAGAGCATGCGGAGTTAGATAATCCGCATCCCCATTAGTGATAATATCTGTATAACCACCTTCAAAAATAATTCTTTCTTGACTAACCGGACCATATTCTTCAAAAAAATGCAGGCTTCTCGTTACCATTGTTTTGATATTCTTAATCGTTGCATCATCTGGATTAATCGTTTGGACAGGTACGTACGTATGTTTTCCAGCACGTGCTACGCTCTCATATCCGCATAATCTACACGCATTAAAAATCGATTCTTCATCTAACCCGTGTATCTCCGATCGTAGTTCTGATGCATACTCAAGCTCTTTTACGACCAATGCTCCATTCATAGGAGAAACAAAGGCCTTATCATCACCTTGGCAAAAGCGAGTCAAATAATCTACGACAATGCCAATAAGCGATGGATGGATGTTCTCATTTAAAGACAGCTCAATTCCATCTTCAAAACATTTCTTATTAAGTGTTTTTGGAGGAACATAACCACCTTTTGGTTGCTTAGCAGCGTCAATTTTTTTAATTGCTTGAATACGTTGTGTGACAGATACCATATCATTCACCTCAATTTATAGTAGAAGCATTTCTTATTATTTAGTTTACCTTTTAATCACTAGTATATAGATTATCACGGATAATACTGCCACATTCTTAATCACGGAAAACAAACCCAATGTATTTCAATTAAAACTTTACAATCCAAAATATGATTTTTAAAACAAACAATAACAGTAAATTAAATCCTTATAATTATCTTAAATAGAAAAAAGAGTAAATATCGATTTCATATTATATACTATTAATAAATAAAAGGAGGTATATTTAAATGCCGAATAAAAACATTGATAATTTAAAAAATTCTACAGACCGTCATGCTGCTAGTCAATGGAGAGATTCTTTAAATTTAAAATCAATGACTACTAGAGAATGGAATAATGCTGCAAACTTAGCATCACAAGGGAAAAATGACTCTGAAATCAGAGCACAAATCTTAAAAAATAGAAAAAAGTAAATTTTAGGAGGTCTTTCTATGGGTTTTTGGTCTACTGTTGCTAGTGGCGCTGTAAAAGTAGGAAAAGCGATGTTAGAAGAGGCTGAGAAATCTAAAGAAATTAGAGATAAACAACTTGCAAGTGCTGAAAGAAGAGCTTCAGGAGTTAACCATGATCGCGATTTAGTAAATCGTTTTCAAAATTCATCTGGAATAGATAAGCGTGCATATGCTCTTGAGCTTGAAAAAAGAGGATATTTAGAAAGAGATCATGAAGGAAAGTTGAAAAGAACTAGTAAAAAACTATAAAATGCTAACTGATTTTTTGTATTATAGTATTAAAAATTTTAATCACATAAAAAGCGGTGTATCTTCTCTAAAAAGAATGGATACATCGCTTTTCTATAAGCACTCAATATTATATAAATATATAAATTTCATTCTATTTTTACTTTTGTGGCTTGTTACACTATAAAATAGAAAAGGCTAAGTAAATAATACAATTGGTGTTATACTTTACATATTAATTCAGGCAAGAGAGGTATACATATGTCATCTAATGAAATGAAAAATAAATCCTTCCGTCTCTCTGAAGAAGTTACTGAAAAAATTGGTGAATTGATAAAAGGACGTCAGATTACAACCAATCAGCTCTTCGAAGAGTTCATTGTACTTGCTGAACAAAGAGAGATTGATCCGAAACTCAGTGAAGAGGATGCTGTATTAGAATCTTCACTTAAGCAGATCACGCTTCTCTTTCAAGAACGGGCAGCACGTCTTGAAGCGTTCCAACACGAAAATCAACGTATTCAATCTCGTCACTTAGATACAGTTACTAAGTTAGAGTCAGAAGTGCTACAAGCTAAGGAAGATTTAGAAGCAGAGTATATAGAAAAAGTCTCTCTTCATCAGCAAGAACTTCAAGACATGAAAGCAAAACTGGAACAGACAGAGCATGAATTAGTTCAGAGAAGAGAACAACAAAAAAAATTAGAAGTATCTAATAAAGAAGAAATCACTTCATTAAAACGAGAAGTATTTCATTTGGAAGGAAACATCACTCAACTTAAGGAAGAACGCGATCAATTGTATCGCCAAAACAAAATTTTAACTGATCGAATCGATGAACTGAAAGCACGTACTGAACGCTCTGAGCAGTTAGAAGAAGAAAACCGAAAACTGTCGTTAGCGTTGACCATTGCACAGCGGGATCAAGAATCGTTCGAACGTCGCCTTCACGAACAAGTTGAGCTTGCTGTTTTACGAGAACGTACACAGAAAACTCTCGATAATGAGAATGAATGAGAAGTTAGAAATGACATTATAAAAAGATCGTTCTACTGTGATGTAGAACGGTCTTTTTATCTATTTACGTGCGTAAGTATTGTTCTAAAGCTGCTCGTATGATTTGATCGGGTTTCATTCCCTGATCTTGTGCTCGCTTTTTCAGCGTTTGATATAATGGATCATTTTTATCGGAGAAATCTACGTGTACGCGTGCTGGTTTTGGCTGTACAGGAGTTGCATCAATCACGTTTTGTTCTTTCCGCTCATTCAGCATTTTTTTCACTTCACGTAATTGTTCACGTGTCATTTCGTAGACTGTAAACTCTCCATCGTTTGTCTTATACTTCCGCTCTTCCAGTAACGCGACTTTTGGATCCTCTGGCCATGTTAATAATTCAGCTAACTTAGAAGCACTGAAGTCCTGTTGAATCGCCTTGTCCAAGATCGTTGGTCCAAATACATTCCAGAATGAAATGAACCGATTGACTTGAGGATGAGACATTCCGATTTGATTTAAAAATTCTTTCCAACTTCCTTGTTCCTGCTGAAATGCTTCTTTAGTGTCAGCATTACGGAATACTTCATTCGCATGTGCTAAAATACGACACTTCTCAACAAAACTTGTCGCTTGGATTGTATCAATGTGATTGTAATACTGAATAATACCTTCCATGTCATCCGGAAGACGTTTTGATAGCACACGTGATAGGCCGACAGCTGGAAGCGACTGATACGGATTTGACATCGTAGGCGCAGCAAACTTCTTCACCGCTTCGATTTGCTCTTCCCGTAACGCTTCTGTACCCTGTTCTTGAACCGTTGTTTCAGCTACTGTGCTCTGAAAGCTTTTAAACGTTGCTTGTCCTTTTTTACGTCGACTGCTCATAGTGAGAGTACCTCCTCTGCTAGCTGTAAGTAGGCATCTGTCGCTGGACTTTTATGGTCAATAACAGGACGTGCTTCTCGTTGTAAGGATTGAATCTTTACGATATACGGAATCGTTGTTAGTACAGGAATACCAACTTCCTCTCCTAGCTCCTTCAACTCGTCTACGGTCGCCATATCTCCTTTAGAACGGGCATTCACCATTGTGGGAATGAATGCTGAGATATGAATATCTTCCTTGTATCCGAGTCTCATTTCTTCTAACTCTTCTGGAGCTGTGTACACAGCATCCATCGAGAACTTCTGCATCTGTACCGGCATGACAATCCGGTCTTGCGCAACAAGAGCACAACGAGCGTATGGGTTTAAAGCGGACGTTGATCCCGGGCAATCAATTAAACAAATATCAAATAAGTCTTCAAGTCGCGCTAGTTCTTCAATCAAGCGGTATTCATATCCCATCTGACTTGTCAGTCCGGTAGGAGAAGCAGAGCGACGTGTGGGTACTAAGTGAATCGTTCCTAGTTCATAATCACAGGTAACAATCACTTGTTCAATCGGTGCGTACAACGGATCATATTCTTCAATCAGACAATCAAGGAGCACTTTTCCATCGTAATCATCGGTTAAGCCTAGTCCGTTTGTCGTCGATGCTTGGTCATCTGCATCAATGACGAGAACGCGTAATCCTTGTCGAGCATACGCGTGGGCTAAATTAATCGTGGTTGTTGATTTTCCGACGCCACCCTTTCGATTATATAAGGCAATTTTTTTCACTGTTCCTTCTCTCCTTCCACGATCTCACTCTGATCTTCAATAATGTTTCGCTGAATTGTCTCTTCGATCATCTTTGAAATGTATTCACTAATGCTGAGTCCTTTAGCACGCGCTAACACATGAATCTGTTCCGATGTTTCTGTAGGAACTCGTGTAGAAAGGACGGTCGATGTCACTTCCGGTTGTTGAAACGACTTGACTTTTACTTTAGGTGTCGTTGATCGAGCAGCACGGATTTCTCGGACAGTTGCTTGGTCGAGCGACTTTCTTCCCTCTTCTATCGGAAGTCCGTTTAGTACAACGTCTTCTGGATCATCGACATACATCAGTTCGAATACTTTGGATGCTGGTAACGTTTGGAGTTGTTCTTCAAATGGTTCTAGGGTGTCAAACGCTTTAACATATCGGGAGGCAAGTGAATTTGACATGTTGACGACTTCTAAAAACGTGCGCCATTCTTGTTGATCGTGCATTTCAGATTTAGCAATCGACAAGCGCTTACCAATCTCGAACACAGAGATCGTTTGAATCTTCGCTAATTCTTTAATCTCGACTGCGAGATTTTCTAAATCGCGGGAAACCGGTAATTTCTGTACGACAGAGCTCAGGTCAGTCAATCCACTCCGATAAGGATGTTGGTCTTGTGGTCTTACTTTATGAATCTGTTTATTCCGTGCTTTCATGTTTCGGACCTCCTGTCATCAAAAGTGCTAGCTCACGAAACGGCTGTGCCAGTTCCATGCCTTCTTTCGACTTGTACTGTAAAACACTCTTTCCGCTATCTGCTGCCTTCTCAATAAAAGCAGCACGTCGTACAGAAGGCAGCACATGTAATTGTTCTGTTGTTGCCAACTGCTCCATCGCCTCTGCGTATTCGCGATCCCCTTTTAAACCAAGATCAATTGCGACTGGCATAATGCCTGTTAGCTCTAGCGAAGCATTATAATACTTCTTCACTTGTCGAATCGTTCGAACCGTACTTCCTAACTGATCAAAAACGAGCTTTTTCGGCATGAATGGAATAACGACCTCGTCTGCGCACGATAAAACGACTTTTGATAATTCATTGATTGAAGGAACTGAATCAAGAATGATCCAATCAAACTCATGGGCAAGAGGAGATAGTAAATCTTTTAATAGAAAAATCTTATCTTGTTCAGAAATTAAATTGATTAAACGTGCATTTCGTTCATTGGAGGGAAGAAGACTAATACTGTGTTTTTCATCATCAAATAAGATCTCTTCAATCGCTAATCCTTTTGCTTGGACGTCGTACAGCGTCATGTATTGAATCGTGTCCGACTCTTTCAGCATTAACTTACTTAATGATCCCTGCGGATCTAAGTCAACGAGAAGCGTCCGATACCCGAGTTCACCAAGCGCATGACCCATATTGAGCGAACAGGTTGTTTTCCCGGATCCTCCCTTTGATATGTAAAACGTCATAATATTCATTATCTCTCCCCTTTCTTCATTCATCATGGCACATGGATATCATAATTTCAATGATTATCAGAACTCAAAACATAAATATGAGAATAATTTTATGTATACATTATTAAATACGCTGTAAACATTTCGACATCGAAATGTTTACAGCGTATTTAATCTTTCCTAAGTAGATGTGTTTGTCTACGTTTTTATAATGCTTCTTCATATTTTAATTTTATTCTTCATCATAATAAATCGTGATCTACCAGATTATTATCATTCAACACATTGAAAGAGATTAAAAAGATTAATAAAGAATTAATAAGAATTAGAAAAAGACTTCACCCCCTCAAGCCTTTAGTACCAACAAAAACAAGACATTTTGCAATTTGAGAAACGAACAGCACAATTTGTAGAAATTCAAAGAGTATTGTTTTTTAAGCATTCATTTAATGATTTCGTTCAGAATCTATTGAATAAGCAACTCAACAAGCTGTTTTTTTAACAACAGAATTTGTTTTTTTTCCTAAATAGTATGGCATATTGATATTGTCCTTGGATGGATCAATAAAATGAGTAGCATGACGATGAATTCGATCAAAAAGACTTAAAATGGCGCGGTTTTGTTGTCTTTTCACGACTATTTTCAAAAAAAAGCATGACAAATAGACCATCATGCAATGGCCAATTTTTCCGATACGACTCGGAGTCGTTCATTTAGATAGAGAATTGGTGATTCAAAGAAGAGGCGATAGAGTTCTGCATCTTCAAGACGGTCCCCGTATTGGTAGAAATCGTTTCGAATCGAACGAATGACTGCATCACAGGCAGCAAATCCGTACGTATCACTTAACGACTGCAGCGATGTTTGCGGAACTTCTAGTGCATCGAAATCTACGTAGTCACGAGCGACTTCTCGAAGATCGAACCAACTGATCAACGTACGCGCCCGTTCCGCTTCCCGGATACGCTTACTGTTAATTTGGTCTTCGAGTTTCACGTGAAACATTAAAGGACGTGTTACGGTATGTATGCGCTTCTTAAGCGAGACATTCTCTTTAACAGCAGATAAGAAATCTTTCGTGTTCTCAACCAAATGCACATTAAAGAACTGCGATAGTTGATCGAGCATACCTTTTACAGCCAAGCGATGTCCACAGTAACGCGGTAGGAATCCGCGGACTTCATCATAGGTTAAAGTTGCCTTCTCCTGAGACTGGACATTCACGTCTCGCTCTACTTGTACAAGAGCACGTAAAGCGACGCGAAGGATGTTTACATGTTCAATATCCATCAGTTGGCGCACCATCCCACACCAAAGAGACGTATAACCGGTCTTCGATGTATACGTACCACCTTCTTCAAAAAGATCACGGTAGTTTTCGAGATAATCTACGAGTTCAATGGTGACGACTCCCGAGAAATGAATCGAATAACGAATAAGTCCAGCTGATTCAAAAAGGCGTAGGTTATTGTGTAACGATCGAACTGATGTATGCGCATAGTGAGCCAATGCTTCACTTTCCACTAATGAAAGAACACCTTGATCATCGCAATACGATAAAAGCGTCAACAAATGACGAATACGAGATTTTGTCCACTTCAAAGCCAGGAAAGGTCCTGGAATGTTATAGTGATGCTGTTCATATAAGAAACTGTCTTGACGTTTTGTCCAACGTGTTAAGCCGCTCATCGCGATTAGTAATTTATTAGCGACCAATACATGACGATTTTCATGTTGAAATGACATACCTACACCTCCCCTACTCTGAACTATTAGTACTAGTATCCTGTTCAGAAAGGGAACTGTCAAAAAGCGGTTTCGGTACGGTCAAAAACGACCAATGTGCTAAAAACGTTGATATGAAGCCGTTCTCAAGTATAAAAAAGATGTCATTTCAGTACGGTCAAAAACGACCAGAATCTCTGAAATCCTTATATGATGCGCTTTCTAGAGGTTTTTCTTGAGTAAATTCATACATGTAGCGATGCAACATGTCATTCTGGTACGGTACATAACGACCAAATGATTAAAAGTGTCATTTCAGTACGGGATAGAGCGACTAAAATGTCCAAAAGTGTTGTTTGAGTACGGTATATGACGACCAAATGGATAAGATAGCCGCTTTAAAATAATTTTTAAAAAGTGTTCTAAAGTGCAAAATGGTCATTTTGGTACGGGAATCAACGACCAAAAACATAAAACTGTTGTTTTGGTACGGTGATCGACGACCTAAACCGACAAAGTGTTGTTTCGGTACGGTCAAATCCGACAAAAAATGCTGAAAATATAAGAAAAAGTACTGTTTCAGTACGGTAAATAACGTCTGAATTTGAAAAATGGTCGTTTTCCGACACGATTCGACATGTACGATTAATAGATATTCTTGAGAATAAGACATCCAATAATATGTGAGTTCTTACAACAAGAAGAAAAATAGAAAAATAAAACAGAACATATGTTCCTTTTCTATGTTTGTTACTTCATATACGACCATCTATGTTGGTACTACATTACAGATCTTTTAATATAATTGTTTATATAGATATATGGTTGTGATTAGCGAAATGTACATGAGCATAGCTGAATGCTTGATGCTACTTATTTTTGATTATTGTATTGCCGTTAAAGCGATCATAAAGCGACCATATTTTTCAATGGCAACATGACACGATAGCTAATCTTGATTTAATAGGACAAAGGCAATGTAGGTTAGGCTTATGAGGTAAAACGCTTATTTACTATCATATAGTTTCAAGGAGAATCATCGTTAGCATTCAAAAGAGCGTATGAGATTCATAATCTCATACGCTCTTTTATTTGAATCTATGAAGAATGGAAGAAGACTACTTTCTATTGATCTGCTCGATATTCCTTACAGGAGAAGGGCGTTGCGGCGATCATCATGTTCCCAGCGTTCCAAGGGATGGAAGTATAAGAAATAGTAATCACCGGACCGATGCCAATCTTGAATGATAAAATCAAGTTCTTTAATACGATCCAAATTAGTTTCAAGTTCTTTCAAGTTTTCTGCTTTTCGACTTTTATTAAATCGAATCGAGTGTGTAAACTGGCGCCAATGCCGTTTCGCAGGCATTTCTTCGTTTAACTGATACGAGTTAAGTCGTTCCTTTTGAAGTACAAAGGATAAATGATAAGCGAACGTTCCTTTTAATCGCTCAATTTGTTCACCATAGATGCTAATGATCTGTTGTTTTAATAAATCATCATAAACTTCCTCTGAGACGGTGACAGTAATTTGTGTATCCCGCTTAACAGATGAAGCATTACTAATTTTAACTGAGGAGAAGAGACCAAAGATCGAGAGGTCACTATCCTCATTTCTAACGGCTACACGATAATAACCGAGTTTCACAAGACGTTGAGTTGTTAGAGTGTAGCTTTTCCCGCTATCGTTTCCATAGATCTTTTTAACAAGTTTTGAGATCGGGAAGACGATTTTACGACTCGTTTGAAACGTTACATCGCGATATGACAGAATCTCGTTAAAGACCTCGAAATCGCGGGCATCAAGATCCGGGACTTTTCCGTCGAGTTCTGCAAGAAATTCATTACTGACGAGAACGGATAAATTAGCAGGGATACCTTGTTTGTATTTAGGGACGACAGCGGAGAAGTCGTGGAGGTCAAGAGATAAGTCCGTCATCATAGTGTCCCCTTGATTAAACTTTTCCGTCGTATTTTTCATGCGGTCAGCAATTCCAAAGAATGGTACCGTAATCGAGGTAGAAGTTGCAACATGTGCTTTTGGTTGTGCGCGTTTTAATTCTTTCGCAACCTCTCCAATGACCATTAAAATATCGGTTCGCATCGTTGTCGTTTGCTGATTCTTCGTTTTTTGTCCCCAGTGCGGATACGTATGGATCAGCAAGTTGTTATTTTCAGCCCACGCTTCAAGTTCCTGTATGTGTTCCTGCATCAACTTTTCAACACTGTCTGCGGAGAACTTTCGTTGGAACCCTTCTTTTCCCGCAATGTCCCAATACTCCAGATACATTTTATGAAGGCCACGTAATTCTTTCATCGGACCTTTGTTCTCAACATAGTTTTTTACAGCTGCCCGTACCCAGCGCCGTTTCAATTTCGTAAATGAATAATAACGTAGCTTTTTGTAAACATCTTCTTCATTTTGAAATTCATAAAATTCTTCATAGAGTTGATTGACATAGGCTTCGACATCAATGATGTCGATGGAAATCAGTTGTTCAGTAACATCGTTTTCGAGCAATGTCTTTGCTGCTTGAGATACAACAAGCTGTCTATGTTGGACGGATGAGGTAGAGTCCATAATGCACGCCCCCTTAATTCGATACAACTAGCATAGCATGTCTGAAGAGGAGTGGGGAAATTAGATAAAAAGTGTGCGCCGGCGCACACTTTTTAAAAAAAGACGTCGATTTAGATCTATCTTACAGTGTCTAAACTTTAGAGCGTTTGGCCATTATCCATCACGAAGACTTGTCCCGTTATGGACGATTGTGTCAACTGGAATAGAATAACCTCCGCGATGTCCCTCGGTGTGAAAATTCTCTTTAAGGGAAGATTACCTGCTAAACTATGCATTCGTTCCTCATTCCCAGCCCACCAACGTGTGGTGACAGCTTCCGGAGAGATACAATTAACGCGATTGTCAGGTGCGAGTGAGATAGCAAGTGAGCATGTCATCGTATGAATGGCTGACTTAGTGGCTGCATAAGGAATGGAAGAACCGATACCGTACGATCTCTAAGTTGACGATTGCATCTTCGAATTGTTTTTCATGTGTGGGATGACAGCCTCTAAGAAAGGGAACATACCTTTTATGTTAACTGCAATGAAGAGACTCCATACTTCTTCCGTCACCTGATTCAAAGGAGTTTGAGAAGTGATGCTTACGTTGCTCACTAAAAATTAATCATCCCAAACATAGAGATGGTATAGGAGATTACATCTAAAACCCTACGCTTTTGCGAAACATCAGCCCGATAAGTATAAATTGGGAAAACATAAAGTAGATAAGGTTTCACGTGAAACAAAACAATATGTACTGTAAAAGAAACCTTTTAAAGAAAAATGAGTTGATCGATTAGAGAATAAATTGGTTGATGGAACACAGATGAAATGAAATTACTCCTTCGATTTTTATTCTTAGGATATAGTTCGTGTATCTTAAAGGCTTACCATGAATCATATAAATAAAAAAGTGTGCGCCGGCGCACACTTTTTTGCTTTAAAACAGAATTTCTAATTGATTACTAAGTATTAGTACGCCACTTCATGATGTAACTGTTGTGTCTTCATACCAAAAAAGAGAATAATCCATCATGAGTGAAGTTTCATTTTGTTGTCTAAGCATGGTAGTGATATTACCTAAATGGTACGTCCCATGGTTAGATACGTGTAAGAAAATTTCTTCATAGGTTGTTTGCCGTGGACCTGACCAAGGATTATTTACATCTATCATCACAGTGAGGTATGAGTTTTCGTTTAAAAAGGTTTGATACTTTAATGCTACACTTTTGAATGCCATTTTGAATTCTTCAATTGTATAGGCATCAGTAAGCGGTAATTGACTTATCGCATCCTGTAATGCTTGTTGAAAATTTACTTTTTATAGAATTTGAATCCACATGGTATCAACAGCAAGGATATGGCTGAGGGTTTTAGCAATAGTAGGATAAGAGCTTTTGTTCTCCTTTTTTAAAATTTCTTTCGGCAAATTATCTAGATGATCTAACATCACTCTCATTGCCCATTCATGATAAGAAACCATCATTTTTCCAGCGTTCATTCAAATCGCTCCTTTAGTTATAATAGTAATCGTTGTCTAACTACGTTTAGTATAAAAAAGGATATATGACAACTGACTGTCATATATCCTCATATAAGTTCAATATTTTTTTAGCTTCATTTTTTAAGACATCTTGTAAGTATAAAGGTTGAATGACTACTACGCCTGATCGGAAACTTAACAATATTTTAATGAGCCATTCTGCATGTAATGGTGGAGGTAACATCAATGTCACTGTGATACTACCATCTTCTTCTTGCGTCATCGATTGATGTTGAAAATGATTTAATACTAAATGAATGGACACGTAAAATGACACGCTCTTTTGGAGGGAAAATTACTGGTAGCTCCTTAGGTAAACGATGAGTATCCTTAATAAGAGTTGTTAGTCTCTCAAGGTTGAGTATATGTGAGACTTTAAACTCGCGATAGTCGTTTCTTAAATGGCAATAAGCGTATAGATACCACATTCGGAACTTATATTGTAGTGAAAGAGGATCTACCTCTCGAGTAGTTTGTTCATTTTGAGAGCTAATATATTGAAAACAAACGCATGTTGATTCTTTAATGCTTTTTTGAAGATTGATTAAAAAAGAAGAGTCAATTGAGAAGTGAGTTAAATCAATATGTAGATGATTCTTTTGTTCTTCGGATGAGAGAATGGATAGACGATCAACTGTCTTTTTAAGATCTTAATCATTTAATTGATTCGATAAACTTTTGACTAAAGACAATACCTCAAGCATTGAAGTAGCATTTAAAAAGTTTTATCCCATTTGTAATTCTCTATAATACCGAATCCACCGTTTGCCCCATGGTACGAAGTAATAGGAATACCAGCTGCACTAATAGTTTCGATATCTCGATAAATGGTTCTCTGAGAGACATTTAATTCTTCAGCTAGTTGTGAAGCAGAAACGGTAGAGCGATGGAGTAGCTTAAATATAATAGTGAGTAAACGTTCAAGTTTCAATGGATTCTCCTTTTCGTAAAACACAACGGAAGTATTTATGTACACTTTTAAAGTATAGATGAATTATTCTTAATTAATAATGGTAACGCGTTTCGTATTATCAAAAATAAAATACAATAACAAAAAGTATGCGCCGGCGCATACTTTTTGTTATTTCACTTACCACATTATTAGTTAGAAATTCAATCACTCATTTATTCCGAAATAAATCTACCAATTATAATATGCGAGAAAATTCATATACGCTTGTCAATTCCAATCGCAAGCATTTCCGTCGTTATCACGATCTAAGTCATGGGGATCATCCATAGGACCCCCGGCAGCAAGATAAAAATCTTGAGCGGCCTGTGCACTTGAAAAATCTCCACAATCTCGGTCTGCGCCATATGGATCGAATTCTAGATCTGTTGTCACATCTTCCTCTACATATTCTTCGTCAGGAGCTTCTTCGTAGTCTTCTTCAGTAGCAAGATTTTCCGACGCTTCTGTCGATTCAATACTTGCTAGGGATGATTCAAGTTCATTTACTTTCTCTTCGGCGGCAATTCGTTTTGTTTCTTCTTCTTTGAACTTACTCTCAAGAGCAGAGCGTTTATCTGCTTCATCTTGATAGCTTTCAACTGTTTGCAAACGTAAGTCTTTTTCTCGTGCTAACTCCTCTTTCAATTTTTTCGTTTCTTGTTGTTGCTGTTTTAGTTTAAGTCGCGTGTCCTCTAAAGACGTTTCTAACTCCTTTGACTCTTTCTTTAATGATTCCAACATCTTTGTTTCTTTGGTAGAAGACCCGGCTTCTATTTTTTGAGGTTCATTTATTCTGTCTACCATATAAATAGAAATTGAAAAGGCAATGAATACTCCTAGCCAAACGACAAAAGTTGGATACTTTATTGGATTTCGTAGCCTTGGTTTAAAATAAAAGTATAGACCAATTGCTGAGACCACTAAGCCAATGAGACTCCAAAAGGTGATGGTGAAGAGTAAAAGATAGACAATAGCAATCACGACGAGAAATAATACTTTTCGGATGTTCATAAGTTCAGCTCCTTTAAAATATTTGTATTTTTATTGTACATATTTACCAAGGAAAATAGATTAGGAATTTATAACTCTTCTTAAAAAACGCTTGTAACGCTCAAGTACTAATTTAAATTAAATATAAGCAATTACTGATCAAACATAGTTGATAGCTTTTAAGAGGATGATTTGTCAAATTAAGTGCAACACTTCTTCCATGAAGACCTCGTATGCAGTTTTCCAGTTAAGACATTTTCGTGGTCTCCCATTAATTCAGTCGAGTGCTTGAGCGATTTCAGAACGGCTGACCTTTCCGAAGTCTGTCCCCTTCGAGAAAAAATTCATGGAGAAAACCATTGGCGTTCTCGTTACTACCACGCTGCCAATAAGAGTACGGATCTGCAAAATACATGGGTAAGCCTAACGTGTCACGAATTCGTTCATGACAGCTAAACTCTTTTCTGCGATCTGTCGTCGCAGTTTGGAACGTTCCCAACGTGAAGGAAAGATGTAATGCTTGAATCGCAGACTTCATCGATTGATCAGACCGATTTTCCATCGGTACAGCGAGATAAAAACGACACTTTCGTTGCGACACAGGCTTTTGACGTCCCTCTACCCGATACAACAGTATCAAGCTCCCAATGTCCAAACGTTTGACCCCCTTTGACGTCGGACGAACGTTTACTGATTGGCAGTCTGACGTTGAAGCGTCCGCGCGTCTCACGTGGTTTCTGACACTTGCCCTTTTGTCGAAGAAGTCCAGAATTGGCCTCGACGAGGCCACTATAAATCCAACAATAAATTGTCTTGAACGAGAGTCGTTCTTTTGGGAATAATCGTCCGGCAATTTGTTTAGGGGATCACGTCTCCCGTAATTTTTCGAGGATGTAGATTCCTTTTTCGAGCGTAAACTTCGTACGTGCACCGCACTTCTTTTTTTGCTCCACATAACGCTAGTCAGCATGAGAAGAATCGTAATGAGGATTTCGTTTCAATTCTCGTGAAATCGTAGAAGGTTGACGCCCCAGGCGTTTCGCAATCTTTCGGGCAGAGAAACCTAGCTCGAGATACGTCTCTATTTTTGACACTTTCTGATATGGTAAGATGAATATAGCTCATAACGACTCTTCCGTTGAATTTTGTGTGGTAACTCTATTCTACACGGGGCCGTTATGGTTTTTTTGTGTTTTCAGTCAGGTGTTGCACTTAATATTACAATTTGTCTTTCAAAAAAATACTCCATCAGAATCATTTTCAATATCGATATTATTATGAAGCCATTCTTGAACACCCTCTTGAGAGTAAAAATCATCTTCCAAAGTTTCAGAATGAACAAAAATAATATCTTCACAAATTTCTAGTAAAGGTGTCCATTGAAACTTCTCCCGATAAAGTTGAGTTACAAACTCAAGAAAATCTTCTTCATTTTGTCACTCAATTACTTTTTCTTTTCCGTCGTCATATCTTATTTTTAGTAGATTCATTATAAATTCTCCTTAGAACTGATTTACTAACGATTAAGCTAGTAAATTAGTTCTTCCTTTCTTATCTTTTGCCCAAATATTAATAAGGAGTTCTTAAACATTATCAATTGATATTGATTCATATTAATGTGTTGTTACTCGGTCAAGCTCCCAATTAAAAATGTCATCAATGACATTCACCTTATTATCTGATTCAAGAATAAAATTTGTGACATGAAACAGATAATCATTACCTAAAAAATTCACTGAGATTTTTTTGCCTTTTCTATCGACATGATGACCAGTTCCTCCATATTCATAGATGAACTTTTGCGAAATTTCACTTCATAAATGTTTAAACGATAAATACATATGATTCACTCCTTTTGTAATTTCGAGGACCATTTCCCCTGTTCGAAGTCTGTTGAGTGAACGTGATGATTTTTTGGCAAGGAAAAGTGCAAAATATACGCTTTAGCGTAACTGATTGGAATATTTATTAGATTCACTGAGACTCAGGGGATCAGAGGAGTTTCCTGGTTCTTATAAATCATGGAATGAAGGGTTTATTTTTCACCTTTGCCAAAAAATCATAGTGAACTAACGTGACAAGAACAAGGGTCCTATGCTTTTGTTTTTGAAACATCATCTAGGAAAACGAGTAGCCTAAAATAAAACGCACGCTCGATGCGTGCAAAAAATCAATTCAAAAGTAATGCGCAGCATTACTTCCATTTGAGTAAAAGGAGCTATGTAAATCATACATGAGTAGTATCTACATTTAAGACTGAATACATAGGTGAAGGGATATTGCTAATATTTTTTTCTATAAGGAATTGATAGTAATGCAGTGAAAAATACGGTTTCACTAAAAATTAATTAAGCATCACAATTCATATTTTAATATTTTTTATTTCTATAATATTTTTCTAATTATTTAAACAACGAATTCAATGTAAGTAATTAACTATTAAAAAATAATGTGATAAAGATAAGAAAAATGAATTGTAAAAGTATAGAAAAAAATTCAACATCATGCTATTTTTTTGAATGTGTTAAATATTCTGAAAAAAGAAAGGGAGAACAAAATGAACGTAAAAAATGCAATATTGTCAACGGCATTTGGTGCTGTATTGACGGTTTCATTAATCAACGGTGTGTCTGCAGAAAGTAAAGAAAATTCACTGTCTCAAAACAAAAAAAATAAGTATTACAAACAGTATTCAGTCATAATTGATACAGTCAACAAAGAGCATCCAGAGGCAGATCTTGAATTGGTAGCAAAGAAAGATTTTAAAAAAGCTGATTGGGTTTCTCCTACGCGCTTCAAGCGAATTGCTGAAGATCGAGTCGGATTGACGTTTGAGCCTTCTTACAATGTTGCAGCAAAAGCTTCTGTGACTAAAGCAAAGTCTAAAACAATTAACGCTAAAGGTACTTCAGTCAGTATCAAAATTACAGGATCATTTGATACAGTACTTCGAGAGTCAGCAGGTCGACAATTCTTCTCTGATGTTAACTGGATAAAATCTGCAGATTCAACGGATAAAGGAGTATGGATACAGACAGGATATACTCCTACTTTAATCGATGGGGGAAGAACCTACGATATTACTGTCGGAGGGAAGTACAGTCAAAATGGAGTTAGTTCAACTCACAATATTCCAGTAGAGTTTTATTGTAGTGCAACAGGTGTAGTCAGCTAATAATGTAATAATGATTGATATTGTATACACCCCCTCATTCCATAACTGAAATGAGGGGGTGTTAAGCTGTTACAAGTTAATACTTATGTTTAATCGAACTCGTTATCACTCATAGAATATGAGGATAACTTATCGAAAAGAAAGAGAAATGTAGCGTATGTTACTTTCTTCTTTTGGCTTACTGAACTGTTGCTCCAGTATGGAGAATCGTGTTCAATTTACTTTTAATATTAAGTGATAGATTCTTATTGAAGATATCAATTGCATCAATTGTTGCTAAAAGACTCACAAACGAAGATTACGCAAGATAAGCATTACTACATTGCAAACACCAATGATTTGGACTTCTAGATCACGTAATCGATCTGCAAAATCGAATCGCTCGTATTTAAGACATCAGCAAAGAAAAAAATGATAATTAAGATTGTCTAGTATAAGATATGACCGTAACAAAGTAATCCGAATCAGATAATAATCCTATTTTTACGCTCGATCTTTAAAGAAATACTATTAACGAAATCGCTTTCATCATCATTGACAGGTGTTCACAAGACCACTACAGTAAAGATAACTTAAATAGAATCACTAGGGGTGTTATTAAACTGAGATGAGTAGCTACTCAAACCCTTTGAACCTGAACTAGGTCGTACTAGCGTAGGGAAGTGTAAACTCTGATGAACAAGCGGAGACGATGATATCGTTCTTTGCTATGTGATTATTTAGACGTGCGCAACTTTCCTTTTGGAGAGTTGCGTTTTTTTGTTTACTACTTCGCTATTTAAGTTGCAAAAATGGATGAGGGAGTGGACAAGAATGAGCAGAACAGTATTAGTGACAGGAAGTAGTCGAGGACTTGGGGCGACGATTGCAAGGGTGTTAGTACACAACGGATTTAAAGTGGTGATCAATTACTTTAAAAGCAAGGATGCGGCAGAACAACTTGTGAGCGAACTGGGAGTAGAGAATGCAATTGCCTTGTATGCAGATGTCACGAAGCGGGAAGATGTCGAGAGCATGATGCAATCCGCAACAGCACATTATGGTCAAATCGATGTTGTCGTGAATAATGCGTTAGTAGACTTCAAATTTGATCCGGTTGCGCAAAAATCGTTTATCGATTTAGAGTGGGAAGATTATCAAAATCAACTGGATGGAACACTTAAAGCAGCGTTTCACATCATTCAAAGTGTTTTGCCACAATTTATAGAACGACATAGCGGTAGTATCATCAGCATTGGAACAAACCTCTATCAAAACCCAGTCGTTCCTTATCATGAATACACAACAGCAAAAGCAGGTCTGATTGGCTTTACTCGAAACCTAGCCGCAGAGTTAGGTCAATATGGCATAAACGTGAATGTCGTCTCCGGTGGGTTATTGAAAGTCACAGATGCGAGTGCTGTGACAACCGCTGAAGTATTCGATTTCATTGCCCAATCGACGCCGTTGAAAAAAGTGACGAGCCCAGAAGAAGTGGCTCAACTGGTTGCCTTTTTGGCATCAGAAGCAGCATCTGGGATTACCGGTCAAAACGTAACAGTCGATGGTGGGTTAACGATGAATTAAAGCGGGCGTTTTAAAAAATTCTCAGCTTGTAAGAGAAGGGATTCGTGAACAGAAGATGACGAACAGAAATCAGTTAAATATCGGCGTTTTGTTATATGGATGTGGTCATCATCAAGCCGCATGGTTGATGCCTGATTCTGCGATTAAAGAGATCGGAGAGAGCCGCTATTATCAGCGTTTGTCTCAAATAGCGGAAGCTGGATGTTTGGATGCAGTATTTTTTGCGGATAATCAATCTTTTCCGGCTAATAATGCAACTGATTTACCTGCCTTTTGGTTGGATCCTTTAATTAATCTAACGGCTATTTCTCAAGTGACGGATCATATCGGATTAGTTTCTACGATATCGAGCACGTTCTCCAATCCGTATACAGCAGCAAGGCAACTTCTAAGCCTAGATCACGTGACGAAGGGGAGGGTAGGCTGGAACTTAGTGACCTCGATGACGGATTGGGAAGCGTTAAACCACGGGATGGATGCACTTCCACCGAGGGAGGAACGGTATAACAAGGCGAACGAATTCGCAGCATTGATGGAGAAGCTATTTTTATCTTGGGATCAAGCGGCTTTTCTCGCGAATCGATCAGATAACCAATTGATTGATCCTGAACGTATACAAGTTATCGATCATTCTGAAGCCTATTTCAGCGTAAAAGGTCCTTTGTCTACGCCACGTAGTCCCCAAGGAAAGCCAGTAGCGATGCAAGCGGGGGCTTCTGAGGAAGGGATTGCCCTTGCAGCCAAACATGCGGATGCTGTCTATTCTGTGTCATGGAATTTTAGACAAGCCCATGCTTTTCGTGAAAAACTCCATAAGAAAATTACACAAACTGAATCACCAGATCGGAAGATTAAGATATACCCAGGCTTAGTAACGTATGTTGGTAAAACAAGAGAAGAGGCACTAGCCAAAAAAGCCGAACTAGATGAAAAATTACCGGTTGTCAATGCATTAAAACAATTGAGTTTCTTTCTGCAACAAGACTGCTCCACATGGGATCTCGAAGCAAAGATTCCGATCTTACCATCAATTGAAGATTTTTCAGGTCCCATTGGACGCTATCAAACGATACTAGAGATTATCGAAGATACGGATCCGACGCTCAAAGAACTGTTAGGCTATTTAGCAGCCGGAGGAGGGCACCTGACATTGATTGGTACTCCGGAAGAAATTGTGGATCAGATGGAAACTTGGTTTAACGAAGGAGTGGCGGATGGCTTCAACTTAATGCCACCGTCACTACCATCAAGTTTAGAAGATTTTGTAGACATGAT
>Ga0308160_10001139_pt1 | contig 40273 bp, 36 predicted proteins | sample PhyFR1_FD_201036 | JGI IMG/M metagenome (GOLD analysis project Ga0308160, IMG submission 201036) | Phyllosphere microbial communities from UC Gill Tract Community Farm, Albany, California, United States - DLSLF.R1 | ecosystem: Host-associated > Plants > Phyllosphere > Unclassified | place: USA... | reverse complement strand
TCGCCTGGAAGAGCGCCGTCGTGTCGGCGTCGCGCTTCTTGACGCTCGCGCCGATCGTGCCGGCGGGGGAGTGCACCTCGCCGGTCACGCGGATGCCCTGGTCGGTCGGCGTGAACACCAGGCGCACGACGTCGCGGTCGCTCGCCGTCGCGCTGCGGCGCAGCAGCTCGGCGCCCTCCTCGTCGGCCGAGGTGACGCTGAAGCCGGGCGTCGACTGCACGGCCCGGCGCACGAGCCCCGGCAGCAGCGCGGCCGGGAGCTTCAGCTCGAGGGAGGCGCGGGTCACGTCGGGGTCGCCGGTCACGATCTGCGGTGCACGTTCGTCAGCCATGGGCCGAGGCTACGGCACGGCGTCGGGGCCGCGCGCTGCCGGGGCCGCAGCGGTCCCGACTCCGCTCACGCTCGTGCCCGCGCATGCGCTCGCGCTCAGTCCCCGACCTCGTCCTCGCAGTCGAGCCCGCGCGCGATGAGGCCGCGGTAGTCGTCGCACTTGGCGGTGAGCACGCCGAGGTCGGCCCGGAGCTGCGTCATCTGCTGCTCGATCGCGGTCACCTGGGCCTCGAGCAGGGCCAGCCGCACGGGGTGCGTCACGAGCTCGCCCCGGCCCGCCTGCACGAAGGCGCGCACGTCCGCGACGGGCATGCCCGTCCGCCGGAGCGCCTGCACGAGCCGCACGAAGCGCACCGCGGCCGGGCCGTACCGGCGTCGGCCGTCGGCGCCCCGGCCGACGAGGGGGAGCAGCCCCTCCCGTTCGTACCAGCGCAGGGCGTCGACGCTGAGGCCGGTCGCCTCGGCGACGCGACCGATGCCGACCGGGGCGACCCGCGCCTCCTCGAGGACGTCGTCGAGGTCGGCCGCGTCGTGCGCGCGACCCGCGTCGCCGGCGACGGGACGGAGCGGGGGAGGCGTCGTGAGCGTCATCGTCACAGGGTACGTCCGCCCTCCCGGTCGCCCGGGGCCCGTGTGCCCCCGGCGTCGGCGGCGGAGGCGGAGGAGCGGGCGGGCGAGGCCGCCGGGGCCGCCTGCGGGCCAGCCCCCGGTCGCAGGTCGAGGACGAACCTGTAGCGCACGTCGTTGCGGGCGAGGCGGTCGAGGGCCTCGGCGAGCCGGGCGGCCGGCAGCACCTCGACGTCGGCGACGACGCCGTGCTCGGCCGCGAAGTCGAGCATCGCCTGGGTGTCGGCCCGGCCGGCGCTGCCCGAGGCGGTCAACGACCGGTGGGGCAGGAGGCTCATCGCCGAGACGCTGTACCGCGGCGGGATCCCGAGCATGCAGAGGGTGCCGCCGCGACGCAGCGTCTCGAGGTACGGCGACGGGTCGTGGTCGCCCGAGGCCGTGTCGACGACGAGGTCGAAGCGCCGGGCGGCGGCCGCCATGGCCGCGGGGTCGGTCGACACGACGACCTCGACGGCGCCGAGCGCGAGGGCGTCGGACCGCTTTCGCGGCGACGTCGTGAAGACGGAGACCTCGGCGCCCCGGGCGACGGCGAACTTGACCGCGAGGTGGCCCAGGCCGCCCAGCCCGACGACGCCGACCCGGTCGCCGGGCCCCACGCCCGCCCGGGCGAGCGGGGCCCAGGTCGTCACGCCCGCGCACATCAGCGGGGCGACGGCCGCCGGGTCGAGGCCCGCGGGCAGGTGGTAGGCGAACGACTCGCGGACGACGTACTCGCCCGACCAGGCGCCCTGGGTGCGGCTGCCGTCGTGGCGGTCGCGCCCGCCGTAGGTGAGGGTCGGGAACTCCACGCAGAGCGACTGCTCGTCGGCGAGGCAGTTCTCGCACGTGCCGCAGGAGTCGACGATGTTGCCGACGGCGACCGGGTCGCCGACGGTGAAGCCGGTGACGGCGGGGCCGACGGCGACGACCTCGCCGACGAACTCGTGGCCCGGCACGAGCGGCAGCTGGCCGGGCCGGGCCTGCTCGAGGGCGTGCAGGTCGCTGTGGCACACGCCGCAGAAGTCGACCCGCACGGCGAGGTCGTCGGGGCGGAGGTCGCGGCGGTCGAGCGCGACCTCCTGCAGCGGGGCGCCGGGGGCGAGCAGGGCGTGGGCGGTCGTGGTCCTCATGGGTCGACCGTAGGAGCTGGAGTTCACTCCAGCGCAAGGGCCCGGGCGGGTGCTCGGGTGCTCGGGTGCGCGGGGCTCGCCCCTAGGGTGGGCGCATGAAGACTCTGTACTACGCGGGCCAGGAGCTGATCGTGACCGACGAGCTGGCCGAGGTGCTGCTGGCCGCGGCGATGGAGTTCAGCGACGACGACCGCACCTTCCGCGTGCCGGTCGCCTGCCGCCTCGACGGCGTGGCCCACATGGCGCAGCTGCTGCTCGGCCCGGGCATCCCGCTGCTCGTCGTCGACGCGCCCGACGACGTCGAGCCGGCTGCCGGGTCGGAGTCGTCGGCGGCCTTCATCGTCGAGCTGACCGAGAGCCTCGTCGACGAGGACTGAGCCCCAGGGCGTCGCGACCGGTGACGGCTCGCGCCGCCGTCAGCTGGCTCCCCGTCCCCGGGCCTAGCCTCGGGGCATGTCCGTGCGCCTGGAGACCCCCGTCGAGCCCGCCTCCGCGGGGATGCCGCCCCGCGCCTCCTCGGGGTGGGCCGCCCTCGCCGGGGTCGTCTCGTTCGTGGCCTGGGCCGGCGCCGCCGAGGCGGCCGCCGTCGTCACCGGGCCCGGGGGCAGCCCGCTGCTCGCCGTCGGCTCCGCCGTGATCGACCTCGCGCCAGCCGCCGCCAAGGACACCATGGTGGGGCTGTTCGGCACCGGCGACAAGGTCGCCCTCGGCGTGCTGATGGCCGTGGTGCTCGTCGTCGTCACGGGCCTGGCCGGCGTCGCCGAGCAGCGTCGCCCGCCGCTCGGCCGCGTCGTCTTCGGGGTCGGCGGGGCCCTCGCGGTCGCCGCGGTGCTCACCCGGGCCGGCAGCGGCAGCCTCGACGCGGCCCCGGCCGTGATCGGCACGGTCGTGGCGGTCGTGGTGCTGCCCGGCCTGCTCCGACGGCTGTGGCGCTGGCGCCTCTCGACCACCCCCGGCTGGGCCGCCGCGACCGAGCCCACGCCGCCGCTCGGCGGAGCACCGGTCGAGCGCCGCAGCTTCCTCACCGCGATCGGGCTCACGAGCGCCGTCGCGGTCGTCGTGGGCGCCGGCGCTCGCGTGATCAACGCGGGCCGCGCCGACGTCGCGGCCCTGCGCGACGGCATCGCCCTCCCGGAGGCGGCCGTCACCGCCGAGCCCGTACCGGTCGGCGCCTCCCTCGACGTGCCCGGCATCACGCCCTACGTGACCCCGAACGAGGACTTCTACCGCATCGACACGGCTCTCCGCGTGCCCTCGATCGACCCCGCCGAGTGGAGCCTGCGCATCCACGGCCTCGTCGAGAACGAGATCGTCGTCTCGTTCGACGAGCTGCTCGCCCTGCCCCTCGAGGAGCACCTCGCCACCCTCAGCTGCGTGTCGAACGAGGTCGGCGGCGACCTGATCGGCACCGCCCTCTGGCTCGGACACCCGATCCGCACCCTGCTCGCCCGGGCCGTGCCGACGGCGGGCGCCGACATGGTGCTCTCCACCAGCGAGGACGGCTTCACCGCGGGCACCCCGCTCGACGTGCTCACCGACGAGGGCACCGACGCCCTGCTCGCCGTGGGCATGAACGGGCAGCCCCTGCCGCAGGAGCACGGCTTCCCCGTGCGCATGGTCGTGCCGGGCCTCTTCGGCTACGTCTCGGCGACGAAGTGGGTCGTCGACCTCGAGGTCACCCGCTTCGCCGACGCCGAGGGGTACTGGACGCCCCGCGGCTGGGACGCCCTCGGCCCGGTCAAGCTGGAGTCGCGGGTCGACGTGCCGGCACCCGGCACGTCGGTCGACGCGGGCACCGTGCCGATCGCGGGCGTGGCGTGGCACCCGCACACGGGCGTCGCGCGCGTCGAGGTGCAGATCGACGACGAGCCGTGGGTCGACGCCCAGCTCGCGGACTCGGTGTCGGCCGACACCTGGGTGCAGTGGGTGCACCGCTGGGAGGCCACGAGTGGGCGGCACACCGTGCGGGTCCGGGCGACCGGCGCCGACGGCGAGGTGCAGCGCGAGGCACGGATGGCTCCCGCCCCGAACGGCGCCGAGGGCTGGGACGAGCACCAGGTCACGGTGCGCTGAGACCACCGCTCACCGCGCGGGGCCGCGCGCAGGCGCCCGGAGGGCCGGTCGCCCGGCCCCCGCGCTACGCGACGATCCCGAGCGCGAACGGCAGCACCGCGGAGGCCCCCGCCCGACGCAGCTCACGGCCCGCGACCGTGACCGTCCACCGGCTGTCGACGAGGTCGTCGACGAGCAGCACGGGCCCGGGCGTCGCCGCGAGGGCCGCGGCCAGCTCGGGGCCGACCTCCACCGACCCCCACACGTCGGCGAGGCGGTAGACGCTGTTGCCGCCGCCGCGCGGGGCGTCGGACGAGCGCTGGCGGGTGGGCGTCAGCTGGCCGAGCACGGGCAGGCGCCCGAGGTGGCCGAGGGCCTCGCCCAGCGAGGCCACGAGCTGGGGGTGGCCCTGCGACGGCATCACGACGATGCCGACGGGCCGCTCGGCCCAGCCCCAGTCGGCCAGCACGCGCACGCAGCCGTCGACGAGGGCCCGGGTGACGGGCTGGTCGGGCGTCGAGGGCGCGAACACCTCGCGGAGCGTCGTGCCCCAGCCCAGGTCGGTGAGGCGCGCGAGGGCCCGCCCCTGCTCGACGCGCTCGTCGGGCGCGATCTTGCCCTTGGCGGGCACGCCCGCCCGGTCGGCACCGGTGGGCCACTGCGCCCGCGGCTCGACCTCGACGCCCACGCGGTCGAGCGAGCTGGCGGCCGACGCGGCCGCGTCGCTCGTCACGTCGCTCGGGTACCAGGGGCCCGCACAGACGTCGCACCGGCCGCACGGCACCGCGGCGGGGTCGTCGAGGTCGAGCTGCAGCATCTGCATGCGGCAGGTGGCGCCCTCCTCGTAGCGGATCATCGACTCCTGCTCGGCGAGTCGGGCGGTCGCGATGCGGTCGTACCGCTCGCGGTCGTAGACCCACGGCCGCCCGGTCGAGACCCAGCCGCCCTGCACGCGGTGGACAGCGCCGTCGACGTCGAGCACCTTGAGCAGCAGCTCGAGCGGGGTGCGCTTGATGTCGACCCGCGCCTCCAGCGCCGGCGTCGAGAGCGGCGTCTCGCCCAGCTCGGCGAGCACGGCGCTCGCGCGGGCCTCGGAGGGCATCGACGCCGTCGCGAAGTACTGCCAGATCTCGCGGTCCTCGCGCCCGGGCAGCAGCAGCACGTCGGCGTTGTCGGTCGCGCGCCCGGCGCGGCCGATCTGCTGGTAGTAGGCGACCGGCGACGACGGGGCGCCGAGGTGCACCACGAAGCCGAGGTCGGGCTTGTCGAAGCCCATGCCGAGCGCGCTCGTCGCAACGAGCGCCTTGAGGTCGTTGGTCTTGAGGCGCTGCTCGAGCTGCTCGCGCTCCTCCGGGTCGGTGCGGCCGGTGTACGAGCGGACGTCGTGGCCGGCCTCGCGCAGCAGCCGGGCGGTGTCGTCGGCCGCCGAGATGGTCAGCGTGTAGATGATGCCGCTGCCCGCGAGGTCGCCCAGGTGGGCGAGCAGCCAGCCGAGTCGGTCGCGCGAGGTGGGCAGGTCGAGCACCCCCAGCCGCAGGGAGGCGCGGGCCAGCGAGCCGCGGATCGTCAGCACCGACGTCTCCGGCCCCTCGGTCAGCTGCTCCTCGACGTCGGCCACGACGCGCTCGTTCGCGGTGGCCGTCGTGGCGAGGACGGGCACGCCGGCCGGCAGCGTGCGGATCAGCTCGGCCAGGCGCCGGTAGTCGGGGCGGAAGTCGTGCCCCCAGTCGCTGATGCAGTGCGCTTCGTCGACGACGAGCATGCCGAGCCGGTCGACCAGCAGCGGCAGCTGCTCGTCGCGGAACCTCGGGTTGTTGAGGCGCTCGGGCGACACGAGCAGCACGTCGACCTCGTCGGCGAGCAGCGCCTGCTGCACGTCGGCCCACTCGTGCGCGTTGGCCGAGTTGAGGGCGACCGCGCGGACGCCGGCCCGGGCGGCCGCGGCGACCTGGTCGCGCATCAGCGCGAGCAGCGGCGAGACGAGCAGGGCGGGGCCCGTGCCGCGACGGCGCAGCAGCAGGGTGGCGATGAAGTAGACCGCGGACTTGCCCCAGCCCGTGCGCTGCACGACGAGCGCCCGTCGGCGGTCGGCGACGAGGGCGCGGATCGCCTCGAGCTGGCCGTCGTGGAAGACGGCGTCGTCACGCCCGGTCAGGCGTCGCAGCAGCTCGAGGGCCTCGGCGTCGACGTCGGTCACGGCGGGGGCGGCGGTGTCGGTCATCGGGCCATGGTGCCACGCACCACCGACCCTGCCGACCCCGGCCGACGCCGGCCTCAGGAGGCGGCGGGCGCCTCCGAGAGGACGACGAGCTCGAGGTGGTCGCGCAGCTGCCCCGGCACGTCGACCTCGTCGGGCGCGAGCAGCCACTGCAGCTGCAGGCCGTCCCAGAGGGCGACGAGGGCGGTGGCGGCCCGGTCGGGGTCGACGCCGGGCCGCAGGAGCCCGGCGGCCTCGAGCCCGCGGAAGGCGTCGCCGAACTCGCGGCGGAGCCCGGCGAGGCGGGCGGAGACGTAGTCGCGGCCCGGGTTGCCGGCCGTGACGGCCTCGCCCGAGAGCACCGCGTAGAGCTCGACGACCCCGGGCACGGCCTCGTTCGCGCGGGCCTGCCGCACGACGGCCTCGACCATCGAGCCCTCGGCGGGCGTCGCCGGCATCGGCCCCGCCGAGACCTCGTCGCGGCGGGCGAGGACGGCGAGCAGCAGGTGGCTCTTGGAGGGGAAGTAGTGCAGCAGGCTCGTCTGGCTCATGCCGACGACGTCGGCGACCTTCTGCAGCGAGCCTCCCGTGTAGCCGTGGGCCGCGAACACCTCGAACGCGGCCGCGACGATCGCGGCCCGGCGCTCCGCCGACTTGGCGTAAGGGCCCCGCCGAGCCCGCGGGGCCGTGCCCGGGGCGTCGGCGCTGCCCGGCGCGGCGGCGGGGTCGGCGGGCGAGGCGGTCATGGGGGGCAGCCTACGACGCCTGGCGACGTGCCCCGCGAATTTCGAGCGACTACTCGACACTGTGTTAGCGTCGTCGCGTCCCGCCCACGTCGCCGGGGGCCCGCGCCTGCGCCCCGGTCGTCGTCGACGGCCGCCCCGCCCGCCCCCTCAGCACGGTCGACGCCCTCCCGCGGCGGCCCCGGAAGGACTCGTCCCGTGACGACCACCGCCTCGTACCTCACCGACACGGGCCCCGGCACGGGCCTCCGCAGCCCCGCCCGCTCCGCGCTGCACAGCGACGCCCCGACCCTCTCGCTCGACGGCGAGTGGGCCTTCCGCCTGCTGGCCGGCGCGCCCGGCACGCCCGGCGGCCGGGGCGTCCTGCCCGAGGGCGAGGGCCCGACGGACTTCGCCGCGGTCGACCACGACGACTCCGGCTGGGAGACCATCGCGGTGCCGTCGCACTGGGTGCTGACCGGCGACGGCGAGCGCGGCCTGCCGATCTACACCAACGTGCAGTTCCCCTTCCCGACCGAGCCGCCCGCCGTGCCCGACGCGAACCCCACGGGCGACCACCGCCGCCGCTTCACGCTGCCCGCGAGCTTCGCCGCCGCCGAGCGCGTGCTGCTGCGCTTCGAGGGCGTCGAGTCGCGCTACGTGGCCTGGGTCAACGGCGTCGAGGTCGGCATGGGCGTCGGCAGCCGCCTCGCGCAGGAGTTCGACGTCACCGACGTCGTCCGCCCCGGCGAGAACGTCGTCGCGGTGCGCGTTCACCAGTGGTCGGCGTCGAGCTACGTCGAGGACCAGGACCAGTGGTGGCTGCCCGGCATCTTCCGCAGCGTCACGCTGCAGGCACGGCCGGTCGGCGGCCTCGACGACGTCTGGCTGCAGACGCAGTGGCACGGCGCCGCCGGCGAGCCCGAGGGAGGCGCGTCGATCGTCGCCGAGGTCACGGCCGGCCCCGCGGCCTGGCCGGTGGGGCTCTCGGTGCCCGAGCTGGGCGTCGAGGTGACCTGGTCGTCGCCCGCCGACGTCGCCCCGGTCGAGATCGCGGAGGGCGTCGCGCCGTGGAGCGCCGAGACGCCCCGCCTGTACGACGCCACGGTGACGAGCGCCGGGGGAGCGGAGACGATCTCGCTCCGCCTCGGCTTCCGCACCGTCCGCGTCGACGGCGACCTCTTCACCGTCAACGGCCGCCGCGTCGTGTTCCACGGCGTGAACCGGCACGAGACGCACCCCGACCGCGGCCGCGTGTTCGACGAGGAGTGGTCGCGCCGCGACCTCGAGCAGATGAAGCGGCACAACGTGAACGCGATCCGCACGTCGCACTACCCGCCGCACCCGCGCCTCCTCGACCTGGCCGACGAGTACGGCTTCTGGGTCGTGCTCGAGAACGACCTCGAGACGCACGGCTTCGAGCGCGGCGCCTGGGTCGGCAACCCCAGTGACGACCCGGCCTGGCACGACGCACTCGTCGACCGGATGGTGCGCACGGTCGAGCGCGACAAGAACCACCCGTCGATCGTGATGTGGTCGCTCGGCAACGAGGCGGGCACGGGGCAGAACCTCGCCGCGATGGCCGCGTGGACCCACGCCCGCGACGCCGGCCGCCCGGTGCACTACGAGGGCGACTACACGGGCGCCTACACCGACGTCTACTCGCGCATGTACTCGTTCGTCGACGAGACGCGCGCGATCGGCGCCGGCGACGAGAGCGTGCCCCTGCTCGGCACCACGGCGGCGGAGGCGGCCCGCCAGCGCTCGAAGCCGTTCCTCCTCTGCGAGTACGTCCACGCGATGGGCAACGGCCCCGGCGCGATCGACGAGTACGAGGACCTCGTCGACGAGTTCCCCCGCCTGCACGGTGGCTTCGTCTGGGAGTGGCGCGACCACGGCATCCGCACGCGGGCGGCCGACGGCACCGAGTTCTTCGGCTACGGCGGCGACTTCGGCGAGGTGGTGCACGACGGCAACTTCGTGATGGACGGCATGGTGCTCAGCGACGACACGGCGTCGCCCGGGCTCGCCGAGTGGGCCCAGGTCGTCTCGCCCCTGCGCGTGCGGTTCGAGGCCGTCGAGGGCGGCGGGGCCGTCGTGGTCGTGTCGAACCGGCGGCACTCGGCCGACGCCTCCGACGTGGCCTTCTGCTGGTCGGTCGCCCACGACGGCGTCGAGGCGGCCTCGGGCGTGCTCGACGTCGTCGGCCTCGGCGGCGGGGCCCTCGCCGCGGGCGAGGTGACGCGCCTCGCCCTGCCGGAGGTGCCGGTCGCCGCCCTCGGCGAGACCTGGCTGACGATGGCGGTCGTCACCGTCGCCGACGCGGCCTGGGCCCCGGCCGGCCACGTCGTCTCGACCGCGCAGCTCGACCTCACGCTGCCGGGCTCCGCCCCGGTCGCGTCGGCCGCGCCGCGGCCCACGGTGGCGACGGCCCTCGACACCGCGGCGGGCATCGCCTCCGGTCGGCTCGACCTCGGCCCCGCGAGCTTCGTCGACGGCCGTCTGGTCGCCCTGGCCGGCCGGCCGGTCGACGGGCCGCGCCTCGAGCTGTGGCGCGCCCCCACCGACAACGACCGCGGCCACTGGTGGGCCCCTCGTGACCGCGACGTCGACGTCATGCGCGACCGGCACCGCAGCGACCGCTACCTCGAGAGCCTCGAGCCGAGCGCCGAGACGGTCTGGCGCCGCGCCGGCCTCGACCGCCTCACGGGCCGCGTGCTCGCCGTCTCGACGACGGCGACCTCGGTGCAGGTGCGCACGCGCTGGGCGGCGGCCGACGCCGGTCAGGCGGTCACGGTCGACGAGCGCTGGACGCTCGACGGCGACGACGTCTGGCTCGCCCTCGACCTCGTGCCCACCGCGGGCTGGGACGTCACCTGGCCCCGCGTCGGCGTCCGGCTCGACCTGCCCGTCGACGTCGAGCGGGCGTCGTGGTTCGGCACCGGGCCGGCCGAGTCGTACCCCGACTCGCGGCACGCGGCCGTCGTCGGCCGCTTCGAGTCGGCGGTCGACGACCTCGTCGTCGACTACGCCCGCCCGCAGGAGAGCGGCCACCGCAGCGACCTCCGACAGCTCGACCTCGCCACCGCCGAGGGAGGCGCGTGGCTGCGCGTCGAGGCCCTGCCCGACACGGCGGGTCGTCGCCCCGGCTTCACGCTGCGCCGCCACACCGCGCAGCAGGTCGACGCGGCCGCGCACCCGCACGAGCTGCCGGCGCCGACGGCCACGCACCTGTGGCTCGACGCGGCGCAGCACGGGCTCGGCTCCCGGGCATGCGGGCCCGACGTGTCGGCGCCGCACGTGCTGCGCCCCGGCGCGCACGCGCTGCGCCTCCGCCTCAGCGCGCTGGGCTAGCCCGGCACCCCGGGCGCCCCGGGGCACGCGGGGTCGGTCGGTCAAGATCGTGCTCGCCGAGTGGTCACGAACGGCTCGTCCCCCCCGCGGGGAGCAGCAGATCGCGACCACTCGGTGGCCGGGCTCAGGAGGCGCGGTGCGCGCGGACGACCACGTCGCGCATCGGGCCGCCTCCGTGGTGGGCCGAGGTGGCGGCTCGCTCGCGCGACCCGGCCACCTCGACCTCGAGCCCCTCGCCCTCGATCGCGGCGAGGACATCGTCGACCGTGAACATCAGGTCGCGGCGGTGCGCCATGCGCTCCGGGTCGTCGGTGAGGTCGTGGCCGACGACGAGCAGCGTCCCGCCGGGAGCCACCGCCGCCGCGAGCGCCCGGAAGAGCACGGCCCGCTCCGGGTCGGCGAGGTGCATGAACTGGGCCGAGACGAGGTCGAAGGCGCCCGGCTCGGGTGCCCAGGCCGTGACGTCGTGCTGTTCCCAGGTGATCCGGGCAGCGGCGGCCGGGTCGGTGGCCTCGGCGCGACGGGCGGCCTTGGCGAGCGCCGCCTCCGCGATGTCGGTGCCGGTCACCGTCCAGCCCCGGCGGGCCAGCCAGATCGCGTCGCCGCCCTCGCCGCTGCCGACGTCGAGCGCCCGCCCGGGCGTCAGGTCGACCGCCTCGGCGACGAGCTGGGCGTTGGGCTCGCCGCTCCAGGTGAAGCCCTCCGAGCCGTAGCGGTCCTCCCAGTACGCGCGGTCGAAGACCTCCTGCTCGGGGCGGCCCGGCGCGGGCCCGTCGGCGTCGCCGGACCGGGGCTCGACCCCGTGCCGCCGATCGCCGAGCAGCCGGGCGGTGCCCGCCGACTCGGCGGCGGCGCTGAACGGAGCCCGTCGGGCCGCGACGGCGAGGGCGGTGTCCTCCGCCACGAGGTCGGCGTTCGCGAGGGCGGCTGCCCTCACTCCGGACGCCGCCGCCGCGACCACCTGCATCATCGGGTCGGCGACGTTGCCCGCCAGCCAGAGGCCCGGCACGCTCGTGGCGCCGGTGGCCGGGTCGGACGGCACGACGAGCCCCACGCCGAGCGGGTGGGGCTCGTGCTCGACGCCCAGCCCGGTCAGCAGGTCCGCGTTCACGCGCAGGGCAGCCCCGAGCGCCAGGGCCTCCACCGGGCGGGTGCGCCCCGACGCGAGCTCGACCCCGCTCATCCGGTCGTCGGTGACGAGCACGCGGTCGACGGCCCCCGTCACGACGCCGACCCCGCGTGCGGCGAGCTGCTCCCACTCGTCGTCCGTGGGCTCCACGGCGTCGTTGAGGAACAACACCACGCGGTCGCTCCACTGCCGGAAGAGCAGGGCCTGGTGCACCGACAGCGGCCCGCCGCCGAGCACGCCGATCAGCCGGTCGCGCACCTCCCAGCCGTGGCAGTACGGGCAGTGCACGGCGTCCCGGCCCCAGCGCTCGGCGAGGCCGGCCACGGGCGGCAGCTGGTCGGTGACGCCGGTCGTGACGACGACCCGCCGGGCGAGGACGGTCTCGACCCCGCCGCCCGCGTTCGTGACGGACGCCCGGAAGCGGGCGGCGCCTCCCGGGGCCGGCTCGACGCGGTCGAGGGCCGTCACCGTCCCGGCACGGACCTCCCCGCCGTACGACTCGACCTCGGTGCGGCCGAGGCGCGTCAGCTCGTCGGGGGCGATCCCGTCGCGCGTGAGGTAGCCGTGCACCTCGGCGGCGGGGACGTTGCGGGGCTCGCCCGCGTCGACGACGACGACGTCGCGGCGGGCGCGGGCGAGCGTGAGGCCCGCGCTGAGCCCGGCGGCGCCGCCGCCGACGACGAGCACGTCGCGGACGACGTCGCGGACGGTGTCGGGGCCGTCACCGGCGTCACGGGCAGGGTCGGGGGAGCCGCTCGGGGCGGGGGTGCTGTGGTCGTTCGTCATGGTGGTGACCTCCTGCCTCGATGGTCGCCCCGCGCCTCCTCCGGTGACAAGCTCTCTTGCCGAAGTGGCAAGATGCGGGGATGGACCCCCACCGACACGGCCCGACCGCCCCCGCCCCGGCCGACGACACCGACGCCGTCCTCGCCGGGGTCGGCCCGCGCCTCCGCGCGCTCCGCACCGCTCGGGGCGCGACCCTCGACCAGCTCTCCGCCGAGACGGGCATCTCGGTCAGCACCCTGTCGCGCCTCGAGTCGGGGCAGCGCCGCCCCGCGCTCGAGCTGCTGCTGCCGCTCGCCCGGGTGCACGGGGTGCCGCTCGACGAGCTCGTCGGCGCGCCGGAGACGGGCGACCCCCGGGTGCACCTCAAGGCCGTCGCCTGGCGCGGCGGGTCGATCCTGCCGCTGTCGCGCGGGGGGAGCGGCCTGCAGGCGTTCAAGCACCTCATCCCGGCGTCGGTGCCCGAGGGCACGCCCGAGCTGCGCACGCACGACGGCTGGGACTGGCTCTACGTGCTGAAGGGCCGGCTGCGCGTGGTGCTCGGCGAGCACGACCTCGTGCTGCCCGCGGGCGAGGCGGCCGAGTTCGACACCCGCACGCCGCACTGGTTCGGCCGGGTGGGGCCCGGCGACGTCGAGTTCCTCAGCCTGTTCGGCCGCCAGGGCGAGCGCATGCACGTCCGGGCGGCGCCGCCCGGACGCTTCGAGTAGCGTCCTGCCCGTGACCGACCACCGCCCGGCCGACGCCCGGAGCCCCGAGCCGACCGCCCGCCCGCTGCACGTCCTCGTCCTGCCCGGCGGGGGCTACCAGCACCTCGCCGACCACGAGGGCGAGCCCGTGGCCGAGTGGCTGCGCTCGCTCGGGCACAGCGCCGAGGTCGTCCGGTACCCGCTCGACACACGGCACCCCGGCCCCCTCGAGCGCGTGCGCGAGGCCGTCCGGGCCGCCCGCTCGGCGGGCCACGAGCGCGTCGGCCTGCTCGGCTTCTCCGCCGGCGGCCACGCCGCGGGCCTCGCCGCCCTCGCTCCCGGAGCCACGGGGGAGGCGCGGGTCGACCTGGTCGTGCTCGCCTACCCGGTCGTCTCCATGCGCACGCCCACCCACGGCGGCTCGCGCGCGGCGCTGATCGGCCTCGACGCCGCCGACGCCCTCCGGGCCGCGACGTCGCTCGACGCCCTGGTGACCCGCGACTCCCCGCCGACCTTCGTCTGGCACACGGCCGACGACGAGACGGTGCCCGTCGAGCACGCCTACCTGATGGGCGCGGCCCTCGCCGAGGTCGGCGTGCCGCACGCCCTGCACGTCTACGCCTCCGGCCGGCACGGCCTCGGGCTCGCCGAGGGCGCCGGGCCCGCCGCGGCGTGGACCCGCGACTGCGCCGAGTGGCTCGACGACCAGCTCGGTCGGTCGATGCAGACCGGCTGACCGGTCCGGATCGTCGACCCCGGCCTGCCCGCCGCTACGGGACGATGACGGCCCGGCCGCGCACCGTCCCGGCCGCGAGCGCCTCGTAGGCCGACGGGGCGTCGTCGAGCGAGTACCGCTGCGTCTCGACGCTCACCCGCCCGGCGCGCGCGAGGTCGAGCACCTCGATCAGCTCGCTGCGGCTGCCCCAGTAGGGCACCCGCACGGCCGCGTCGTAGGCGATCGAGCCGAAGCCGAGCTCGACCGTGCCGCCGCCGATGCCGATGATCGTGACGTCCGCCTCCGTCGCCGCGACCGCGACCGCCGTGGCCATCGTGGGGCGCGCGCCGACGAAGTCGAAGACCGCGTTCGCACCGACGCCGCCGGTGATGGCACGGACGGCCTCGGCGGCGTGCTCGTCGCTGATCACGACGTGGTCGGCGCCGACGTGCGTCGCTAGCTCGAGCTTCTCGTCGTTGACGTCGAGGGCGATCACCTGCGCGCCCGAGAGCGCCTTGAGGATCTGGATGCCGACGTGGCCGAGGCCGCCCGTGCCGATGACGACGGCGAAGGTGCCGGCCCCGAGCTTCGGCAGCGACGCCTTGATCGCGTGGTACGGGGTCAGGCCGGCGTCGGTGAGCGAGACGTTCTCGACCGGGTCGAGATCGCCGAGCGGCACGAGGTGGCGCGGGTCGTCGACGATCATGTACTCGGCCATCGAGCCGGGGGCGCCGAGCCCGGGCGGCTTGATGCCCTCGGCGGCGGCGTTGACGCAGTAGTTCTCCTTGCCCTGCGCGCACTGGTGGCAGCGCCCGCAGCCCCACGGCCCGTAGACGGCGACCGCGTCGCCGACCGAGACGTGCTCGACGCCCTCGCCGAGCTGCTCGACGACGCCGACGCCCTCGTGCCCGAGCGTGAGCGGCAGGGGGTAGCCCTGCGCCGTGTAGTCCTCCTCCGAGAGGCTCATGACGTACTCGTCGCTGTGGCAGACGCCGGCGGCGGTGACGCGGAGCAGGACCTGCCCCGGCCCCGGCGAGGGCTTCTCGACCTCGACGACGACGGGGTGCTGACCGACCTGGGTGTACTGGAGTGCCTTCATGGGGTGCACGGTAGACCCGACCGAACCAGGCGGTCCGCCCGATGTGCGACACGTGCAGCCCAGGCTCAGGTGGGCGGGCAGCGGCCTCCGAGCCGCCGCGAGCATGATGGCCGCATGAGAGCGAAGCGCGAGTCCGTCCGCCGTCAGGAGCCCGGCCCGGGCCAGGAGTCCGTCTGGGACTATCCCCGGCCCCCGCGGGTCGAGGCCCGCTCCGAGCGGGTGGTCGTCCGCCTCGGCGGCCAGGTCGTCGCCGACACCACCGCGGCGTACCGGGTGCTCGAGACGAGCCACCCGCCGGTCTGGTACCTGCCGCGCACGGCCTTCGCGGAGGGGGCGCTCCAGCCGGCCTCCGGCACGAGCATGTGCGAGTACAAGGGCCGTGCGAGGTACGTCGACGTGGTGGGCGGCGGGGCCCGCGCCTCCTCGGCGGGCTGGACGTACCCGAGCCCGTGGGCGGGCTACGAGGTGCTCGTCGACCACGTCGCGCTCTACCCGGGGCGGATGGACTCGTGCGAGATCGACGGCGAGGTCGTGCAGGCCCAGGAGGGCGACTTCTACGGCGGCTGGATCACGGCGTCGGTCGTCGGCCCGTTCAAGGGCGCGCCCGGCACGATGGGCTGGTAGCGACGTCGGCGGCCCCGGCGGCCCCGGCGCCGTCGCGCGGATCGCCGCGTCCGGCGGCTACGGAGTCGTGCGCGCCGTCAGCTCGGCGACGACCACCTCGGCGTCGGCGAACCACCGCGTGTAGTGGTCGGGGTCGGCGTTGACCTGCACGGCGTGGGCGGCCTCGGTGGGCGAGAGCTCCTTCCAGCCGGGGATGCGCACGAGCTTCGTGAAGAACATCGTGGCGGCCGTGTACGGGTCCATCCGCTGCTCGTAGGTGCCCCAGAGGCCGTTGTCGCGCTGCTGGAAGAGCCCCCGGCTGTCAGGGCCGACGTCGTCGCCGTGGTCGATGTTGCGGAGGCTCGACTCGCCCATCGCCGTCATCACGCCGATGGCCTGCGTGTGGGTGCCGATGCCCTGCGCCTTGGCGGCCTCCATGATCCAGGCGGCGTTGACGAGGCGGTCCTGGCAGTAGCCGGCGACGGGGCCGGCGGGCACCGAGATGGTGCCGATCTGCACGGGCGGCACGTCGGGGCAGGTCGGCTGGCTCGTGACCGCGGCGGCGGTCGGCTCGTCACGGGGAGCGCTCAGCGACGACACGACCATCGCGACCGCGACGACGAGCCCGACGGCCCCGAGGCAGAACACGACGGAGGCGGCGATGAGCAGACGGCGCACGGTGCGTCCTCCAGGGGGTCGGGCCAGGGTCGCCCCCGATGCTAGGCGAGGCAGCTGGCAGACCGTGCCAGCGCCGGGCGCGGGTCAGCCCACGGGCTGAGCGCCGAGCGCTGGCGCCGCTCCCGCTCCCGACGAACCACGTCTTCGCACCGGAACCACGCCGCGGCGTGGTTCGCCTGCGAGGACATAGTTCCGGAGGGGCAGGGCGGGGGAGGCGCGGGGCAGGGTCGGGGAAGAGAGGGGCGTGGAGGCGCGGGGCGGGGTCGGGAGGCGAGGGCGGGGGAGGCGCGGGCAGGGTCGGGGAAGAAACGGCGGGGGAGGCGCGGGGCAGGGCGGCCGCGGCCGACCGCGGCTCAGAGGAGGTCGGCGCGGTCGGCGAGGTACGTGCCGAGCTCGCGCAGCTCGCCCGGGCCGCGGCCCCAGCGCACATGGACGGCGTCGCCGACGAGCACGAGCGGCTCGGCCGCGCCGGAGCGCAGGGCCTCGGCGTCGGTCCGCACCGGCACGTGGCCGTAGTTGACGACCTCGCCCTCGGCGAACCTCCGCGACGCGGCCCGTCGGGCGTCGCGCCGCTCCTCGACGGAGGCCGACAGGTGCTGCTCGCGCTTCGGCTCGGTGGCGCGGGTGATGGTGCCGGTCGCCCAGACCTGCCTCTCGGCGCCGAGCAGCAGCACCCCGAGGCGCCAGGCCCGGCCCGCCGGCAGCAGCGACGCCGACGTGTGCACGAGCAGCAGCCGTCGTGACGCCTTCACGGTCGCGAGCGACTCCTGGCGGGCGTCGCGGGCCGCCAGCTCGGCGACCGTGCGGCCGAGCAGGCCGGCCAGGGCCGCGGCCGCGCGCGTGGCCTCGTCGTCGCTCACCGCGCCTCCCTCGGTCGGTGTCGTGCGGACGGTCGTGCCGTCGTCGGTCGGGTCAGCTGTCGTAGCCGTGGGCGAGGAAGTCCTCGACGAGCTCGACGACGAGGGCGTGGTCGTCGGCCTGGGGGAGGCCCGAGACCCCGACCGAGCCGACCGGGCCGACCCCGCGCACGATGACGGGGAACACCCCGCCGTGGGCGGCGTAGACGCCCGGGTCGAGCCGCGACTTCTCGTCGAAGGTCGAGCCGGCGACGCGGAAGGTCTCGCCGACGCGGTACGAGCTCTGGCCCCAGCGCTCGACGACGCGGGCCTTGCGGTCGAGCCACTCGTCGTTGTCGCGCGACGTGCCGGGCAGGGCGGCGTGGAAGACGCGCTGCCGGCCCTTCATCACCGCGATGGCCACGGGCAGCTGACGGCGGCGGGCCTCGGCGAGCACGTGGGCGCCGAGGTCGAGGGCGGTCTCGGTCGTGAAGCGGCGGAACGTCAGGCGCTCCTCCTGCTCCTCGAGGGTGCGCAGCAGCGTGTCGTCGGTCATGGGTGCCTCCGGGGAGTCGGGCGGTGCGGGCGTCGTCGCCCGCCCCGAGCCTAGGGCCGCGGGCCGGAGGGCGGCCTGAGCGCCGTCCGGGTCTGCGTCGCCGCGGCCCGGTGCGGCGAGGTCAGCGTCGCCCGCCCGCGGCCGCGAGCTCGGTGCAGTCGTCGCTGCCCGTGAGGCGGCAGTACACGTCGGCCAGCTCGGCGGCGGAGAGCGACCAGGGGTGCTCGAGCGCGCGCTGCCGGGCGGCGGTCGCGAGGCGCTGCCAGGTCGCGTCGTCGCCGAGCAGGCGGGTCAGCGTCTCGCCCCAGCGGGCCGGGTCGCGGCTGTCGAGCACGACGCCGGTGACGCCGTCGACGACCGACTCGCGCAGGCCCCCCGACGCCGCGGCGACGACCGGGACCCCGCTCGCGGCGGCCTCGAGGGCGATCAGCCCGTACGTCTCCGAGTGCGACGGCACCAGCACCAGGCGGGAGTCGCGGAGCAGGGCGCCGAGGCCCGCTCGCGTCCGCGGCCCCAGGAAGCGCACGTCGAGGTCGAGGCGGGCGGCGAGGTCCTCCAGTTCGTGCTCGTAGCCGGCGTGCTCGGTGCTGGCTCCGCCGGCGATCACCAGCTCGGGGCGCAGGTCGGCCGGGACCGCCGCGACCGCGGCCACGGCGAGGTCGGGCGCCTTCAGCGGCTCGAGCCGGCCGGCGACCACGACGTAGGGCCGGTCGGAGCGGGGCTCGCCCGGCGTCGCCGGCCGGAAGAGCTCGGCGTCGACGCCGGGCAGCACGACCCACAGCCTGGCCGGGTCGCCGCCGAGCCGAGTGGCGACCGTCTCGGCCTCCGCGCGGCTGATCGCGACGACCGCGTCGCTCTCCCGCGCGAGCAGGGCCTCGCCCGCGAGGCGGCCGGGCGACTCCGCGCGCTCGCCGTCGGAGAGGGGCGTCTCGTCACCTGCGGCGATCGAGTGGAAGCTCTGCACGTGCGGCACGCCGCGCTCGCGCGCGACCGGCAGTGCGGCGACGCCGCTGAACCAGTGGTGCGAGTGGATGACGTCCCAGGGGCCCTGCTCGGCCAGGCGCTCACGGAACTCGTCGACGAACTCCTCGTGGCGGCCCTTCGTGACGGGCTCGGTCGGGCCGGCGGTGAGGACGCGCAGCGTGACCCCGGGCGCGAGCTCGACGGTGTCGGGCGCGTCGGGGGACGAGCGGCGGGTCAGGATCTCGACTCGGTGCCCGGCCGCGCCGAGGGCCTCGGCCTGGTTGCGCACGACGACGTTCATGCCGCCCACGTCGCCCGAGCCGGGCTCGGCACCGGGGGAGGTGTGCAGCGAGACGAGCGCGATGCGGAGGGGAGAGGTCACCGCCCGAGCGTACCCGCCCCGCGCCGGGCGCCCCCGCGCCGTCCGGCCCCCGCCCGCTCCTGCGTGCCCGACGCCCGCCCCGTGCCCGTCCGGCCCGGCCGCGCCCGGGGCCCCGGAGCTAGGGTGAGGCATGGCGAGCGAAGCGACGATGCTGCAGGTGGGCGACCGTGAGGTCCGGATCTCGAGCCCTGGCCGGGTGCTCTGGCCCGACCTCGGCGTGACGAAGCTCGACCTCGCGCGCTACCTCGTCGACGTGGGCGACGCGTTCGTCCGGGCGAACGGCGACCGCCCGATCTCGCTGCAGAGGTTCCCCGGCGGGGTCGACGGCGACGACTACTTCTCGAAGAACCCGCCCCGCGGCGCCCCCGACCACGTGCGCAGCGTCGTCGTGACCTACCCGAGCGCCCGCTCGCACCCCCAGCTCGTCATCGACGAGCCGGCCGGGGCCGTCTGGGCGGCGCAGATGAACACGGTCGTCTTCCACCCCTGGGCCTCACGGGCCGGGGCGAGCGACCTGCCCGACCAGCTGCGGGTCGACCTGGACCCGCAGCCCGGCACCGACTTCTCCGACGCGGTGCCCGCGGCGCACGAGCTCCGGCGCGTGCTGGCCGACGCCGGGCTGACGGCCTTCGTCAAGACGAGCGGCAACCGCGGCCTGCACGTCTTCGCTCCGATCGAGCCGACCCGGGAGTTCCTCGACGTGCGGCACGCGGTGATCGCCGCGGCGCGCGAGCTCGAGCGCCGCATGCCCGACGCCGTGACCACGAACTGGTGGAAGGAGGAGCGGGGCCGCCGCGTCTTCGTCGACTACAACCAGGCGAACCGCGACCGCACCATGGCCGGTGCCTGGTCTCCTCGGGCGCTGGCCCGCGCCTCCGTCTCGACCCCGCTCGAGTGGAGCGAGCTCGACGCTACCGACCCGGCGGCGCACACCGTGCTCACCGTGCCGGGCCGCCTCGCCGCGACGGGCGACCCGTGGGAGCACATGCACGACGAGCCCGGCACGATCGACGCGTTGCTCGGCTGGTGGGAGCGCGACGTCGAGGCGGGCCTCGGCGAGCTGCCCTTCCCGCCCGACTTCCCGAAGATGCCGGGCGAGCCGCCCCGCGTGCAGCCCAGCCGCGCGAAGGCGGCGCCGCAGGGCGACCAGGCTTCGCCGGGCGAGCAGGCCCAGTAGGCCGACGCGTCGGCCGGCCGGAGTCGCGGGTCGACTCCGGCAGGCGCCTCGCAGACCCGTCAGACCAGTCAGACCTGTCAGGCCCGGACGAGCACCTCGCCCAGGTCGTACACCGTCGGCACCTCCAGCTGGTCGAACCCGCACGAGCGCGCCTCGCGGTCGGTCCGCCACCGGGCCACCTGCACCGTGTGCCGGAACCGCTGCCCCTCCATCTGGTCGTAGCGCACCTCCACGACCCGCTCGGGGCGGAGCGGGACGTACGAGACGTCCTTCCCCGACGAGAAGCGGCTGCGGTCGGTCTCGGCGCGCGCGACCTCGCCGTCGTCGTCGCGCACGACGAGGTCGGCCAGCTCGTCGACGAGCTCGAGGCGACGGGCGTCCGAGAACGCGGAAGCGCCTCCCACGTTCCGGAGCTCGCCGTCGGCGTCGTGCAGGCCGAGCAGCAGCGACCCCACGCCCTGCCCGCTCTTGTGCACCCGGTAGCCGAGCACGACGACGTCGGCGGTGCGGTGGTGCTTGACCTTGAGCATGGTGCGCTTGCCGGGCTGGTAGGGGTTCGTTAGGGGCTTGGCGACGACGCCGTCGAGCCCGGCGCCCTCGAACTTGACGAGCCAGCGGCGGGCGACCTCGGCGTCGGTCGTCGTGCGCCCGAGGTGCAGCGGGGCGGCCACGTCGGCGAGCAGGCGCTCGAGGGCGGCCCGGCGCTCGCCGAAGGTGCGCTCCACCAGGCTCTCGTCGCCCTCGGCGAGCAGGTCGAACGCCACGAACGAGGCCGGCGTCGAGACCGAGAGCGTGGCGACGCGCGAGGCCGCGGGGTGGATGCGCTGCGAGAGGGCGTCCCAGTCGAGCCGCTCGTCGCCGGGCTCGCCCTGCCGCAGCACGATCTCGCCGTCGAGCACGCACGGGCCGGGCAGGCCCTCGGCGAGCGCGGCCACGAGCTCGGGGAAGTACCGGGTGAGCGGCTTCGAGCCGCGGCTGCCGAGCTCCACCGTCTCGCCGTCGAAGTAGACGAGGCCGCGGAAGCCGTCCCACTTCGGCTCGTACGACAGGCCGCCCTCGACGCTGTCGGCGTCGGGCACGGCCGCGACGGCCTTCGCGAGCATCGGGGCGACGGGGTCGGTGATCGACGGCACGGCGGCGGCAGCGGCGCGGGCGTCAGAGTCGGCGTAGGAGTCGCGAGCGGGGGAGTCGGTGGTCATGCGCCGAGTCTGGCCCGGGTCGCCGCCTCCGGCCCGGGAGGCGGCCTCAGTCCGTCGCGAGCTCGTCGCCGCGTCCGGCCGACCGGAGGTGCCACTCCGTCTGCGCGAGCGCGGAGGCGAGCACGAAGCCCGTCATCGACCGGAGGCCGCCTCGCCAGCCGGTCATGCGCTCGGCGACCTCGAAGACCGTGGGGGAGGCCTCGCCCGCGCCCTGGGCGCGCAGGGCGTCGAGCGCGGTCACCGCGTCGAGGGTGCGGTCGGCACGGTGCGCGACCAGCGCCTCCGCCCGCTCGGCCAGGCCGACGAACCGGTACTCGTGGCCGGGGCAGACCTCGAGCGCGTCCGCTCCGGGCCGGTCGAGGTCGACCATCGCCCGCAGCGAGACGAGGTGGTCGTCGAGGGGGTTCGACGCGGTGCGGCCGCCGAGGCCGATGCCGGGGTTGATCGTCGGCAGCACGTGGTCGCCGGTGAAGACGAGGCGCTGCTCGGGCTCCACGACGCACAGGTGGCCGGCGGTGTGGCCCGGCGTGTGCACGGCCCGCAGTCGGCGGCCCGCGACCGACAGCTCGTCGCCGTCGGCGAGCAGCAGGTCGGGCGTGACCGCGGGCAGGGCGCGACCGGACCCCCAGGAGGCGACCAGCGCCTCCGTCAGCTCTCGGGGGGCGCCCCAGCGGGCGACGTCGGCGTCGGCGGCGGCCCCGTCGGCGGCGCGCCGGTCGAGGGCGGCGGCCTCGAGGGCGTGCATCGCGACGCGGGCTCCGGAGGCGCGGCGCACGTCGTCAGCGGCCCCCAGGTGGTCGAGGTGCAGGTGGGTGACCACGACGAGCGTCAGGTCGGAGAGCTCGTGGTCGACAGACCGCAGCGCCGCCGCGAGCCGGGGGACGGCGTCGGGGTCGGCCCAGCCGGGGTCGATCAGCGCGAGGGAGCCGTCGGAGCCCTCGACCAGGTAGCTGAAGGAGTGGCCCTCGACGCGGTCGCCCACGGTCGACGACAGCGACCAGACGCCGTGCCGCACCTCCTCGAGGGGAGGGAGCGTGCGGGTGCGCAGGGCCTCGGCCTGCACGGGGCTGATCGGGGCGGGAGCGGGCACCCGGCGAGCCTAGCCCGGGCGCGGGGGCCGGTCCGGGCGTCGGCGGCCGCGGCGCCGCACCCGCGAGGTGACCCGCCCTGGGCCGCCGAGGCTCTCCCGGGCCCAGGACGGGTCACCTCGGTGCGCCTCAGCTCACTCGGGGGCGACGTCGACCAGCACCTTGCCGGTCACGCCGGCCTCGACGGCCTCGTGCGCGGCGGCGGTCCGCTCGAGCGGGAACCGGTGCAGCGGCAGCCCGGCCTCCTCGCCGACGGGCAGCGCCCCGTCGCGAACGGCGGCCGTGACGTCCTCGGCGGCGGTCTGGAGGGCCTCCTCGCCGACCGTGTACAGCAGCACGAACTGGTAGCGGGTGTTGGTGCCCATGTTGGCGCGGAGCGGCAGCGAGACCTCGTCGCCGCCGTCGTTCGCGTAGATCGCGACGGAGGCGCGGGGCGCGACGACCGCGGTCACCAGCTCGGCGTTCTGCCGGATCGACACCTCGACGACCACCTGCACGCCGTCCGGGGCGAGGCGGCGGATGTCGGCGGCCGCGTCCTGCTCGCGGTAGTTCACGACGTGGTGGGCTCCGGCGGCGCGGGCGAGGGCCGCCTTCTCGTCGCTCGAGATCGTGGTGATCACCGTGGCGCCGGCCCAGGCCGCCAGCTGGATCGCAGCGTGGCCGACCGCGCCCGCGCCTCCGGAGACGAGGACGGTGACGCCGTCGAGCGCGCCGGGCGAGAGGCGCGAGGGGCCGTCCTCGTGGACGGTGAGCGCGCGGTGCGCCGTCATGGCGGGGACGCCGAGGCTCGCGCCGAGCTCGAACGAGGCCCCGTCGGGGAGGGGGACGACGCGCTCGCGGGGGAGGACGGTGTACTCCTGCGCGGTGCCGGTCGCGTGGCCGTTCGCGGAGATGAACGACCAGACCCGGTCGCCGACGGCGAGGTCGGTGACGCCCTCGCCCACGGCGTCGACGACGCCCGCGCCGTCCTGGTCCGGGGTGACCTCGGGGTACGGCGTGGCCTCGCCGGGGCCGGAGCCCTGGCGCGACTTCCAGTCGGTGGGGTTGACGCCCGACACGACGACGCGCACGCGCACCTCGCCGGCGCCGGGCTCGGGCACCTCGCGGTCGACGAGCCGCAGCACGTCGGAGGCGGGACCGGTCTCGGTGTAGATGATCGACTTCATGCCCCGAGTCTGCTCCGGGGGGAGGCTCCGACGTCGAGTCGGCTCGGAGGTGCGCCTCCGCCGGGGCAGGATGGACGCATGAGCAGTCCTCAGGGGGAGGCGGGCGCCGACGCCCCGCCGTGGCGGGTCGTCACGCGGCCCGACCGGTCGACGTCGTCGGCGTCGCACGATCCCAGCGCCGGGCGCGTCGTGGTCTGGGTCGCGGTCGTCGCCGTGCTCGTCATCGTCGCGGTCTCGGTCGCGGCCCTGGTCGCCGCCCGGCGCCTCGCCGAGGCGGAGTCCGTGGCCGACGCGGCCGATCGCGCGGACCGGATCGGTGACGCCCTGATCGAGCCGGACCTCACCGACGCCCTGGTCGACGGCGACCCCGCGGCCGTCGCCGTCATGGACGCCGTCGTCCGCGACCACGTGCTCAGCGAGAGCATCGCCCGGGTCAAGATCTGGGACGAGACCGGCCGGGTCGTCTGGAGCGACGAGCACCGGCTGATCGGCCAGCGGTTCGAGCTCGGTGACGACGACCTCGAGGCCCTCCGCGGCTCGGGCGTCGAGTCGGAGGTCAGCGACCTCACCGAGCCCGAGAACGTCTACGAACGCGACGAGGGCCGCCTGCTCGAGGCCTACCGCTCCGTCCGCACGCCCAGCGGCCGACCGCTGCTCGCCGAGGTGTACTTCCGCTACGACGAGGTCGTGCAGCGGAGCGGCCAGATCTGGGTCGGCTTCGCGGGCATCACCATCGGCAGCATCCTGCTCGTCGTGCTGCTGCTGCTCCCCGTGCTCGCCCGTCTGCTCCGCGCCCTGCAGGGCGCTCGCCGCCACCGCGAGGCGCTGCTCGAGCGCGCCCTCGAGGCGAGCGGCGACGAGCGCCGGCGCATCGCGGGCGCCCTCCACGACGGCGTCGTCCAGGACCTCGTCGCGACCTCGCTCGCGGTCTCGGCCGAGTCCGCCGCGTCGCGACGCCGCGGCGACCCGGCGACGGCCGACGGGCTCGACGCCGTCGCCGCGACCGTCCGCGGCAGCGTGGGCGCCCTCCGCAGCCTCCTGGTCGACATCTACCCGGCGAGCCTCGCCGCGTCGGGACTCGAGCCGGCCCTCGTCGACCTCTCCCAGGCCGCGTCGGCGCGCGGGGTGCCCGTCCGCCTCGACGTCGACCCCGACGTCGCGAGGGCCCTCTCCGCCGACCACCAGCGCCTGGTCTTCCGGGTCGTGCAGGAGTCGCTGGTGAACGTGGTCGCCCACGCCCGGGCCTCGACGTGCACCGTGCGCGTGGCCGCCCCGGCCGGCCGGCCCGGGGCCGTCGTGACGATCGCCGACGACGGGGTCGGCTTCGACCCCGCCCTCCTCGACCGGCCCGACCCCGCCCACTTCGGGCTCCGCGTGCTCCGCGACCTCGCCGCCGAGGCGGAGGCGACCCTCGAGCTCGCGACCGCGCCGGGCCGGGGCAGCCGGTGGCGCCTCACGACCGGGGCGCCGTGATCACGGTCGTGGTCGTCGACGACCACCCGCTCGTGCGGGCGGGGCTCCGCGCCCTGCTCGACGGGGCGGACGACGTCCGCGTCGTGGGCGAGGCGGCGGACGGCGAGGCCGCGCTGCGGCTCGTGCCGCCCCTCGAGCCCGACGTCGTGCTGATGGACGTGTCGATGCCGGGCATCGGCGGGGTCGAGGCGACACGACGGCTGATCGACGGCGGTTCGTCGGCACGGGTGGTCGTCCTGACCTCGTTCCCCGACGCGGCGACCGTCCAGGGTGCCCTCGCCGCCGGGGCGACGGGCTACCTGCTCAAGGACGCCGACCCGGCGACCGTCCTCGACGGCGTCCGGTCGGCGGCGCGCGGCGACGCACCGCTCGACCCGAGGGCGGCGCGGGCGCTCCTGCCGGTCCGCGCCGCGACTCCGGCGGTCACCGTCGTCGACCCGGGTAGCCGGGGCGAGGAGGACCCGCCGGAGGCGCGGGTCGTCGTCGGTCGGGAGGCCGACGTGCTGCGCCTGCTGGGGCGTGGGCTCTCCAACCGCCAGATCGGTCACGAGCTCGGCATCGCCGAGCGGACGGTCAAGGCCCACGTGGGCAGCATCTTCCGCCGGGTGGGCGTGGGCGACCGCACGAGCGCAGCGCTCTGGGCCCGCGACCACGGGTACTAGTACCAAGGTCCGATGGTGCGGCGGCGGGCGCCCGCCGAGACTCGGTGTGCGGCCGGAGCCGGCCGCACACCCTCCTCGGAAGGCCCCCACCATGCCCTCGTCACTCCTCCGCTCCGCCCGCGCCGCGGTGCTCGTCGCCGCCGTCGTCGCCGGGTCGCTCGCCCTCTCGGCCGCCCCGGCCAGCGCCTCCGGCAAGACCAGCGCCGGCGGGGACTACGCCGTCACGATCGGCGGCACCACCTACGACCCCGCGCCGGGCCGGAGCCTCAAGCTCGCCGACCTCGCACCGTCCGCCCGCATCGCGGTGCGCGGCGTGAACAACGGCTTCGACGTCGACGTCGCGACCCTCGGCGTCTACGACTACGCGCTCACCGGTGCCCCCGACACGCAGCGCATGGTGACGCGGCCCACCGTGGTCTTCGCCTCGAAGGTGCCGACGCTGACGCCGGCGCAGCGGGCGGGAGCGACCATCAAGTCCCTCGAGGTCAAGGACGACACCCTGACGCTGCTCTTCAGCACGTCGGCCGGGAAGTTCAAGATCCAGGCGAAGGACGGCGCGCAGGGCGGCATCTTCCAGATGGAGGCCGAGTTCGCCGCCCCCGTCGAGTACGTGCACACCCTCGCGCCCGGCGTCTTCTACTTCGTCAACCAGTACACGGGCAAGGTCAACTTCGGCGACGGGGTCGACGCGGTCACGTCGGGGGCCGGCGCGCACCAGATGCTGCTCGGCAAGGACAGCCCGCAGGTGGCGACGAAGACGTTCCAGAGCGGCACCGTCACGAAGTGGCTCGTGCAGCCCGGCGGCCGCCTCGGCGGCGTGCTCGGCGAGGACGCGATCGAGCTGAGCGCGGGCGCGACCAACTGCACCAGCCAGTGCCAGGCGCAGAACCAGATCCGCGGTTCGCTGCCGGTGCCGCCGAACCCGGTCGACCCGACGCCGATCGCTGGCTGATGCACCGAGGTGCCCCGTCCTGTGGCCTCCGACCCCCGGAGGCCCCAGGGCGGGGCACCTCGTCGCGATCGCATGCGGCGCGCCCGCGCGGCCCGCCCGCGCGAGCGTCAGCGCGGGCGCGTCGCCGCGTGCGCCGGGGCCCAGCCGAACGCGGGCGCGACGTGGTCGGCCACCGTGCGCAGCAGCCGGGCGTTGTAGTCGACCCCGAGCTGGTTCGGCACGGTGAGCAGCACGGTGTCCGCCGCCCGCACCGCCGCGTCGTCGGCGAGCTGCGCGGCGATCACGTCGGGCTCGCCGACGTAGCTCTTGCCGAAGCGCGACTGCACCCCGTCGAGCAGGCCGACCTGGTCGCGCGAGTCCTGCTGGGCCCGGACGCCGAAGTACCGGACGTCCTCGTCGGTGGTGATCGGGATGACGCTGCGGCTCACCGAGACGCGGGGCTCGCGGGCGTGACCGGCGGCGGCCCATGCCTCGCGGTAGAGCGCGATCTGCTCCGCCTGCAGCTCGTCGAACGGCACGCCGGTGTCCTCCGTCAGGAGGGTGCTGCTCATGAGGTTCATGCCCTGCTCGGCCGTCCACGTCGCCGTCGCGCGGGTGCCGGAGCCCCACCAGATGCGGTCGCCCAGCCCGGGGGAGAGCGGCTCGATCGCGAGCGGGCTCGACCAGCCCGTCATGCGCGGGTCGCTCGTCGCGACCGCGTCGCCCGCGATCGCGGAGCGGAACAGCGCGGTGTGGCGGCGCGCCATGTCCGCGTCGGTCTCGCCGTCGACGGGCACGTGGCCGAACGCCTCGTAGCCGCGCAGGGACGTCTCGGGCGACCCCCGGCTCACGCCGAGCTGCAGGCGACCCGCGCTGATCAGGTCCGCGGCCGCGGCCTGCTCGGCCATCGAGAGCGGGTTCTCGTAGCGCATGTCGATGATGCCGGTGCCGAGCTCGATGCGGCTCGTCCGTGCCGCCATGGCGGCCAGCAGCGGGAACGGGCTCGTGAGCTGCTTCGCGAAGTGGTGCACGCGCACCGACGCCTGGTCGATGCCGATCTCCTCGGCGGCGACCGCCAGCTCGATCGACTGGACCAGCGCCTCCCGGGCGGTCGGGGTCCGTGACCCGGGCACGTCCTGGTAGTGCCCGAACGACAGGAACCCGATGCTCTTCTCCATGCTCACCGCCAACCCCGCGGGCCCCGCCCCCATTCCTCCTGCACGGCACAGGTGACGAGACGGGGCCGCGCCGCTAGCGTGGGCGGGGTGGAGAACCGATTCCGTGTCGACGGCGACGACCTCGGCATCGACCTGCGCGCCTCGTCCGTGACGCTCGGGAGCGACGGGGTGGTCGACGCCACCGTGGTCGCCGAGCGCCTGCCGGCCGACGTCGACTGGTCGGACGCCCCGCCGCGCCTGCACTTCCGTGACGTGCCGCTGAAGTTCGACGGGGCCACCTTCGGCGCGACCGTCGACGACGACCTGCTCGACGAGCACGACATCGCCTTCTGGCTCGAGGGCCGGGAGGACGTCCACGGCGTGCTGAGCCTCGGCGCCGGCGACCGGCTGCGCTTCGTCGGCACGACCCACGTCACGGGCGAGCCGAAGGCGTGGCGCCTCGACGTCTCGATCCGCTTCGGCGGCTCGGGCCGCACCCCCGCCGTCTGAGGCACGCCCCGGGCACGGGGCAGGCACCGAGCGGGCACGGGGCAGACACCGAGGAGTCGCGGGCGAGGAAGATGGACCGCATGAGCCCCCGACGCCCCCGCCCCGGTCGCCCCGGCCGCACCGCCGCCGCCCGCACCGAGCACGCCTCCGCCGCCCGCACCGCCCGCCTCCTCGCCGCGGCCCTCGGCGGGAGCGGCGTCCTCCACCTCGTCGCGCCCGCGACCTACGACGCCGTCGTGCCGCGCAGCATGCCCGGCCCCGCCCGCTTCTGGACGGTCTCCTCCGGGGTCGCCGAGCTCGTCGTCGCGGCGGCGCTGGCCTCCCGCCCCACCCGGCGCGTGGGGGGCGCGCTCGCCGCGGCCCTGTTCGTCGCCGTGTTCCCGGCCAACGTGTCGATGGCGACGCGGTCCCTGCACAGCGCCCGCGCCTCCCGCCTGCGCCGCGTCGTGACCCTCGTGCGCCTGCCGCTCCAGGTGCCGCTCGTGACGCGGGCCCTGCTCGTGCGGCGAGCCGGCTGAACGCCCTCCCACCGGGAACGACCGTACCTGCCGGTACGGTGGACGCCGATCGACCGGGCTGACCACCGCCCGGCCGCCCGGCGCTCGGCACCGCACGCCGCCCACCACCGACGGTCCCGCCGCACGGAAGGCCCCACCATGACGACCATCGACCTCAACGCCGACCTCGGCGAGGGCTTCGGCCGGTGGACCCTGGGCGACGACGAGGCCCTGCTCGACGTCGTCACGAGCGCGAACGTCGCCTGCGGCTTCCACGCCGGCGACCCCGAGTCCCTCCTCCGCGTCGTGGGCCAGGCGCACCGGCGCGGTGTCGTCGTCGGCGCGCACGTGTCGTACCGCGACCTCGCCGGCTTCGGGCGCCGCTACCTCGACGCCTCGCCCGCCGAGCTCGTGGGCGACGTCGCGTACCAGGTCGGCGCCCTCGGCGGCCTCGCCCGAGCCGCCGGCACGGCCGTGCGGTACGTCAAGCCGCACGGTGCGCTCTACACGACCATCGCCCGCGACGACGACCGCGGAGCCGCCCACGCCGACGCGGTCGTCGAGGCCGTGCTGCGGGTCGACCCGGCGCTCGCCGTCGTGGGGCTGGCCGGGTCGGCCTTCCTCCGCCGCGCCTCCGCCGCGGGCCTCGTCACCGTGCCCGAGGCCTTCGCCGACCGCGCCTACACGGCGTCGGGCCAGCTCGTGCCCCGTCGCGAGCCCGGGGCGGTGCTGCACGACCCCGCCGAGATCCGCGACCGCGTCCTCTCGCTCGTCGAGACGGGGCGGGTCGCCTCCGTCGACGGCCACGAGGTCGAGGTCGACGCGCGCACGGTCTGCGTGCACGGCGACTCGCCCGACGCGGTCGAGGTCGCGCGCGCCGTCCGCACCGGCCTCGAGGAGGCGGGGGTCGCCCTGCGCTCCTTCGTCACCGTCCCGGGGGCGTCGGCGTGAGCGGCGACGACCGCTCCGGCTCCGCCGACCGGCACGGCGGCCTCCCGCGGGAGCCGCGCATCCTGCCCCTCGGCACGGACGGGGTCCTCATCGAGACCGCCGACCTCGACGAGTCGCTGGCCCTCTTCGGCGCGCTCCTCGCGCAGCCCGTGGCGGGGATCCTCGACGTCGTGCCCGCGCCGCGCACCGTCGCCGTCCGCTTCCTGCCCGCGCTGCTGCCGGTCAGCTCCCTGCTCTCGGTGATCCGGTCGCTGCCGAGCTCGCGCGACGCCGCGACCGAGGGGCGCCTCGTCGAGATCCCGGTGCACTACGACGGCGACGACCTCGCGGAGGTCGCCGAGCTCAGCGGGCTGACGGTCGAGGAGGTCGTCCGCCGCCACACCGGCGCCGTCCACACCGTCGCCTTCACCGGCTTCGCGCCGGGCTTCGCCTACCTCTCCGGCGGCGACCCCGCCCTCGCCGTGCCGCGACGGGCCGTGCCCCGCACCCACGTGCCCGCCGGCGCCGTTGCCCTCGCGGGCGAGTTCTGCGGCGTCTACCCGCGCGAGAGCCCGGGCGGCTGGCAGATCGTGGGCCGCACCGAGGTCGCCCTCTGGGACCTCGCCGAGCGGGTGCCCGCGCTGCTGCAGCCGGGCATGCGGGTGCGCTTCGTCGACGTCACGGCGGGCACCGGCGACCGCCCTGACGCGGCCGTGGCGCCGGCCGACGGGGCCGTGGTGCGCTCCGCGTCGGCTCGGGCCGCGTCGTCGCCGGCCGTGGCGCCCACCCGTCCCGACCGGGCCCTGGTCGTCGACCGCCCCGGCCCGCACACCATCCTCGAGGACCTCGGCCGGCCCGGCCGCTCCGGCCTCGGGGTCTCCCGCTCCGGCGCGATGGACCACCGGGCGCTCCGCGAGGCGAACCGCCTCGTCGGCGCCGCCACCGGCTCGGCCGCCCTCGAGCTGGCCTACGGCGGCCTCGAGGCGACGGCGCGCGGCGACCTCGTGCTCGCCGTGGCGGGTGCTCCCGTGCCGATCACGGTCACCGGTCCCGCCGGCCCGCGCCCCGCCGTGGTGGGCGCCGCGTTCGCGCTCGACGACGGCGACGTGCTCTCCGTGGGGGCGCCTCCCCGGGGCGTCTACTCGTACCTCGCCGTCCGCGGCGGCTGGGAGGCCGAGCCGGTGCTCGACAGCGTCTCGGGCGACGTGCTCGCCGGGCTCGGCCCGCAGCGGGTGCGCGTCGGCGACGAGCTCGCAGTGGGCCGCGCCTGGGCCGAGAGCGTCGCCGCGGCGGCGCCCGACGTGCAGCGCACGGTCTCGGCGCCCGACGAGGTGACCTTCCTCGACGTCGTGCTCGGCCCGCGTGACGACTGGTTCACGCCCGAGGCCGTCGAGCTGCTGACCGAGCAGCGCTTCACCGTCACGGCGCAGTCGAACCGCATCGGCCTGCGGCTCGAGGGCGAGCGGCCCCTCGAGCGTCTCGTCACCGACGGGCTGCCCGCCGAGCTGCCGAGCGAGGCGACCGTGTCGGGGGCCCTGCAGGTGCCGCCCTCCGGCCACCCCGTGCTCTTCATGGCCGACCACCCTGTGACGGGCGGCTACCCGGTCGTCGCGTGCGTCGTGGGCGACCAGCTCGACCGCGCGGCCCAGGTGCCGATCGGCGCCCGCGTGCGGTTCCGGGTCGTGCCCGGGCCCGACCTCGGGCGGGGCCGCCGCGGCGACCGGCAGGACGACCACCTCGACGAGCGCCTCGCGGCCGAGCGGGGGACGGAACGGTGATCAAGCTCCTCATCGCCGAGCGCGGCGAGGTCGCCGTGCGCATCGCCCGCGCCTGCGCCGACTTCCAGCTGCCCTCGGTCGCCGTCTACACCGCCGACGACGCCGCCGCCCTGCACGTGCGCGCGGCCGACGAGGCCTGGGCGCTCGAGCCCGTCGACGCGCTCGACGCCGGCTCGGCGGTCGACGCCGCCCCGGCCGTCGACCCCGCCGTCGGCACGCCCCCGGTCGGTCGCCCCGACGCCTACCGCGACATGCAGGCGATGCTCGACGCCGCCGTGCGCAGCGGCGCCGACGCGGTGCACCCGGGCGCCGGCCCGCTCTCCGAGAGCGCCGAGTTCGCGCGCCGCGTCGTCGCGGCCGGGCTCACCTGGGTCGGCCCCGACCCCGCGACGATGGAGGTGCTCGGCGACAAGATCGCCGCGCGCGCCCTGGCCGACTCGGTCGGCGCCCCGCTCGTCGTGGGCACCTCCGGGCCGGTGCGGCGGCCCGACCAGGCCGTCGCGTTCGCGCAGCGGCACGGGCTCCCGATCGCCCTCAAGGCGGCGAACGGGGGAGGCGGCCTGGGGCTCCGCGTCGCGCGTCGCCTCGACGAGGTGGCCGACCTGCACGACAGCGCGGTGCGCGAGGCCGTCGCCGTCTTCGGCCGCGGCGAGTGCTTCGTCGAGCAGTACCTCGACCGGCCGCGGCACGTCGAGGCCCAGGTGCTCGGCGACGGCGAGGGCGGCGTCGTCGTCGTCGGCACGCGCGAGTGCTCGGTGCAGCGCCGGCACCAGAAGCTCCTCGCCGAGGCCCCGGCGCCCTTCCTCACCGACGAGCAGCTCGCCGTCGTCGTCGAGGTCAGCACCGCCGTCTGCGGGGCCGTGTCGTACCGCGGCGCCGGCACCGTGGAGTTCCTCGTCTCGCAGGCGGGGCAGGTGTCCTTCCTCGAGGTCGGCACGGCGTTGTCGGTCGAGCACGCCGTGACCGAGCTGACGACGGGCGTCGACCTCGTCCGGCAGCAGCTCCTGCTCGCCGACGGGCGGCCCCTCGAGGTCGCCGCCGCCCCGCCGGTGCTCGGGCACGCCCTCTCGTTCCGCGTCACGGCGGAGGACCCGGGCCGCGGCTTCCTGCCGGCCCCGGCCCCGGTCGCTCGTCTCGAGTTCCCCGGCGGGCCGGGCGTCCGCGTCGACGCCGGCGTGGCGCCCGGCGACGACGTCCCGCCCGGCCGCGACTCGCTGCTGATGACCCTCTCGGTCTGGGGCCGCGACCGCGACGAGGCGCTGCGCCGCTCCCGACGCGCCCTCGACGACCTCGTCGTCGACGGCCCCGCGACCTCCGCGCCCTTCCACCGCCGCCTCCTCGACGACCCCGCCTTCGCCCCGCCCGGCGACGAGGCCCCGACCGTGCACACCCGGTGGATCGAGACGGAGTGCCCCTGGCTCGACGGCCTCGCGGTCCGGACGCCGGAGGCGCGGGCCACGCCTGTCGTCCTGCGCACCTGGGTCGAGGTGGCGGGCCGCCGCGTCCCCGTCGTGCTGCCCGCCGAGCTGGCCGACGTCGAGGTCGTGGCCGCGATGGTCGCCGCCGTCGTCGGTGAGGACGACCCCGTCGACCGCCCCGACGACGGGGGACACGTCACGGCCCCGTAAGCTGGGAGAGCGCCCAGAGCCGAGCGCGTGCCCGCACCGTCCCCCGCACCACCGGAGCCGCCGCCATGTCCTCTCCCGTCTCGTCGTCGTCCGCGCCCACGGGCGCGCCGGCACCCCGCTCCGGCGTCGCCGGACGCCTCGACTCCTGGTTCGAGGTCACGGCCCGCGGCTCCAGCTGGGCCCGCGAGATCCGCGGCGGCGTCGTCACCTTCGTGACGATGGCGTACATCGTCATCCTCAACCCGCTCATCCTCGGCGGCTTCAGCGCCGACCAGGCCGCGCAGGACGTCGCGGGCGGCTGGCTGCAGAACGCCCAGGTGGGCGCCGTCACCGCCCTCACCGCGGGCGTCATGACCATCCTCTTCGGGGCGGTGGCGCGCCTCCCGTTCGCCTTCGCGGCCGGCCTCGGCATCAACTCGTTCCTCGCGGTCACCGTCGTGCAGGACGTCACCTGGCCCGAGGCGATGGGCCTCGTCGTCATCAACGGCCTCGTCATCACGATCCTCGCCGTCACCGGCCTCCGCGGCCTGATCTTCAACGCCGTCCCCGCGGCGCTGAAGACGGCGATCACGGTCGGGATCGGCCTCTTCATCGCGTTCATCGGGCTCGTCGACTCCGGCTTCGTCCGCACCAGCGGCTCCGCGTCGCCGCCCCTGCAGCTCGGCTCCGCCGGGTCGGTCGCGACGCTGCCGACCATCACCTTCGTCATCGGGCTCGTCGTGATCGGCGTGCTGATGGCCCGCCGCGTGCGCGGGGCGATCTTCATCGGCATCGTGGCCACCACGGTCATCGCGATCGTGCTGCAGGCGATCTTCCAGGTACCGACGTCGAACGGCCAGAACCTCGACGACTGGAACCTCAACGCCCCCGTCATGCCGACCCAGATCGTGGCCCTGCCCGACCTGTCGCTCATCGGCGACATCAGCTTCGGCGCCTTCGCCCGCATCGGCGTCCTCTCGGCCGTCATGCTGGTGTTCACGCTCGTCTTCACGAACTTCTTCGACGCCATGGGCACGATGACCGGGCTCGCCAAGGCCTCCGACGTCGCCCGCCCCGACGGCACCTTCCCGCGCCTGAAGAGCGCGCTCGTCATCGAGGGCGTCGGCGCGATCGCCGGCGGGGCCACCAGCTCGTCGTCGAACACGGTCTTCGTCGAGTCGGCCTCGGGCATCGGAGAGGGCGCCCGCACCGGCGCGGCCTCGGTCGTCACCGGCCTGCTCTTCGTGCTCGCCATGTTCTTCACGCCGCTCACGCAGGTCGTGCCGCTCGAGGTGGCGGCCTCCGCACTCGTCATCGTGGGCGCGCTGATGGTCTCGCAGATCAAGGACGTCGACTGGACCGACTTCTCCGTCGCCCTGCCGGTCTTCCTCACCATCATCACGATGCCGCTGACCTACTCGATCGCCAACGGCATCGGCGTCGGCTTCATCAGCTGGGTGATCGTCCGGGCCGCCTCCGGCAAGGCGCGCGAGATCAGCCCGTTGCTCTGGATCGTGTCGCTGGGCTTCCTCGTCTACTTCGTGCGCGGCCCGATCGAGGCCCTGGTCGGCTGAGCGGGTCGGCGGTACGGTGGGCGGCACGCGGCGGCGACGACGCGGCCGCCCCTGACCGAGGAGGCGCACCGTGCCCCGCATCACCCCCGTGCTCTGGTTCGACGGCGAGGCCGAGGCCGCCGCGACGTTCTACGTCTCGCTGTTCCCCGGGTCGCGCGTCACCGACGTCTCCCGGTACCCCGACGACTTCCCCGACCCGGCTCTCGCCGGCCAGGCGCTCGTGGTCGAGTTCGAGCTCGACGGCCAGGGCTTCCAGGGCCTGAACGGCGGGCCGGGGCACGCCCCCTCCGACGCCGTGTCGTTCTCGGTGCCGGTCTCCGACCAGCCCGAGCTCGACCGCCTCTGGGACGCCCTCGTCGCCGACGGCGGCGAGGAGGGCCGCTGCGGCTGGCTCACCGACCGCTGGGGCTTCTCCTGGCAGATCGTCCCGAGCGCCCTCGGCGAGACCCTCGGCGGCCCGGACAGGGAGGGGGCTGCCCGGGCCATGACCGCGATGATGGGCATGGGCCGCCTCGTGGTCGACGACCTGCGGGCCGCCTACGCGGGCACCTGACCCGACCCGTGCCTCCCCGGGGCTACCAGTCGTGGACGGTGCCGTCGGCCAGGCGGTTGTAGGGCAGGTACGCCTTCTCGTAGGGGTACTTCCCGGCCTCGTCGACGTCGAGCTCGACGCCGAGCCCCGGCTGCTCGCCCGGGTGCAGCATGCCGCCCTCGAACGTGAACGACTGCCGGAAGACGCTGTCCGTCCGCGAGCCGTGCTGCATGTACTCCTGGATGCCGAAGTTGTGGATCGACAGCCCGAGGTGCATCGCCGCCGCCATGCCCACCGGCGAGATGTCGGTCGGGCCGTGCATGCCCGACCGGATCTGGTACTGCGCGGCGTACTCGAGCACCCTCTTGAGGTGCGTGATGCCGCCGGTGTGGGTGACGGCGCTCCGCACGTAGTCGATCAGCTGCTCGCGGATGATCTGCTGGTAGTCCCAGACGGTGTTGAAGATCTCGCCGATCGCGAGCGGCGTCGTCGTGTGCTGCCGCACGAGGCGGAGGGCCTCGGGGCTCTCGGCGGGCGTGACGTCCTCGAGCCAGAAGAGGTCGTAGGGCTCGAGGCTCTTGCCGAGCGAGGCGGCCTGGATCGGCGTCATGCGGTGGTGCCCGTCGTGGAGGAGGGGGATCTCCGGCCCGAACTCGGCGCGCACGGCCTCGAAGACGGTGGGCACGTGGCGCAGGTACGAGCGGGTGTCCCAGTCCTCCTCGTTCGGCAGGGCTCCGCGCTGGGCCGGCTCGTGGTCGTAGCGCACCCCGGCGTTGGCGTCGAAGGTGGCGTTCGAGGCGATGCCGTAGATCGACGTGAGCCCGGGCACGCCCGTCTGCACGCGGATCGCGCGGTAGCCCTGCTCCTGGTGCTCGCGCACGCTGTCGAACAGCTCGGGGAGGTCCTTGCCGGAGGCGTGGCCGTAGGCGAGCAGGCCGGTGCGGGAGGCGCCCCCGAGCAGCTGGTAGAGCGGCATGCCGGCGACCTTCGCCTTGATGTCCCAGAGCGCGACGTCGACGGCGGCGATCGCGGCCATCGTGACGGGGCCCCGCCGCCAGTAGGCGCTCCGGTACAGGAACTGCCAGGTGTCCTCGATGCGGGCGGCGTCCCGGCCGAGGAGGAGCGGCACGACGTGCTCGGAGAGGTACGCGACGACCGCGAGCTCCCGGCCGTTGAGGGTGGCGTCGCCGAGGCCGGTGACCCCGTCGTCGGTCGTGAGCTTGAGGGTCACGAAGTTGCGGTCGGGGCTGGTGACGATCACCTCGGCCTTGTCGATCATCATGCGGGGCGACTCCTTCGTCGGCGGGCGTGGTGCCACCGAGTCTGTCAGGCCGCCCGGTCGGGCGTCAGCCCGCTCGGCGCTTCTTCGGCACGGTCGGCACGGGCGGAGAGGGCGGCACGGGCGACGCGGGCGCCACGGGAGTCGCACCGCGGGCGGCCGCGTCGGCCTCCCGCGCGAGCAGGGTCGCCCCCGCCACCGCGGCCGGCATCACGAGCACGGCCCCGAACGGCACGAGGAACGAGAGCCAGGTGACGGTGCCGAACCCCAGCGTGTGCGCCCGTCGCAGGCCCAGCGCGCGCCTCCGCTCGCGGAGGGTCCGGCCGCGGGCGTCGAACGCGAAGCCGGTGAGCTCGACGGTGAGGAACCACCCGCCGGTCACGGCGGCCAGCACCGGCACGACCGTCTGCCCGACGACGGGCACGAAGCCGCCGACGAAGAGGAGGAGGCCGATCGACGCCGTCGCGAGCAGCAGCCGGAGCGAGTCGCCCACGCTCTTGGCGAGACCCCGCCAGAACCCGGTGCCGAGGTCGGCCGGGGCGTCGCCCTCGCGTCGCTCGACGTGTCGCCAGATGCGCTCGTAGAACGGGTCGCCCACCAGCAGGGTCACGGCGGTGAAGGTGAACACGGCGAGCAGCACGGCGAGGGCCGCGACGGCGAGGCCGATGACGAGGCGGACGACCTGGGCCTCCCACTCGGGCCAGGCGTCGGCGAACGGGGTGAGCGCCACCGCGGCGTCGTCGGCGTACCCGTTGACGAACACGAGCAGCCCGACGAAGACGAGCCCGACGATCACGGCGGGGACGGCGCCGAGCAGCATGAGGCGCGGCGACGTGCCCCAGAGGCGGAGCCCGCGGCCGAGGAGGGCCGCGCCCGACCCGAACTCGCGCACGACCGACATGGGGCGAGCGTACCGGGCGTCGCCGGGGCTGCGCGGGCCGGTCGCGGGTCAGAGCACCTCGAGCGGCACGGCCGCGGTCGGGGCGGGGAAGGCCCGCTCGAGCTGCACGAAGGCCTGGTCGTCGATGTCGACGTCGAGCGCCGCCGCGTTCTCGCGCGTGTGGGCGGCGCTGCCGGCCTTGACGGCGACGCAGACGTCGGGGGCGAGGCGCAGCACCCAGGCGAGCGCCAGCTGGGCCGGCGTCACGCCGAGGTCGTGGGCGACCGACGCGACGACCGGGTGGTCGAGCAGCTCGCCGTGGTCGACGGGGGAGTACGCCATCAGCGGCACGCCGTCGGCGCGCAGCCGGGGCAGCAGGTCGAACTCGGGGCCGCGGCGGGCGAGGTTGTAGAGCACCTGGTCGGTGTGGGGGCCGGAGGCGCGGGCCGAGCCGCCGGCGCCGGTCGCCACGGCCAGGTCGTCCAGGTCGTCGACGTCGAAGTTGCTGACGCCCCAGGCACCGATCGCGCCCTCCTCGACCAGCGCCTCCATCGCCTCCACCGTGTCGGAGAGAGGGTGGCCGCCCCGCCAGTGCAGCAGGTAGAGGTCGAGACGGTCGGTGCCGAGGCGCCGGAGGCTCGCGTGGCAGGCGTCGACGGTGCCCCGGCGGCTGGCGTTGCCCGGCAGCACCTTGCTGACCAGGAAGACCTCGTCGCGGCGGCCGGCGATCGCCTCGCCGACGAGGGCCTCCGCGGCCCCGTCGCCGTACATCTCGGCGGTGTCGACGAGCGTGAGGCCGAGGTCGAGCCCGGTGCGGAGGGCCTCCAGCTCGGCGGCGCGGCGGCGAGGGTCGTCGCCGAGGTACCAGGTGCCCTGGCCGAGGGCGGGGGCGGTGCGGCCGTCGGGGAAGGTCACGGTGGGCGGTGCGGTCGTGGTCACCCGACCAGTCTGCGCCGGGAACACGCGGGCGGGCCGGGCGGTTGGCCCTCCCCGTGCAGACGACAGAACGAGCCCAGCCCGCCACCGGCAGCGTCCCCCGCCCCCGCGCCTCCCGGCGGCCCGGCGGCCGCGGCGGCGGAGGGTCGGCGGGGCTGGTCGTCTACGCCCTCACGCTGCTCGTGCTCGTCGCGAGCGGCTCGGCCCCGTCGCCGCTCTACCCGATCTACCAGGAGGAGTGGTCGCTCTCGCCGCTCGCGCTGACGGTGGTCTTCGCGGTCTACGTCGCGGGCCTGCTGGCGACCCTGCTCACCGCGGGCCGGCTGTCGGACCACGTCGGGCGTCGGCCCCTCGTGCTGGCCGGCCTCGCGGTCTCCGTGTCGGCGATGCTCGTCTTCTCCGTCGCGACGGGCGACCTGGCCCTCGTCGTCGCGCGCGTGCTCCAGGGCCTCGCCATCGGCCTCGCGACCGGGGCCCTCGGCGCCGGGATGATCGACCACCAGCCGGCCTCCCGCCCCGCCCTCGCGGCCTTCCTCAACGGCGTGACCCCGCCGGTCGCGCTCACCGTCGGGGCGCTGACCAGCGGGCTCCTCGTCGAGTTCGGGCCGCTGCCCGAGCGTCTCGTCTTCCTCGTGCTGGCGGCCGCGATGGTGGCGTGCGGGGTCGCGGTGGCGTTCGTCCCCGAGCGCGTGCCCCGCGCCTCCGGGGCCCTGCGGTCGCTCGTGCCCACCGTCACGGTGCCGGGGGAGGCGCGGCGCGTCTTCGTCGCCGTCGTCGGCTGCATGATCGCGAGCTGGGGCCTCGGCGGCATGTTCCTCGCCTTCGCGGGCACCATCCTGCGGACGACCTTCGACGTGTCGAGCCCGGCGCTGACCGGGGCCGCGATCGCGCTCTTCACCGGGTCGGGGGCGCTGACGGGGCTCGCGATCCAGCGCGTCGACGCCGCGAGGGCGCTGCGCGTCGGGGTCGTGGCCCTCGTCGTCGGGCCGATCGGCATCGTCGCGGCGCTCTGGACGGCCTCCGTGCCGCTGTTCGTCGTGGCGGCCGTGGTCGGTGGCGTCGGGTTCGGCGCGGGGTTCCAGGCGGCGCTGCGGCTCGTGCTCGCGGAGGCGCCCGTCGACGCGAGGGCCGGCGTGCTGTCGAGCGTCTACGTGGCGAGCTACCTGGCTTTCGGCGTGCCGAGCGTGCTCGCCGGCGTGTTCGTCCCCGTCGACGGGCTCGACGCCGTGCTGAGCGCGTACGGGGCCTTCGTCGTCCTCGCCGCCGTCGTGGCGGCGGTGCTCCAGCGCGTGGCCCGTCGTGCCCGCCTCGCCGAGCTGCGGGCGGACGCCGTCGACGCCGAGCGCCGGCGGCGCGAGGCCGGGCGGGCGTAGGCATGGCCCGCGGTCTCTCCACAGGGCGGCTGAGGGCGTCCCTCCACACAGGGGCTCCGCGCGCGTGGTCCCCAGGGCGTGCAGGAGCCACCGCGGGCCCCGGCTCCGGGCCGCCACGGTGGTCGGCATGACCCCCACCGAGAGAACCGTCCCCCGCCTGCCCGACCGCGACTCCGCCACCACCCTGGAGGAGTGGGCGGCCGTCGTCTGCGACGAGCCCTGCGACGAGGACCTGCTCTACGTCGTCCTCGTCGACGTCGCGCGCGAGCCCTGCCAGAGCGTGCTGCGGCTCCGCGGCCAGCCCCGCCTCCCGTACGGCCGTGACGTCGACGTGCTCGAGCGGCTGCTCCGCGACCAGGCGTCGGCCTGTCGCGCGCGCGGCCTGGCGCTGGTCTGGCAGCGGGCCCTCGAGTCCGACCTCGACGACCTCGCCGTCTCGACGTGGGCGCGGGGGATCTCCGACCGGCTGGCGTCGGGCGGGCTGCGGCTGCACGGCCAGGTGCACCGGTCACCCTCGGGGTTCCGCCCGGCGCGCCCGCTCAGCGGCGAGCTGGCCGAGCACGTGCTGCCCGACGGCCCGGCCAGCCCGCTGCCCGACCGGCGGCCGGTGATGATGCGGAACCCCCACCACTGACCGGCAGCCCCGCCGCGCCGGTGCCCGGCCACGGACTCGAGGAGGCGCGACCCGGCTGGTGCCGGG
>Ga0308160_10001138_pt1 | contig 40288 bp, 59 predicted proteins | sample PhyFR1_FD_201036 | JGI IMG/M metagenome (GOLD analysis project Ga0308160, IMG submission 201036) | Phyllosphere microbial communities from UC Gill Tract Community Farm, Albany, California, United States - DLSLF.R1 | ecosystem: Host-associated > Plants > Phyllosphere > Unclassified | place: USA... | reverse complement strand
CTCCCTCGACCCGATCGTCCGCCTCGATTGCTTCTGCGTCGTCGTCTCCTTCTCCCGTAGCCGCAGCCTTCCACCGGCCCTCGCCCACCGCCTCGGCCATCATGCGCTCAAGCCGATCGGGCGAGATGCTCCGGCTCCGACTGCGCCAGCTCGCGTCGCTTGCGGCCGACGAGACGGAGCGCGAGCGCGACCTGCTGTCGCGCATGCGGGGCGACGGCGAGCGCGAAATGAAGCGCCCACCGTCTTCGTCCGACGCGCCATCGGACGAGCGTGAGCGCGAGCGAGCCCGACGACGATGTGCGCCGGCGGCCTCGTCGTCCGAGTTGTCTGCCATCTCGACGTCTGAGCCGTCGGCTCGACCCTTGCCCTTCGCCCTCGCGCCGTCCGACCGGTGTCGGCCGCCGTCCTCGCTTCCGCTCGCCTCGGCTCCTTCGAGCGCGTCCTCGAGAACGCTTGTCCGCGGGGCAAGCCCCTCAGTCTCCTCGAGTACGTCGCGCTTCGTCAGGCGGGGGAGGATGACGTCGCAAACGCGGTCCTCGGTCAGGAGCTGGTCGATGAATTCGTCAAAGTGGAGGATCGAGTAGCCGGCTGGAGAGAAGGCAGCGAGGGGGAAGGAGCGTCAGCTGCGCAGCCCCGAGCGACCCGGGAAGGAAGTAACTTGGTGGAGACGGACATTCATCGCGGTACCGGATCTTGCGAAAGTCTTGTAGGAGCGGCTCGAGGATTTCGTAGACCTCGACTGGCCGGAACGTGAGCCTGATGTAGAAGGCGGCGACCGCGCGGAGGTACCTAGAGGCCGGGAGGGGACAAGTTGCCGGGCTAGGTCAGCTCGGAAGTCGTCTCCCATAGCGGCTCTGCAGAGAAGTGGAGACGTGGGAGGGACGGACTTGAACTCCTCGGCCGTCAGGTACTCCATCAGGATCTCCTTCTCGGGCTGGAGCTGGAGCAGCTTGAGCGTCAGGCAGAGAAACTCGGTTGGCCGCTGGTTGGCGTAGACGCCGCCAATCGTCTGCATCGCGACCGCCTTGTCGATCAGCGTGTCGGCTGCGAGACATACGAGAGAGAGGGGAAGAGAGGAAGGAACAGAGATAGGTCGAGAAGCGCACGCCGTCAGCCGGAGTGGGGCGCGAGCCTTGCGCGCTGTTGCTCTTGAGCAACAGGACAAGGGGGGGGGGGGTGCGACGCACCAGAGAGAGCAAAGCAGTGCTCCTTCCAGTAGGGCGACTCGTAGATGCGCGTCCGGATGACCTTCTCCACGAGCGCCTGGGCGAGAGTAGACGTGAGGCGGGGCAGGGCAGACCATCAGCGGCTTGCCCTCGGGAGGGCAGGAGAGCAAGCGTGCTCTCTCTCTCTCTCTCTCTGCGAGGCTGGTCAACGGGGCTGCGACGTACCTGAGGATTGACGCCATGAATGTTGTGGTAGCCCTTCTTGGTCGTGTTCGACATGGCGCGACGGGAGATGGGTCTGAGCTAGACCAGGATGAGGGAGAGAGGGTGATGGTTCATAGGCGGACGAGCGGGGCCGGCCGGACGTTGACCCTCAACCACATTCCCCCCTGCCAATCCACCTGCCCTCCCCACCTGACCCTCCGTCTTCGACAGACAGACCTCTTCATCAGAGCGCCCGTCCTCGCCGCCGTCCTTGCCATCTTCAGGTCTCGCCGCTGTTCAACCGCGTAGGCTCGCCCCACCTCGGCCCGACCCGCATCGGCCAGACGCGCCCTCCACCTGAGCCGCCATGTCTGAGCGCAAGGTCCGTCCTGCACCGCCTGAGGATCCTTTGCTCTTGATAGCTGACTTCTGAACGCGTTTGTCTGCTCTTTCTACCTCTTCAGGTCCTCAACAAGTACTTTCCGCCGGGTACGTCCCCTTCCACCTCCGGTGGTGGCACCTCCTTCGATCTCGCTGCGCCGCGCATGCTTATACTCGCCCCCCCACTGCCCCTGCTAGACTTCGATCCGGCTAAGATCCCCCGGCGGAAGCTCAAGGACAAGAACCAGCAGCAGATCATCCGGCTGATGGCACCCTTCTCAATGCGCTGCAATTCGTGCGGCGAGTACATCTACAAGGGCAAGAAGTTCAACGCCCGCAAGGAGACGGCCCTCGGCGAGGACTACATGGGCATCAAGGCGCGTTCCCCTCTGTCTCGTCCAATGTGGACACGAGACGCTCAATGGCTCGCCGAACTGACAGTGCTTCCTTTTACGACGGTCCCTTGCCTGCGACCCCTTCCAGATCTTCCGCTTCTACATCAAGTGCACGCTCTGCTCGACCGAAATCACGTTCAAGACGGACCCAAAGAACGCCGATTACATCTGCGAGCAGGGCGCGTCGCGCAACTTTGAGGTTGGCCCCCTCCCTCGTCCTGTTCCCCGGCGACCCAAGAGCAGCCGTCTTCTCGGCCTCGTGCTGACATTGTCCTGCTGCTTTATCGGCGTCCGTCGCCGTCGACAGTCGTGGCGAGATGACGTCGACGCCCACGCCTCGGCCTCGTATGTCCCCGGCGCGGGCGAAGACGACGAGGACGAGGAAGAGAAGAAGCGTCGCGAGGATGAGATGGACGCGATGAAGATGCTCGAGGCGAGCACGGAGAGCTCGAAGCGCGAGATGGAGATCCTCGATGCCCTTCAAGACATCCGGTGCGTCCCCCCCTCCTTTGCGTCTCTGCAGGATCCCATGGCCCTCTCGAGATCGACTATCCTGGCTGACTACTTTGCGCTTCTACTGCAGAACCCGGAATGCTCGGCAGGAGCGCGCCGCCGGGAGCGTAACGACGACGCCGGCCCACCTCTCGGCCTCGCTGACGGCCGATGACCTCCGGCGGCTTCAGGAGGCAGAGGAGGACGAACAGCTCGTCCGCGCTGTCTTTTCGAGGATCCCGGACCCGGCCTACGCCCCGGGCCCGTCATCCTCGGCTGCTGCGGCTGCCGCGCCGGATCCGAAGGGCAAGGGCAAGGCGCGCGCGATGCCGACCGACGATGACGACGCCAGCGAAGACAACGACGATGAGGATGTTTCGGCCTCTGCGATCGGAGAATTGGACGCCGCTGGATCGACTGCATCCGCCGTCGAAGAGCCCAAGACGCTCTCGATCAAGCGCAAGCTCGATGCGATCGGCGGCGGCGACGAGCCCTCGCTTGCCGCCCTCCTCTCGCAGAAAGGCCTCGCACCACCGACGGCCAAGGCGGCCGGTGGAGGCTTTGGCTTCGGCCAATCATCGGCGGCAGCGGCCAAGAAGAAAAAAGTCGGCGGACTCGGTATCCCCGGGCTCGTCATGAAGAAGAAGCCGACGGCCAAGTAGGGCAGCAGGCGCGGTCTTGCTGGGCTGGGCGGGGGCGCGGCGGTCTCTGCGTGTACGCTCTACGTGGGATCATGCGTTCTCCCACTTGACCCTCACGCGCACAGATGGCAAAGGCAAGCGTCATGAGATGATGTCGTAAGGTGGGGAAAGGTGTCGTCTACAGGAAGCGGCGCTTGAACTCGCCCATGAGGAGCATGGCCTGGACGCGGTGTAACGGAGGGAATGGCGCATCAGACTCGTGTGAGCGACGACCTGAAGACAGTCGGGACCGACGTACCATGCTCTGGCCGTAGGCCATCGAGGTCAGCGGGACGTCGCGGTAGCCCTGGAGGTCGGAGAAGACGGGCGTGCCAAAGCTGTGACCAAGCCCAGGGTCAGCCAAGATGGTCGACTCTCAGCTTTTAAGGTCGGTTGAGAGCCACGCACCTGACGTCGGCGAGCTCTCCGTCGGCGGCGATGCGCTCAACGATGCCTTTGACAGAGCGGAGGGCGACGGCCTCGTACTTGTCGCCTTTGAGGTAGCCCTTGCGGAGGGAGTGCAGCATGCCGTACGCAAATCCGGCCGTCGCCGAGCTCTCCAGGTAGGACGAGGGCCTGAAAGGGAGGCAGCGAGGTCAGTATCCAGATGGAGTCGAAAGCTTGCTTCTAGGACTCACTCATCAATGAGCGTGTGCCAGAGGCCGCTCGCCGTGTCCTGCGTCTCGACGAGGGCATCGACCTGCTCCTTCAGGACGCTGATGAGGAAGCTGCGGAGGAAGTCGTCGTCGCTCGCCATCGGGTCCGACGCAAACGTCGTCGGCGAGGGCGAGGTCGACGAGTCGGACAGGAGGGTGAGGAACTCTGGAACGAAGATGGTCAGCCACGAGTTACCCCGGGCCCAGAGGGCGTTGGCGTACTGGCAGGGGGTGAAGATGTCAGTGTGCGTGCATGGCATGCCAACGCGCACGAAATGGACCGACGTTGTGGCCGCCCTCGTGGTCGGTCCAGCCATGGAAGAAGAGACCGGTCTTCTTGTCTTGCAGGAACCTGCGCACGTACAATCGGTCAGGCGGCATGGCGAAAGAGCACGTCGCGTAGAAAGAGTGACCTTACTTGATGTGGATGAGGACTTGCTTCTTTGCCTCTTGCACATACTTCGGCCGGTTCAGGAGGAGGCCGATCTTGGCGAGCGGGAGGACCGTCATCATCAGGGTGTCGTCCCAGAGCTGGCCATCGTGGTCCGAGACGTAGGTCGTGTGGCAGAAGCCTCCCGACTTGGTCCTGCGAGCGAGTGAGCGCGCACGAGTCAGTCCGGGCTACCTCTTGCCAAGCTTGATTAGAGGGTAGACACGGGGGCGTACCGGGGGAGATCGTTCATCACCCACTCGGCCCAAGCGTCGAGGTAGGCCAGGTACTTGGACTCCTTGGTGATCTCGTACAGGTAGGCAAGCGTGAGGAAGGGGGCGACCGTGTTGACATTCTGATCGACGAGAGGGTCATCTGCCGTCAGCCTCTTAGCCTGCGGTGGCAACGAAGCCGGTTACCGACTGACCTTGGACGGCGTGCCCTTGGCAAATTGGTGGTCGAACCAGTCGACCATCGTCTGAAGCATCGCCGGGTCCGAAGTCACCTGGTATGACTTGAGGATACCTGTAGTCGTCGACGGAACTCAGTCTTTGCATGCTGTGACTCTCGACTAAGGAGGTAGGAAGGCTTACCGTAGAGGCCGACGCTGCGGAGGGGCATACGGGCATCGCCGACGGGCAAGCTCGAGCGTCAGCTGACGGTCGCCAGGTCAGGAAGCGAGGCGAAAGGACTGACCCATGCGTCCACTCCCAGCCCTCCATCCAGCTCTTGGTGTCAACGACCTTGCCGCCGGGCAGATGGAGGAGGAACTCGCCTGCCGACACGAAGCAAGGAAGGACGCAACTGGCGGGTCAGCTTCCGGCCCGGTCCGGCCGAAGGCCGGCGCAGACCCAACCTTCGCGGCAAAGGGAGGGACACGCACCCGTCTCATCCTTGATCGAGATGACGTTCTTGATCAGTCGACGAACCAGCTCGCCTGACACCTTTTCGTCGGGCAAGCCGAGCGACTGGAGGTAGGCCTCGCGCTTGAGCGTCGTCGAGTCGCCGGTGAACGTCGTGCCGGTCATGCCAAACTCGGCCTTGTGGCCGTTGGTCTCTGTCGTCGCGGAGGTCATTGAGAAGAGGAGAGGGAGTTGAGATGAAAGGCTGGCAGAGGAGCGGGGTGATGGTTATTGGGCAGCGAGGAGGATGCCGTCTTGTCGTCTCGGGCTGGCCGAACGCCTTCGGTCGGCTCGGCGCAAGTGATGCCCCGCTCGGCCGAATGGGCTGCGGCCCGGGCCGTGGCCGGTCCGCCCTCTCTCGATGCGACCCGCCCAAGTCAAGGCTAAGCTAAGCTGAGCACGACTCCCTTCGAGACGGCGTCGGGCGCGGACTGAGCGATCTGGGCGTACTGCCGAGTGGAGAACGAAGGCCGCCGAGCAATGCTCTACTGGGCGCGACGAGGGACGAGATGCCGGCTCGTTCACCGGCTCGATGACCTCGGTCCGTCCCCCTGGCCCTTTCGCTCCCGTCCAAATCCTCCTTCTGAGCGACGAGAAGGGGTCGGGCAGCTCGAGCTTGTCATCTCAGCCTCGCTGTCCTTTGCGTACTCGACGAAGACGACGACTACGACGAGCCGGCGAGCTTGCCGCCGCCGCAGGACGTCCTGCCCCTGCTCGCGAGCGAGATGGCCGGCGGCCCCTTGTTGAGCACCAGAGCTTGCCGCGATGGCCTCTCCGACCCTCCTGCTGACTCCTTTGCAGCTTGAGGTCTTTGCTCATGCCCATCCTACACGCCGCCTGCCAGTCCGACGTAGGCGTTGCCGCCCATCTTGGCCTCCCGCTCGGCCCGCTGCTTCAAGAACTGCTGCCGGTCGGCTGCGCCAAGCGAGACCGGTCTGGATTGAATCAGCCTGAGCGACAGGTCCCTTCTGCCGGCCTACGCAGATGACCCAACCATTGAAGCTGAAAACCCACCTGCCTCCTTCTTCTCCTTTGCGATCTGCTTGAGCTCAGCAAGTCTGGCCCGTTTAGCAGCAGGGTCGAGCTCCCGGTCGACGGCGGTGTGTTTGGGATCCGACGGGCCGGCGCCCGCTTCAGTGTCGGCGACAAACGTCGTCTGCGAGCTGACGGCCCGTGCATGGTTCGCTCCGCTGGTACCAAAGAGGCCTGGCATGCTGATTTATGCGCCCGTAAATGGAAACGATGTGATGTTGTCGGGGACGAGGAGGCAGCGAGCGGCTGGGCGAGGTCACTGTCGAGGTTGGCAGGGTGACGGAGCGCTCTCGGAGCCGAAAGGTCTTGGCGTCGTTCTCTGGCACAGACTTCTCTCTCGCTCAAGGGCTTCATCTCCATCATCGCAGACTGCCCGACCGCTTGAGGAAGCCGACCGTGACGGCGACGCCGAGGGCGAAGCCGCCGACGTACGGCGCGGCCCGAGTCGCCCAGCCTGCGAGCCGACTCTTGCCCTTCTTCCAGGCGCTCGCCCGGCCGCTCGTGACGTCGTCCCAGGTTCGGGTCTCCATCGTCTCCCAGCCCTCGAGGACGGCCTCCATCATCCGGTCGTCCATCAGCGAGAGCTCCTCGAGCGACCACGCGTCCGAAACGCCAATCATCCACGCCATCCGACGCTCGCCGAGCGGGCCGCCGACGCCAGGGGCCCGCTTGCGTAGCTCGGCCCGCAGCCGGCCAACATTGTCGATGGCCCGCTCGACGTGCTCAGGCAGGCTCGACTCGATCCGCTTGCGGATGAGGGCGGCGATGCGCGGTCCGCGGCCAGAGGTCGAGACCATGACCTGGAGCGGCCCCCGGCGGATTTGCGAGCCAAAGTAGAAGTCGCACTGAGGCGGGACGTCGGCGACGTTGACGGGGATCTGAGCCGTCCGGCAGAGCGAACAGATGTGCGTCGATACCGGGTTGTTGTCGATCGCCGTCAGGACCATGTCGTACTCTGCGAACGGGGGGGCGCGGGTCGTCAGTCGGGGGGCGACAGGCCTCATCCGCTGCCTAGCCTCAGATACGTACGACGCAGCGTCTCGCCATCGGCGTCCTCCCACTCGCGATCGAACCAGCGGTCGACGAGACCCTCATCGATGCGGTGCTTAACTTCGGGCGTCAGGCCGTCGGCAGGCGCGATCAGCGTCACCTTCGCGCCGGCCTCGAGCAGATAGTAGAGCCGACCGGTCGCGACCGCGCCGCCGCCAACGAGCAGCACCTTGCGACCGAGCAGACGCCAGGCTGGTGAGCCGCGAAAAGAGGCAATATGACGAGGTCGGCAGCGGAAGCGATCGATGGGCCGAGCGGTGGGTCAGGCAAAGGGAGCAGCGACGAGAGGTGAGCGTGCTGCCTGCGCGATAGCGGGCCGATTCGCACCTCGGAGCAGCGAGCGAGAGCGAAGATGGACGGACCGAGCATGAATGAGGTGCCGGGCACGATCGGCGCGAACGACGTGTCCTTATCTGCGTCCGTCATCGTGAAAGGCTTCTGAAGTAGAGGATAGGAACGGGCCTGAAGGTTGGGTGGGCGTTGCGGGGCAGACCGAGAGAGCGACCGCCTATGCGTCTGTCTCTGTCGGCTGACCACAACCTGCCCTAGACACCGAATCCTCTTTCCGGCCTTCCTAGCACAGGTCAACCGTCTGGCCGGCCGCAGAGACGCGGCCCATGTAGAGCCAGACCTCAGGCGCCTTCGGATCTCTGCTGTTCGCCCAGCCTGGCCGGATGGCCCCGATACCTCCGCCCTGTTCGGCCTGCCAGGCCCAACCGGTCGCCATCTGCGCATCCTGCGTCCGCAAGAGGTTCGCCGCCACGCTTCGCCTGGTTCTCTTCCTCCAGCTCCTTGCTGACTGACGACCTGGCGCCTACAATCGATTTTGCCAGGCTCACACAGCATAGGAAGGCTGAGTCTACACTCCAGGCCTCGCTCGACCGGCACACCGCCCGCGCAAGCGCAGCGCTCGTCGGTCCGGGCGGGCTGACCGAGGCGCGCTCGCTCGAGGGGGAGCTCGCCGCTCGACAACGGTCGGTCGACCGTCTCCAGGCCGAGGTCCAGCGCCTCCGATCCAAGCTTGCTGCAGGTGCGCGCCAGCTTTCGTCACCGCCTGGGAGAGGCAGCCTCTCTGACGAGCCACCTGCCTGACTTGCAGATCAAGCTCGACTCGGCGCGCAGCGCGCGACGTTGGCCGACCGACGGGCTCTGCTGGCGACGCTCGAGGCTGCACCGCCGGCCACGCTCCCGCGGGCGCTGCTTGAACTTCAGCTGAGATCCCCCGACCCGTACGCGCCGGCACTCCTTCAGACGCGGCAGGTGCTCCTCTCTGAGCTCCTCCAGGTGTTCAACGTCCGCGTCTATGCCGACGACTCGGACGATGACGACGACGACGACGACGATGACGAGGAGGAGGACGACTTCTTCAAGCGGAGCGAAGGCGAAGATGTCCCGCCAGGAATGGCACCGGTTGACATCTCGGGCGGCCAAAGACGCGTCAACGGCGGCGGCGGCGGGCGCGGCGAGTGGATGATCAGCAACGGTCTGATCCTCCCGCTCCCCGGCGACATCCATCGTGCGTGCGCGCCTCCGTCTAGATCTCACAGACGTCGGACCTAGCTGAACGTCTCTCGATCTGTCCGCTCGTCCAGTCTACCCTGCAGAACAGACGAACGCTGCTCTGAGCGCGACACTCCATCTGCTGTCGCTCTTCGCGACGTACCTCTCGCCACCTCTCGGGCTGCCCTTCGTCCCCTTTCTCCGACCGCCGTCGCTGCAGCCCTCGCCTCGCTTCTCGACCAGCCCGCTGGCAACGACACCCGACCTGGCCGCCCTCCTCGCCCGGCACTCGGCCCGAGGTATCTTCCCGCTCCAGGTGCCTCAACGTCAATCGGATCTCCTCCTCGCCGGTCTGGCCGCGCTCCAGTTCGACGTCGCCTTCCTCGCCGCCCATGTCGGGGTCGACATCCCGCTCAACGAGAGCGGCCTCATCCTCTACAACCTCTACCGCATCGCGCTCGAGCTCGCCTCGCCTGTCCCCGGCCGCGCGGCGAACACCGGCGGTCGAGCTCTGGTCAAGCCCGTCAGTCTCCAGCGCATCGCGCTCTCGCTGCGGGGCACGCTCGCCTCCTCGTCGGGAGCCGCCCAGCCCCTCCTTGTCGGTGACGCCGGCGGTGGACCGTCAGTTGGCCGATCGCGCTCAGAGCAGTGCCGTGCTGAGGCCAAGGATGCCCGGCGGCAGGCAAAGGACGCCGTCAAGGCGACCGAGACGGCCGAGGAGCGCGAGGAGCGCCGTACGAGGCGGCGTGCCAAGCGGGCCGAGCGTGAACGGCGCACGCGGGAGCGCGACGACTGGGAGCTCGTCGCGGGTGACTCGCTCGAGAGCATCCGTCGTGGATGACAAGACGGTGACCAGATCTATCGCAGCTTGCAAGGGTGGGGAAAGATGGCGGGCCCGCCTCTCGCTGACCACAAATCGACGAAGAGGCATCTAGATCACAGCTCATCCCGAGGCCCTCCGGCTCGGCCGTCGGCCTCAAAGTCCCCCTCGTCGGTGGCTGCCGTGAGTTGGACCGACCAGCCGCCCTCAGCCTCCGGGTCCTCCTCGAGCGTGACATAGACGAGGCTGCTTTGGTCGTCACCCTCCTCGTGGCCGCCCGGGAATAACGCGTAGAAATCGTCGTCCGAGAGGGTGTTCAAGTCGAGGTCGACCAGGAACGGGGAGGCTGCCGTACCGGTCTCAGCGTCCCCTGCCGATTTCGTGTGCGCCTCGACGATAGCCTGCGAGAGCCAGTCCGAGAGGCCGGCAACGGGTTCGACCGCCGACTCCTCATCGACGGCGTCGGCCACTCTGGCCGTGTTCGCCATGTGCTGCGAAGCGAGCTCGGCACCGGCCCGCTCGAGCGCGCGGACGGCCGCGGCCCGGTCTTCGCCTTCGCCGGCAGCTCCGTCAGAGATGGCCAGTGCGCGTTGGAGGAGCTCGTTCAGTCTTGACTCGAACTGCTGCGAGGCCGTCTGCTGCTGCAAATCGTCGGTCGTGGCCGCACCAGCTAGAGCTGGGGCAGGTGCATCTGCCTTGACCGGCTGGTTGAGGACGGCTGTTTGGCCCTTGAGGATCTCGAGCCACTTGAGCCGGGTGGCCTCCTCCTCGGGAGTACGCTCCGCCTCTTGCTGCTGGAGGGGGGAGGCATTGGACTCGTCGGCGGTGGACCGTTTGTGGGCCGGCGGAAGCAGAGCCCAAGAAGGGAGCGGCGTGCGATCCTTGCTCGTCTGCAGACGGGCAGTGCACATTCGTCGGCAGTTAGCTAAGATGCAGAGCGGTAGCCGGGTGGCCACGTTTCTAACAGGCGGCAGCCCAAGCGATGACCGACCTCTGACGCTCCTAACGTAAGCCGTCGCTCGACCTCGTCGTCCTCGACAATCTCACGGCAAGCGACCTGGCCGACCTCGCCCTTGCCCCAGTCGCCCGAGAATCCCGGGACGCCGCAGAGGCGGGGGGTCTCGAGCCGAAGGACGTAGGAGCACGTCGAGGTCTCCTTGATGAGAGAAAGGGCATCGGTACCGCGTGACGAGCAATGATACTTGGTGCGCATAAGAGATATGAGCCCGTCGAGAGCGGGGAGGTCGAAGAGGAAGGTAGAAGAGCGTGTCAGTGACTTTAGGCAGCCGGATCAGACCAGGCTGCGGAACACGCACCTGGATCTCAATCTCGCGAGCGTCACCCGTCTGGTCGCAAGTCGTGCCCCCACCCCAGCGGGTCGTCAGATACCGCGCGCCGGCGCCCCGAGCGAGCGTGATGGGTGCGATCGGCCGGCGGGCGTCGTCCTCGTCGTCCTCGTCCTCGGGCGTGGGGCCGCCGGTTTTACCCGTCCGAGGATCGAAGTGGGGCGCGCGGGCGCGCGAGCCGAGCTTCGACGAGGGATCGAAGGAGGTCGAGTCAAACGATTCGCCGTACGGTGGCACGGTCGCCCGCTGCGAGACGAGCAACGCGCTTCAGCTTTGAGACGAAGCCGCAGGAGGGCCTCAGACGAGCAGAGGACACGCACGCCGAGGACGTAGTCGTCGTACTCCTCGTCGACGACAGGCACCCACGCGTCGGCCGCCGGCGGCCAGTTACTGCGCGTCTTCTCGCGGAACTGGCGGACCTCGCCGTTATGGCAGTAGCTATAGGTGAACCAGCCTGCGCGGACGAAGAGACACGAGCTCGACAGGTGCCGAAGGAGGCGCTCGGGCAGGTCCGGGTCGAACGCCGGCTCGTCGGCCTCGACCGGCGTATCCGGGGAGGGTGACGTCGGATCGGAGGACGCTGGAGGAGGCAGGAGGCACAGGTAGGACCGGGAGGGAGGAAGGAGGAACGTCTGGAGCGTGTGGTTGCCGACAGGGGGTAGGCCATCGCCTCCTCCAGGCCTCCGGTGCTCGGCAGCAGAGCTGAGCGGCTCCCGCTCGTCGACTCCATCCGATTCTTCCTCTGGCATGGAAGCGCCTGCGATCTCGCCTCTCGACCCCCGGGACGCCTGGGCCGGTCCCGAGGCAAAGAACCATCCGAGATCGGCCACCCGGCTTCCGGCGGGTCGTCCGAGCTCGGCCTGCGTCGTTAGAAGCTCCTCAGAAGCCGCTCCACGTTGCTGCTGTTGGTCCTCCTGTCGACGGACGAGCGCATCGGCAAAGGAGCGTCCGATCGGGAGGTCGTTGAGGAACGAGAGGGCAAAGCGAGGGTGGGCGAATGGGTCGGGCGGGACCGAGCCGCCGGCGCCGCCGAAGGCTGGGCCGGCCGAAGCGGGGACGAGGCCAAAGAGGGCGAGGGGCACGAGACTGAGCATCGCAGCTGCTCAGATGCTTTCAGGAGACGACTTGGCAAGGCTTGCCTGCTTGAGCGGGGGAAGAGCTGCGGCACGAGATCGGCTGTCTGCAGGCATCGCGTAGGTGACGGAGAGCATCAGCGCGAGCCGCACGGTTGAGGCCAGAGGGTCGGGCGGCCTGGCCGCTCGAGCTCGTAATGAGGAGAAACCTGCTGACCGAGGTGGATTGGACCGCACACTAGAGCTGAGTTGGACGGCGAGTTGGGAGATCGAGAGTCGTCGTCCTCGTCGGCGGCGGCCTTGCCAGCGCGCGGGTCGGGTCGTCTCGTCCGGCCGGCGTGGCCGGGTCGATGGAGGCGCGCAGTATCAAGGTCGGCAGGATGGACGGAAGAGCAGTCCAGCCGCCTTCCCTGTAGACGAGAAAGCCAACGAGTACTGTACGACTCGCCTTCTCTGCGACAGGCAAACGTAACCCACCGATGCTGTCGTCCTTCCCGGTCCGAGGACGGGTCCCGAAGCTCGTCTGCCGGATCCGGTTGGGCGCCGCGCGTGGTCGCGGCCTTTGTTGGCCCGGGCGCGAGCCAGCCCTGTTGTCTGGTCTCCGGCCGACGCGCCTCCTTCGTCTTCACAACCTCGTCCTCCTTCAACGCCTATCCTCTCCCTTCCCTCTCACCTAGACGTCATGCAGCAGGCCAAACCACTCGCTGCCGCAGGTCGCGATCAGAGGCGATCCCGGACGCCCTTCATTAAGCGGACCGACCACCATCAGCAGGCGCCGCAGCCGGCGCCGCAACCAGCCGCTGCCGCCTCCTCTCCTTCGCCCTCCCTCTCGCCCTCGCCCGCGGAGCCGCAAGGGGCAACGCCGACAGCGCGTGCGCTCGTGCCCGACGGCGTCGATGCCCTCCGGAGACTCGCAGAGCGTGCAGACGTCGTCACCGTCCGAAGCACGATTGAGGCGAGCGCGACAGCCGGGACGAGGTCCGTCGCAACCTCCTCTACCCTCCTGTCTCCATCCTTCGCCCACCTCCCAGCCGCTCTTCGCATCGTGGCAACCTGGCCCTTGGGGCTGTCTGGTCCGAGAGCCCCAGCAGATAAGGAGCTGACTGAATATTCCCGTCTGCGCCTGCGCGTGTCTTGCCTTGACCTTCCCGTTGGAGCAGCAAGGCTGCCCCCGTCCGTGCGTCCACCTTCTTACTCGTCGCCTCCCTGCCATCAGTCGCTGCTTGCCTGCGACTGCGCGCACGGCCGGTTAAGACCTCAAAGCTGCCGTTTGCGTTCACTGACACCACCTTTCGCCCATTCCCTTCTGCCCTGCCCTATCACCCTCTTGCCGTCGACGCTTTGCACCCACCGTCTCATCCGACTGTCGTCGTTTCTCTCTCCGGTGATCTGCAGCCGTCGGACCCATCGTCGGTGGTGTCCTTGCCGGCGTAGCCGTCGTCCTCTTGGCTGCCGGCGTCTGGTGGTGGTACGTGACTCCAGGCCTGAGCCCCCCCGGTCGACCCAAGCGTGGCCCACGCTGACATGAACCTTGACCTCAACCTGATCGGGCGGCACAGGTGGGTCGCCAACAAACCGCGCCAGAGGCAGCAGAAGCGGGCACGGCCGGTACCGTCAACGAAAGCCGGCGTCGTCCCAGGTCAGTAAAGAGTCGATCGCATCATCACTCAACATCATCGGCTGACGATCGCTTGCTGCGTCTCAATCAGCGCCCATCTCGTACGCTCGATCAAGGCCGTCAACGTCGTCTGCAGTGAAAGGCTCGCTTGAGAAGGTGCCTCTCGCGACGCTCTCGTCGGGAGCCCCGGCGGCGCTCGCCAAAGGTCGCGGTGGAGCTCCTGGAGTCAGCGGCTCTCGGAACGTCTCTGGCTCGTCCACCGCCCCGCTCGTGCCCGCGGGCGCGTCCGACTCGTCCTCTTCGTTTGCAGCGGCGACGTCGCCCGTCAAGAAGACGTGGATGCCAGCGACGCCGAGCCCGCTCGCCCTCGGTGCCGTCGTCTCTGTGCCAGCAGCGACGGCGGCCGCAGACGACATCCCGGAGCCGCCGAGATGGGGTCAGGCGCCCTTCGCTCCGGTTCCGGCACCGTCGGCCTCGGATGGCGGTCAGGGGCAGCGCACCTCGGGTCACCTGAGCGCCTCAGGCCACTCACAGGGCGGTTCGACTGACAGTGGGGCCGGCGGCGCCTACTCTGTCAGCCCAAACTCGGGAACCCACCTCTACGTCCCGCGGAGCACATCCGCCTCGGGCCCGCTTTATGAAGAAGGCGGCTCCTCGCAAGGGCACCACGGCCGTCAGCAGCAGCAGGGCGGGCCGAACAACCGCTACTCCAACGTCTCGGACGCGTCGCGCTACTCGCAGGCCGACGCGGGCTACGCGCCCGACCGGAGGCTGTCGTCCATCAGCGACGGTCACTCGGCCGGCGGCGGGGGCGGGTGGGGTGGCTCGCGCGGGCACGAGGGCTACGCGGCTCCTCCTGCTCAGGCCTACGGCGCCGGCTACGACGGCGGCAGCAGCGGCCAGTACGGCTATGGCGGCGGCTACGGCGGCGGCGTGGCCTACGGCGACCCGTACGCAACGGGCGCACCGGGCGCCGACGGCGGCCAGGAGTTCGTCTCGGACGGACGAGCGAGCGACGGCTACCGGCTCGACAGCTACTACCGGCCGCAGTAGACGTCTCGCAGCCCACATCTTGCCCAAAAAAGGGGGGGCCGGTGACGGCTCTCCAAGACTCGCTCCCGGCCAACTGAATCTCGCCTTGCTCTCCTCCCTCACTCCAATCTCCCGGACAATTCTCTCCTCGATCCTCTCCTGCCCCGACGCTCCTCCCCTTCTTGTTTGCTCTTCTCCTCGCTCCCATCTAAAACTCCTCCACACTCGCCTCGTCTGACGCTCTCGTCGCAGAGGACTCTGTCCCCACCGTCTCGTCATCGTCCCGCCGTCCCTTGTTGTCGTTCTTCGCTCGTCTCATCTGGGAGACTTGGTTTTGCTCTGCTGCCCTCGTCATGCTCCTGCCCTCGACCCTCGCCCCCCTAGGCTTTGTCGAGTCACCTCTCGTCCAACAAAATCGCGGGCCGGACCTGAGGTCGGTTCGGCGTCGGCGCGCAGTTCGCAGGCGAGCCAGCACCCTGCTCGCCGGCCCTCCCGTCTCCTCGACAGTCATCATCGCACGGCCCACCTCAACCGCCTTTACGAGACTCCAGCCTATCAAACCTTCACTCGGACACAAAGGAGCTGCTCTTTCGAGGCCGGATTGAGCAGATGCCGGCGACGCCTGACCAGCAGCTCTCGAAATCGCCCTCTGACGACCGGTCGAGCTCGTCGACCAGCATAGCCTCGGACCCTGCCGCTTCGACCGAGTCGAGCGCCAGGCCACCGAAAGGCGAAATCAAGCTCCGCTTCGTCGACTCTTCACACGACTGGCCGGCTCTGGCCGAAGCTCGACTTCGGGCCTTCGAGAGCACGGCGCTCGACAGTCGTCTGAGTCCGATCGAGCGGCGGCTTCCGTTCGCGGAGCGCGTCAGTGCGTGCCAGTCTCCTCGATACAGCCTTCGACTTGCGGCCTCGCAGGGCGACATCAGGCCCTAGGTACCTTACGTGATGACTTGCTGACCTCTTCGGCTCGGCCTCTGTCGTATCAGTGGCGGAAGCTCGGCTGGCGGAGCTCGATGCTCGTTTCCCGACGCCAGGCGTGCTGCATCTCTGCGCGACGGTCGACGACTTGCCCGTCGGCCTGGCGTCCTTCCGCCATCAACCGGATCGACGTGCCAACTCGGGCAAGTCGACCGAGGAGGACCTTGAAGCTGCTGGAAAGCGTCGGGCCGACAAGGAGGCCGCTAAGGACGATCGACACCGCAGCTACGAGCAGACGCTCGACGGCGACTTCGCCGCCCGCTTCAAGACGGCGCTCGAGAGCAGTCGGAAAGGCTGGGCCGAGGGAAGGGCATGTTGGCTCCTGTCTATGCTCTGCGTCCATCCTGACCACCAGGGACGCGGCATCGCTCGGTCTTTGCTCGCATGGGGCACGGCTCAGGCCGACCTGCGCGGCATGCCAATGCTCCTCGAGTCGAGCGCAGCAGTACGTCCTCCTCGCCGTGTGCTGCGCGACCGCAAGCTAACACGTTCCTTTGGCCCTTCTCAGGCCCAGCCACTCTACGTCTCGGCCGGCTTTGAGGTCGTAACAAAAGTCGCTTGGTCTGCGAGCGATGGCACGGCCTGGTCAATGCCGGTCATGGCCCGCGCCCCGCAGCCGCGACCGGCCAGTCTGGCAAAGCCCCTGCCACTCATCCCCCGGCCTGCGGTCGTCCTTTCGCCCGTCACGGCCGATGACTGGGCCGACGTTGGTCGCATCCGCATACTGTCGCTCGGCTCTGAGGGCAAGCTCTTCAACAACTGCTATCCGACCGACCGCCGGCTGCCGCTCGCGATACGTGTCGGTGCGTCGCCCCTCCCATGGCAAACTCTTGAACGAGAGTCTTGTGCTGACCTCCGGGCTTCCGTGCATTACGTGCTGCAGCCAACCACGTCCGGAAGGAGCAGCTGAATGCTCGTTTTCCCTCGTGTGAAACGGTCTACATCAAGGCGTCCATCGCCGGCCGAACGGTCGGTTTCGCCCTGTGGCAGACGCCAGTCGACCGATCCGCAACGCTGGGCCGAGCCTCGCCTGAAGAGGCCCGTCGTGATCGCGAGATGGCGGTTCTGCGCGACGCCGCCAAGGTTGACGCCGACAGGCAAGCCGAAGCGTCCTTTGACGCCGTCTTCTATGGCCGGTGGACGGCCGCGGCCGACGCAAAGCGCATCGAAGCCTTCCAAGGCAAGCCGCACTGGTACCTCGAGACGCTCGGCGTCCATCCCGACGTTCAAGGCTTAGGTGGTGCGTTTTGCTTGCGGCTACTGTACTGGAAGCCTGTGCTCATTGTGCAGCACCGTCGGCGCAGTCGGCCGGCAGCTTGTCGGATACGGTATGGCACGCGCAGACGCTGCCGGTGTCCCGTGCTGGCTCGAATCATCTCGTCGAGGACGTCCCCTGTACGACCGCCTGGGCTTCGTCTCGCTCGGCGACATCGCCGTCGAGACGCGTGACGGCACCGTCTTGCAGCTGCCGGGCATGATCCGACCGGTGCCGCCTGCCGCCAAAGCCGGCGTCGTACTATCCTTTGCGAAGCCCGAGACAGACCGCGTACCGCTCGCGAGCGTCCGCCAGCTCGCGTTCGAGCACTCCGACATGCCCGAGCATCTCTTTCGGCGAGACGTTCGGCCAACGCTCCAGGAGCTGATTGACGACACGATTCGACGCGAGACACGGAAGGAGCCCTTCGCCGCTCCCGAAGCGGTTCGCGTCAAGGCCAGCATCGGCGGCGTGCCGGTCGGCTTCGCGAATTGGCTAGGCCCGGTCGACCGCACGTCGACGGGCGGCGATCCGCTGCCCGACGAGGTCGCACGCGAGGCGGCGCAGAACGCGGCGGTCGAGGCGGCCAGGACGGACGTCGACCGGGCATTCGAGGCGACGATCAACACGAGCTTCTACAATGCCGTCGGTGATGCCTTTGAGGCTTCGCGCAAGCGGCTGTTCGCTGGCCGGCGGCATTGGTATCTGGAGATGTGCGCCGTGCACCCCGATCACCAAGGCAAAGGCGTCGGCAAGGCCCTCCTCGACTGGGGTCTGGCGCAGGCCGACAGCGAGGGCATCCCCGCTTACCTCGAAGCCAGCCACGAGGTGCGGAAGACGTTGTAGATGGAGGCTCGCTCTCGCGACCCAACTCGACTGACCTGTTGCTCACATCTCCTATTTCCGCCGGACAGGGCGTCGGGCTTTACACGTCACGCGGCTTCGACGTCGTCGAGCAGCTCGACCTGTCGGAGGGTGTTGTTCATCCAGCCATGTGCCGGCAGCCTCGGCCGCTGCCAGAGGAGGGCTTTCGAATGCCGTCGCCGAGGCTTTGACATCGCATGAGGCTGCGCTCTGTTGCCGGCAACGGGCGACCGCCGGCTGCGCAGGGGGACTTCAGACGGCTGAGCGGGAGGTCGGATGATGGCTGAGCGTCCCCGGTACATCGGCCGACGACTCTCTCTTGCTCCCTTGTCGCTCTGCAGGTACTCTTTGTCTCGTGCTTCCCAGTCCTCCGGTCGACCTCAGCCCTTCCTCGACCGACTGGCGGTGACGACCGTCTTGGTACTGCAGACTGCCGCGCCTCGCTCCACCGCGCCGGCCGAGCTTCCGAGCCCACCGCGACGGGAGCCGGACCGGTTTGGCGTGACACACGCCTGCCGACAGGGAGGGGGCGGTGTTACGCCTAGGACCGGTTCCCTCAATGGCTCGCCGACACACCGCTCTGCGCCTGAAAGAGCTCGAGGGCTTGGCCTTCGCGCCCTTCTCCCTCCAACCATCTCTATCGCCTCATTGCCGGACGCAACACCCAACTCAGTAGTCGCACATCCATCACAAACCTATCATGGCCGGCCTCCTCGATAAGATCTCAAGCAACCTCTCGCGCGACGCTGACCCCAACAAGCCCACAAAGGAGGAGCTCAGGGCATCCGAGGAGCAGGCCCGCCGGGCCCGGCTTGACGCTCTCGAGGAGCAAGCGCGAGCTCGCTGTACGTCCTTCGGCGCCGTCGTCAAGCTCTGGTCAGGCAGAGTCAGGTTCGCTGAGCTGACCGAGTGCGCCTCGTATCCCAGTCCCCAACGCTCTGCCGAAAGGTCACCCTGACCGCAAGCAGGGCGATGCCCTCTTCCCCATACACCGCGGACACGCCTTGGCTGCGGGCCAAATGGGCTTCGCAGGTTGATGCGGGAGACCTGATGCGGCGGACGAGCCGTTCTCGCCGCCGCTCCTCGTCCCCAACACCGAGCGCGGCTTCATCCATCGCCCCTGTCCGATTTGCTGCCTGCTTCTCTCTGCGGTCCACGCCAGGTACGCCAGCGGCCTAGCTAGATCAGACAACTTCAGAGCGCTTGCTGACCTTGCCTCTGCTGTGCTCCAGTCCGCGGCCAGCCGGTTGATCGGTCGTCCCACATCGGCTCGACGTTCAAGTTGGATCGCAGCTGCCCCGCCCCCCGACCCCTTTGTCGTCGCAGCCCGTTCCCTTGCCCCCCTGGACCTACTCCGTTTCGCAAGCCCTTGAGCTCGTACATACTGTACCAGTCTGCTCTCGCATGCTTTCCTGTGCCTCCGGTCGAATGTCTCGCTCGTCCTGCATCATGGTTAGCGCTGAGCAGTTGGCGAGACAGTCTGGTGTCTCGCATCACCGCCACTGCCCCCCGCGGGCGCTGAAGCCGCGCCGGTAGGCCCTCGAGTGCTCGCTCTTCATTCCGGGACAGTCATGTCTGGGCCAGAATCTGCTCGTGTCCGCCAGTTGAGGGCTAGGATGTTGCTTGGCCATGACCGGCCGGCCGCTCGTCGGCCCCTTTCCTCGCTTCCGGCCGAGCCGATGGCCCACGCGGCACGCCCCTGCTCTGCTGCTCCACAGACCTCCCTCTCCCGACACCTGGTCTTCTCTTGGCTGTGCTCCCTGCTTCCGGACTAGAGCCGGCACGCATGCAGACTGACCCTACAAGACGGTCAACCGGCCAGAGCTCACCACCTGCTGCCTCTCACCATCACCGTCTCCACCATCATCGCACCGCCCATCGCACTCCCCCTCTAGCCCTCCAAACCGAAAGTTCACCCCAACCCTTGCTTCAAGCACCCACCGCCGCCACAATGTTTGACAAGCTCGTCAACCGCCTCACCCAGACGACCGCCGACGAACGAGAGGCGCAGAAGAAGGCCCGCGAGGCCGAGGTAGCTGGTGCGTGCGCTTCCGTCTGTGCGCCAGACGCAGCACCGAGGCTGATCGCCGTCGCCCCTCTTGTCCCGACAGCTGCGCGGCAAGCACGACTGGACGACTACCTCGACAAGGTGAGCGAGCTTGCAGATTGACTCCGGCCGTTCTCTGTCAGCTCGCTGACGCGTCACTCGCGCCCACCCGCCTCACAGAGAGAGGATAGGATGGAGGCGTTCCACTCAGGAAGGCTGGCCCGGGCCAAGGCCGGCGGCTGGGAGATCCCTGAGGACTCCGCTCAAGGCTTCATCGGAATAGGTGACAGCAATACGCTCGGTCGGGCACTGGGAACCAATGGCAACGGAGGGCAGCACGTGCCGTATAAGGCCAAAGCCTGACGCTCTCCTGCTCGCCCGGACTGTTCTCGTATCCCGCCCGTACTTCGGCCCCTCCCGTCCCCATCCTGCTCCTTTGAACGCATGCGACTTGTTATTGGTCCATGAGATCCGTTGGGAAGGGTGCTAGGTGCTACAGAAGGGGTTGACAAAGGGTGCAGGGTTGATGATGGTACAAGACGATGCGTGCGAGACAGGAGAAGGGGCAAATGGTCCGGTCTCGCCAATCTAACCGAGGAAACCCTTGGCAAGGTCGAGCGCCTTCTTGGCCGCCTCGCCCTTCTTGCCCTCGCCGACCTCCTTCTCGAGGTCCTTGCGGAGGCCGTCAAACTCGCGCTTGGCCTGCTCCTTCATCTTTGTGATGGCCTGCTCCCACTCCTTCTGCTTGGCCTCGGCCGACGCCGTCTTCTCGCCCGCCTTGGCCGAGTCCTTGGCGGCGTCCTTGGTCGCCTCGACCGAGGGCGCCTCGTCGAGCGTCTTCTGGAGGTTGTCCGTCAGGCGTGTAACACGCTTCTCAAGGTCAGCCGAGAAGTTGCCGGCGGCCGCTGAAGGGGGCGAGGGGAGCGGTAAGGGTCAGCGACCGGGGATGGACTCTGTCACGGTGGAGGACGCACACTTGAGCATCGTCGAGAGCGACTCGATCTGCTTCTTTGTCGCGTCGTACTGGGCCTTGCCGTCCTTGGCCGAGTCCTTGCCCTCGCTGCCGAGCTTGGCGCCGGCCTGGGAGAGCGTGAGGCTGAGGAGGCTGGCAAGCGCAGGCGAGAAGCCCTTGACGGTGCTGACAACCTTGTCCGAGTCGACGAGGTTGGCGGCGCCCTCGAGCTTGCCCTGGCCGACCTCGGCGAGCGAGCGCACCTGGCGGACGAGCTGCTCGGTGTCGATCTTGCCACCCTTGGAGGCGACCCACGACTCGATCTGGTCAGCCGGGATGCCGGCCTTCTTGGCGACGTCCTTGACCTGCTTGATGATCTTGTCGAGGTCCTCAGAGTCGGCTGCGAAATGAGCGGCGATGCGGCAAGGTCAGCTTGAGCTCGATCTCCTACGAACCGTCGACGGGGAAATGACTTGGCTACTCACTCTCCTTGAGCGACTTGACGAGGTCGTCGAGCGAGGCCTTCTTGTCCTTGTTGATCTCGGACGCCTTGTTGTAGAGCTTCTTGGCCGTGCTCTCGAGCTCCTTGAGCGACTCGCCGCCCTCGGCCTTGATCTTCTCGGTGATCGACGACCAGTCGCCCGAGGCGAGCGCGACCGCAAACGGACCCGAGGCGGGGATCGCCTTCTGGATGTAGCTGAGGGCGCCCTTCCACTCGTCGCCGACGTGCTCCTCAATGTTGGCGAGGAGGCTCTGTAGGGTGTAAGAGAGGCGTCAGTCAAGAACGTCCCGGACCTAAGGTACTCAAGCCCGAGCGGAGGCACCTTCCAGTCGACGTCCTGGACCTTGCCCTTGGCCTCCTTGAGCGCGCTCTCAACCTGGGCAATGTAAGGCTCGACGTCCTTGCCGCCGACCTCCTTGACCTTGCGGATGACCGAGTCGACGTCCGAGTTCTTGAAGTCCTCCGAAAGGCCGGCGACAAACTGCGAAACGCCGCCGTGCTCGTTGATCTTGGCGTAGAGCGTCTGCGAGATGGCAAACGCCGGGCCGAGACCGGCGAGGTTGGCAACCTGCGAGCCCTGTTAAAGATCAAGACAGACAGACGTGCAGGAGGTCAGCAAGATCCACCTATCGTAGAGCCGGTGGCCAGAGGGCAAAAGCGGACGGACGAGGTTCGAAGCCTGCTCGGTGCCGGTCTTGGCCGTGTCAATCGCGGTGTGGGCCTTCTGTGCGAGCTCGCGGATAGGCTTAGTGTAAATGTAGCCGGCGCCGATGCCCGATACGAGGACACCGAGGACGATCCACATCTATTGAGTTGGTAGGCGATGGGTCAGAACGTCGGCGGTCAATAATGGCAGCGAGGGAGGGGCTGAGACAGCTTGCGCGATGGCAGGACGAACGGGGGTGTGGCTGTGGACAGGCGAGGCAGTCGTCGTCGGGACCTCAACAGCGTACGACCGGATCGAGGGCCGGGCCATACGCTGAATGAAGGCGAGAACAGGACGTGAGGGTCAGCTCGGCGGTTCGCAGGCTGAAAAAGAGATGCGAGGGCGGACGCACGGGAGCAGCCGAGGCGGCGATGGGCCGGGCGACCGGGCGGCCGGCGGCGAGCCGGGTGGCGGGCCGGGCGACGGCGTTGCAGAGGACAGACATGGCGTGAGAGGGGGAGTGGGGAGTGGGGTATAGGGTGGGTAGTGAGTGAGCGGGGTGTGTATGGAGGTCGGAGGGAGGGGAGCGAGGGCTGAAGACGGCTCTTAAGCCGAAAGAGGAACGACAGCTCGGAGGGCCGGCCAGCGCGTCATCCGCGTCGTCAGAGGGCGGTGGGGCGCAGCAGCCCAGCGCGAGCTGGCGAATTAACGCCTCGTCCACGGCCGGAAGCAGCTGCTGGCTGCATGCGCTAGCGCTCTGAACAACGTCCGTCGCGACGGCAAAGCGCACATGACAAGTAGCCTGTCCTGGCTCTTGACTCACGGCGCGAACCATTTGAGCTGCCCGCTCATCCTGTGCGCCTATGCGCACACCTCCGACCCCCACCGCGCGTCGTCCCCGGGAGCAGGCGACCGGGACATCTATCGTGAGACGGTCTAGAGGCGAGGTACGGGCAGGCAGGCAAGAGCAGAGACGAGGCAGAGCAGGTGCGCGAGGGAGCGTCGAAAGCAGAGGGGAGAGGGGAGCGGAGGGGCAGAGGCAGGTAGTACAACGAGCTGCGAGGCAGGCCAGGGGCTAAGGGGACTGAGATGCAACAGACATACAGGGGTGGAGGGGAGCGGTGCGAAGCGAGCAGAGAAACCCAAAGGAGATGCAGGAGGCCCAGGAGAGAAGAAGGGGTGATGAGAAAGGGAGAGTGTCCAGCCTCGCTGGCCGAAGTTGCGGCCGGGTCAGCGTTGAAGGCGATTTTTTCTTGATGACGAAGGACGGCTAGTAGGCGTTCGCCGCCTCCTGGAAGGGGTGTGTGAGCGGCGGCGGGTACCACTCGGCCTGCTGCTGCTGCTGGGCCGGGCCGGCCGAGTGCATGTAAGGCGAGCCGCCGTCCTGCTGCTGCTGTTGGGCGAAGCCGTGCGGGCCAGCAAAGTGTGCCTGCTGCTGCGGCTGGGGCGGTGTAGCATAGTAGGCCTGAGGCGGCGGAAGGCGAGCCGATTCGCCGCTGTAGATGCCCTGCCCGTGATGGTGCAGCTGCTGCCCATCCGCCGCGTACTGGACGGACGGGAGCTGGACGCCGTTGATGCCGAGACCCGACATGGCCGGCGCGGGGCCGGGCATGTAAGGCGACCGAGAGGCAGGGAGGCCGGGCGATACGCCTGGAGGGAGGGGCGAGCCGCCCTGCTGCTGCTGCTGCTGCTGGTGATGGCCGTAAAAGCTGCTCGACTGCGAGAGAGCGGGCGAGACCGCCGGGTTGGTCGGGCCTTGGGGCGGATGCGGTGAGAGTGTGCTGCCGCCGCCGCCGCCGTTGTGATGACCGCCGGGCGAAACGCTGCCGTGCTGCGAGTGGACGCCGGTCGAAAGCGTCGGATGCATCGAATGAGACGAGTGGGCCGACTGAATGGACGAATGCCGCGAGTGAGCCGGCCGGCCGGCGCGGTCGCTCGAGTCCGAGCCCTGACGTGAGAGTGTCGCCGTCGACGAGTTGGATGAGCCCGGGTGGTGAATCGCCGGCGGCGGGTGGTGCACGTCAATCGACTGGTGGTAGGCCTGCTGGGGCGACGCCGCCTCGTAAGTCAGGTCGACGGCGCTAGGCTGCGACGGACGGAGGTCCTGCTCGTTGCCGTAGGCGTATCGACCGTCGGGCATGTACTGCGCCTGGCCGTAGGGCACGTGCTGCAGCGCGTACTGCTGCGGCTGGTATTGCGCGGGCGGGTGCTCGGCGTACGGCACCGGTGGCGAGGGCAGCATGAGCGGTGCCGGCATCATCCGATGCTGAACGTAGCCGTCGACCGGGGGATGTTGCTGCTGCTGCTGTGTCTGCTGCTGCTGTGTCGGCTGGCTATAAGCCCGGCCAGAGTCCGTCTCAGCCCCGTCCTCGTCGCCGCTGACGCTGTCGCCGGCGCTGCCATCCTTGCTGCGACGGGATGACTCGGCCTGCTTGCGGGCCTCGCGGTCACGCCGCATCGCCGCCGCCGACTTGGGCAACTCGACGACAAGGCCGCATTCCTTCTTGACGAGCAGGTGCCGCCGGAGCGCGTCCTTGCGCGTGAATGCTTTGGTGCAGTTGGTGCACGGCCAAGGCCGCTCCTCCTCGTGCGTCCGGTGGTGTCGAGTGAGGTCATGCCGCCGGTTCTGCAAAAAAGGGAGTGCTATCAGCCGGGACCCCCCGAGTGACTGCGAGAAGATCGCCGGAAAAGGGGACGTACGAAGCTCTGAGTGCAGACGTCACAGGCAAAGGGCCGGTCCGTCTTGAGCACCTTGCCAGACTGGATCGATGAGGCGCCGCTGCTGCTACTGCGGCCGATGGCGACGAGCGACGTCTGCTTGTGCCGCTTGACCGGCCGGTCGCCGTCCTCTTCGCGGGCCGACGACGCGCCCGAGGTGTGCGTCGACGATGGGGGCGGCGTGAGCGCCGACGAGCGCTGCTGCAGGCGATCATCGTGGCCGTAAGGCACGATCGACGGCAGCGGCTGCTGCAGCTGAAAGTCGACCGACGTCGGGTTCTGGAGCGAGGCATGGTAGCGAAATGCCTCTTGCGCGTCCTGGCTCTGGCCACCGCTCACGGGGATGGAGATGCTCGGAGGGAGTAGGTTGACCGGCGGGTAGTAGTCGTGGTCGTCGACGTAGAGCCGGGGGTCGTTGGCGAGCGACGGCAGCGGCGTGTGATTGTGCGGCGTCAACGGGTAGAGCGAGTGCGGCGCCGGCATCGCCGACCACTGCGGCCGGAGGTACGACCCGGCCTCGAGCGGCTGGGTAGGCGGCGGACCCCAGCTGACGCCAGACGACTGCGTGTCGGCCGGCGAAGGCAGCGCATGGCCCACCCGCTGGCGAGCCGCCGCCGCCGCCGCAGCGGTCGTCGATGGCTCCTCGCCCCACGTCGTCGTCGTCACCTGCGCCGCCGCCGAGTCGCGCTCGCCCGTGCTTTGCGAGGGGTGCGATAGCGGGGTCAAGAGGCCGCCTGCGTTCGGCGACGCATTCCCGCCTGTAAACCCCCGTGAATTGATGTAGGCACGCAGTCAGATCGACTGTCGGCGCGAGTGTGACCCCGTCCATCTCAGAAGGATCAGGAAGAAGACTGACTATCCTGGGTCTGCTGGCGCTCGTCGTCGAAAGCGCCCGCGCCACGCGAGTGGAGGATCCGGTCGAGCGAGCCCGAGCCGGCCGTGCCGAGGCGCTTCTCCTCTTGGAGATAGCTCGCCGGATAGGCCGAGGAGGTCGACATCCAGGCCGGCGTCGCGCTCGCGTACGGAGCCTCTGCGATGGCGGCGGAAAGAGGCGGTGAAGGTTAGCGAGCACTCCGACGCCTTCGGCTCGGTACTCAGAGAGATCGAGCGCCGCCTGGCGGTGCTCGCTGCTGGGTGCTCGCTAGACCCGCTCGCCCCGGCCGCCTACACGACCCAAGCGCGAGTAGATCTCCCCTGCTTGTAAGGGCTGCTAGCGAGGAGACCAGCGTTGCCCCTGAGCTCGCTGTCGCCGCCCTGCCCGCAGGCAGCCCAAGCAGCGGGTCCAGAACAAAACGGGCCCGCCAGGGCGACCGAGGCCGATTGAGCGAGAGCGAGGAGCCGCCCCGATCATCCGTCGACCTGGCGGGAGCGATGAAAGAAGGGGACGGACCTGTCGGAAGGTAGCGGCCGTCGTCCTGTCGACGGTGGTGGAGCTGCTGCTGCTGCTGTTGGCTGGTGAGCTGGTCCATGCGCGGCGGCGGCGGAAAGGCTGCTGCTCGGTGAGACTCGGCTCGGGCCGGCGGGGCGGCGTCGAGCTGGGGTGAGCTGCTGCTGAAGCTAGCGACGGCGGCGCCCGGCAGCGGTGGCAGTGGCGAGCGCGACGAGCTGAGGAGGGCCGGAAGGGGCGCTGCCGACATGCACCGAGGGGACTGGTGAGGTCGTAAGGAGGCGCTGAAAGGGAAGGGGGGGGGGCGAGAGGCAGCAAGGGGAGGAAGTCGTCGCCTCTCTCTCTCGTGAACCGAGGGCGTGGCTTCGAACGAGGCGGCGCCCTCTCTCGGAGGGAAGGGGTCAGCCCACGGCACACGCGGGCGGGGCGTCTCGAACGCCCGCCCCGGACGGCTGTTTGGCTTTGGCCAAGCAGCAGCAGCTCAAGTCTCGGCCTTGCTGCTGCTGCCCGCGCGCCCTCTGCCCCCGCCCCTCTGCGCAAGCAAGCAAAAAGCGGCCGACCAGCAGAGGGGAAGGGCAGGGAGGGGATGTCGCACCCAGCAGAGGGCCTCGAACCGGCCATAAGCCCGCCTCCCTTTCCCCCTCGCTCGGCCGAAGGGACGCGTTGACGCCCCGCATCCCCCTCCTCGGGCGGCTAGAGAGGGGCAGGCCGGCCTCAAGCGGGGACGAGCAGCTTCGGTCCAGCATCTCTTTCCTGTCGAGCAGCAGTCGTGGCAAGAAAGTCTTGACAGGCTCGCCTTTGCTGACATCGACTGTCGGTCACATGTTCGGCCCCTCCGCTCTGACTAACGAGACCGTCGGAGGGAGGTGACCCTTCGGGCGGTCTTCTCTGCCTGCTCGGTCAATCGCCGCCGACGCCAGGATCTCCGCGCAGCCCACCTCCACCCGCATGCCCCCCCGCCCTTCTTTTTGCGTCAACCTCCGACGCCGACGATTGACATCAGCCGGAGGACAGCAAGCCGACGCATCATCCTGCAGGGCCCTCGGCCGGAGGACCTCCACCTTCTGGCGATACTCGTCCCGACCAAGGAGCGGAATCGTTCAAAAGCAGACCAGGGCGTCGTCGTCTTCCTCTCTCTCTCCTACCCCCACAAATCCACCCAGCGCCTGTCTCCAACCCGCACCCTCTCACCTTCATAACCGAACCCTCACCATGTCTGCCAAGGGGTACGTCACCCCTGCTAGACGATAGGAATCACCGGCTGCTAACGAAGGCCCGGCCTCATCCTGACTCTGCTCCTCCAGATACACCACCACCTCGACCGACTCGCTCGACTTCAAGCTCGTCGACTTCCCGCTCAAGAGCGAGGGTCCTAAGGACGTCACCATCGCCATCGAGTGCTGCGGAGTCTGTGGATCCGACGTTCACAGTGGGTCCTGGCAGATGACACCTCCGACCCCCGCCGCTGTCGATAGCTGACCTTGCCACCTTCGTCGCCTCGTCGGTCAGCCATCACCGGCGGCTGGGGACCTGTCACCTGTACGTCGTTACTTGCAGGAAGCCCCTTGCCCTCGCTTACATTTGAGCGCCTGACTGACCTGCTCGCTTTTCTTGACCAGACCCCTGCGTCGTCGGCCACGAGATCATTGGCAAGGTCACGCAGCTCGGCGAGGAGCCCTCGGGCGAGTTCAAGGTCGGCGACCGTGTCGGCGTCGGCGCGCAGGTCGACTCGTGCGGCTCGTGCGAGCCCTGCCTGAACGGCAACGAGTCCTACTGCGATCACGGCCTCACCTTCACCTACCAGGGCAAGTACGAGAACGGCGAGGCCACCCAGGGCGGCTACAGCACCCACATCCGCTGCCACGAGAACTTTGTCTTCAAGATCCCCGACGCCCTGTCCTCGGTCCACGCTGCCCCGCTCATGTGCGCCGGCCTGACCGTCTACTCGCCGCTCAAGCGCAACGGCTGCGGGCCCGGAAAGAAGGTCGGCATCGTCGGCATCGGCGGTCTCGGCCACCTCGCCCTCCAGTTTGCCAAGGCGTGCGTCCCTTGCCACAACTTCTCCAGCGCCTGCCTGGCTCCGAGGCTAACCCTGCTCGCTCCTTCTCTCTTTTCGGCAGCATGGGTGCCGAGGTCTACGCTCTTACCCACAGCGAGAAGAAGGCGGCCGATATCAAGGAGATGGGCGCCTCGCACATGATCCTCACCAACGAGAAGGACTTTGAGAAGAAGCACTTCCGCGAACTTGACCTCATTCTGTCGACCGTCGACAAGGTCGAGGGATTGCCGCTCGACAAGCTCTCGAAGCTCCTCAAGGTCGGAGGTGCCCTCCGCACCGTCGGTCTGCCCGACGCCAACGCTCCTGTCGGTCCCCTTCCCGACCGCTTGCGCGACGACTGATCGAGCGCTGACCGGTCTTGCGCTGCCTCCTCGCCGACAGCTCAACATCACGTCGATGAGCTTCCTCACCAACCAGGTCACCTTCGGCTCGTCGCTCCTCGGCTCCAAGGCGGAGGCCATGGAGATGCTCGCCCTCGCCGCCGAGAAGGGTGTCAAGCCCTGGGTCCAGGAGCTCCCGATGTCGCGTAAGTCGCCGTGGCGTTGTCGCCTGATCTTCTGAGGAGCCGCGCACTAACGTCTCTGTTTCTGTCTCCCGTTTCCTTACAGGCGCCAAGGAGGCTGTCCAGGCCGTTCTCGATGGCTCCGTCCGCTACCGCTACGTCCTCCACAACGACATCGAGTGACTTGCCTCGCATCTTTAGTCGGCCCGGCCCGCACCTTCTAGAACGCGCTCGGCCTTTAGACACTAGAGTTCCCCCCCCCCCCTCACGATGTATCGCTAGACAGCACGCAACACCATGACATTTTATCGCAGCACGTTCCGTTCTGAGCGATCCGAGTAGACGCCGTTGACCGGGGAGGACGCTTGCCGGAAGCGATCGACGACCGGCAGTCCGCGGAGACAGCGGCGACGGCGAGGAGTCAAGCTGCTCCCTCCGACGTCGACCTCCTCTCATTACCACCCGCCTACCTCTGAACAGCCATGTCGGTCCATCGTTCCTTGCGCGCAGGAAATATGCTGCAGACCAAGCGCTGAAGCAAACGTCAACTTGGCGCCCTCTTGCTGTCGCACCTCTTCCAGCGACTCAGCGATCCGGCCGACCCTGCTTGCTCCTCCACCACCAGCTCATCCCCCAAATGTCCGCCGACGCAGCACCGCCCTTCCCGTCTCGGGCCGAGCGCAAGGCCTGCTGGGGCGCCCGCGATGCCTACTACGCCTGCCTCGACTCCAAGAACGTCACCGAGCCTGGGACCGAGACCGGCGGGGCGTGCGACCCCCAGATGAAGGAGTATGCCGGTTCGTGCGCGCGGTCGTGGGTGCGTGCGCTCGCTCCCTCTCGCCGACCGTCTTGCTCGCATCGCTCGGCTGTGGCGACCACTTCAGCTGACAAGCAAGCGACCCTTCGTCTGCTTCAGGTCGAGTACTTCAACAAGCGGCGCGTGCTTGAGTTTGAGCTCCGGGCCCGTGTCGCAGCCGAGGAGTCAAGGGGGACCGACGTCTCGGGCATCAGGTGCGGCCTGATCGTGCTCTCCGGTGCCCTGTTTTGTGCGCCTCCTCTTGGCAGGGAGCTGATCCTGCCACTTTGCTCCGTGCTACATCTCTGTCCCTAGGATGCCGACGGGCTACAAGAAGTAGATCGCTCCCTGTCCGATCCCTTCCGAGGGCACGCGCCGTAGGAGGACGGTGAGGCGTTATGCTCGTTGGCCCCTCGCTCCTCGTCCGCTCCGCATCAAATTCCCTTGGAGTCTTGTGAACCTCCCTTGGCCTCACATCGACGTGCCCGGTGTTGGCTTCTCTCGTGCTGTGTCGCCATTGGTGGCCGGCGGAGCTGCCCAAGGGCTCTGCCTGACCCAACCGGCACGGTGTCGAGCTCATGGCTACTTCCAACCCGCATGACCCTCAAGGGCCGAGGCCTCCAAACAATCTCATGAAACACACCTTCTTTACGCAGGGCGGCCCTTCGCTCGGGCAAGAGTTCTCGCCAGGTCGCCAGGAACGACGCGGCGCGGGAGCGTCGGGCATGCCCTTCGCTAGCCCAGTCTTCAGCAGCGCCCCGTGAACGACAAAGACGGCATGAGTACAAGCGGCGGCGATGGTAAAGCAAGAAGGCTCCGGAAGCGGCGCTGCGGACAACGGAAGGCAGACAAGCGGCAAGGAGGATACGGCGCGAAGGTAGACGCAGTAGGCGAAGGCGTAAGGGCGAGGGCAAAATCGAAGAGGAGGGCGCCTGATCGAAGGTCAAGACGTAGTAAGGGCGTCCGTCCGACCAGCGTGACGGGACGGAGGCGACGGAGGGTAATGGCAGATCCTCAGACCTTGATGACCTTGCTGCCGGCAGAGGTGACTGCAGGCGGTCGTCGTCCGCCACCGCCCTGCTCGACGGGGACGCTCAGTCCGAGCGAGTCGGCCGCCGCCGCCGTCGTCGTGGGCTTCGCCTTGCGCTCGCCGCTCGCCTTGCTGCCGCCGGACGGGAAAGACGTCGGGAGCGCCATCGGCCGGACCGTATACGACGTTGGCGAGTAGAGATTGAGCGCCCGCTTCTTGGCCCAGATCGAGCAGAAAAGGATGCGTTTCTGTCGCCGCGAGACGAAGAAGTAGTTGACCGACCTGAGGGGAGGAGGACCGGAGTGAGAAAGAAGAAGAGCAGTCGAGAAGGGTGAGAAGGCAGGACGCACCACAGGCAACCCCTGCGGGTCGTGTCGTTGAGCGCAGGCGGCTTCGCCCGGCCGCCGACGAGCGGGAGCGAGTTGAGCGATGGCGGGTCAAACTCGTTCTCGTCGTCGTCGAACCCGTCGTCAAAGCCACCGCCGTCGTTGCTTCGCCTCCCGCGACGTGAGCCCTCGCTCCGCCGCCGGCCGCCCGAGTGGTAGCCGTCGTCCTCGAAGCCCTCGAGGAAGTCGTCGCCATCGGCCCCGGGCCCGTCGAGCTCGTCGTCGTCGTCATCGTCGTCGTCCTCGGAAGACTCGGCGTGCGGGTCAGAGTCGATGTCGGGCGTGTACGAGTAGACGTCGCACTCCTGGAGCGTCCCCTGGAGGACAGAGTCGAGCACGCGCGACAGGTGCGGGTGCGTGAAGGCCGGCACCGAAGGGCTCGACAGCGTCGACGAGAAGGAGGAGGCAGCGAAGGGCGAGGATGAGAGCGGAGCGATCGAGGGCGGGTACGAGCCGTACGACCGCCTGCGAGATGGTGGTAGCAGATGGATGGTCAGCCGGTCCTGCCTGGCGGCCGACGGTAGCCGCGCATACGGACAAGGGAAGCGACGTACGGTCCCTCGGCCGAGAGCTCGAGCACGGTCGCGCTCAGCTGTCGGAGGACGTCCTGGACGCTGTTCTCGCGGACAAAGTGGTCGGGCCGGACCTGAGTAAAGTCGTGGTCGGGGAAGGCCACGTTGAGCAGGGCAATGAGCCAGAACCACGTTTGTCTGCCAGGCGAGAGCGGTAGTGCGTCAGCGCCGGGAGCCTGAGATGCGGCCGACCCCGCTGCGTGCCGCATGCATGCGCCTCGCTCGGCAAGCGCGACGCCTCTGTGCGGCTCGCGAGCCCGCATCTTATAAAGCAAGGACCGACCTGCTGTCCTTCTGGTCGAGCCGGCCAAAGCAACTGTCGAGCGTGGCGTCGCGGTTCTCCGGGCTGAACGCCATGTGGTTGTCGAGGTCCTGCTGCTCGAGCGAGTGAGCTTCCTCGAGCGACTTGAAGAGCTTGCGCTCGCGCGAGACCGACTTGCACGAATAGACCTCTGGCAAGGAGGTAGGCGGATGGATGGATGGGCAGGCCAGAGGAAGGGGCTCGTCAGCTGCAGCTCCTCCTAACGACGGGGCTAAGGGCCGATAAGCCCCGGACGCCCGTGCGTGGCTCTCCCCCTGCCGCCTGCCCTCGCTCAGGCCAAGTCCGAGACGACGGCTGCTCGATGGGCGTCGCGCCCTGAGCCTCCCACAGCTTCTCGTGCCGATGCGAGAGGTGGATGGCAAGGCGGCCAGGAAGGGGCGATGCAAGCGGGTGGCGATGGCATCGGCGAGACAGCCCCGGCCTTCCGGAACGGGACGCGAGCGGGCGAGGACAAACGCACCAAAGCGGGTCCGGACCTTGAGCTCGGCGCTCGAGTAGGCGAGCAGCTCTGACAGCTCCGAGAGCTCGGGAAAGTCATCGAGGTACTTCATGGTGTTCTGGGTTGGCTTGAAGGAGGGGGGGGGGGGGGGGTGGGTGGGGGGGGGGGGGGGGGTTTTCGGGGAGAGCTCGCTGACTCGCGGCGGCGGCGGCGGTCGAGAGCTCGCGCGCGGGGCCGTCGGAGGCAGACTGCGCGCCGCCGCATGAGGGAAGAGGCCGCAAGGGAGGCGAAAGAGGGCCCGAGGAGATCGTTTGAGCCGCGCCTAATGCCCTGCTGAGAGGAGCAAGTACCTAGCATGCCGAGCTGGGGAGGGAGAGGACAAAGTTCAGGCCGGGCTGCCAATGCTTCCTTGGCGAGTTGTCTGTGGGAAGCGGTGCCTGGCAGAGGACCGGCGAGCTCGACGGGCCTGGCCCCGGTCGGACTTCCGAGCTCGCGCTCGGTGTGGAGGGTCAGCGAGCGCTCGAGCGTCGCTCCCCAAGGCGGGTGAGTGTCTGCCATCAAGCAGGAGGAGGAAGAAGTGCGCTGCTTGCGAGCACGAATGGTCGAAGAGAGGGTGAGAAGGAAGGCAGCGAGGGCGTAGGGGCCTGAGCAAAAAGGTGAAGGGGAGCCCGTCGGCGCCAGCGCGCCCGTCGTGTGAAAGGAGAGGCTGGGCCAGCCAGCCACACTAGGCGCAGTCCTCCTTCACCATGACACCTCTCGCCCCGGGGCATCGATCACAAAAGGGCCCCTGTACCACTGTCGGCGTCTGTCGTGCAAAGGAGACGAACTTTCTGCAGTGGTACTAGCAGCGTGCACAACCGACAGGCGGCCTGTCGTTCAGTCATCAGCCACGACGACGACCAATTGGCGGGGGGCACGCTGCTCTCTCTGACCGACTCGACGGCACGGCTGCGCTCTGACAGCAAGAACGACGCGAACACACAGACAGAAGGAAGTGGTCATTAATCGAGGCTGCGAGAAGCCCCCGACTCTCCGTCATCAGAGAGACGGGCTTCTAGCGCCGCGGGCGGGGCAAGGCAGGAATACAGTCGGGAAGGGAGAAGGGGAGGGAGGGTCTGTCCGTCAGGGTCAAGGCAATCATGGGCGGTCGACGCAGAGACGGGCCGGGGATCGGGCTTCGAGCGACGCCCTCGAGGTGCTTGAGGGGTCCATCGCTTAGTACTGTGGAAGGGGGTAAGGCGCGATGGCGGGGCATCAGGGACCTGATGAGACGGACACGGCCACACGGACGACTGACCTTGAGGATGATGTACAGGGCGTGGATGATGCCGGGGATGTAACTGGAGAGGTACAAGAACGGGGCTGTCAGTCGACGACCAGGACGAGGGAGTGTCGAGAAGGGAGGGCGGACGCACCCGAGGACGGTCAGGAGGATGTTGATGAAGAAGTCGGCGCCGCAACCACGCTCGAGGAAGACACCGAGCGGGGGGAGGAAGATCGCGAGAATGATCTTGCAGATCTACGAGGGCCGGACAGGGGAGGAAGGGCGTCAGCGAGGAGGATTCTTGACTGGCAGACTGCGGCGTTGAGCGAACGCCGATAGGGGGGGGGGGGCTGGGGGGCGGGGCCGGCTGGCCGGATGGCGCTAGCTCGGTCCTAGCCGAGGAGCGGGGGACGTACGTCGGAAGCGGTAAGGGCCATTTTGAGGAAGTCTTTGGGGAGTGAGTGGGGAGTGAGTCTTCGGGGCTAGATGGATGTCGGAGCGAGAGATGCAGCAGGCGTGCGAAGGGCCAAGAGAGGGGTGGCGAGGTCGGCAGCGAGGCGAGGCGAGGGAGGGTGACAGCGAAGGGGGGTGGGCGGAGCGAGCAAAGCGTGTCAGCACCGACAGGTGGCCGGGGGAAAGGGCAGCCGCTAGTGCGCTGTGCCTGGCTACAAGCCAGACTCTCGTAAGGGACGCACGTCTTTAGGAGAGCAAGGGGCTGGGTGTGGTGGATGGTGGTCAGGAGCGAGCGGCGTGTGAAGATGCCGTCCCGCCCTCTTTGGGGGGCGCTTTCGCCGCGCGCCGCCGCAGCGCTTGGCCGCGACGGCTGCCGTGGCTCGGCGGACCGTCTTCGATGACGCGTCGGTCTGCGGCGCGCGGGCGGCCCTTCGCGCTTCCGACCCGACCGCCTCTCGAAATACTCTTCGACCACACGTGCTGCAGAGGCAGAGGCAAAGCTGGCAGCCGGTGGTAGCGAGAAGGGGCCATCCATCGCTCATTCGATAAGAAGATGTAGAAATCTTCCGAGCGAGGGTGGGAGGGCCTCCGCCACCTGATCGCTGCTGCCGAGCAGGCAACTCGAGCGTGCGCGCGCGCAGCGCAGCGGACCCACCGCTCGGACAGTGACACGAGCCAGCTCGGCTCGACGCCGCAACCGTAGACCCCGGATGGAACGTACCGGACAGAGGTAAGTCGGCTGCTGCTGAGACGCCGCAGTAACGATGTCGTCGACGACCGGTGCGCGAGAATGAGGAGGGCAATCATGACGTTCGACAGGGACCATTGTCAGCTCGACAAGCGTATGCCAAGTCGCCCGGCAGCAGACCGTTTTCTCCAGGGTGAAAAGGGCCCGCCTCAAAGCACGCTTCTCTGAGCGGTAGGACATCTCGGCGTCAAGGAGAAGGACCAGACGGAGACGACGAGGAGGTCGTTCGAGTTAGGTCCGGCGGCCACGTCGCGAGGCGTCCATCACTGCGAAGCCGTGCAGACCGCAACGTTACTTGCATCGAGTTCCACGCTAGCCACGACGTCGGAGTCGCAGTCGAGAAGCGTCTCCGGTTAGGTCGTGCTGTAAGCCGTTCGAGGGAGGCCCGAGCCGCGGGAGCCGGCCTTGTCGTCCTGCAAGGTCCGGGCGCGCGCACGTCAAGAGAGAGCTGGCCTCGCGCCGCCGGTCGTCAGTCTTGGACCGGGAAAGACAGCAATACCAGCCGCAAGAGTCGACCCAACTCAGGGTACGAGCGTCCCATGCGCTTCGGAGAGGGCGAACGGCTGCAAGGTGGGAACGTGCGTCGCCGCTGTCGACGACCCGGCGCCGACCTTGTTGAGGACGACCTGAGAGCGGCAGCGGTCGCCCCGAGAGTCAGGGATCAGCATACGGTCGTGTGCGGGTCAGCTGTGTGCGCCGTCAGTGCAAGCTTTGCTTGATGTTTATCAGCAAGCCGTGCTCGAAGTCATCGTTGGGCGCAGGTTGCGAGCGCCTGTCGACGTCTCGTACCGGCCGCCGGCGCGTCGTTCGGAGGCGTGGCTTTGTCGCGCGCGCGCCGGATGGGTTTGGAGGGCGGCCGTCTCTCCTGCCTGCTCCGTCTCGTAGCTCGCCCTCTCCCCCATCATCTCGGACCCTGCCTGCCACTCGCCATCGCCTGACGACTTGCTAGAGACGATCCTCCAAAACCTCAGCTTGCGGACGGCTGCGACCCTCGAGCTCCCGACGAGCCCTCCTAGACCAACCGGCCGAGCGTGACAAGATCTCCCTCGCCTGCGCCGGGCCCGCCGCCTTCGCCTCGCCCCCCCCCCCCTCCTCGGGCCATGTCCCACCCCTCGCCGGACGAACTGCGTCCACGCCAGCCGGTCTCCAGCTCGCAGCAGACCAAGCCCGCCGTCGCTCGCGTCCCGTCCGAGAGCAGCCTCCGGCAGCGGGCGAGGAGCCTCTCGGTCGCCAGCAGCAGCGCCGAAGGTTCCGGCAGCGGCTCCCTCCTCGCGCACGGCTCGCCCCAGAAGTTGCGGCCGGTGCCGAGCTCGGGCATCAGTCCGCGAAGGAAGCCTGTACCGTCGGCGCTCGACCTCGGACCTTCGTCGTCGACGCTGGCCGAGGACCCGGTCGACGCCGCCGACCAGTTTGCAGACGCCGCAGGCGACGAGGTCCGTTCCCGTCGTCGACAAGGATGGGCACGCCGGTCCCGAAACCTTGATGCGTCCTGGATCCTGACTACTTGCATCTTTGCTCCTGCCCAGCCTTCCTCGCCGACGTCCAATGTCGTCCGACCCTCTCCCTCGATGCCTTTCTCGGTCGTGCCGCTGAGCTCGTACGCCTCGAGCTCAGGCCAGTCGGGCCAGCGACCGCGGCCGATCCCCCGCTCGAGCAGCCACTCGCTCGCGCCGGCGACCGCCCCGGCTTCGTACGAGCCCAGCGTTCCTCGTCAGCGATCGCTCGGCACGGTCGACGGGGAAGGCCATTGGTGTGTGCCTTTCGCTCGCGCAAGCCCGACGCGTCGATGTCGAGACACTGCTGATCCGACCTGCGTGTTCCCCCAGGTCCTCGAGCTTTGGCGCCTCGGCCGAGACGCCGTCGTCGACGTCGCGCAACACTCCGTCGAGCGCCTTTCCGATGACACCCGACCCACCGAGCCCGTCCAACATCGACCGCCGGGGCCTCGTCGGCGTCGGCGAGCTGGCGACCCCGCGTTGGTCGCAGAGCACTGGGCCAGGCTCGAGCTGGAGCCAACCGCACCCCTGGCAAGACAGCGGTGCCGGCTCGTCGAGCTGGGACTACAGAGGTACTTCTGCGACAGCCGAGCGCAATCGGAGCTGGGGAGAGCTGGCGTCCGAGGCGCTCGCAGACAGTCAGTCGGCCGCGGCCGACGTCGTCAGGATAGGCAAGTCTGAGTCGCACCTGCTCGGCCAACACGCCCGGGGCCTCGCGGCCGGTTCAGATAGGGGCCTCGGGCTCGACCCTCAGGAGGTTTTGGCGCTTTCGCCATCCCCTCGGATGCCGCCGGCACTGCTCTCGTCCTACGACCTCAAGCGGGACCCGCTAGCCGAGGACGCGCAGCCAACGCCCGTTTCGCCATTGACGTCCAACGACACGGCGTCGTCATCCTTCTTTGCGCCGGCGGCCGAGTCAGCCCAGACGTACGCCGCTGGATTGCTTGCTGCCGACGCCGCTGCCACCGCTCCCGCCGCCATTCCGGCCAGCTCGGTTGCTGGTCCGTCGAGCTCACCGAGGGCGCACCGCCGGCGGCCATCCGATCAGTTCAAGCTGTCCTTTGGCGCGACCGATGCCGAGTCGAAGGCTCCGCTGCGCGAGAAGAGCACCGCTGGAGGGCTCGACCTCACGCCTTGGGAGCGTCACGTGCCGCCGGTCGGGATCGTTGCCTCGCCTCCGTCGGCCGACGCTGTAGCTGCCAAGCCCTCGCCAACAACGGCAACGAGCAGTGGAGCAGAGGCAGGCGGCCGCAAGAGCCGCGAGCGCCGGCACTCGTCGTCCAAGCCGACGACGCCGTCCTCGCCCGGGCACGACATTGTCCGCCAGTTTTCGGCCTCGCACGACTTTAGCCACCTGCCTCCCTCGCCCTCATCGTCGTCCATCCAGCGCTTCATCCGCCAGAGCTCCGTCTCCAACCTCTCGGCAGCCTCTGCGGCTGCGGCCGGCGCGGTCCCTGCCGTGCCGTCGCTCCCTTCTCTGCCACAAGCTTCGCTCACTGTGGCGCATTCGACCCCACCCTACCCGGTGACGCCGCCGACCGACGAGCCCCGCCGGCAAGGCACGCACTCCGGCTCCTCGCCGGCGGCGTACCCCTTCCCGAGCAAGCGCAGCTCGCTCAAGAATCTCGACCCCGAGACACTCGAGGCCCTTCGCCGGCTCGACGGTCTTGGCCGCTCAGCCTCGAGCGTCACGAAGGGCTCTACCCGGTCGGGCCGGACGCGGGCCTCGAGCGGGGCGGCGGACGATGCGACGAGCGTCAAAAGTCGACCCGGGACGCCTTCGCTCGTCGCGACGCCCGAGCGCCAGGCCGGCAGCGGCTGGTCTCGGAGCTCGATGCCGGCCATGCCGATCGGTCCGAACGTCCTGATCGACGACGCGAAGGCCGACGCCAGCTTGTCGCCCAGATCAGCCTCCTTTGCTGTCGCGCGGTCGAGCCAGGGCGGCTCATCAAGCGTCTCGTCGAAGCGTGGCTCGGCCTCGTCGACGACGACGTCGCCCTACTCGACCGCGCCATCGACCAACACCGCTGGCACGCGAGTCTCGGTCGTCGGCGCGCCCAAGATGGTCCGCAAGAGCAGCGCGTCGAGCGACGCTTCTGGCGCGCACAGCGATGGCGAATCGATCCACCGGGACCGGACGACCTCTGCCACTGGCCGCGATGAGCTCGAGGACATCCCGCCGGTTCCACCGTTGCCCAAGGCGTACGACCTCAGCGCACGGTCGTCGATCAACCAGTTCCCGTCGGCCTCGTTTGGCTCGCAAGCGGCCCAGCTCTCGCCGGCGACGGCGGTCGTTCCCCCCACTTCGACGGTGCTTGTTGCCACCGCCCCTCCCTCGCCCTCGACCACAGTGGACGAGCCGGCCACGGCTGTTCTGGCGCCGGAGCCGGACGCTCAGACGCCAGAGAAAGAGGAGGTCCTGGCGCCCCTGCTCCGGCGAGGGTCGTCGGTCGACGACGCCGCGACCGATGCAAGCTCGGTTGCAAGCCCGCGGCGGTCGGCTACCAAGAAGTGGAGCTTCTCGAACGCCTTTAACAAGCTGTCGTCTGCCAAGCACTCGGTCGCGTCGACCGACGACGGCTCCCAGCCTCGGTCACCGACGATGCCGATTGCGACCATCCCGAACCCTCCACTCGAGCGCGCCAGCCCACAGATCCCTTGGGCCGTCGGCGGCGGCGAGCCTGAAGGTGAAGCGCCGGCAGACAGCGGTCACCGCGCGAGCACCGATAGCTACGTCATGCCGTCGCCGCCCCCTCAGACGGCCCGCCGGCTACCAAGCACCAGCTCGCTCGCGCCGCCTTCGTCCGGCGACTCGTCAACGGCGCAGACACCCAGCAGCTCTCACAAGCGCCTGACGCCGAGCTCCATCCCGTTCTTCCGGCGGTCGTCCTCGCAGTCAATGAACAAGCTGGCGACAGCCTCGTCGTCATTGACCGGGCCTCGACCGCCGGTGCCGTCGACTCCGAACAGTTCGGCGGCTTCGACGCCGCGCAAGCTCTCCTCGGCATCGACGCAGGAGCCGGCGCCTGCCGCCGCTCCGTCCCATCGCAAGTCGATGCTCGGCAACATGGGCTTCTCCGGCATGCTCAAGAGCAGCTCGTCGCGACGGAGTCTTGCTGCCGCCGCTGCCGACCCTGCGGGCGAGTTCGGAGGCGCCGCCGCAGGCAAGCGCCCCCGCGAGCCCTCGACGGATGCGGGCGAGAAGGACAAGGGCTCGCCCGGCGCGAGCCGGCTGACGAGTAGCCTCGGCCTCCTCGGTCGCCGACGGGGCAAGGTGCGTCTCCAGGCCGACAAGCTTGCGTGTTGTCCTCGCTCACTAGACGCTCCACCACCCCCGCAGACCGTCTCGTCGCAGGACAAGGCGAGGGATGCATCTGAGCAGCCTCAGCCTGTCCAGGCGGCAGAGGCCCCTCACCAGGGCATTCCTCGCGTCGCCAGTCTCAGCCGGCCGTCACCATCTCCTGCGACTGGCTCAGGCTTACCTCAGGCGGCGTCGTCATCCTCGCTCTCGGGCTCGAACTCCATCCGGCGGCAGACGGCCGTCGCCCAGCCTAAGTCGAACGCGCTGCTACGGACGAGCCGCGCCCATCTGCCGACCATCTCAGGCTCACCATCGTCGACTAATCTAAGCGGGCAAGCGCAGTCCTTTGCTTCGGCTTCGGCCGAAGTCGGCACCATGAGCACGAGCTCATCCTACAGCCGCATCTCCGACGCAACGCCGACAAAGATTCCGCGGATTGCTAGCCGACAGAGCCGGCAGCTCGGCACGCCGACTTCGGCCCAGCCGAGCCTCTCGCGCCGTGGGAGCGAGACTGCCACGCTCGACTCTTTTGCGACGGGTCTCAGCCGAGCCGAGTCGAACTTGTCTGACTTTGGCACGCTCAACGGCGAGGTCAAGGCGGCGACGCCTGCCCAGCGCTTCCGAACCACGACGGCGGCTTCGACAAAGGCTGACAGTAATGAGGCCGCCGCTACCCGGCGCTACAGCAGCATCACGTCCTCGACCTCGACCAACTCGTTCATCACGCGGCCGCCTCGGCAACTACCCGTCCCTCCGACGTCGTCCTCGGTCGCCGCCATTACGGCCGCAAA
>Ga0308160_10001137_pt1 | contig 40307 bp, 36 predicted proteins | sample PhyFR1_FD_201036 | JGI IMG/M metagenome (GOLD analysis project Ga0308160, IMG submission 201036) | Phyllosphere microbial communities from UC Gill Tract Community Farm, Albany, California, United States - DLSLF.R1 | ecosystem: Host-associated > Plants > Phyllosphere > Unclassified | place: USA... | reverse complement strand
GAAGAGATAAGCGATGGTCGATGCTTTCATGATTCCTCTCCTTGCTTGATTCTTAGATTACGGGGCAATTGTTTCGTAAATCCGGTCGAATTGTTTCGTAAATGTATCATTTGTAAGCGATTACATCATGTCTGATTCGCTAATCGGAAGGTCAATGTGATACGTGTTCCGCTTACATCACTTTCAAGTGCAAAATCGCCACCTTGTTCCTGCATCAGACGCCGACAGAGCGGTAGACCGAGTCCATTCCCACTCGCCGTCGTCAGACTATGTTGCTCCTTCTCCCATTCGGCAAGCACTGCTGGATCAACGCCGATTCCGTCATCCGTCATGATGAGTTGAAGGGTCGTATCCGTACTGACGGTCGAAAACGTCACCGACATCGCGTCACTGTATTTGACGGCATTCTCAAGAAGGTTCAATAAGACTTGTTTCGTCTGATCCGGTTGCCCGAGCACGTAGATCGGCGGAACATCCTGTTCAACTTGAATTCCTTGTCCACCAAGACGCAATTGCATGATGAATAAGGCGTCTGCGAGCAAGGTGTCGAGCGCGAACATCGTCGACGTCACGTGGCGTTCGTTGCGTTGTTGTTTCGCCTGTTCGAGATTATGCGAGACGAGTCGTAACAAGCGCTGGCTCTCGACTTCGATGTAGTGATAACAGTGCGCCGCTTCATCCGGCGGCAGCTTCGGGATCAATTCGACATAGCCCATGATCGCCGTCATCGGTGTCCGGAGTTCATGGGTGATGTGATCGATGAACGTCTGTTGGTCGCTTCGTTGTTGTTCGAGCTGTCCAATGTTGTGCTGGATTGCGTCAGCAAGCGTCGAGAAGTCCGCCGCCAGTCGGTTCAACTCCTCATATGGATACGTCGGTAACGCGTGCGCATAGTGTCCTTTCGTCAAGGCGTGCGAGACGCTCCGTAAATCATCGATCGGCCCGATCAACGTCTTTGCCATCCGCCGCGCTGTCCAAACAGCAATCACGATCAAGATCAGAAATACGCCCGTGAAAACGTAGGTGAATTGCCGCAGCAGTTCGGCTTCCGTCCTCAGATCAACAAGAAAACGGACCGAGCCGATGACGTCCGTTTTGCCATACAGCGGACTCGAGAAGAACAGCACCGGAACATCGGTTTCTTTCAGAAAGAGATAACTCGACTTCCCTTTTAACGCTTGATCGATGTCTCCCGCGAGGAGCGGCAATTGATCGCGTTCCGAATCAGCGAGCAGTTCTGCGTTTGGTCCAAACAGTTGGACACGCGCATCGAATCGGTCTGCGAGATAGGAAGCGATCGGGACTGCCGTATCGGCGAGCGAGTCCGTCTCTTCACTTGCGAGGTAGTTCATCGTGTAGAGATCCGCTTCCCGACTCAGTTTTTGGACGGACTCGACGGCGTTCTCGTATAGGTTCGATTGGATGAAGGCATAGAGAATCAAGAAGAGGACGAGCAATGCCGGAACGAGGAGCAAGACGAAGTTTTCCGTGATGACTTGACGTAGCTTCATGCGTCGACCCACTTGTAGCCAACACCGTAAATCGTCTTGATCCGTTCGCCTTGTGCTCCGAGTTTCTTCCGTAAGCGCTGGACCATGATATCGACGGCGCGGGTCTGACCCGAGAAGTCAAAGCCCCAGACTTGTTCGAGCAGTTCATCTCGCTCGAAGACCCGTTTCGGATGCGTCAGGAAAAGTGCGAGCAATGCATACTCCCGGTATGTCAGTGGTAACGGGTGACCGTCGAGCCGAATGACTCGTTCTTCGGGATCAACAGATAAGAATGGATCACTTGCGACAGGTACCGGTGGCGCGACCGCCTTCGTGCGTTTCAATAGATTTTTGACACGCAAGACGAGCTCCGTTCCGTTAAACGGTTTGGTCATATAGTCATCCGCTCCGAGCTGCAGCCCGATGATTTTATCGTTCATCTGATCACGTGCTGTCAGCATCAAGATCGGTAAGTCAGGCGTCGTCTGTCGAAGTTTTGGAATCAAATCGAAACCGGTCGTATCCGGTAGCATCAAATCGAGGACGATCAAATCAAAGGTCTGTGTCGCCTGCAAGGCGAGTGCTGCTGCTCCATCGGCTGCCGTCTCGACCGTCTGACCATCAAGCTCGAGTTGCAGTTTGACGAGATGCCGGATGCTCGCCTCATCATCGATGACAAGAATATGCATAGGAATTCCTTCTTTCTAGGCAGGTTTTTCTGTCCCCTAGCGTATCATGAAATCGTTTGCAATCCCATAATAAGAGGAACAACGAAAAAAGCCAGTTCCTACAACAACTAGGAACTGGCTCGTACTTATTTCACTGTAAACTTCATCGTAATAGCATCACTATATGCGTCTGGTTCGAAGTGCCATTTTTCAACGCCAGTCTTAATCGCTTTAAATCCATATCCGTCGAGTTGTAACTTTCCTTCTCCTGAAGAAAATGCCCGATAGACGTATGGATTCGTATCCTTCGTCGATTTACGAACGATTCCGAAACGTTGCCCTTTTTTGAGTGTCATCGTTTTGCCACTCGTCAGATGCGTGCTACCGCCATAATAATCGAGCGTCATATAGTTAGAGACCTTCCCGGCAACAATCCGGTCATCCGCTCCTGTACCGACTCGATGCTTCAGTGTCTTTCCGTTGTAGGAGTAGACATCATGAACGATCGTCATCGAACCGACATAGAGTTTTTTATCTTTAATTAGCGCCCGACCGAACGGGTATGCTTCTTTTGATTCGAACATCTTTTTGATCATCTTACCATCCGTTGAACCAATCAGGATCGGCACGATGTAACCCCCGCTTCCACCAGATGGTCCGATGACAAGCTGTTCTTTTTTCGTATCGAGTAGTTTTCCTTTCGCCCGGACATCATAATAGTCTGTATCTCGATCTGTATACGTATAGATCGTTGTCCATTTTTTCTTCTTCGCGTCATACTTCTGAGCTTTACCGATGACATCATTCATATATGTGTTCGAGTTGAATCGTTCATACAACGTAAATGTCTCAGGATACTTGCCACCTAGTAGATAGACAGACCGGACATCGACCGGTTTATAACCACCTGATAGTTTACTTTTCTTTAACGCCGCGAGTTGACGATCAACGATCGTTTTTTCCGTCTTACTGAGTGCTGCTACCGAATCACTTGCTACTGGTAGTGTACTGATGATGAGACCAAGTGCTGTTGCTATAACTACTTTTTTCATTTGAACTCCTCCTTACAATTAATATGTCGTCGTATCGTTTTGACTGAAAGTTTTCAGTTCTTCCGAGTCGGTGATATACCAGCGCTCGTCATCCAGGTTGTACTTCAAATAATACTTGAAAGGTACGTCTTTTCCTGGGTTTTCTTCAGCAAGTGAACCGTCTTCTTCTTTTAAATAATCTCCATCATAATAACAAAGTGCTTCGACCGTCGCGGTCAGATTGGTCGCGACTTCACTGACAGTGATAGATGCTGGTGAATATTCGACTTCGTCCAAGTACCCTTCCCAATAGACGCCCCTTTTGTCCATGCTAGCGTAGTAGCCTTGTTGCTTATTCAAGTATGCAGATGATGTAAACAATGTGAACGCCGACGTATCTTTATCGATATACGCCTGCTCCCACTCTTTGGCATGTTGATACACTGTATCAACGATATCTTCTTTAACCGATTCTCGAACTTCCATGCCTCTACCTGTCGCTGAATCCGAGAGCGACTTCCGCTGATCGACGAGCCAGTCTTGACCTGACTTTACAAGACTTAGTTCCCAGACGATCGTGCTACCCTCGGGGCGTTCGTGCAGATACGGCTGATAGGACCGGGAGGAATAGTCGACCGTCGCTTTGACTGTCGCCTTATCTCCTTTGATCGTCATATCATTTTGAGGAATATCATTGACCGTCAGTACACCGTCAAAGATATAGCCACCTGTGACTAAATCATCCAAACTCTTTTGGAAGTTCTGGTTATATGTGTCTGTACTGACGGACAGTCCTTTGACACTTCGTTCTGTCAAAGCATCTTCAAGTTCCCGGAAAAAGAGCATTGAAATATCTTGGACGTCCTTATAATCCTGATTAGACAGTTCCTCCGAATCTGTTTTTTTCGTTGTATCCGTCGATTCTGATTTTTCCTGACTTGCCTTCTCTTCTTCCCCAATGACGAACGAAGCGTCCTGATTCTTCTGTTCGACCGCCTGAGGCGTCTTTTCCTGATTTAAAAAGAAATACGTTCCGCCTCCTGCAGCGAGCAACAGAACGAGCGCTCCAATCCCAATCGTTCGTTTATTTCGTTTGTTCTTTTGTTTCTTTTCGTATTTTATGACGACGTACGCTCGCTCGATTTCCGTCCGTTCTTCGGAGTCCTCCGGATGTGCTTCAAGCTTTTCCGAGTATGCTTGTTCCAGTTCTTTCATCGATGAGGTACGCGATATTCCTAGGCGTTCGTATGGATCCATGATTCCCTCTCCTTTTATTCAAAAAATTGTTATTTTTATATTTATTTTACATTATAATGACGAAGATAAGAAAGGAGTGCTTTTATGTCACATTGTTCAAGTTGCCAGACTCCGATGAATGATCAGATGATCTTTTGTCCAGTTTGTGGTCAAAAAAATAGTCACACGCAATCCCGTTCCTCCAAAAAAGCGTGGTTCATCGGATTGCTGATTCTGTTGCTTTGCATCGGTGGAGGTGCCTTCGGTTATTTGAAATATCAAGCTGCACAACCATTGTTTCAGACGAGTGAGCTGACTCATGACGCAGCAGATGTCGATCAAGTCTTGCCGCAAGGCTTCTCAGCGACGAGGTTAGCTGACGACGAACTCGAGGAGTACCTCACTTTTGAATCAGCATCACCCGATTCCCTGTACCGCTTTCTCAGTACCTATGCCAAGCGTCTTCCTTCGATTGAGAACGAAGGTGGCGATGACTGGCAGTATTATGATTCGTCAATGGACGAATACATATCGTATGCGGACTTATTTTATGGAGACGATGATTTGACGGAAGATGAACGCGTACATTTCGGCGATCGCCTTGCCTTTTCAGAAGAATATCCGACGAGTTACGTTGCCTTACAAGACATGACGTTCGATGCCGTCAAAGTCATCGATAAAAATCACTTCCATGTCGAGACGACGGAAACATACGACCGACACGATTTCGAGATGGAGAACCAGCCCTCGCATCGTGCAATCGTCGAATATGAGATCACGTTCCAAGACGATCGATATAGCATTACTTCGATCAAACGAACTTTCAAGAAGGAGACTACATCATGATGACACGTGTACTTCCTCTCCTCTTCATAGCCATCGTACTAAGTGGCTGTAGTAACGATTCAGCAGATCTCTACTTGAAGCAAAGTGCTCAAAGTACAATGGCTGGAGATCTTTTCGATGAACAACAATGGCGTGAGAAGGCGCGTACGGAAGGTACGACGGACAAACGGCTCATCGCACTGACGCAACAACAGGAAGCTTTTCGTGACCTTGAAGCCGCCTTGTTCATGAATCAGACGACAGATGCCCTTCGCTACGCAGAACGGGTCATGAACCAGACGTTCGGTGACAAAGCACTCGCGAACGAGGCGGCTCGTTATCACCGGACACTCGGTAAAGTCGAAAAAGCGTTCAATGATTTAGCCGGTAGCTATGCGTACTCGACAAGTGATCAAGGCGAATATGAGCAAGATTATACGGATGCGACGATCGATGTCGTGACACGTCCGAATCGCGAGGCAACACTGACGATTCATGACGCCCGTGATTATGAAGGACAACCGCTCGATGACTATACGTACAGCGGACGTTTCAATTCCGACAACACCTTGATGCTCTACTTTCACGAGTCATCTTTAGAAATCAGGTTTAATGAAGACGGGAGTCTGACATTCCGTGCTTCTGGTATCGAAAAAGACTCTTACATTGAATTTGAACAAACAACTAAACAATCCTTATGATAAAACGCTTGTCTTCGCAAAAGGAGACAAGCGTTTTTATTTGGAATCATCCTTTTGTATCTTTGAAGCGGTTCAATCCGTATCCCACTAATCCACCGAGGAATGGGAAGAGGAAAAGCATGAACGCATTCCACCATGTCAAAGTAGAAACGACGACACCGGCTAGGACATCGTTATCCCATTGCAGTTCAAACCGTGTTTGTGTGAAGTACGCTAGAATGAGTCCACCAATCATGAAGACCCCAGCATAAATCGCAACATTCGGTAACGTCCGAATCCAGCGGAATCCGATTCCGATATGGATGATGAACATCAGTACAAGCGCAATCAAGCCGTAAGGAGCAACACTTGAACTGAGCAATTGCTCTTCTTCAAATGGAGTGGAGGCATTCGCGATTTGAGCGAAGCGTGTTAAGAGCCCGACATCTACCGTTTCATCAAAACGTGTTACTTTCGGATCGAGTGTTGGATCTTCTCCGTTTTCAATCTGGTTCCCGATGATTCCTTGAATCCGACTCAGATTCGAAGCTTCTCCCGCTTCTTCCACTGGTCGTTGCAGATCATTCAAACGGTCTTCGCCATATAAGGCCGCACCTAAACGGAAGTCTTCCGTCAAAACGGTCATCTTGAAATCGACTTGTCCCGCTTGCGACATCGCGTAAAGCGGAGAAGCACCACTCAAGAGAACGAGGCTTGCTGATTCACCAAATTCGACTTCGTCCATTTCATCGAGCTCGTTTAGATAATACAATTGTCCGAATGACGTCAGCAGGACACCAAACAAATAGACGCTCATTAACGTCGTCGCAGCGATCCGCCCGACTTGCCAAGAACTACGCAGATCCGTTTGACCGATGAATTGGAACAAAAGGACACCAGCGAGCGCTAGAAGGAAGATCCGAAGCATTCCTATGACCAGATGTAGATCGAAGATACCGAAATCTGTCGCAAACAATCCGACGACCAGCGTAATCAACGATAATGTCAGGGCAAAGACGACAGCACGTTCGATTCGCTCATTCCACGATGTCGTCTTGACTCCGATGACACCACCTCGTTCCAGTAACCACGCACTCCCAATCAATAGAAGCAGACCCGGTAAGGACAGCAAGAAATGTCCTGAGAAAATATGAAAATCAAGTTGATCGATCGCTTTTTGAATATCAGAGAACTGTTCTGCATCGTTGCCTACCACTTCTGTAAGGAAGCGTGATTTCAAGTCTTCACTTGATGTGAGATTTAGACCAGCAAGGGCAACGAAAGCAAGGAAAAAGAACATACCGAACGTACTAAAATCATCTCCCATGTTTTGTTGAACAGTCTTGATTCCTTCTAATGCCGGGTTATCACTGAGGAGACCGAGCATGACGAACAATAAGACGACGATTGCAGCAAAACAAATGATGGCAGCGATACTACCGATCGCAAGACTCGGATTCCCAAACGAGAAATCGAATCGTGATATAAATGCGCGTCCACGCTCTTTCAACGGGAGATTCACGTTCCAATCCTGCGACTTCCACTTCTTACGAATGTCGTCCATACCTGGAAGACGATCTACAAGTGAGCCTTCTGACGTCGCAGCGATGAGGCGCGAATGTCCACAATTCGGACAGTACGACGCACGACCATCCATTTGTGTACCACACCCGACACAAAAATGCGCAGCTTGTTCGAAGCGAATCGGACGGGCTTGCTTATCGAGCGACGTCCCGTCTACTTCGCAATACTGGGCGTGTGGAGCATGTGCTTGACCACAGGTCGAACAATACTTCATACGCGTTGCCCCATTTCCGATCCGCAGCATGTACAGAAATGCTGATCATTACGTTGTGGTGTATGACATGTCGTACAGGCGACTTTCGTTTGTTCGTTCTCACGTGGAACGGACGTGCCGCATTTCCCACAAAACTTCGCGCCTGGCTCAAGTGGCGTCCGGCATGACTTACATTGCTTTTGTGCAGCTTCGACTTCCATCTCGTCAATCCGTGACAAGGCACCGAATACGAGTACTTCTTGTGCAAGAATGTCCTCGATTTCTTGACGATTCCCTTCGCTCCGCAGCTTCATGTAATGACGCTCTCCGATTTCGTACAGCAAGCGTCCTTTTTCACGTCGTGCTTGCTCCGCCTGCTCCTGTAATTCTTTTGCTGTCATCCCTTGAAAACGTGATCTGACTGATTGCCAATCCATCATCTGTGTAGCCTCCCTTGTTCTTATTTAATACTCGTTGCCTGTTGAATCCTGAAACTTTCCTCGTAGCTATCCTCACTACTTTCATACGTGAACAAGTAGCGGAAGAGCGACTTCGATGTTGTTTTTCCTGGCGATTCACTATCTGGCGTATACATTTCACCCCGAATATAGGTTGTCGCCATGACTTCGATACCTACCGAATCCCCATATTCGACGAACTTAGCTGAGGGACGATCAATCGACGCATTCATGAACTCTCCGTCCCACTCCAAGTCCTTTCGGCTCCAATCGTCATAGTTCTTTTGTTGTTTCGCAAGATAGGAAGCATCATCAACGAGTGAGAAATAACTTGTATCTTGATAAGTTGCCGCATCAACCCAGTCAGAAGCATGCTGCTCGACGGCTTCTTGCAGTTGGTTCAAAACGTTTTCTGATGGTTCGAACGTGAACATCGCTTTTTTCGTATCTGGTTTGACGACAACCTCACCCGATGTTTCCTCACCCCAGGGGAATGAATTTTCAATCGAGAGTTTAATGCCGTTCTTCGGGATTGGTCCATAGTTCTTCAAATCTGATACTCGTTCTGATGTCGATTTTCCATCAACAATCAAAAAGGCATCCGGATACGTCTGGTCGAGTTCGACCGCATTTCCTTTTAAAGTGATTTCGTATTTCCGATCTGCAGCGTCAAGCGTCAACGGATTGATTGTCACATCGCTCGACTCTTTTCCGTATTCGCCATCATACGCGATCTTGGCATCCGTCAATCCTGGATAGACGCCGTCCATCATGATGCCCTCCGCCGACGCTTTACTACTTTCCGTTCCGACCGGATTGACGAGTGTGACCTTCGTTCCTTTAAAATTACTGATGACTTCCGTTTTGACACTATCGAGGCGCAGACGATAATCCTTGAAGATCCCGAGCTGGCGACCACTCGCTACGATTTGACCAGGAACATCACTTTCGTTTTCTGCTTGAATCGACACACCGGCCATCAATAAATAATCCATGAATGATTTCTTTTGTTCCGGTATCTCTTTTAAGGCATCTAAAAAGCGTTGCGCCATCTTCTGATCAACCGGTTTTCCGTTGAACTCCGTATGCTCAGCGAGTAATGTAGCGTCACCAGAGCGAATCGCATCACGGACCTTATTCGTCGTCGCTTCGACCGTGAACCATTGTGTCGCGAGTCCATAATAGGCACCACCTGCTACGACCAACAATCCAACTGTTAAAAGAACGGCTTTTGCAGACTTACTCATTTTTTTAGAGCGTACAGGTCTGACGTCGCGTTCTTTTTCTAAAGGTTTTGCGTGTTCTACGTGATGTTCCAAGGCGTCACCGCAACTCGGACAAAACTTCAGACCACGTTTTGCAGCATCCGAACAATTCACACATGCCATATGTCCTACTCTCCTTCTGTTTTTTAATTTCATTTAAGTAAAAAATAGCCATAGAAAATAATAACACGTTTACTCGAAACTTACTGTTTTTGTAAAAATAATTTTGTTTTCAGACTTCTTGTTGACTAAAATCAATATTTCAAAAGATTTTTTACTTATTTTAAAAATGGTTTATTCGTATTAAATGCTATCTTTCACGCTATTATTCTCTTGATGAATGAATAAACTTAGGTGGAATTCATATCCTATAAACATATTCAATTATCCATTTTTTAAAATAATGAAATTCCAATTTATAGTCATGTATGCTATTTTTTATGTATAAAAGATATAAGGGGATAAAATAATGCAATCATCTACTAAACCAAAACGTAAATTCTATAAGAAATGGTGGTTTTGGTTAATCGTACTTCTTATTTTTGTAGCAGCAGGAAACAATTCAGAAGATCAGGCGACTCCAGCCAAAAAAGAAACATCAGCAGAATCGACCACGAAAAAGCCTTCTACTACAAAGGCAGACGACACGGATAACGAAACGACTGCACCATCGAATTCAGAAGAGGACGAGGTTGCTTCGGAGGAAGAAGCTACTGTAGAAGATACTTCTACAGTAGAGACTGAAGTAGAAGACTCGACACCTGATGTTCCAACAGAATATCTGTCAGCACTAGACAAGGCGGAATCGTATGCGGAAACGATGAACATGTCAAAAGCAGCCGTTTCGAACCAGTTGACGTCCGATTATGGAGAGCAGTTTTCGAAGGAAGCTGCAGCTTATGCGATGGAAAACATGAGTTTTAATGATTGGAAATCAAACGCACTCAAATCAGCTGAGTCTTATTCCGAAACGATGAGTATGTCGAAGAAAGGCATCTACGCGCAGCTGACATCCGACAGCGGTGAGAAGTTTACAAGTGAAGAGGCACAGTATGCGATCGATACACTTGATGCCGACTACAACCAGAATGCACTTCAAAAGGCGAAGGAATACCAAGAGACGATGAGCATGTCACCTGAAGCGATTCGAGATCAACTCTCATCGGATTACGGAGAAAAATTCACAGCGGAAGAAGCGAACTTTGCAATCAGTCAACTGAAATAATAATTTTTACCCTGTTCTAATTTTGAATGGGGTGGTTTTTTATTTAGACTATCTCATTCGTTGTGCATGGTTGAAATGAATCCTCTACATAAAGATAACTGCACAAAAATACCCCTTGATCAATACTTGACCAAAGGGTATAAAAAATCTTCCTAATTCCATTACAAAATAAAATGTTAAACACTCCATTTTTCTTACATCGTGTGGAACAACATTAGTTTCTCAATTGCGAGACGATGTTGTCGTTCGATAACTCTTTATTCATTTTCCGAGTAATCAATAACTTCACGAATCGTTTGTTTAATACGATCAGAATGGATAACAGTACAACTAATCCAGCAACCATTATCAGGAGGGGTTGCATCCCCATGTATTTCCACATTCCTGCTGCAAATAGTGCAATTAGAGCATAGGAGTACATATATATTTTTTTATTCATGGATTCGATTGTTGAGTAAAATTGTCGAGAGATTTCTTTACTCGATAACCCATTGATATACAACGACAACAAGTCTTTATTTAGTGTTTTGATTAGTGCATTTAAACTATTTCTATAGAAGATAAAGACGATAGCAAGCAACACTACTTGGAAGAGTATCAACAGATACATCGACATTTTAGATCCTGTTACAAGTTTTTCTAATCCTTCCGCTTGATAGTATACATATGCTTTTTCTTCATCAAACATGTTATTAAAATCTTGTACGAAATCGTAGATATGCTCTGTTTTCGTAATATTGACTAACAACGACTTAGCACTAGAGTAATTATCTGATTTACTTATTTCCTCTGCCAATTTCGCACTAGTTTGAGGTGCTAGATAACATTTATCCTTCAAAAAGAAGATACCTGAGCCCTCATAGTAGGATTGTTTTAAGGACAACGGTTTATTCTCCATATCCGTGAACTTCAACGTATTCCCTTTAAATGAATCAGGTAGTATGATTTCATTTCCTTTGACCGATTTGTGATAGTTGATGGCATCTCGCGTCGTTGGATTTAGCGTCAGACAGTTCATGAAATCCTGCTCACCATCACCATTTGAATATGATAATGGAATCTCATATTCATACGATAAATCTTTAACGTTATCCATCTTTTTTATCTTCTCTGTATCATACGAAAACTCACCGTTTTTACTGTATCCGTTGATGAGTACCATCGAAAGCCGCTCATTATTTAAAATGTTATTTCGAATATTTTCTGTTGAGATAAAGATGGTAAAAACAGAAAACAATAGTAAAATGATGAGCAGGAAGTTTAATGTAGTCAATTTTTTAAGCTGTTTCATATACTTCTTCTTCATGTAATGAAAAACGGTCATTTTCATATTGCAATTCCTCTATTCAATTCATTGAAATTAAATGTTTGATCCGATTGACCAACTACATAATTAGAATGCGTAACGATTAAGATGATTTTATCAGACTTAATTTCCTTTAATAAATCCATGATCATTTCAATGTTTTCTTTGTCTAGATTATTTGTTGGCTCATCTAGCAAAATCAATTTGTATTCAAAAATCATTACCTTTAAAAAAGCAGCCCGTTGCCGTTCTCCTCCTGAAAGATTGTTGACAGGTACGTCTAACTTCTTCGACATTCCGATTTTTTCACTGTATCGCTTTAATCTTTCTTCATCGATACATTGATGATTAATTAACGATATGATTTCGAGATTTTCACGCACTGTTAATGCTTCTATGAGATTTAAATCCTGAAAGAAATAAGCGATTTGTTTACGTGCCTCATCAATCTTTTCTTTATTTGAAAAATCTAACTTTTGATTGAACAATACTACTTCTCCCTGCGTAGGAGCTTGTATCAACGACAAGATGTTAATTAAAGTCGTTTTACCGCAACCACTTTTACCGAATAGTGAATAAATGCCTGGCTTATGAATTTCTAAAGAAAAGTCATTTAAAATTTCTTGATTTCCGTAGCTGAAACTTACGTTATTTACGTTTATTGACATCATCGAATCATCGAAACCTCCTAGCAATTTCGTCACCCTCTAAAATATTTAAGATATTATTCAGGTAGACACTCATTTCGAATGAATAGTTTCCTGCTTTCTCACAATAACCAAGACCGCATTCTTTCTCTTTTATACGCTCTTTGATCTTCTCAGTATCCACTTTTAATTCATGCTCCGTGATCATACTGCTATACACATTCAAAACGACATAATCATCTTTTCCATCATATTTCAAGACAGTTGGAAATAATGACTTCACTTCTTTTTTCTGTGAAGAGGTCAATGTAACGCTATCATAAATCAACAATTTTGTTAATAATTTGTTTCCTTCTAATAGATTCTTTTCATTAAAAAGATCATTTTCATCTTGGTTTTTTCCACAATAATATCTCTCCGATAGGTTGTGTAAATCTTTACAATTCACATCTGGAAACTCACTCAAATCTCGATTTTCATTTTTTAAAATTTGATCTATGACAGATATGAAGTACAAATTTTGTTGCGTCTTCTTTTCGCTTCCTAAGAGGGTATCGAGGCGGGAATTAATCACCTCGATGTATTGTTCTGTATGTTTCAATTTATTACTAGCAAATAAGTTAGACATCAGATACAGATTTCGAATACTGTCTAAAGAATGATAAAAACTAGTGTAAGGTTTATTTTGATTCAATAAGTTTACGAATGCTTTTTTTCCTGCATCGTTCTCCATGACCATCTCGACAATTTGTAATTGTATCCAGTATGTGATTTCATCACAAAATAGTAGTGTGATTTGGTTTTGTTCATTCTGATAGAGAGATTGGAGACGTTCTAACTTTATTCCCCATTTATGACTATCGTTTAATTTTAATGCTGCATACAACAAGATAGGACGGTTTGGATCCATCAAATCTTGACTAGAGTATTCGTCAATGATTGTTTTTATCGTTTCTTTTGTCGGAGAAGTGCTTATATTAGAATCAAGTTCAAGCGATAGGAGTGTAAAGTATAAATATTCAATTTGATCACCTTGAACGGGTTTTCTCATTTGGTGAATATGCTCTTTTATATCTTGAATCATGCTGACTTCTTTGATTGAATTTGCAGTTTCGTATAAAAAATAGAGATCAAAAAATGAGTCGATTTTTGAAATTTGTTTGCTATTCAATGTACCTTCACCGTTAATTTGCATAACAATCAAGTCACAATAAAACTTGTTTCTCTTTTCATTACATTTTTGAATCGAATAGTTCTTTGACTTCTTTTTTAGAAAACGATAGGTACTGTTATTTTTAATAGCTGAAGATTCACTAAACTGACTATCTACTTCAAAGACAGAGCCACCATCTGATGTTTTTAGATAAGAAGATGCAGTCTTCACTAAGTTTGAATTATGTATATCTCGATTGATGAACGTTTCACCTTGGCTACAACCAGCTAATATGAATAAAAAACTGATACAAATAAGGATTATTTTTTTCATATGGTTTCGATACTCCTGTTCATAATACGAAAGGTTAGTGTAAAAGAAATGATTAAATTATGTTCGAATGATCAAATCTTTGCAGTAGCTGTATACGTTCGGTTGCTATAATCCACATGTGTAGTCGTGTTCATCCCTAAATAGAGTGTCAATCCACTACCACACACATTTCCTGAACTATAGTATGATTTACTCTTTGTTGATTTCGTGTACCCTGGGCTTGTTCCGCTACCGCTAACGCCGGCACCTGAGAATGAAACACTTCCTCCAACTGTCGTAAATGTGACGTGGTGCTTTAAACTTTTAAAGCCTGTCCGTGTAGTAGAACTATAGGCTTTATAATTTCCGCAGCCACTAAAATCAGAGAAGTAAGGTAAATCTGCTTTTGATGTGACACTGCTCACAGTTTTGGTCGCTCGGTAAGCATCTGCTTGAGGTGCGAAAGCAAGCGTACAAGCGAGTGTCGATACTGCAGTTAACGTAAGTACTTTTTTCATTTTACATTTCCTCCTAAATTTTCATTTCCTTTTACACTTACCCTTTCGTAAAAATCCTATCATAAATTTTCAGATAACAACCATCAAATTAGAAAAAAATTTCCATTTTTCGTTTTTCTACCATCATTTCTTTACCTTATAATTTATTTGTTTTTTATATATTATTTTGAAACACTCTTTAGTAATGGTGCTAAACTTTTTCTTCTGATAAGCAATGGATAACTATAAATAAAAAAGAGACCTCTTATTACGGAACCAAAAGTCACTCTTAATGCCTTAAATGAATGTCATCAATTCGTTGCAGACTTACCATTTTCTCTGATGGTGAAGCAATCATACAACTTTGCCTTCGCATAAAAGAAAAGTTCTTTTTTGCTACTGTGAATTGTTTTTTTAGTAATTAGTATTTGACATGGTTTTGAAATAGGGACGAGCAACACCAAGATCATGACGAGTATGATGAGCCCTGTCCATATCATTTGACGATTCCTTCTTTGTCACGGATTCCGACCAATGCAAAATTTATCCATTTTTATTTCATCACTGTGTTTCAAATTACATCAATCTACTTTTGAAATCTATTTTCTGTTTCTAATGAACAAAAAAACTCTCCTTAAAAAGGAGAGGTATCTGACGATCAATCAAGCGAAAAAATGCTCACGCGTTACTTCTTTCAAATGTTTTAGACTTGATTGATTACAAAAAGTACTAGAACAACTCCAATCAACAACAGCGAATCGTTCATTCCGTTATCCTATCTCCACCAGCCTTTTTCCTTGTTGTTTAATCGCTTCGTCATGCGTGACGAGGATGATCGTCTTTCCTTGATCGTTCAACTCTTGTAAGAGCGCCATCACCCGCTCCGCGTTCGCTTGATCAAGCGAGCCCGTCGGTTCATCCGCTAAGATGATGTCACACTGCTTCAGCATCAATCGAGCTAATGCGACCCGTTGCTGTTCCCCGCCTGACAACATGAAGACTTTTTGATCGATTTTGTCGCTCAGTCCAACAGAAGTCAGCACTTCTTCAATCGTCTTACCCGAGCGATAGCGTTTCTGAACGATCTCGAGATTCTGCCGGACCGTTTTCTGGTCGACGAGTGCGAAGTTCTGAAATAAAAAGCCGAGCTTCGTCCGAAAGTATGCCAGTTGATTGCGCTTGTTCGTGATATCCTTTCCGTCGACGACAATTGTTCCCGTATCGATTGGCTCTAGCGCCCCAATCATGTTAAGCAGCGTCGTCTTCCCGCATCCACTTGGACCGGAAAAGATGACGAAGTCGCCCTGAGAAATCGTTAGCGATAGGTTTTCGAATAAGGTTTTCCCTTGAAACGACTTGGTCAGTTGCCGGATTTCAATCATAGATTCCCCCCCTTTAAAATGCGCTGGACATTTGCCCGTTCAATCTTTCGAATCAGCCAAATCAGTAAGATTCCTTCGGCCAGTAGCAAGAGTGCTCCTCCAGTTAACAGTAGCCATGGCGAAGAAAACTCAAAGATATAGGCAGTAAGCGCTACAGCCAGTGTACTGACAAGCGTAATCCCCATCGTCGACACGATCAGGCTTCGGTTTTTCTGCCAGATGCTGTATCCCATCACCTTTTGAACCGACAACTCAATCGCATTCACTTGATACTCGAGGCGTAGCACCGTCCAGATGACGAGTAACTCCAGACTAAGAATCAGAATGACAAAGATCAGGTTCATGTTCATCAATCGTTTTGCTGCTTCCCAGATGCCAAGATACTTCTCCCACGCATTCGTCTGTAAGACGAGTTCGTTCGTCATCTGTTTCTCCGCCACATAGTCTTGAAGGGCTTCTTGGTCCAGGTCATACATGACGTCAGCCAGTAAGACATTTGACAGTTGTTTGGGTACTTTCGGTTGCTTTGCTTCATTGACGACGATGAGTAACGGATCATCGATGAGTCTACTGCCGCTAGTAAGATTTTGATCGATCGCGACGGTTTCGAAATCTTCTTGATAGCGGACGACCGGATAAGTGTCTGCGAGATACGCCCCGAGTCCGAGTTCACGAAGTCCACTATCAATGATCGACTTCGCTGGAATCGTAATCCCCTCTGGCGCAAAGAACGTCAGCTCATGCTCTAAGACGGAGGCACTATTCGCAAATTGCCCGGCAACTTCATTAAATGCCGTCCGGTTCATCAAGACGGTCGGTTGATCTACCGTGATGCTGTTAATCGGGGTACTCAATGTCACTTTAAAGTCATCATAAAAGCGTGTGTACAGTTCCGTCTGGATTCGTTCCGAGATGTCGGAACTTTTTTCATCCGAAAAGTGCGGAGAGGTTACTTTATGACCGATGTAAGTGTACGAATAATTTTTCTTCGCTTCAAAAAACGGACGTTGTTTGTAGATCGTCACGGCTTCGGCGATGACCGTGATACTGCTTGAGAGCATCAAGATCGTCAAGAACGCTGTCACGAATTTCATGCCATATGTAAAGACAAGCAACTTATTCGACCGCTGACCGTTTGAGAACGCTTCTTTGATTGTTAAGCGTCGTAAGCGCAGATAGACCAGTCCGTTGACGACGAGCAATCCAACCATCAAGCCACTGAACAGCACCAAGTATGGATCAATCGGCGTGAACGAACGGAGTGTCAAAAAGCTAACGATGAACGCAAGCAACAAAATGCCGGAGTCCATCAGAATCGAACGTGTCACCCATCGCGCTAACGATTCGCCCATCGATAGACGAACGAGTAATTCCTTTCTGACGACAGCCAGCTCATAGAAGGTCAGTAACACGGTGATGATTGCAACAAGTGCGAATACGCCTAAGATACGGTACAGTTCTGCCGACTCGTTATAACCAGGTTGCGGATGGTTTCCCGCGTATTTATCAATCAATTCCATCTTAAACGCCTTTACGGCAGCAGCTGAACCAATCCCGTAGAAGTTCGGCGTATAAGCAACGGCAGGATGCTCGGATAACGGCTTGAACTGGAACGTGATATCACCGAGAAAGACGCTTTGATAGACCTGCTCTCGAATTGAGCGGGTAGCAAACATCGCTTTAGTACCCGCCGTCCCGTAAATCGTCTTCGTACTGGAGAACGTCTGATTAGACGTCTCTTCATAAGTGAAGACATCGACTTGATGTTTCGTCGCGGCTCGCTCGATATCTGCTAGCATCTGTTGTTCCAAAATCTTCGGATTCGGATAAATCGTCGTCGACACGAACGGTTCTGCGAATCCTTCAAGTGTCAGCATCCGACTCTCTCCAATGATGAACAGACTCGTAAACACCATCACGGTTAGAATCATTAACTTCAAGCGTTTCATCCGGTTTCCTCCCATCTTTTAGTAATACGTTCAGATTACCTTGAAACACGAATAACCAAAAGATATAATTTCCTAACGCAATCCAACAAAACGCGTCTTTTAAAAACAATAGCCATCTATTCCTTAAAATCAGCAGCTTCGCTTCTCTTTTGCGACTAGGAATCTAAGGACTGTAAGCGAATTAGGAAGATCGCCTCTTTAATTATCTTTTTTTCCATGACTTACTCCCTATCTTTCGATTGGTAGAACGATACTGATTTCTTTTTTTCCGAACACCCCAGCGGATAAGTAGAGTTATCCTGAAAGCGATCGCGTTAGAATGCGGGTTTATCTGAAGCGAAGGGACGGAAGGATGGGAAATCACATGGCTTACGTTCATTGAAAGTTGAAGAAACCGTTGGCATGATTGAAGAAATGGAGCGTTGCGCCCGGCGTATAACTCTACTTATACTAAAACTACCGCGGAATACATAACAGATATGCATATCTGAAGAAACGGATACCCATGAACGACTTACTACGAAACTGGATTCCCCTCGTCAACTCCCTCCTGTCCCGCCTCTCGATCCACCCGAACGAACATGATGAATGCCGGCAAGCTGCCCTACTCCGACTTTGGAAATCGATCGAAGAAGGAAAGGTCATGACCGTCACCTTTGCCCGGATCCGGGCAAAAGGCGCGATGCTCGACTACTTAGCGACCCGCAACCGGACGCTTACGACCGAAGTCGCGGTCGAGACGATGCCGGAACTCCCTCGGACCCCGAACGTCTCCTTTAGTTATCTCCTCAGCGAACTCAAGCGGGATCTGTCAAATAAGGAATACACGTTTCTCGAAGCCTTGATGCACGGCACGGAAGAGACGCTCGGTTACTCCCCCGCGCGACTCCGTTCATTAAAGTCGGAACTCCGGCAGAAAGTCCAGCTCCTCCTCGGATGATGACCTATTACCAAGAGCGCTTACTCGTAATCATCGAACAAGCGAACTACAGTAGCCTGACGAAAAAAGCCTATCGCTCGGATGTTCGGCATCTCTGTCGTTATGTCGAACGGATCGACGTTCCGTCGCTGCAACGTTACGCTAAGTTTTTACGCGACACGTATGCCCCAGCGACTGCGGCTCGGCGACTGCATGCTCTGTCGATTCTGTTCGACCAACTGGTCGTCGAACGTTCGCTCGAAACGAACCCGTTGGCACGCGTTAAAAAACCAGTTCCCGCACCCTACCGGCGGCTTGCCTTCACGTATGACGACGTCCATCGTGTCCTTGAGACCATTCGTGACGAGACTGTCTACGCCTTTAGCTTTCTGCTCCTGCATACAGGACTCCGTTTTTCGGAAGCTCGTGACTTACAACTTGCTGACATCGACTTCGCGCGCGATCACGTGCTCGTCCGGAGCGGTAAAGGTGATCAATCACGTCAAGTTCCGTTGCATCATGCGTTGCGCGATGTCCTAACGCGTTACATCGAGACGATTCGTCCTGATGTCCTGCCGTTGTTTTGCGAGGACAGTGGACGACCGGTCAATCCGGCGAAGTTTCGCCGTGTCTTAAGGGAGGCAAGTCAGGTATGTCTCGGACGGATTTTGCGTCCGCACGACATCCGGGTGACGTTCGCAACGACGCTCTATCACGTGCATCAGACGGATATTTTAACGATCATGCGCTTGCTTGGGCACAGCGACGTCCGGACGACCCAACACTACGTCTTACCATCACATGACATTGCCCATACGTCGGTCAATCGGCTCAAGCGGACAGACGATTAAGAACGTCCCGGACGTGATTCGTCTGGCTGCGGATGTATCCTTCCGTCGTTGAGATGCTGGCGTGACCAAGCAAACGCTTTATATCGAGCAACTTTAACCCTGCCTGCTGATAGAGATAGGTCGCATAGGCAATCCGTAACATATGTGGACGGACGTGACGCTTTAGAGACGTAAATCCAACTTCGCGTAGTGCCTTTCTCGCCGCATGTTCATTGATCATCCGTCCCGTGACGGACTGAAACAAATAGCCGGTCGTGCGACCTGCTAGAAACAAAACGATTTTTTCGCAAAGGGTCTCTCCGATTGGAACAGTCCGTGTTCGACCCCCTTTCCCGTGACGAACGTACAGTTCATTTTTCGCTAAATCAAAATCCTGCACCGTCAACAAACGGGTCTCCATGAAGCGGAGGCCCGTTTGGCTGAGCACCTCGAAGAAGAGGCGATAGGTTGGATCTTGAATCTGTCGAATCACGGGAATCAACTCTTCACTATCGTGATAGGTCTCATCTTGAAGGCGTTGATGGACGATCGGACGGATCTCGACCATCGGATTCTTTTTAATCCGTCGCTGCTCGACAAGAACGTTTCCCAGTCGGTGTAAGACGTGATACCGTCGCAGGATCGTCGACGGCTTATAATGTGCTTTCATCCAGTGAAAGTAGCGTTGTAAGGACGCAACTGACCAATCGATTTGATGCAAGCGCATTTGACGAAGATCACTCCGATATGCCTTGATTGTATGAGCTGCCCGCGAGAAGTCGGTCAATAAATACTGATCGAGATAGTCATAGTGGGTCATAGGTAGTTCCTCCTTTTTGTAGGGACTGACATGACAGCTGATGGCGTACATGATTGATTTTCGATGAAATATCAAGAATCGCTTTCCCTAAACAATCAATGAGTGAAAAACAAAAATAAGGAAAAAAGTTACAATCGTATTGAATCTACTTTCTGTAGCGCAGGAGAAAACACATACCTTTCTTTACCCTGAACGACAGTGCATTGATTCCCTCCACTAATCGATAAAGGAGCTTACATATGAATACGGATAACGACTATCTTGGCAATCCATCAGATATTCTCGTCACGACGTATGTGACGGAAGAAGACTTACGCGACATCATCGCAATCGAATTCAGAGACTTCTGGCATCCGAAACTACGCATCACCCCACACGAGCTCGTGATTACCGGATCGACCGTCTCAACAGAACAGCGATTTGCCCATCATAAACCGTTCACCCTCACGATTGCCCCGTTTCGCATCCGTCATAACATCATTTCGTTTCATATCTATGACATCAGCCCAGCGTCCCAAGAACAAACGATTTTGAATCTGCTAAAGGCAAACCCGAACTTGTCATACAGCTATCACATGATTCACGTCCATCTTCAACCATGCGACTTCGGAAATCCGTTTTTTCATACGCTCCAGTATACGAAATTAATGGATCATAAAATTCTCGTCGGTCTTCACCTATAATCGATACGCTTTGATTTTTCCGCACCCGCAGATGTTATTTAAAAAAAATGTATATGGTTAGATAAAAAAGCATCTAGATTACACCTTTACCTTTGATTAAACATTTCATTCTGCCGAGGTGACTTCTTCCATCCTGCCAAACCATACGATGCATGCTCATACTGACTTTTATCTAAATTAGGCGAGAGCCCACTTCTAAACGTTAAGGATGAAGCCCAGTGAAAGTGGGAGATGAATCGCCAATCTTCCTTTCGGGTATTATATCTTTTAAGGAGGTGAATATCATGTTGAAGCATCGCGCGTACAAGTTCAGACTATACCCGACGAAAGAGCAGAAAATCCTGATTGCCAAGACGATTGGCTGTTCGCGCTTCGTCTTCAACTATTTCTTATCGAAGTGGGAAGAAACGTACAAAGAGACAGGAAAAGGCCTCTCTTACAGCTCTTGTTCGAAAGAACTTCCGTTGTTAAAACAAGAGTTTGACTGGTTGAAAGAAGTCGATAGTACGTCCGTACAAACGAGTATCAAGCATCTGGCAGATGCGTATGATCGTTTCTTCAAGAAGCAGAACAAACGCCCACGCTTTAAGTCGAAGCGAAACCCTGTCCAATCCTATAAGACGAACATCCAAGGTAAGTCTCAACTTCCAGAAGTTTCAATCGTCGGCAACATGCTTAAACTCCCAAAGCTGAAGTGGGTACGTTTCGCGAACTCGAAGCAGGTGGCAGGACGAATTCTGAACGCGACGATCCGACGCACTGCTTCAGGCAAATACTTCGTCTCCCTGCTCGTCGAGCAGTACATCTACGAACTGCCGAAGACGGGTATGTCCGTAGGCGTTGACGTCGGGCTGAAGAACTTCGCTATCCTGTCGGACGGCACGGTGTATAAGAACGACCGGCACTTCCGAACGCTCGAGAAGAGATTGGTCCGCGAACAGCGCAAGTTATCGCGCCGTCAACTGATTGCCTGGAACAAGAACGGCAAGTTGTCCGAGGCGAAAAACTACCAGAAGCAAAAGCGAAAGGTCGCTCGTATCCACGAGAAAATCGTGAACAAGCGCACCGACTTTCTGCACAAGGTATCGACCGAGATCGTCAAAAACCACGACGTCATCGGCATCGAGACCTTACAGATCAAGCTCATGCAGAAAAACCGCAGGTTGAGCAAGTCCATCTCTGACGTCAGCTGGTCAGCATTCTTCTGCATGCTGGAATACAAAGCAGACTGGTATGGGAAGACCGTCGTGAAGGTCGGCAAGACCTTCGCATCGAGTCAACTGTGCTCAAGTTGCGGTCATCAACACAAGGACGTGAAACATCTTGGCTTGCGCGCATGGACATGCCCGAGTTGCGGTATCCACCACGACCGTGATGTGAACGCAGGACTGAATCTCAAACAAGAAGCAGAACGTATCTTAGCTTTTTCAACCGTTGGGACGACGGGGTTAGCCTGATCACGTTTCGAGCGTTAGATCGAATCACTCAGGAATCCCACACCTCTAAGCAAAGCGAAGGTGGTGTAGTTCAATCGTCACGTTATCCTATTTGATCGCCGCAACATCCGCCTACATCACAATCGAACTTGCAGGACGCGGCTTTACGTCTCAATGTTCCTGACCACACGAAACAGATGCTACACGTCGACGAACGCATCCTTGAAGTCGTCAATCATCCGCTAAAAAGCGAGAACTTGAATCAGACTCTATGGTTCTTTCGAAACGTCACCGATCAAGTCTCGTCCCAGCAACAACTCGAACACCTTGCCTTTCATGACCGATTGACGGATTTACCGAATCGAGACAAGATTACACTCTTCATCGAGGAACAAATCAGACAAGAAATTCCGGTATCCTGTCTATCGCTCAGCATGGACCGTTGGCGTTCGCTGAGTGATATGCTCGGACATAAAGGCGTCGAGAGTCTATTGCTGCAGATTGCGGAGCGTCTGCAAGCAACGATTCACGCGCGTGATGTCCTAGCACGCCTTGATTCATCCGAATTTCTTGTTCTCCTGGTTGACGAGCGGAGCCAGCTGGCGACACAAAAAGCCGAGAAGTGTTACGCTGCCTTATCGCAACCATTTGATATCGATGGAACGGTCATTACGCTGACGATGCGCGCCGGAATCAGCCATTACCCAGAAGACGCCACAACAGCAGAAGAACTGATCGAGTATGCAAAACTAGCACTACACGCTTCGTTTACTGAAGCGCAAAACACGATCAAGGAATTTAAGGTCGAGAATCGAAACGATATCTTACGGACCGTCCAGATCGAAAAATTCATGACGGAGGCACTCGAAGCAGAAGCGTTCGAGCTCGTCTATCAACCAAAGATTGCAGTAGCTACGGAACGCATGACCGGTGTTGAAGTGTTGGCACGCTGGACGCATGATGAGCTTGGGTTCGTCTCAACAGCCGAGTTCATTCCCATCGCTGAAAATACGGGAGCAATTCATGCCTTAGGTGACTGGATGCTACGTACTGCTTGTCTACGCTGGGTCGCGTGGCAAGACTTGACACCGGAACCGTTCTCGATTGCTGTCAACGTCTCCCCACTTCAGTTCGCGAGTCAAAAGTTCTTACGTCGCGTCGAAACAATTCTCGAGGAGACAGGAATGAATCCAGCATACCTCGAGCTCGAAATCACGGAGTCCGCCGCCCTATCCTATGAGACAGCGACCTATGAAAAATTAGCACGACTGCAGGAAATCGGTATTCGTGTTTCCCTCGACGACTTTGGTACTGGGTATTCGTCCTTCAAACAACTTCGTTCATTACCGATTCAGTTGTTGAAGATTGACCGTTCATTTATTAGTTCGTTATTTGACGGTAAGAATCAACAAGCTATCGTTCAATCGATGATTCAACTTGGACATAATTTGGAGATGGAGGTCTTGATTGAAGGGGTGGAGACATCCGAGCAAGCAGACTGGCTTACACAAGAAGGTTGCGATTATTTCCAGGGCTATTATTTTAGTCGACCGTTGCAAGAAGAAGACTTGTTTAATTATTTAGATCCTTTTCAATCGATTAGAAATCTAAACTAAATTATAAAAAATTAAGAAACGAACTACTCTTCGTCAAGTAGACAGGAGAGATAATAAAAATCCTTCAATCGGCTTGAACTCATTATTTTTAACGGGCTCAAGTTCGGTAATAGTTGCTGATACCACTCTTCGTTGTAGAAGTGGATATATAACTAAAGTTAGCCGGATTCCGTAAACTTATGTATACAATATCTTTTAAATTTCAATGTTCTTCGAAAGGAATCCATCGGATCGTAATCAATACATTTACAAATACGAAACATACTTTGGGTTATGACTGCCATTTGTATCATGGCGACGAAAAGCATAAAAGAATGTCAAAATCCCGAGTATTATGAACTAAGGAACGATTTTAGTTGTGCTCTAAAGAGAGTATATCGAATACAAGCTGATGGATTTGTAATATAAATCTAAATCCTGAAGGTAGTTAAATCATCCTCCCGAGAGTCACAGTACTTCGCTTCTGTGAAATCCGTTACCCATTTTTTATTAGGAACTTTCGAGCGAAAATTTAAATTTGGAATGTTATCATCTTGTCTGTTTAGGGCAGTTGTGAATATAATAGTTCTACTTTTAGTCATTCTTTCATTGGTTTCTCTTGAGTACCATGACCAATATATGTATCTCATAACGCCGGCCGGCGTTGATCCCATTATTCCGTATTAGTTCCCGTGTGATCGTAGACGGCTGTCGACCTAGATACTGAGCAATCTTTCGCATTGAAAATCCAAGCTCTAGATAAGTTTCTATTTTGACTCTCTTGATGCGGTAATATGAACATAGTTCATAACGAATCCTCCGTTGAATCTTGTATGGTAACTCTTTTCTACACGAGGCCGTTATAGTTTTTTGTGTGTTTTCAGCTAGGTTTTGCGTTTAATATTACAATTCGTCATATAAAAAAGTTTCCTTTCACGAAATGAACTGAATCAAAAAAGTTAAGAAATAAATGATTCGTCAGGCGACCTTCAGGACCTGAGTTGTCTCTTGGTACGACGATGGCTATAGTACTGGATCTAATGCTTGAGCTCAAATTTAAAGTGGTCCACGTCGTCGAATTCCTTGAAATACAGGAGCTCTGACTGTAGGATGGCGAAGAAGCTTTCTATGGCTGCCGTTATCGAAACTGTTTCGATACGGGACAACTCTGCGTGATGTCGTGCTCGTAGAGCGTATCGATGAATGTTCGGTATTGATAATGCCAACCTTTATCGGAATAGAGAATCGGTCGGACTTCCCTATCAAGCCTCACGATTGCCTAATACGACATTTCGTCGACGAATTGTTACATAGGGCGGTCCAACATGGTGTAGAAAATGATTTCAAGGTTTCCCAAGTCCATCACCGGCGAGTGTGTTGTATAGGAAGAATTAAAATATGCTCTTCCAATACTCATAAATACGCGATCACTCACGGATTAGTTCATGCGCTAGCTCAAATTTTTTCACCACATCTTGGTATCCATCTTGTCCTGTTAGATAATGTTCAGCAATCTTAAACATCTTCATATGTTCCACCATAAAAAAAAACCCATTAAAGTTGGATTTTTATGTCCAAATTTTATGGGGATGTTAAAAGTAAATATGTTCTTTTATTTCAATCGTCTACTATTTGTGTAACATACCATTCAATCAAAATATATTCTTTTGTTTGTTTCTTAGTTTCTATGATATGAATTCCATGCATGTTTAAATCAATAGCTGATTCGTCATAATTTGTAATTTAACATTTTTTCTTCAACTTTGTAATAAATAGATTATAAGCAAATCATTTAATTACTATCTAATTCGATAAATGTTTAAAGTAGAACCAACGATATCCTCCTGATTTTTATAAAATAAAGAAGTTTGATACATATAGAATAAAAGTTATTAAAAATAGTGTTTTTTTCATATCTATCAACTGAATTTTTATTAAACGTAAGTACACTAAGACTAACGATGCAGTTAACGTTGAATATGCGGCACCAGATAAACCTAATAAGGGAATTAAGGTAACATTAAAAGCAATGTTCAAAGTGGCAGAGATAAGGGAACTATAGAGAATAAATTTTGTTTTTTTCATCTTCATTAATTCTGCACCTAAAAAGCTTGTCATGCACATAAAGTAGCTTGATAAAACCAAAGTAGGAAATATAGTGTATGAAGAGATATATTTTTCACCAAATAAAACAGAAATAACTTCTTTGCCGAATAGCAAACTAAACAGATAAACTATTATAAATATAAGACTAAGTATAAAAACAAAAATTTTAGATTTTCGTTTTAGATCAATCAACGATGAAGATCCGTACAGTTGATTTTGCCAACCTTTTAAAACAAATGAGTACATTACAGAAAACATTGATGGTATTTTCATTGCTACCGAAAAAATACCAGTTGCAGCTACACCTAAAAAATAAGTAACTATTAATCGATCAGAAGTAGCAACGATCCACCATAAAATCGTGTTAGGAATTAGAGGTAATGAAAAAAGAAGTATATTCCTCTTTATTATTTTGTCACTCTTCCCTAAATCATATTTGTTAATTTTCCTCATAGTATACAAAAAAATCAAAGATAAAAAATTTGAACATATTATACAATAGAAATAACTCATTTTATTCATATCAAAATACGTCGAAGAAACGATTATTAACAATACAAATGAGAAAGAGAATATTAGTTCAGAGAGAAAAAAAGTAAAAAAATTGTTTAAAACTCTGAATGAATTTAAAAAAATAATTTTTACTGCTTCGAATACAATTGCTAGACTAAAAACTAAATAAAAAGAGTTGTTTAAACTCTGAAAAAAAAGACTAACTGTAAATAATATGATATTACCGATAATAATTAAAATAACAGGAAACTTTAATAAACTATATGTGCTACTGATTATACTCAATTTCTTGTATAAATCACCTTCTTCAATTCCAAATCTTAATTGTCCTTCATTAATGTTCAACATAAATATAGGTATTAAAAGTGAATAAATAGTGATTAATAATTCTAAGCTTCCATATTCTTTTATACTTAAGTTTCTCGTAAGAAAAGGAATAATCAAAAAACTTGACGCTTTCACAATTACTCCGGTAATAGAATAAATAATTGTATCTTTAAGAAATGTTGACTTATTCATAATTTTGTCTCTTTAGAAATTATTAAAATTATTTTTTCCATTTCTTTTGAAATTGATAATTTTAATTCCTTATTCTTATTAGATATAAACACCTTTTTTTCATTTAAATTCCGTAAATTATTATTTAGATTAAGAATTATTTTACTATATACAAAATCAGAAATATCATAAATTTTTGTACCTGTTATTTCAGAATATCCAAGTAACTTACCTTGCCATTTTAATCCAAAGTGTGGAAGGTTAGCGACATGAGCAATAATCATTGCGTGCATTCTTCCACCAATTAAAAAAGTTAATTTTTTATACAAGTCGTTTAGATCATTAATAGTGTTTATATTTACAATCTTAAAATTACTACTATTCACATCACTAAATTCAGATTTGATAGATAAATAGTCCATTTGTTCAGTTGAGAAAATGAAAAAAGTATTTTCATTCAATTTTTTGATAGTTTTTTTTATAGAATTTGCATATAATTCAAATTCTTTAGTTGTAGAAAAACATTCTTTACCTAAAAAACAAATACCTATATTATTTCGTGATATTTTGTTGTTTTCTTCACTATTTTGTTTTATTGAATTGGATGAGAATACTGGATCTACTGTAATCGAAACTTTTTTTAATAATTGATTATCATCAATTATTTTTTTAGTTAATTCATATGATTGTTCGTCTCTTACAGAAAAATAATCCACCATTTTCACGATTTTTCTTATCATTTTTTCGTTAAATTTATAATTAATTGGACCAACCCCGACCGAACTAATTATAATAGGCTTGTTATATTTTTTCGCTTTTTTTACATACTCTAAAACAATAGTTGGCCATACTGAGGATAAATCCATAAGCATGTTTCCACCAGCAATAACTAATGCATCTGATTCAGCAATATCCTTTTCAAAAGCTGCAAAATTATTTTTATTAGCTAACAAAAATTTTTTTGAAGGTAATTTTGGGAAGAATTTCTGTAAAATCAACTTAATTTCAGAATTTAGAATTTTATGTTCTTTGAAGTTAGTGTTAGTTTTTTTATATTCATTGTCTATTTTTCTTATAGTCAATAAATCATACTTTATAATTTCGTGTTCTATTAGGCGATTGTTTATATTTTGCTCTATAGTTTCGGAAATTAGTAAATCACCTAAATTATTACTATCAAAAAAACTACACAATACAACTTTTTTACTCATAATCGTTTTTTACCTCTTTCTTATAGATCAACACGTTTTCTATCAAATCTTCCAATTCACTTTTTAAACTATTTAAATTATGATTAACAAGCATGCGATTATAATTGTCTACTTTTAGCTTTCTTAACAATTCGAGATTTTTATTAGAAGTTATGTACTCTATTTGATTTAATAAATTTTTTATTGATTTTTTCCGAAAAACAAATCCCCCAAAATTTTCATTAACAAATTCATTTGTATTATTAAAATTTGTTACTATTGGAACAACAGCAGTTGCCCATGATTCATAAATTGGTCTTGACTGGTGTGGAACAGTTGAAGGGAAAAGTAAAATTTTCGCATTCCAAAATATTTCTTTTGTATTTTCTAAATTATTTTCAAAAACTAAGTTTTTATTAATTTTTTTCATATTAAGTCTATAGTACAAAAATAAGAAAAATTCATAACTTATTTTTGTACTATCAAATCTATATTCTGAATTTATCCATTTCTTATTTCCGCCTACAAATATTATTTGTTCAGACCCCTTCATTTTTTTTGCTAGCTTAAAAATAGTAAAGGGACCTTTAATTCTGCTGTTTCCACCCAAATATAAAATTTTAGTACCAACATTTAAATTAAAGTCCTCAAATTGTTTCAATTCAAACAAATTCTTTAAATCATCGCTAACTTTATCATAGATAATAACCTTCTTTTTATCTTCGATTTTATCTGAAACAACTTTATCGTATTTAGAAATATAAACTATTTTATCAAAGTAACTGCACAACTTTTGCATTAACTTTTTTTTAACTCCAAACAAACTTCTTGCGTATGTCTCTCTATTAAAACAAATACAAGGAATTTTATTTTTCTTTAATGATGGTCCTAACCACGATAATGTGATTGAATTAACGATTACTAAATCTGCTTCATGTAGCAATATTTTATTTAAAACGATTTTATCAAAGAGTACCTTATTAAATGACATCCATAATTTAGGTGATAAAAACGATTCAATTCCTCCGCTATATATTGGAATAGTTGGGATGAAATCAAGCGTAATAATACTGATATGCTTACTTTTTTTCAATTCATTAAACAAGTAAGTAGGTTTATTGGGAATTATTACTGTAATTTCATTTTTAGTTATATCTAAATTTTTTATAAGATCTAAAAACGAAATTGTTCCACCACCATTGCCACCATAATGATGAATTAATAAAACTTTTCTCATTTATTTTTCAGCACCTTTATCTTGTTCTATTAAAACTATAAAAATAAAACGGCGTAATAAAAGGTAAAAACCATATTGTTTGACTAGAAAAAGTAATCAAAATTATTATAGAAAACATATTTTTGTTTTTTAAAATTAAGCATATGACTAATAAAGTGAATAGATAACCATAGCGCAAAAATAATTGAGAAAATGAATCAAAAGATCCTAAATTTAATTGTGAATAAATTGAATTGTATCGTGAATTTCCAATACCAAAAAAGTGATCTACCCCATATTTCATAGCATTTATTAAAGGCTCAATTCTTATATTAAAAGAATAACTTCCATTTAATTTATTCTCAACTTGAAACATAATTTCTTCACTTAATGGCTTAAATAAGAAAAGTAATAAAATAATTATTATATATCTTATCTCTTTACTTTTTTTAACCATTATCAATAAAATTAAAAACATAATAAATAGTCCAATAGTTGATTTAGTTAAAAATATTGAAACTATATATACCAATAATTTGAAAATACTATATTTTTTATTTTCTTTTAAGTAATTGTATAGTGATAAATTGAGTAATAGCTGAAATACCCCTGGTTCCCATGCTATTCCAGTTATTCGACTTATATACCCCCCATCCTGATTTAATAATATGTTGAACAAATATGCTGTTTTATGAACTGTTCCGTAATATTCGTAACTAGGTAAAATATTAATCAAGCTAGGGTATATTGTTATCGTTATTAATCCAAATAACGAAAATATAGCAATCCAATAAACAATATTCTCAATAATTTTTAAAAAAACATGTTCTGGATAATATTCCGTTATTAATAATCCCAGCAATAAACTTATAGGTAAATATATGTATAGTTCACTAAAATTATTTGTAGAGTCTAACATTTCTACTAGTATAGTAATACCTATAAGTAAATACATTGAGAACAAAATTAATAATTTACTTTTAACAATATCTATTTTTGAAACTAATAACATTGAAGTTAACGCTAATAAAATGATAAATTTAAGTACGTCCGATAATAATGGGGAAAAACTTAAAATTAGCAAGCTTGAAATTAATAAGTAGTCAGTTTTATTTATTTCTACTTTATTGATCATCACTAATATTTTCCTTTAAATAATTATTTATTAAAATGCCTTGATTTTTATAGTGTTTTTTTTCCGAAAACTGTTGTGCATTTTTTGCAATAATCAAATGTTTCTCGTACGAATTATCTAAATGATTAATTTCATTTAGAATAGTTTTTACGCTATTATTTTTTAAGATAATTAAATGTTGAGCATAATCTTGAGGCATACCAGGTAACATAGTCGTAATCACTGGAGTACCAGATGTCATATATTCTAAAATTTTTGAAGGAAAAGAGTACTTTACAAATTCTTCTGATGGATCTCTAACATTAATTAAGTAGTCCGCATTTTTTTGCACATCAAGAATTTTATCTTTAGTCAAATGACCTCCGTATTTAATATTTTTTGTTTCTTTTAAAGCTTGCTTTATATTTTCCTCATAGTCACCTTTTCCATAAAGATGTAATTCCACATTATTATTTTTTGTTTCATAAAATGCTTGCACTAATCTATCAATTCCATATTTTTTATCTAACGTTCCTGTGTAAACTATTTTAATTTTTTTATTTATATTTGACTTATTAATAAAATTTGTGATGCTATTCTCATCATATTGTTTCTTGTCTGAAATAGCCTCAACAACTAAATATTTCTTTTCAGGTAAGAATTTTTCACCAAATTGCTTTGTGATTACAATTGCTTTATCAAAATTATTCATAATCTTTTTGCATATTTTATATTCGAGTTTTCTTATATTTTTTTGTAATATATTATCTCTATCTGTTTTAACACCTGGTGGGTCAGTCCATATTCCTATCAAAGGTATTTTAAAAATTTTCGATATAAATAAACCCGCGATTAAGTAAGGTATATGTACTGAATAAACAATTACACCTTTTTTATTTTTTTTATTAGAGTAATACTTAAATGAATAATAGATAGTTGAGATTGTTTTACTTATTATTCTTAAATATTTCAGATTGAAAAAAGGAATATAATTATTAGCTATCTTTTTGTCTTCAAATCTAATAATTTCTTTACCTTTAGGTACTTTTTTAAACTTACTATAAGGAAAGATAGAAATAGGATAAGAAGACACATATGTGTATTCATTATCCTTTGATTGCTCTAAAGATTTCATCAAATTTGTATTGAAATTTATAGTCTGACTTTGTGGAAATTGATCACTTTCAACTATTCTGTCATTAGTTTTTGAATCAGTTAAAAAACTAATGACCAAATAACTATTTTTATCCATATTAATTTTTTCTCCATACAAATTGATTAACATAATGAGTATAAGAAATAATAATTTTTAATACTTTATCTGATACATTTCTTACATTATAATCATTCACAATTTCCGTATCTTCTAAAACATTTTTTTCTAATGTTTTCAAGGCCGTTAAAACTGTATTCACCTCAAGACCACTCATTATTACAGTTCCTTCTTCCATTGCTTCTGGTCTTTCGTGTGCTTCTCTAATATTAACTGATTTTAATTTTAATATGGACGTCTCCTCACTTATTGTTCCACTATCACTTAATACTGCTTTTGCATCTTTTTGTAAGCGAATATAATCGTTAAACCCTAAAGGTTTAATCAATTTCACTTTACTATTCAGTGAAATATTTTGATTATTTAACATTTTTAATGTGCGGGGATGTGTACTAACAATAACAGGTAATTTATAAACTTCAGCTACTGTATTTAACATTTCAATTAATTTTGTGAAATTTTTTTCGTTATTTATATTTTCTTCGCGGTGTGCTGAAACTACGAAGTATTGATCTGACTCTAATTTTAATGCTTCTAAAATTTTCGAATTATTTATCTCTTTTTTTCTGGAATTTAGTACTTCAAACATTGGACTTCCTGTTTTTATAATTCGATCTGCAGGTAACCCTTCGCGTAATAAGTATTCTCTTGCAATACTGCTATAAGTGAGATTAATATCTGCTATATGATCTACAATTTTTCGATTAGTTTCTTCAGGAACACGTTGATCAAAGCAACGGTTTCCTGCTTCCATATGAAAAATAGGAATTTTACGTTTTTTAGCTGCAATTGCACATAAGCAGCTATTTGTATCACCTAAAATCAATACTGCTTCTGGTTGGACTTTTTCTAAAACTGGATCAATTGCTACAAGAATACTTCCAATTGTTTCTGTAGGTGATCCAGTAGCAGCATTTAAGAAGTAGTCAGGTTTTTTTAGATTAAAGTCTTCAAAAAATACTTCATTTAACTCATAATCATAGTTTTGTCCTGTATGTACTAACACATGATCAATAGCTTCTGATGATTCTAATTTATTTATAACTGCTGATAGCCGAATAATTTCTGGACGTGTTCCAACAATAGTCATTACTTTTAATTTATTCATTTCATTACCTCATTCGTATAAGTGTCTGGTTTTTGTGTATCAAACTGTTCATTCACCCAAAACAACGTAATCATTTCGGTTGACCCAATATTTTCGATGGAATGTGTGTAACCTGGTGGAATATCCACTACTGTTACATTTTCACCCAAAACTTCATATTCTAATACATCATGTCGCTCTATATGTCGAAACCTGATCATTCCTCTACCTTGAATGACTATAAACTTCTCAACTTTCGTATGATGATAGTGATTTCCACGAGTAATCCCTGGCTTAGTGGTTGAAACGAACATTTGACCCATATAAGGTGATTTGATTAACTCGCTAAGCCAACCACGATCATCTTCATGCTTCGTCAAAGGATATGAAAACTTTGATTCTTTTATATAAGATAAATATGTTGTATATAGTTTTTTAATGAAAAAATCACTATAGTCCGGAAGCTGTAAATCATCTCGCATAGCTTTAAAGCTTTGTAATAAATCAACTATTTCCTGAAGTGTTTTTGTATATGTGAAAGGTACATCAACAAAAATAGCTTGAGGTTTTTTTTCTTCTACATCATTAAATAATACGTTTATTATTGCTTCTATAACATCATCAATATAAGTGAGTGTCACTTTTATTGAAGGATCGTGTACATTGATTTCTAAGTCATTTGCAATATTATTGCAAAATGTCGCAACTGCTGAATTATAGTTCGGTCGACACCACTTACCAAACACATTAGGTAATCGAAAAATATAAGAATTAACTTTAGCATCTTGACTATATTGAATGACCTCTTTTTCAGCAGCAGATTTACTTCGGCCGTAAGCATTATCTAAATCAGCTTGAATTGACGAAGACAAAACAATCGAAGGCTTTTTTTCAGAATGCAGAGCATACTCAACTAATCGACTCGTTAATTCTTGATTGCCCTCTGTAAATTCCTTCTCGTCAACGGGACGATTAACACCTGCTAGATGAACAATCTTATCTGCTTGATTGACAAGTGCTTTTAAATCAGTCATTGTCTCATTTCGAGTAAATGACAGCACTTCTATTTCTTGATTTTCTTTTAAATGAGCGACTAAGTTTCTACCGATAAATCCATTTGCACCAGTTACGAGTACTTTCATTTTCAAACTCCTCACATTAACTCAATAATGCTATCTGTTTTGACTGTTTCTTTTTTCCATTGACGTAATTCATGTTGAATATATGGTAACTCAATCAACATCTCTTTTACTTGATCTACAGTGACACGATTTGTGTTATCAGAATTATATTCTAAATGATCTCGAACCATTTCATTTCCTTCTGTAAAGAACTTTTCATAGTTTAAATCACGAGTGTCAGCTGGAATCCGATAATACTCACCGTGGTCTTCTGCTTTTACGAACTCTTCTTTCGTTAATAACGTTTCGTACGATTTTTCTCCGTGACGGGGTCCAATAATTTTAAATTCAGCTGTTGAATTAAAAAGCTCCTTTAACGCAGTAGCTAATTCGAAAATAGTGCATGCAGGTGCTTTCTGAACGAAAATATCACCTTGCTTTGCATTGTTGAAAGCGTATAAAACAAGATCAACTGATTCTTCTAAAGACATTAGATAACGCGTCATACTTGGATCTGTAATCGTTAAGTCTTTTCCTGCTTTCATTAAATCTACAAAAAGTGGAATGACAGATCCACGCGACGCCATCACATTTCCGTACCGTGTAGAACAAAAAACTGTTTCGTCTTCAGATACATTTCGTGAAGCTGCAACCATACACTTCTCTGCCATTGCTTTTGAAATCCCCATCGCGTTCACTGGATATACTGCTTTATCTGTACTTAATAAAACAACTCGCTCTACTCCATGGTATTTAGCGGCACGGAATACATTGTCCGACCCTTGAACGTTTGTTTTAATTGCTTCCATTGGATAAAATTCACATGAAGGTACTTGTTTTAGTGCTGCTGCATGAAAAACATAATTAACTCCTTTCATTGCATCAGAAATACTATTATAATCACGTACATCTCCAATATAAAACTTTACTTTATCGTTGTTAATTAATTTTCGCATGTCGTCTTGTTTTTTCTCGTCCCGACTAAACACACGAATTTCTCTAATATCTGTATCTATGAATCTTTTTAATACCTGATGACCAAATGAACCTGTTCCACCCGTAATAAGTAACGTTTTATCTTTAAACATACCATCTACTCCATCCTAAATTATATTTTCTAACTCTAAATCCATTTCTTTCAATAATTTATCTTTGTTAAAATTCTGTTCATAATATTCTCTTGAATTTTCACCCATAATATTTAAGTCTTTTTTTGAGATCTCTGAAAATCTTAGGAGGTTTTTTATAAACATTTCTACATCCTCCGGAGAACTTGTCATTCCAGAATGTGACTCTTGAATAATATTCGAACTTTCTCCTGAAACTGATCCAATTATCGGCATTCCACATGCCATATATGATTGTAATTTTGCTGGAATAGTCATCGAAAATAACTTGTCGTTTGCTAATGTGAGTAATGCTACGTCGTGTTCACTCAAAATTTCAGGTATTTTTTCAGCAGGCTGTCGATCAATAAAATAAAAATATTCACTTAAACCTTGATCGAAGATGATTTTTTTCAATTCGCTTTTGTAACGACCATCACCTACAAGAGTAAATACAATTTTTCGGGGTAATTCCATGACCTTTATTCTAGCTGCTACTAAAGGTAGAATCTCTAACCCTTGAGCAGTACCAATGTTTCCAGTAAATACAATTGATAGTCTTTCTACATTTTTATTATCAGTTTTATTGCTAATCACTTGATAAAAATCCTCAGCATACTGTGGCCAAAATTGTATTTTATTTCTAGGTACTCCACGCTTTTCAATAGCATTTATAAAACTATTTGAAGTCGTTAATATTTTCGTTGAATTCTTATATATATAGTCAACCATTTTCCCTATTGATTGAATGATGAGTGGATTTTTAATTCCCGTTACAATTTCTACGTTTTCCGGCCATAAATCTTGAACGTATAAAAGACATGGAACATTCTTTCTTTGCGCAAACCAGACTCCAGGCAATGCTTGGGTCATTGGAGATACTTCAAATATGAATACGTGTGTCGGTTTCACCTTAGAAAAAAGAGACCAAATTCCTCCACTTATTACAAAAGATAAGTAATTTAAAACTAATCGAATCGAGGAATTACCTCTCGCAATAAGTGGCAAACGTACAATTTCAATTCCTTCATATATTTCATTTCTCTTCTTAAAAAGTCCGTATCCTTTAAAAAATTTACCTTGAGGGTAATTCGGAATTCCTGTTACTACTGTTACCTTATATCCTTTAGCAACCCACTGCTTGCAAATATCATTTATCCGAAAATTTTCAGGAAAAAAATACTGACTAATTACCAAAATATGTTTATCTTTTTTCATACTTTATCCCTTCAGTTATAAAAATACTTTCATAAAAATCATATATACAATAATCATTATTACCATTTAATCGAGATAGTTCTTGTTCGTAGATAAATGTACCAAATAACTTATTTGCCACTTCAAGTCGCTTAATCATAAGTTTTATAAGTAGTTGAAAACCAGGAATTAGGAGCACTTTTCTATTCTTACTTTTAGCTATCACTTGAACCATTTCTGACGTATTTACATATGAGTTATTCTGCGGAAAAAACAGTCCTTCCGATTGACTTTCAATAAGTTGATATAAAAACATTGATAAATTATCAACGAACAACATACTCCGTCTATTAACATAATTAGGAAATACAGGTGTAATACTTGCCAAGTGAGATAGTCGACTATAATTACCTTTAGATCCTTCACCATAAATCATTGGCGGTCTAATGACTGCTACTTTAAATTCTTTACTTTTAAGAGTATCTAACAAACTTTCTGCCTGTAGTTTACTGTCTCCATAAAAAGTAGCTGGGTTCGGAACTGTATGCTTATCAATTATCGTCTCTCTTGAATCGGCGTCTCCATAGACAATAATGCTACTCATAAAAATGAATTGCTTTACACCATATTTTTTGGCATATGTCGCTACTTCAAAAGTTAAATCGCGATTTATTCTATAATATAAATCCTTATTACTAGCACGTCTTGAGGAATGAGCTATACCAGCTAAATGCAGTACTGAATCATACATAGAAAAATCTTTAGTTTTCCACTCATCATTCCGAACACTCAAAAATTCTACAGAAATTTGATTTGGAAAATTAGTTAAAACCCATTTACTAAATTGATTTCCTATATATCCATTTTCACCAGTAATCAATATATTTTTCATTAAATTACTCCTTTGTACTGGCAACTTCTTTTTTAGAAACGGTACCCGTTCCACCTTCAACTACTCCATCACTTTTCAATACACTAAAGACTGTAGCAATGAAGCAACGTGAGTCCATTAAAATCCCCATACGTTGAACATATTCACCGTCAAGTTTTGCTTTTACTTCAATCGGTAATTCATCACGACCATTGATTTGCGCCCATCCTGTTAAACCCGGTAATGTATCGTTCGCTTTGTATTTATCACGCTCATCAATCAAATCATATTGATTCCATAACGCAGGACGCGGTCCGACAAAGCTCATCTCACCTTTTAAGATGTTAAACAGTTGTGGTAGTTCATCTAAACTTGTTTTTCGTAAGAACTTCCCGACACGCGTAATATAAACATCCGGATCAGCAAGCAAATGAGTCGGTGTATCTTGTGGTGTTTCAATATACATGGTCCGGAACTTTAAAATGTTGAAATGACTTTTCTTCAACCCAACTCGTTTTTGTTTGAAGAAGACAGGTCCTCTTGATTCAATCTTTATCGCTCCCATGATGCATAAAAACACTGGTATCAATACGATACATGCCACAAGTGCTAGGATGAATCCTAACAACCGTTTCACTTTCATATAACTCATTTGCTTTAGCTCCTTATGTTCATACTAATTTTTGTTGTTTCATCGCAACGTCATTGGCGATATCCAGTAACGTATTGCGTAACTGCAATGGATTTAGTTGATGATTTTCTACCATCCGTAATATTTCTTCGATTGGTTCAGCTTGTTTCGTTCGACCGACGAAAATTTTCGGATAAATCGCTTCTGGATCGACTTCTCCATCTTTTAGTAATTCTTCATACATCTTTTCTCCAGGTCGGATTCCTGAGAAGACGATTGGCATCTCGTCTTCCGTAAAACCACTTAACTCAATCATATTTTTCGCAAGATCAACGATTTTGACTGGTTCGCCCATATCAAGGACGAATACCTCTCCACCGTCAGCTAGAATACCGGCTTGAATGACCAATCGACTCGCTTCTGGAATCGTCATGAAGAATCGTGTCATTTCTGGATGAGTCACCGTAACAGGTCCACCGGCTTCAATTTGCGACTTAAAGAGTGGAATGACAGACCCTCGACTACCAAGGACGTTACCGAAACGAACGACGGCAAACTTCGTCTGACTTCGTTTCCCTAAGTCTTGAATAATCATCTCAGCAATTCGTTTCGTCGAACCCATCACATTCGTTGGATTGACTGCCTTATCCGTTGAAATCATGACAAATCGTTCAACCTGATGACGATCAGCTACTTCTGCGACATTCTTTGTTCCATAGACATTATTTTTAACAGACTCATACGGATTTGCTTCCATTAAAGGCACGTGTTTATGAGCCGCTGCATGGAAGACGACATCCGGTCGATGTTGTGCAAACACTTCATCTAAACGCATCTGGTCTTGCACATCGGCAATGATTGGCACTAGATTGATTGCTGTCTGTAAACTACGAAGTTCCCGTTCAATCAAATAGATGCTGTTCTCACCATGACCGAGTAATACTAACGTCGTCGGATTGAATTGAATGATTTGGCGACAAATTTCTGATCCAATCGATCCACCGGCTCCTGTAACAAGGACCGTCCGTCCTTCAATCTCACTTCGGATTCCTGAAATGTTCAGTTCGACGGGTTCGCGTCCAAGTAAATCTTCAATCGATACATCGCGAATCGCGTTGACCGAGACTTTCCCCGTCACAAGTTCTTCAATCATCGGTAAGGTTTGAACGTTCTTACACAGTGTCTTTGCCTCGGTGATCAGTTCGATTCGGCGTTGCTGTGACAACGATGGAATCGCTAAGACGATGGCTTCAATTTTATGTCGCTCGATGACTGCCTTTAAGTCCTCCGTCGTTCCTGCAACTTCGATTCCTTGAATCACGAAATGCATGTTTTTTGGATCATCATCGACAAAAGCAACCGGCTTTAATTCATGGAATGGTGATGCATAGAGTTGACGAACCAATGCCCGTCCTGCACGTCCTGCCCCGATGACCAACGTCCGCTTTCGCGACTTGATCATGCGACGAGGTAAGGCATACTTCCGCCAATGTTGACCGATCCCAAGCAGACGTAAGCCTACCCGGATTGCTCCAAGTAGCAGTAAAGAAATACAAAAACTTAATAGCGTGATGCGTTCTAAGACTTGTCCGAAGAATAGAACTTGATACACTATTAAGCCGATTGAGCTGAGTCCCAGGGACAATGATAATGTCATTGCTTCCTGTACACTCGCATATTTCCAGTTAACACGGTACAGTTTCATGAGAAACGCGACAGTGATGAAGAGTAGGGCAAATACCGTCGCTGACTGAATTACATCACGACTGTCGATCAATAAAAATAATTCCTTTGGATACAAGAAAAAATATGTAAAGCTCATCGCCACCATCAATGCACAGGCATCCATACATGCCAGTAAAATCGTCCGGTAATAATAATACTTCTTCACGAACATCCACTCCTTTCAACTAATATTTGACATACTGATTTTCAGACAAGCGATTGTGATTTGTGTACCTGTAACAACTCTTCCATCATCGCTGCTACGTCTTCCCCTAAATCTTCACGGTTCAAGGCAAATTCGAGTGTCGTTCGAATGAATCCTAATTTTTCACCAACATCATACCGCTTACCATCAAATTCGTAGGCAAAGACCCGCTGCATTTCATTGAGTCGTGTAATCGCGTCCGTCAATTGAATTTCGCCACCTGAACCAACTTGTTGTGTTTCAAGATATTTAAAGATTTCTGGCGTGAGT
>Ga0308160_10001136_pt1 | contig 40332 bp, 59 predicted proteins | sample PhyFR1_FD_201036 | JGI IMG/M metagenome (GOLD analysis project Ga0308160, IMG submission 201036) | Phyllosphere microbial communities from UC Gill Tract Community Farm, Albany, California, United States - DLSLF.R1 | ecosystem: Host-associated > Plants > Phyllosphere > Unclassified | place: USA... | reverse complement strand
GTCGCATTTAAAAGTAGAACCCGATGCTTGGCGCGAGATGCTTTTCAGCACTACTCATTGTCCTTCCTTGCCGCTTCATCGTTGTGCACACAGCATTTGCATTGAACCAGTCAACCGACACGCAAGCTCGCGCAGGCCAGGAAGTACTGAAAGAGAAGTGCCGATTGTGAATCATCAACAAGATCCCGTCAGACCATTCTTCACGTCGGATCCGCCTCCCGCTTCGGACGTTTTCGCGCTCTGTTTGATACCATCCGCGAAGAGTTCTGCTATAAAGACATGAGAGCGAATTCGACACACGACACATAGTTCTTAAAGCGGTTTACAACTCAGCAGAACATCCACCGAAATGGCGCCTTTCCGACCGTTCGAGGTCACGGTGCCGCACTTGGCGTACACTGTGCTCGGCGCTTTCGTCGTCATCTTCGGAATGTTCTCTCTTTGTAAGCAGGGTCACCGCCTTCAATACTGATTCATAGTGATCAAGGAGAAGCTCTACATTGGAGAAGCGCCTGTCGCGACGATCATAGGAATTATAGTGGTGAGCATTGACCCGAGTCGGTCCGAAATCATCAAGCTGATACCAGGGGCCGTATGTTTCAGGCATTTTCGATCCTAAAGGCTGGGCAGGAGGGCACGACGAGATCACCGACGAGATCACCTTGGAGGTGACCAGAGTGATCATTGCTATTTCCGTCTTTGCCATCGGAGTCGAGTTGCCAAAGGTAGAGAACACCATGTTCGGCCGCTAACCCCAGGCATACATGAAGAAACACTGGAAGACGATGCTCTTTCTTTTGGGACCCTGCATGCTTTGGGGCTGGATGATCTCTGGGCTTCTGATGTGGGCGCTTTTCCCCAAACTCGAGTTCCTGTCATGTCTCGTCATCGCTTCCGCTGTTACCCCTACCGATCCCATTTTGGCCCAAGCGGTTATCGGAGGCAAATTCGCCGACAAGCACGTCCCGGCGCATATCCGACACATGCTGTCCGCAGAGTCAGGTAGTAACGACGGTGCAGCGTTCCCCTTCCTCGGTATCGCGTTGTACCTGACACTCGACCGATCTGCAGGGCACGCTGTGGGACGATGGGTTTACTTCACAATGTGAGGAATTCTGCGCGCGACTGGGCTATGCTGATCGTCAGTCTGTACGAAGTCGTACTGGGAATCGTGCTGGGCGCTCTTCTCGGCTGGGTCGCTCGCAAGATACTCAAATTCTCTGAAGCACGAAAGTTTATCGATCGACAATCGTTCATCGCTCAATACATCAGTCTTGCGATCCTCTCCATTGGGTTCACGAGTCTGCTCGGCAGTGACGATTTGTTGTCTGCTTTCGCATGCGGGACCGCCTTCGCGTGGGACGGATTCTTCAACAAGGCAACGGAAGACGCCGAATTTTCAAACGTCATCGATATGCTGTTCAACACGACAGCATTCATTTACATCGGTGCTATCATCCCCTTCAGCGCGTTCAACGATCACGAGCTGCACATCGAGTGGTGGCGCTTGCTTGTTCTTGCCATCTGTATTCTATTGGCCCGGCGATTGCCTGCCATTCTCGCCTTGTACAAGTTCATCCCCGACATCAAGACATTCCGTGAAGCTTGCTTCGTAGGCTGGTTCGGCCCGATGGGCGTGGGCGCCATTTTCATCGGCACTTTAGCGAAGACGCAAATGCCTCCGGGAGCGGAGGAGAAGGACACAGAACAGGTGGATTTGCTGCGAGAGTGCATCACGCCAATCATTTCGTTCTTGGTTCTATCCTCGATCGTGACCCGTGAGTAATCTGATTCGAGGCACGCTGACCATAGACGGTCTTTCCATCCCCTTCTTCTCGCTCGGACGCCGAGTCCACAGTATTACCTACACGTGGTCGCGCAACCCGTCTATGGACCGACGCGATGAGCCGGCATGGACCACCCACGCTCGCCGAGTCATTCCGGGTCAGGACATCGTGATCAATCGAGACGAAGATCCAGAAGAAGGAGACATTGGAATCGTCCCACGAGAGAAAGTACACAACGAGAAGGTTGTCGCCAGCGACGACAGTCAGAACAGCTCAAGCTCGCGCACCGCGGGGCGAGACGAGATTTACGAGATGGAAGATCGGGAAGGAAGGGACGACGCGAGTGGCAGCAGATCCTCGCATGTGGATGACGAGGATGGTAGCGGCAATGGGGACAGGACTCCCCCATTGACTGAGTACCGCGAGGGGCACCACTTGATCATCGAGCGCAAGGTCAAAGGCAGTGAAGAGGTGAGTTCAGACGTCGGAGCTAGAAGGAACACAGCTGACTTCAGGTCGAGGTGGAAGTCGTGCGGAATCATTTCCACGATCACAAGGAGAAGGAGCGGGATACTTTCAGGCATCCGCATCGTCTGCAAAGCCATGAAATGGAACGGATACGATCGGGTTTGCCGAAATCTCTCGAGCACGCCATTTCCCCGGTGAAAGATGGAGGGGAAGAAGCAGTTGATTTCCTCGGTCTGGGCCTGATGCACTCGCACACAAGTAGCGAGGGATCTGCTCCGGCACGCCGCACTGCATCACCTCCGCCGATGGACAGTCCTTCAGACGAAAGTGGACCGTCGGGCTCGAATGAGCCGCCTGCGATCAAGGTCGAATCGCCCAAAAAGGGCTTGCGACAACGTCTATTCGGGAAACGGGGAACCTCAGACGCGAGCGAAGCTGAGGAAGGACGTGCCAATCCGGATCTCCTCTCGCCACAAGCATCACGGTCCCAGCCCGTGCCCATCGTAGCTACATCTTCCAACGACGATACACTATCACGGTCGGTATCTAACCGAAATCCAGCGATCCGCTTCGCACCGGATATCGCGCCCTCCTCCGACACAGCGCCAGGAATATCAAATTACGGCAGCAATGCTCCTGGATTCAAGCGCAACCCCAATTTATCAATGTTCAGAAGCTCGTCGGTGACTTCGACAGACGACAATGAGCCGAGTGTGTCATTTGATGAGCCAGAGAAACCACGGAGATAGAGCTAGTGTATGCATATATCTAAACAGCGCGAGCTAAGACGCTCCGAGCGATTTGCAGTCCTTGAGATACGACGTCTGATTCAAGTTCTCCTAGGTTCAAGCCTGTTAGAAGCTTTGCAAGCTTCTTAGGACCCATCTCTGTCCTGATCAAAACCGCCCATCCCGATGCGACCTCGCCGTGGCTGAGGCATTTTTCGAAGACTTCCTCGATGGTCTCCGGGTCGACTTCAGCCGTCTTGACCACAAATAAGGGCGATACGGTTTGTGTTGCCAATAACAAATGGACCAGGAACGTGGTGAGGAAGAGTCTCGTCGGTGAACCGATTTCAATCCATTCGACCGCCTGCGGGTCAGCAGGGAGTCAAGCCAGCACTCACTTTGAACACCGTCAGGTCCATGCTTCCCCTGGCGATGATATACGCCATTGCTTTGGCGACGTTGACTCCGCGCGCCTTGTCCATGTCCCGCAAAAGATCCCAAAGTGCGTACTGCAATGTGAAACGGTGGTCGTACGATTCCGCGCACAGGTTGTTGATGATCAAGGTGTAGTACGGATTGTAGCGCTTTTCCTTCCCGTCAGAAAGCCCTTCGCTACAAACTCACCAGTCCACAGCAATGCAAAGCCACTCTGATAAACTCGCGTTGTTGGACATCTGTCAGTCGCAGCTGGTTCAAGCGGTCACAGGCGTGCATATAGTCCTGTCATCAGCCCGGCCGCATGGCTTACTCACCTCGCTGGTCAACAAGACGACAAAAACGGATCGTCGCACGTCCGTGTTCATTCCTTGTTTCCGCGCCAATTCGACCAAAGCTTCTTCTTCGTTCGTGGCGATAACGACGGGTTTGTTCAGGGGTTTCTCAACGAGTGGGTTGCCAGCCCATCCTGCACCGACCATCCACCATTTGCCTTTCGAGTCGGCCGTCAACAGATCCGAGAGGGACGCTCGCAGTGGTTCAGCGGTAAGCACTGAGTTCAGCTCGAACCGTTTTTGTTCACCTCCACGCCAACTCACATCGTCGCTTACGTCCTAAACCCGACAGATACTTTTTCATCCGTTGTGCCGCTTCGTTGGATTGCTCGGCCCCGCTTCCGAGTTTACCCTTTCCATTCTTTACATTGACCAGCGTTTCCACCATGAATCGGGCTCGGGTGCTGGGGATCAGCTACAATCGCAACGAAGTACTCACGTCATGACCTTCTCATTGCCTTTAGCCTTGTCTTGCACAATGCCAACGATGTCCTTCAGACTCGATGAATCGTCGGCCCGCAGCTGGCTTCCGCTACCTGCGGGTCAGAGGCCGAGCAGCCATACTTCAACACTCACATCGCAGCACTTTGAGCAAAGATTCGACTGCCGTCTCCGACATGACCCCTTCCGTGCCGAGGAATCCTCTAATGAGATCGTAGATCAAGCCAGAGGCGATCACGCCTGCGTTGTACAGCTCGGTGATCAAGGTGAGCAAGTTGAGAGCTTCCTTCGAAGCGTCTGGCGTCTCGTACATGTTGGCCTGCAATATTGTCGAAGCGGATGGGTCGATAGTCAGGGTGTGATATCGGGTGACCAAGGTGTGAACAAAGTGAGCCCCTGCACGTCAGCGAGAGTCAATCTTGCGACTTACCAAACTCCATCCCGATTATGCGATGCAGAGCGCCAACGAAGGTCGCGTATAGGATGACGAACGAGTCGAGAAGATTTGACCGCGACGAGATCATCACTAAGATTGCCGAGGTCAAGGAAGTTGTGACGTCTGCGATCAGCGCTTATCATGGGACAAACGTACCATTCCTGCTGTAATCTCGGTATAGCTGTTCGACTTCTGCCAGGATTCCATCTATGTTCGCCTCGCTCAGCCTGTTGTCAGACGCGTCGGACGAGCCTGCTTACTTGTTCAGACAACCCTGCACCTTTCTGTCGAGCTTTCGACGTTCTTCCACTTTTTTTACGTCGCCAGCAGCTTTCTCCGCCAACGCTGCTGCGCGCATATGTGGAGGAATGTATTTCTGAGGTGGTGCAGCCGACTCTGTTGCAGACGTCTCGGTTGTCGTCGGTGCATCTTGTTCCTCGAGGCCGCCCTCAGCCATGCTGTGACCGTCGCTGGCGTCGGCTGCATCGTCCTCCTCGTCATCCGCCCCCGACGCATAGTCCGAGACGTCATCTCCACTTGCAACCTCATCGTCCTCTTCCTCGTCGCTCTCGTCGTAGTCTTCCTCTTCACTTGAGCCAAGATCGTCTTCCTCTCCCTGCAGGCCGGAACCACCGGGACCGATGATATCGGCGAAATCTAGAATATCTTTTGTAAGCCAAATCACTAGGCCACTCACCATCTAACCCGTCGTCCAGATCGTCATCTTTCGCTTTTGCCTTCTCCTTCTTCAGCATCCATTCTAACCACTCGATTTCCTGATCCTCCGCGTCGTCGTCTTTTGCGCCGGGAAGAGTCAGCTCCGGAAGCTTTCGCTTTTTCTTCGGCGGTGAATCTGGTCCTGTGGCTGGCCGCTTTCCCAGAGCCTTACTGCTGGGCTTGGGGACCGGTTGCGGATCCTCCTCCTCCTCTTCGGAGTCTTCTTCAGGCGAGTACCTAGTTGGCTGGCGTGACTTCTTCTCCTGCCTGGCTGCCTTCCGATCATCCTTGCGATTGCCATAAGCTGACCCGCGTTTGGATACACCTGACATTAGACGTCGTTCAGCTTCGTACGCACCATAGGTAGAATCGACCTGGTCAAGAAGGGTAGAAGGCAGTTTGGGACCGGCGTAGCTCGATCCTCCACGGCCACCCCTACCTCCTCCGCGACCTCCTCTACCACCTCTCCCGCCTCTTTGACCTCTGCTTTGACCTTGAGATACCATGGGATGATGACGGACGACTGAATAGCTAGTCGCTATACCTGTCATAAATTCAATATTTTGGGTGGCAACGGGAGCAACTATGAAACAACAAATATGACGAGTTACTTCCGACGCGTCGAGGTCAATGCATCCTCCATCAAACACCTTCAAGCCGCAAAGCATCTCATGGCGGATCTGCAGCCATCCCCAAGACCGCCGTCAGGTATACCGGTACCAAAGATCAAACGTCAATCGGTAGTCATCAGCTCTAACCTAGGCCAGTCCACTTCATCCACCGCCAGCAGACCAGCAAGTCCCGTCGTTGTCGCCCCGCCTCCGGCCGGAAGACCGGACCAAGCTATACGGCGGCAGAGCTTGCTGAATGCCACTGAGAGGAAAGCCAGCTTTGGCGAAAGCAAGACGGATGATCCTGGCAAGTTGCATTGAGCGTCGTGGCTGATTATAGCGCATCTCAAAGCTCAAATTGCGCTCCTACAGTCGTCCCTCGCAGCGTCTCATCAGCGGATCATAGCTCTGACATCTGACCTGAGTTTCGAGTCGTCTTCAGGTCCCTCCACACCTCTGAATGGCGCCACAAATATATTGGACGACGCCGAATTTGACGCACGTCGCAACGGAGATGAGGCGCTTTCAACGGGTGCGTCAAAGCTGTGGCCAGCCTAATTCCAGATGCGGCGGCGGCTCTTCCACCTCGACTCCCTCACAGCAGCTCGAGCTATGATTTGAGGTCGAGTGCTGCCACGCCAGGCAAGACACCCGACGTCCGCAAGACCAGTGACGGCCCTCTGGGCCTGAGTCGTAAGCTGCTAGCTTCGGCCTCCCACTGATTACAGGGATACCTCAGTCCGCTGTCACACAAGGCTTGCTCATGCACTCCACTCCGACACGATCTCCCTCGGGTGGTCCGGCCGATTCTCTCCTTGCGGCTTCTCCTACTCCTTCTCCGCAAGACGTCTCCCGTCTTCACTCTCCGTTCCCTGGCGCAGAAACGCCTTCCTCGCCTTCCTTACAACCCGATGGACGAAACAGTCCGTTCCGCAAAGCCTCGGGAGGTGGTTCGGCCGCAAGCACCCGGGTCATTGATGGTCTCCAAACGGACCTCCTCAATGCTAGAGGGCATAATGAAAAGCTCAAGCAGGAAATGCGCAGCAACCAACGCTTGATTGGATCTGTGAGTTAGTGACTTGGCCTTGCTCATGCTAGATGACGCGGCAGAACGAAGATCTCAAGGAGACGAAAGAGCGCATGCGTGTGGAGTGCGAAGGGCTTAACAATGTCATTGCCCGCAAGGAGCGACTGTTGCAAGGTGTGTTCGACGGCGGCGCGAGCTGACAGTTAGAAGTCTTAGAGCGAGCACGCTCCGCCGAGTCCTCGCTGGCGCAGCACCTCTCGACTAAGAAAGCCTTCGAGCAGTCGACCAAAAAATCTCTACAAGAGATGACTGCGCAAGTCGCGGATGCTCAGTCCACTCAGTTGAGGGCCGAACGGGAGGCCAACAGCCTGCGAGACGCAGTAAGGTCTTTGCGAGATGTGTGGGCGCGGGAGGTCAAGGGCGTCAAAGATGCCATGGCGCGAGAAAAAGAAAAGTCGCAAGCGGAGATTGCAGCGGCTGTAAGTAGGGAGGACGATCGGGCTGACAACAGCGTGACACCAATCTCCACCTGGTGAAGCTCGTCGAGTCTCAAACGTGTGTCAACAATCGAGGTCCTGCTGACGACAGTGCGGAACGATCGGATATACAGCAACTCGCGCAAGATTCAATTGCGCATTCTGCGAGAGCAGACACCATGTTCACGACTGAGATCACGGAACTTACGAAACTGCTAGCATCAAGCTGCAAAGATGCGGCAAAGAGCAGAGAGCGCGCCTCGTGAGTGTTATCGCCCGCTATGCTAACATCAGTGAGCTTGCGGTGGAGCTCAACCACCTGCGACGACTGATGCGCGAGCCTCGTCGCGCATCCCTAGAGGACGCCACACGCCTTGCGACGGACTGACGCAATACGACCAGACATGACTTGACGACACCTTCCACGACGCGACATACACCTAGAGCACTTGATTAGGTAAACCGTGTCCTACTGCTGGCACTTTGGTTCTGCATTGCTTGATCTGCCCTTGATGCGTCGGTGGTATGGAGTGGACGAAGGTGCCACGAGGAAGTCTTCCACGGTGCCGACTCATGCGCGTCGTTCCTGCTTTGCCGCTTTCTTCTGCTTGTCGGCCTTAGCCTTTGCAATGTCCGCCCTGAAGTCAGTCCGGCACCGCCATCAAAACGCACCGTTGCTTGTCCAGCGCAGCCTTGTCTCGGTTTTTGACCTCCTGGGCCCCTTTCCTGGCAGCTTCGCGCTCCATCTGAGCTTTATATTGGACCTTGTCCCTGTTGATATTCGGCGCCATGAGATCGACTAAGCGCTTAGCAAACTACTCCTGCCGCCGACAAGATGCTCACTTTCTTGCTGCTTCTTGTACTTCTTCTTCTTCCCGTCTAGCTTGAGCGCAGCCTCAATCAGCGATCTACGCTCGTCCGCTGCCTTTTTCTCCGCAGACGTCTTCGCAGAATCTACCCGAGGTGGACCTTCGCGTGTCAGATCCTCGTCTTCTGGTCCCCCTTCGACGTAGCCATATTGCCGGAGCAACGCTTGTTTCCGCGCAATAGCCATCTCTTCTTCGGTCAAATTGTTCAGAATGTTTTTAATATTCGCCTCGGGCGGCGGGGTGTCCGCTGTCATCAGTTCCGCCTGGTCAAACCACTCACGCACTGCCTCTGCGGCAGCTAGCTCCTCGGCCTCCTTGACCAAGCGGGACCACTCGTCCACAGCTTCCCCCACCGCTTCGTCGACCCCTTCAGCTGGCAGCTCACCCTTGGGTTTAGTACCGGCGAAGCCACAGAACTCACGCCCTCAACCACTCCCTCCAGCATGCCCTTGACACCTTCAACCTTTTCATCCCGCTCCAGTCCCTCCTCCTCGATGAAACGCGCCATATATTCGATCTGCCCATAAGTGTCGTTCTTCAAGCATCAACTTGCATCGTCAGATGGCACATCAAGGGACAATCCCGAAAACTGCTCTGCTAGGAACCGCTCGAGAGCCTGCCCTGAGGACTCTGCATGGTCAGAAGCCATTTCGTGTAGATGTGTCGAATTTCCGAGGTTCTTATGCTAATCGTCGCCAAAACAGTTCCCATTGTGATTGCCACGTGGTGGACCAGATAATCAGCGGGTCTCACCGGGACAGTTTGCTTCCGCGGCTTATACTTCAACCACCCCTTCATTGCACTACAGACGAACGAGAACGCGAGCTCATATCCATAGCATCCTTGCGCCGGATCTCTCAGCGATACCGCTGTGCGCACGGCAGCTTCGGCGGTCTTTGTACATTGACCGGTCACACGCCTGATACGACAACGACTCGTCCCCGGCACGGCCAATAGACAGACGAGACCTAGCCGTCGACGAGACCGATCGTCAGGTCCTATCGTGAAGCCCGACTTAGTCGCATCTACCCTCAGGCAATCGACGGACAGTGCAGATTGGCGCACAAAGAGCACATGGCGCGCACATTGCATGTGCAACGCGGTGATCTCTTATCTGCATCGTCGCCTTCTGTGCGCACCTTATCTTTGGCAATTGTGAATAATACGAAAGAAACAATACGAAAGATAGGCGGTCAACCAGATTGTTCGGATTTTCTCCGCGCTTCTTCTGGGCAGAGTAAGGCCGCTGCCGATCCATCGGTTCGCGGACTTTAGAACAGGACGCAATGCCAAGTGTCTTCATCATGTCGCCCCACACTGTGCTCTGCCCAAGCCTGCCGTTGCCCCACTGGAAACTCTGCTTAGTTCGTGATGCGAGTGGGTTCGCTAGATGAGCTTTTCGAATACAGTGCTCTGTTTTCGAATCCCCACATTGTCTGACGATTGTGCCTGTTTGCCGGAAGATCGCGACTCGTGAGTGCCAGGCACCGAGGTGAAGCCTCTTCAGGGTTTGTTTGAAAACACACCCAAACAAGCAGAAATCAGTGTCTTGGCGTGACCCAAACCAGCTCATTCAACACTGAGATCCCTTCGCTAGTGATATGCCGGGACAACCGTGTGCAATATTGTCAATCTTTCAAAGTCGCTGTCTCTCCCAGCCCGTTAACGAGCTTTACGACATGGCCTCACACCACGGTCATTTGAAGCATCTTCGAAAATAAAACCCGGCCCAAACCCGGCCCCAGGCTGCGCCGTTCGAAAACCCTCCCTTCCCGTTGGCAACGACGAATGCGGGGGTATAGCGTGACGCGCGGTTTTGTCGGAACAACCGGTGGTCGATTGTCTTGGGCCACGAGTCTTATATAACTTGTAAAGATCAACAGGACCCCCGTAATCCCCGTCCACCGGTTTTTCCAACAGCCATGTCGCGAATCGAAGAAAACCACATCCACAGCTCGTCGGCGTCGATTCAGGACAAGAAGGATGACACGTACGAAGGTCAATACGTTGTGGAATCCGGAGAGGCCGTCGTGCCCAGGGAGCAGGAGACCATCCGAGCTCTCAAGCCGAGGCAGATTAGTATGATCGCCATCGGAGGTGCTATCGGTGAGTATGGCAATTAGTGTACGCTAATCATCCAGGTACCGGTCTGATCATCGGTTCGGGAACCAGTCTTGCCCGCTCGGGCCCCGGAAGTATGCTCATATCCTACATCATCATGGGTATCACCTGCTTCGGTGTCATGTTGGCTCTCGGAGAGATGAGCACCAAGTTCCCATCGAAGAAGGGTTTCGCAGGTCACGCTACTCGATGTGTCGACCCCGCCTTCGGTTTCGCGACTGCTTTGATCTACCTCTGCAAAGTGAGAGCGCAATCAGTGCTAGAGGGGACTGAGCTGACGCGCAGTACCTCATCATCAGTCCCAACCAGATTATTGCTAGCAGTCTCGTCCTCAAGTTCTGGAACCAGACTATCAACGGAGCTGCTTTCGTCACCATCTTCATCGCTTTTGTGAGTGGTCCTCGATCGCTGTGGCGAGCCATACGATACTTGTCGCTCGACTAAACCCAGGTCTTCGTCATCAATTGCATGGGCATCAAGTGGTTCGGCGAGATCGAATACTGGCTTAGTTTCATCAAGATCATCACGCTTACCGGCCTTATCTTGCTCGGTCTGATCATCGATCTCGGAGGCGTGCCAGGCCAGGAGAGGATCGGCTTCAGGTACTGGACTCAAGGACGCGCTTTCAAGGCCTACAAGCTGAAAGGCGACGCTGGAAAGTTCCTCGGTTTTGTCAACGCCCTTGTTCTCGCCTTGTTCGCTTACATGGGTACTGAGCTTGTCGGTGTGACGGTCGGAGAGGCTCGAGTACGTCTTTGGTGTTGGGACTGTGGACAAGACTAATCCCAGAACCCCCGCAAGACTGTCCCGGCCGCGATCCGAAAGACTTTCTACCGTATCCTCTTCTTCTACATCTTCGGAATTCTCATCGTCGGTATGATCGTGGACTCCTCATCGTGAGTCATCGCAGAAGCTTCCGCAATGCTAACGACCAGCCCTTTGCTCGCCCAAGCCGCCAAGAAGGGTACTGCGGGAGGAGCTTCTGCTTCGCCATTCGTCGTTGCCATTCAGTCCGCTGGAATTGACGTCCTCCCCCACATCATCAACGCTTCGTAAGTGACACCTGTCAAGGTCGGCCGTGCTGACCATTAGGCTCCTGGTCTTTACGCTTTCTGCCGCCAACTCTGACCAGTACATTGCGACTCGAACTCTCTACGGTATGGCCAAGGACGGAAACGCGCCGCGAATCTTCACCAAGTGCACTAAGCGTGGTGTCCCTTGGTATGTTGAATAGCTCAGCCTATCTAGCACAAACTAACAAACAGGGTCGCATTCATGTTCACCGGTAGTTTCATGGGTCTCGCGTACCTCGTTGCCAGCAAGGATTCTCTCGCTGTCTTCGGCTACTTCACCTCGTGTGTGACGATTTTCGGATCCCTCATCTGGGTGAGTAGCTTTGTGATCAAGCCCGGACCCCTCGTTGACCGTCAGATCTGTATTCTTTCCAGCCACATTGGCTTCATGCGCGGCATGAAGGCACAGGGCATTCCCAGAACCACTCTCCCCTTCATCGCTGTAAGTGTTTCATTCGCAACCCACTTCCCGGACGCACGCTAACGACTCAGCCATTCCAGCCATACCTTACCTACTTCTCCCTCTGCGTTGTCGTCTTGCTCTCCATTTTCAAGGGCTTTGACTCTTTCATGCCCTGGAATGTCACCAACTTTGTCACCCACTACATCGGTATCCCCGTATTCGTTTTGGGATACCTCGGATTCAAGAGTGAGTTTGAGAAGCGGCTATTGACTGGATCTAATGACAGTCATCAACAAGACCAAGGCGGTCAACCTGCTCGAGATGGACCTTTCTAGCGGGGCGCGCGAGTTTGATGACATCGACGATGAAAGCGAAGAGGAGGCCCGTTACAAGGAGATGAACATCAAGGAGAAGGTCGTCCACTCGATTAAGAACTGGTAGATAAAAGGCTCCAAAGGGAGTGCTTTGTCTCAGCGAGACATTGCTATTGTAAATCTTTGGACATCACATCACGGGATATGCAGATTGTTCACCTTCGTTTCATCGGTTCCAGTCATCGTTCACAGCAAGTCTCTACGGCGAGCGGGTGCGTTGTCTACACTGGATCGACCGCAAAATACTTTTGAGACCAACCTGGCGGGCATCGGCGCCAGCCTTCAGATAGCTGCATCTTCGCAAGACTGCCGATGCCCATACGTCTTGTCTTGTAGGTCGGACGTACTCGGCAGCGGAGAATTGCGTTGGCCATTCTACACCGCTTCAGCCCACGTATCATTATCCGGAAGAGGTCAGTGGGCCTCCGTGTGTTTGAAATGAACGGAGACATAAGCGAAGACTTACGGCCAAGGAAAGGCGGAGGAACACGGAGAAACCTCAGCAGGTCAGCCCATTCATCTTCGCTAGTGTCATGTGCACACTACCACTTCGTCACTTTTGTAAGCGAGGAGGAAGCAGTCTGATCGCGGCGTTCATGGAATGACAACCAAGGCTTGGCAAACTCATACATGAGCCTGGCTCAGCGGCAAAGTCTAGACTCCGCTGCCATGGTCCGTGACTTGTGGCGTTCCAACGCCTTGTAGCACACCTTGAGAGAGATCATCGCGAAGGCGGATCACTGCTCGCCTGGTGTGCAGAACTACCGCAGGGGTTCGTCAACGAGAACACGTGGAAGGGCGGGTAGCGATCGTTGTTGGACGGTCGGCGAATAGGACAGACGAAGTATCTGTCGTCAGCCTGTAGGAAAGCTCTTAACAGTCATGGCCGCCTCGACAAACATTGCTAGCCGCGCTCTTGAATTGACCTAGAGACCCCGGACAATCCTTCGCGATCCAGAGTTGATGTGAGAAAGACTATCAAGGTACTGCGTGGATGAGGAGCCACATGCGCATGGGGTGAAGCGAGTCAGGCGAGCTAGTGCCACAGGGCCCTTCGAGTCCAAATGTCGGCGCATTTAGCTGGACTTGTGCCAAATTGCTTGCGCCGACCACGTGAAGTACCATCGTACTGACCGCGTAGCGTAGATTATTATCTAAAGCTGCATTTGCATCGCGTACCGCATGACGCGGCTCAACCAACATAGTTACAACCGAATGTCAAACAGGTCTTGGACCCCCCAGCATTGCGTTGACGAGTTTTTCCCGACAACGCAGCCAGGCGATCCACCCAAAACCCGAATCTGATCGTTCTCTTCTACAGTATGACGGCCAGTACGACCAATGGACTCGACTCTTTCGAGGAGTGACAGAGACTGGTGCTTTTGAGTAGAATTAATTTGCGTTTGTTAGAGAAGACTTAACATGCAACAACTGAAATTGTGCGAGGCGCCGGCGGAGGGGAGTGACACGGAAGTAAAAGTATCAACGTGATGAGGTGGCGACATGTGCCACAGGGTGTGATAGTTTGGGCTGGCAAACCCCGTGAAACTCCGAGTGCGGCGTTGGTTCCGCCGCTGGTCGCCTCGCACTGCGGCTTGGTCGAATTTGGCTTTCGGCACCTTTGAGCTTCTTCATCCCTCAAGTTCGTGTACACCCAGTAAGTTTGCACCTGCCTGCGCGATCTGTCCTTTAACACTGCATCTTTGACCATCACTGACATATAGAAAACGGCAAAATGGTTCGTTGTTATCGATGGAAAAGGAGCTCGACTGACGCTTTAGGTTAAGCACAACAACCAGTTGCAAAAGAACCACTTCCGCAAGGACTGGCAACGCCGGGTCAAGACCTGGGTAGGTCTATTCAGTCGAGGAGCAAAGGAGGAGTCTGACCGTGTAGTTCGACCAGCCCGGCAAGAAGCACTCTCGTCGTGTGGCTCGATCCAAGAAGGCTCTCGCTTCCGGCGCCGCCCCCCTCGAGCGTCTTCGACCTGCTGTCCGATGCCCCACCCAACGATACAACATCCGTGTCAGGGGTAAGTCAAGGTCACTCTCTGGATTTGAGCGGGAAGTTGGACGCTGTCGAGGAGAAATCTGCAGGAGAAGGAAATTTTGGACTGGAGATGGATCACATTGGTGGAGCAATTCGCTAACGGGTCAGAGGGACGAGGATTCACTCTGTCTGAGCTCAAGCTTGCCGGTATCCAGAAGAAGGCCGCCAAGGGACTCGGTATCGTTGTCGACAACCGAAGGAGGAGCAAGAGCGAGGAGGGCCAACAACTCAACGTTGACCGATTGAAGGAGTACAGCTCCCGACTCGTCGTCTTCCCCCGCAAGGCCGGCAAGGCCAAGAAGGGTGACGCTTCCGTAAGTATCGAAAAGACACGAGCGAACTATGCTAATCCAAGGGTGACGACCTTACCGCCCACATCACCCGTGACCTCCCTGCTCTCCCATCCGCCTACACCGCCGAGGCTCCCCGAGCCATCACCTCGGAGGAGAAGGAGTTCAAGGCCTTCGTTGCCCACCGTGAAGGCCGTGCCGAGAAGCGAAACCTCGGAGCCAAGAACAAGCGTGCCGACGCCAAGGCCGCTGAGGAGGCCGCTAAGAAGTAAAAAGGTCGATGGAACGATGGTGTTTCAACGATTCTTTTGTACATTTGGTCAGGGACGGGCATGCACGACATTCAGAAATGGTCTCGTTTCGCAATAGGCTGATGAGGCTGAACTCCACTGAACCCTCGCTCTACTGACGCATGTCAGTCGGATCAGTCATGAAGGAGGTCTCGAAGGAGGTCTCGAAGGAGGTCTCGAAGGATCTACAGAACCGTGACCAGAGACTGTTTATGCTATATAAAGCACACACCATCACGCGCGTGCGATGTGTGCGACTTAGGACTCTATTTGTAGGCTTGTTGATGCTCCAGTCTGGGTTTGGTAGCCACGAAATACGAGTTTGCGCTTAAGGAAGCGAACTCACCCGCGCAAGAGGCAGCCTTGTAGGATCGCTAGCAATATCTAACGTTGCTCGGATACACATCCCGTCGCGTGACGACCGGTCGACGTCTAGTTCGGGGTGCCATGGATGTGCTGGAGGCCGATAGGGTCGGCTTGTCCGAGCCAAGTGGTACGACGGAGAGGACCGGGCTGCGGTGCCCCAGCGATTATTGCCCCAAAGTCGCGTCCACTTCGACTCATCCTCTCTTTCATTCAACCCACAACACTTCGCAACACAGGCAGACCGTGTACTCCTTCTATACCTGACTCAATCTCGCCGCATCAATCAACGTCCAAGATGGCTCCCATGGAAAAAGGCTTCTCGTGGTCCAACATCGCAGTTGGTAGGCCATCCCGCTTTCACCCCACCTCCACCATACTGACAGCTAGGCGCGACCATGAACATGTTCGAAGTTACCACCCTCGGACAGCCGCTTGAGGTCATCAAGACCCAAATGGCCGCGAACAGGTCGCAATCAATGCCAGTAGCTATCAAAACGATCATGTCGCGGGGCGGCTACGCCGGATTCTACCAAGGTCTGATCCCATGGGTGCGTGACTCGCCGGGGTTCATGGTCCGAGCTGATTCATCAGGCTTGGATTGAGGCCTCGACCAAGGGTGCCGTGCTCATCTTCACCTCTGCTGAGATTGACAAGTACGCGACCAAGACTTTCAACCTGAGTCCGGCTGCTGCGGGAATGCTCGGCGGTATCGGAGGTGGTATCGCACAAGCTTACGCTACCATGGGTGCGTACGGGTCAGCGTCTTCCTGCTAATTATAGGTTTCTGCACATGTATGAAGACTGTCGAAATCACCCGACACAAGGCCGTCGAGGCCGGTGGACCCCCAGCTTCCACGTTCAAGGTGTTTATGGATATCTACCGCCGAGAGGGTATCGCCGGTATTAACAAGGGTGTCAATGCTGTCGCCGTCCGCCAGGCTACAAACTGGGGATCTCGTTTCGGTTTCGCTCGTCTCGCCGAATCCTCGATCCGAAACATGAAGGGTATCAAGGAAGGGGAGAAGTTGGGTGCCATGGACAAGATTCTCGCGTCGACCATTGGTGGTGCGCTTGCTACCTGGAACCAACCGATTGAAGTGGTCCGAGTCGAGGTGAGTTGCATCCGGCTGGATTTCGAGTTATGCTGATATCAGATGCAATCGGCCATCAAGAACATGGACCCGAACAGTCCGGCGAAGAAGACCGTGCTCAACACCCTGCAGTACATCTACAAGACCAACGGTATCAAAGGTCTCTACCGGGGTGTTTCTCCCCGAATCGGTCTCGGTGCTTGGCAGACAATCTGTATGGTCAGCTTTGCCGACTACGTGAAAGCATTGTGAGTGTTTGACAAGCCTTGTGCCGTTTGCGGCCCGCTGACAAGCAGCATTGGCACCGCGAAGTAGGCAAGAGGGAGATAGGTTCAGTGGAGCTGCATCAAAACGGAGCGGGTTCTAGCTCTCGTGCGCGCAGATATGTATAGAGATAGAGTTGATTAGTTGAGACTGGTTCAGCATTGGCACATGCATGAGGATTATTTTGGGCCACAGGTTGTTGCTGCGACGCAGTGACTTGAAGTGAAACCGGGAAAGGTAGGCGTTTGCCGACAGGCGCGCTGGGTGCAATCGAAGGGAGGCGACGCGTTCGAGATGCACCCTCCTCCGCTCCTTCCCACCATCATCGCCGTCGCAAGGTAACCTGATCGACCATAGAGCAGGTCTCGCTTCACGTTCATTTCACACATCTCCGTGAGTGCTCTTTTCATCAAAGTCGACAATACATTCACACGGCCCCTTCCCCCGCGTGGACGTTGTGGAAAGGTTAGCTGATCTCTGCATCTTTGGTCCTCTGCCGTTTTATGCCATTTCTTGACGATCCCACCTCTTATCTGACAACTTGACCTACTTCCGCACTCACAGACACATCTCGGTATGTCGCAGGCGCAAATTGAGCTGATCATACAGGTGCAGGTCCGAACGATCGGCTGGTCATCACATCACACTTCCAATCTCCCGACCTATACACAGCCATGGCATCTCAAACGCTTCGTCCGCATCGTTCCCCTTCTCCGGGACCAGGTGCTGCTCCCGTCAATCCCTCGAACCCGGCTAAATTGACTCGACAATCACTAGGTCCCCCGCCAGCCGCTACTGGTGCCGCCAAAGGTTTCTCCGGTCTGGGAATCAGCTCGCCGTCCTTTGGCGCGCAGCCACGTCACGCGTCTTCGAGCGTCGCGCTGGGCGGAAGGGAAGCATCATCGTCACCTCGACAAAGTCTGGGTCCCGGCGCTGGTCGAGCGGTCTCGGGTGGGTTCGGCGGACCACGCCCCAGTTCGGAGTTTTTGCCAAACGCGTTGGCAGGCATGAATCTCAGGTCCGAGGCACGAACCCCAGAAGGTGAGTGCAATTAACTTTGCACAGGTTGGAAGCTCACACCAGCGGAGCAAATCGATCAATGGTTCAAGCATCTTGCCAGCTGGGAAGCGACTCTCGAGGAGATGGCCGCTGCATCGACTGACCAAAACTTCACGGAGGAATTAGGCGCAATTGAGCAATGTGAGTGTGTCGGCTGTTCTTGCTGACGGCAGGGTTCCGTGTGCTGTCCGAGGCTGAGCGTACCGCTGCGCTGTATTCACTGCTTCAGCATTCGACCCCGGTGCAAATACGGTTCTTCTTGAGCGTTCTACACCACATGGCCCAGTCCGATCCAATGACCGCGCTGTTGTCTCCAAACCCAAACAATCCGACAATGCAAGACAAGCTGAATGCTCTCAATCTCAAGTCACCGAGTGCCGGTGGAGGATCTGGTTTCCCAGGATCTCCATCGGTCGGCCAGTACCTTGGGCCTGAATCGGCAATGGACTCGGTCCAGGCGAACAAGAACAAGAATCGCCAGAACCGTATCTCTGCTCCCGGCACACTTCAGCCGTCGGACAGATGGCAGGGCCAGCTCGATCAGGTCGTCGAACGCGGGACCTCCCCTGGGGCCGAGTCGAACGCCTCGAGTCGATCCCGCTCGCCCCAACCGGACATCAGACCAAAGTCGGAGAACTATTCCGCCCGTGATGGGCGCTCACCTCGACTGTCGGGCGGTGTGGGTCTGGGACTGCATCAGCCGGTCCCAGCGGCCGCTTCGCCAATCACGTCGCCCTTCCTCAACAACAGTAGCTGGGCGAGCATGACCAACACGCCGCTCGCGCCCATGTTCTCAGACGGAAAGAGTGACAACCTCGGAGGAGCGCTCAGCATGGCCAATCTGCAACTCGCCAATCAGGGTCGGGTGACTTTAGACGATCCAAGGAAATACCGTCGTCCCGGCGCGGGGGTTACTACCAGCCGCAATGTCTCGGGCCAGTACAACGACGATGGTGACATGGTACATGGCCAGATGCACCAGCCCGGTCGCGCTACATCACCGCTTGCCCCCCAGGGCGGCTTCCCCAACCAAAATTGGGCACGATCTCCCGTCCTCGACCAATTTGGCCTCGGTGGACTTGGAATCGGAGCCGATCCTAATGCCCTCTCTGGCCTCGGCGTGAACTTTGCCAGTCTCGGTCTCGGTGGCGCCCAAGCTGCTCAGATGCTAGCCCTGGCTCAAGCGCAGCAGCAGCTCAACACGGCTGCGAGCTTTGCTCAGGCTGGATACGGCGGGCCTGGGCACCAAGGTTTCAACAACCGAAACCCACGTGCGCCACCAGGGCCGGGACGCCGGTCACCCATGCTCGGAAAGGGACAGTCGCCGACGCCTGACAGGGGAATGGCAGCAGCTGCGGCTGGAGGAGGCGGCGCAGGTGGTGGAGCCGGAGTTGCCGGTCCTGACGATGTCGATATCAGGGTGCTCGAGGACATCGCCGGTTGGCTACGCGTTTTGCGACTTCACGTGAGTGGAATCGATAAAGTAGACACTGAAACTAGAAATACACCTCGACATTTGAGAGGTCGAATTGGAGGGATATGATCAACATGACCGACTCTGATCTTGTGAACAAAGGTGTCGCTGCTCAGGGAGCTAGGACCAAGGTGAGCCACACGTGAGGGCTTCGACTCATTTCAGTTTTTGAAGGTGTTCTACAATGTCCGCGAGAAGGAGGGACTCCCACACCCTCCAGGGCAAGAGGAATATGCCCCCGGAAATGGAAAAGATGACAAGTAACTCTGTCAAGAGTTCTGACGCTTGCGACGAAAGTGTGACGCTCGGGTCCGTATACATGTGCAAATGAATTTACGTTTTACCGCTGCGCAATGGTTTGGGATTCAGCGAGATGGTCCGGGATGCAGCGGGGCATCGCAATCTTAGGTTCAACGCTGACGGTGGCGATGGCGCGGACAGTAATGTGTGACCGCCGGAGAATCTCAATCGGCTGCCCAATACAAGCGATAACGTGTTCAAGGATGCTAATGGACGAAGCGTAACCATAGACCAAAAAGATACAAGCGCTTCAATGTGCTCTGGATAGAATTGCATGTAAGGGTAAGAAGTAATGCGGGAGGTCGTATTTTGGAAGGCGTCAATGCGTTTATCCGGATCCACCCTGTTTTGTCAGTTGCCGTCTGCGAAACAATTGTCATCACTCACGGAGTAGACCTTGCCGAACATGAGCTCTTGCATCTTGTCGTAGAGGGACAAGACACCGGCACCGGCGACACCACGGAGAATGTTGGCTCCGGCACCCTTGAAGAGAGACTTGACACCCTCCTTGGCGACGATTTGCGAACCGGCATCCATCATGGACTTGTAGTGGACAGCACCACCCGAGGTCATCATCATACGACGACGGATAGTGTCAAGGGGGTAGGAAGCGAGACCGGCACCGGTGGTGACACCCCAACCGAGGAGGAAGGAGGCAAGGAAGTTACCCTCGAGAGGGCCGACGAGGACAACGGGCTTGATCGAGTCGTAAAGACCGAAGTAGAGACCACGGTAGACAATGATACCAACGACGGACGGGACGAAACCTCGGTAAAGACCGGCGATACCGTCAGAGGCAAGGGTCTTCCTGTAGACGTCTACGAGACCGTTGAATTGACGGGAACCACCCTTGGTAGCGGACTTGTTGTCGTTGGCAAGACGGGTTCGGGCGTAGTCGAGGGAGTAGACGAAAAGGAGGGACGAGGCACCGGCGGCACCACCCTGGTTGTTAGCAGGGATGCTAAAAAAGGCTAGAATAAACTTACAGAGGCGATGTTACCAGCGAACCACTTCCAGTAACCGTCGGACTTCTTGAAGCCGAACAGGGACTTGAAGTAGTCCTTGAAGGCGAAGTTAAGAGCCTGGGTAGGGAAGTATCGGATGACGTTGGCAGTGTTACCTCGCCAAAGGGAGGCAACACCCTCCTCAGCGTAGACACGGGAGAAACAGTCACCAATACCCTTGTAAGGGGTGGCAAGACGACCTTGCTTGATCCTGACCAGTCAGAACTTTGACTTTTTGTCGCGCTAAATAAACTTACATCTCATCCTGGTTCTGGACCAAGAGCTTGATTCGCTCGATAGGAGCGGCAGCGGTCTTGGCAACGGCGGCAGACACACCTCCCATAAGGAAGTCGGTCATGAAGGCCTTAGCATCCTTGGGCTTTTTAACAACGTCGGCCATGGTCGTTACTAAAGGTCAGCTGAGGTCGCGATAAAGGTTTGCTCCGCGTCGAATTTTCCCATGCCAAACATGGGACCGCGACGCGTCTTGCAGACAGGTCGAGCCGACGCGAACGCAGAAGGATGATGGTAGAATGCTTACCTTTATCGTATCAACCGGGAGAGAAAGGAAAGTAAAGAGTGGGGGATAGAGAGAGAAAAGAAAACGAGGAGAAGTCAAGGTCGGGGAGGGGGGTACTCTTTTCATTCAGGGTCCAAATTCACACCCGGCCTTGCTCCGCCTTGTTCCGTCAGACTAACACCGACCATATCTCCGGACATGTGGCACTGATTCCCACTGTCCTCCGGTCGGACTTGTGCGGTCAGCCACCACCGCATGTCGTTGACGAGCATGCTTGGTCTTCAACTGGATCGTGCGTGACGCACTACAGGTCAGAGATGTCACACCGACTGGTGCCGCACTTTCATGTTGAGGGTGGACGCTGTAGCCCTTCGCTCGCGACTTCCCCGTTTACTCTTTTTCCGCTCCGCTCTGACCAGCAAGCGGCTGAGAAAAGCTGGGATCACGTCCTGAATGGATTTGGCTGTGTCTGTGACATCAACGAGACGTACTCCCGATGCTCACCGCGATGATGGGCTAATGCGCACATATTCCGCTTGCTCGCTAAAAACGAACGCTTCCCCAACGACATGTGCGGGACTTCGGCGAGGTGTCGCGTCACGCTTCCTCACGACTGTCTGCCAGTGCGGTACCAAGAGTACCTGCATATAGTTACAGCTCGGAACATGCTGTCACCACTTGTCGGCTGCCATGTCCAGCTCTGCGGCGAGACTGTCGAATGAAGTTCTATACGATTCGCCACTGCAAAACATCGTTCGTCATGGTGGATGCTTTGGCACTACAGTAGGCGCCAGACTTCGCATCAATCATCGTGCTTTGGGATCGATTGTGACCCTTTCCGAGGTATGGTCCGGCGAAAAGAGCAAGGATGCGTTTATACGAAGTTTGCCAACATCGTGCCGTATCCGGGTGCAGGATGCGAACCGCAAACCCACGCACCCGATCCCCATACTGCAAATGCGCAATCGTTTTCGAAACGACATAAATCGCGCGATGCGTCATGACGAAGGTGTTTCAATCCAGCCACCAGGCCATGCTTATATCGCACGGTCAGTAAATCCTCGAGCGTCGGTGTGCCCATCTGCCTTCTCTCACACCGCCAGACAGTCGACGGATGCTCAAAGCTTGCATGTGGATCTCGTCACGCTCATGGTCGAGAACAACTTCATCTACGTAATCTTGGCCTGCAAGCGTCAGCAACGGGTTGAGTCCTGTGTGACGACTTACATTACTGAAGTCCATTTCCGGATGCTGCTTTTTGAACTTTTCGATTGTCTCCATCTTCTTCAACTCGTCGCTGGACGGCTTGCCCATGGCCTAGTCGTCAGTGTCTTCCATTGCAGTTGGACTGTAGACAGCGTCTCCCCGTCAAGCGACGCGATCAGGAGAAGCATACCTTCTGCTTGTTGTCGAACATCATCTTCTCCACCATGCCTCTTGTCTCCCCGTCCAGGTCTGAGAGTTTCGAATTCTCAGGCTGGATCTTTGTGGTGTCGAGCTTTGGATGGTGAGTCAAGACATGCGGCCACCATCGATGCGACTTGATATGGGCGCTACGGGTCAGTTGTCGTCATGGGCAATGTTTGGTCGGAACCCCACGAAAGCTTTTCCAACTCAATGTTCAATATCCCGTCCTCTGATATAAGTCACGGCAGCCTCGATCGGAAGCATACGAACCGATTGTCCAGGATGACTCCTCTTTGACGATCTCCTCGAATAGCTGTCCCTCCAAGATTGGCTCGGCGCCTTTGATACCCGCCTTCAGCTTGGTCCGGTCGATAACGACAACACAGTCCCTGCCTCGGGTGCCTGATGGAAGAGGCACAGTAACAGATATGGTGTTCAGATCTTGGGTCCATTGATACGGCAAGCCTGACCGTTAGGTTGACACTTTGATAGCAGCACCGCAAACAGCTTACTCGCTTGTTCCTCCTTTTCCCGCTGGCGCTCACTAGCATCGTGGGTCTCGTTCTCCTCTTTGCTCATGCTGTTGGGGCGTTATGATGGCGTCGTGTGCAGGTTTCACGTGTGTTTCTAGACAGTGTTGAAGCAAAAGTCGACTCCAGAGATCTGCCCGGCGAGGCGCGGGGCTCCATTGTGCAACCGTCAGGTCCGGTCACCTTGCTACCTCATTTGACCTCCTAGTACATACCGACGCCCTCGACTTCTGAGCATGCGCATCAGACTGTCTCGTATCAGACGTCTGCAAGGGAGCTCTCGCACTTAGTTTGGAAGATTCATTTCGGGAAATGGCCACGGACGGAGAAGATAATTTTGGATCGGACATCGAACTGGATGACGAGTTGGAGGGGGTTCTCACTGCCGTGGAATCACAAGGGCATGCACGTCATTCAAACGTTGTGACAGATATCGAAGACATGATTCCACGAGTCTCCCCGTTTCTGGAGTTCAGGAAGAAGGGCTGGCTCAGCGTTAGCGACTTGGTCGGCCTGTTATGGTGTGAGGTCCAGGTACGTAAGCGCAAGGGGATCCGGTTGACGCCAGTACGACTAGTAGGTTCAGCGCAGTATCCCAACTGAACGATCAGTCGATTGAGAACAAAGCCCTTCCTCCCTCCTGACCAGCGACCAGATGTAATCACTAGCAGACAGGGCGCATTAATTCCCGTCAACACGGCCAAAGTCGAAGACAAGGAGAAGATCCTGCGACGGGGCGAGGTGGGCTTCGGCTTCGAGAGGTGACTGATAGTAGAAAATACACAAACGACTGGAGCGAGAGATCCATCCAGAGGCAATAGCGATCCGTGCTGTCTCTAGGGAAGACGTATGGGGCTTGAGGTAAGCGGATGGGTGGACCCGCTGAGATTAGGTTCTTGAACATGTTCTCGGCTCTCGAAGCGCTTCTTACCATCGGAAAATGCAGAGAGCTGCCCGTGGTCGGCTTCGTCCAAGGTGTACTCGTTATGGGGGTTATCGTGAGTACACGGGCGGATGGAGTTGACACGCAGGACGAGATCACCCGCGTCCCGCTCGACGAAACGAGCGCTAAACGGAACACTCGATCGGGCACCGAACACACCACTCAAACGTCTTTGACCAAATTCTTCTCCCCGACTAAACCTCGCTCGACCCAAAAACGAACGCATCGAATGTTCGTGTCAGATTCGAAGACACGCGCCTCTGGCACGGTGCCAAGGGAGAGCGACACCTTGGCGGGCCGCTTCCAGGTGATGCTCTACAAAGAGCTACTCGACGCGCTGCTCCTGTCCGTTCACGAGCCGAAAGTGCTTCCGAGTGTGTCCAGCGATGCCATTCTGCCCAGCGAAACGCCATTTCGATGGGACAAGCTCTTTGCAGATCTTCAGCTCGACCCGGAGGCGAGATTTTCCGACGAGTTTATCAGTCAGTCACGGCCCGTCGTCGCCGGCAATGGTCTGCGCTTCGACGTGGGGAGAGCTCAGACAATCAGCGACATGACGGCAGCGTGGACGACTTACGTATCGGCGCTGGGTCTCGGCACACCGACTGTGGCGGTGGGGAAGGCTGACAGGGGTGAAGGAAGGACGGATGATCGGCTCGAGCTGGTCTACCGTCGCGCCGGAGCCAAGCACAAGTCGGGGAAGAAAGAGGCTGCAAAGGCGGGCACTAGCGGCGGATCGCGGAAGTCCAAACGGAAAGCCAGCGTGGTTGATCGAGCCCGATCTGCACTCTCCGTCGGTGAGGAGAATGAGGCTTTTCAGAGAGCTATCGAGGAAAGCTTGAAAGACCGTTCCGTGACGATCTCAGCGCACTCGCCTGGGGAACAGGTCGAGGCTGTTGAGGTTGTAAAGGGGATAGACTCCAACGAGAATGCCACAGACGAGCTAACTTGGGCTGTGGAGATGTCGCTTGGCTCGACAAGCCATCATGACCCCATCGCGGAGCCGGGCGTAGCGGTTCTAAGAGCGTCACAAACATCCCCGACGGCCGCTTCCGAGACGGCTGCTCCGCTACTTTTAGCGCCACCGCTCTCAGACCTCGCGGAGACTGCAGATACAGAGCCTACAACGCCCAAGACCGCATCTGGCGGCTCGGGTAGTATCATTGGACGTTCAGTGTTCAGCCATTCGCCACGTCGGTTAACCGCTCATCTCTCCTCCGTTTTGCAGTGGTGGATGGGAGATAGAGATGCCGTAGGCGTTAGCCTGCACGAAACCAGTAGATGTGCTTGGTGCGAATTCGAGGAAGCTTGTGAATGGAGGTGAGCCTAGTCAAGGCGCGTGGGCTGATGCAGATCGCAAAAGGCTCAAGAAGCGTCGAGCCGAGCTGTCAAGATGAAGCAGGGAACATGAAGGGGAGTCGTTTAGACTGGTTCCATCTTGTATCATAGTGTATTCTTGAAGTGTATAATTAAGCGAGCACAAAACCCATGCGACAATAAAGTCGTCATCCATGTCTATTCTTCTGCCACCAAAGCACCCAGCGTCCAGTCTGATCTGACGGGATCGACCAATCGGTCGAGGACGCGCTTCCACACCTGGTGTACCGATTCTATCGCGGCGGAATCCACGACCGACCCGTCTCTGAAGGCGCCGGCCACCCGCAGTCCTCCCAAATGCCCGACGACACTGATACCGAAAGGGGTCGATAAGGGAGACGCCGCTTGACCCCAGCACAGATCGTTCGCGCCGGTAGGAAGGTCGACATGGCCAATGTTGGAAATCTCGAGGCTGCCGCTATACTTCTTGTTGTCCATTTTTTCGGAAAAGAACTTCTCCCAGCCCGTGGGATGAAGCCCATCCGCACTAGATGTATAGTCAGGCACAAGGCTGAGCGATCCAATCTCCTGCAAGGCTCTTCGCTTGCCAATCGCACTCGACATGTAGGCTCCAATGGCGGCTGCCTCTTTCCAGAAATCACTGCCAGATGTCGGCTGGAAGGGGACAGAGTGTGACGCTGTGTAGCAGGCAGTACACTGACTGTGGCCGAGCTTGGTATCTCGGACCGATGCGGGCGACTGCAGTTGCATGCTCGAGGGACGACCGACCACCGACCAAATAGCGACAGCATACGACAGCTTCAAAATTGGATGGAGCGTCTGCACTTGGTGTAATCGGCCGGCAGCCTTTAGGCCCACCACGGTCTGAAGCGGCAAGTCAAGGAGAGTGTAAATCGGCGGACATTGGTTTGGCGCAATTGACACCTGCCCGGTTGGCCAGGATGGCGGTGCGACGAGATAGGCTTGGAGGAACGAAGGGAGCTTTGGGACGAAAAGCTCCCTGTAAACCAGACCGAGAAGTAGCATCGCATCCGGCTTGACATTGAGAGTATCTTCCAGTCGTGGAACATCAGCGACTGATTCGTGCAGAAGATCCGAAATATCGTCTCGGACAAGATAGTCCAGCAGCTTGAACAAGCCCCTGCCGTCCAGCAACGCATGATCGCTCGAGAGAGCGAGAAACGAGGTCGTGGCTGAGGTGTAACGGGTCACCTGCCAGAGAATACCAGTGTCGATGTTTTGGATATGCTCCAACTCGTCCTGGAGGATTTGCGCTCTGCCTGCTCCTGGAACGAGTGGGACGTCGCGCAGGATCAGAGAGGACGGCGTCGGCTTGTTACGAAGCTGAAAGTACGGCTCTTGGGTTTTTGTCCCTTGAACAGCTGCGTTGAGCAGAGGAAAGTGGATGTGCAGATCCTGAATCCGACCTGCGAGGCGTTCCGCTGAGGGTAGGTCTTGCGCGGTCGGGTACGAAACGATAAGAGTGATGGCTTGCGGGAAACCGAGATTCCTCCTGGTGACAGCGTACCGCTCGTGGAAGCTTACTGCTGTCAGATCTGAAGGGCATGAGGCGACTTACGTTTCCGGCGCTGGGACGGATCCATTTTGATGATATAGTGTGGAAGCGGGGACAGTCGGAATCGAGTTATAGGTGAGAGATGCCCGAGCTATCGGTCCAGCCTCTAGAGATGCCCGAGCTTCAGCCTGTAAGCAAGATTATGTCAGCGAGACGACTACTCACACGCCCAGTCCGATCAGATGCATCACGCGAGGAGATCAGTACAGAACATGGCCAGGGAGAAGGCGTCGTCTTGAGGTAGATGTTCGCGATTGCTGTCTGCCGTACTGCCGAGATCGGCCAAAGATCCGTTTAACGGTCCGAGGTTTGGCTGAACGCTTTTATCTCTCACCTTCGTAACTCAGCGACTGTTCTCGCTGCAAGTCCTCGCGCAGAGATCCTACTCCCACACCGTCGCAGCGCTTCCCGTCCCAGGCGATAGCGGGCTCAGGATTGCAAGACGCGAAACTCTACACCAGTCGACCACAACACGTCACGGACGTCTTTACACCACGACTGCGCGATTCGCGAGCCCTTTTCGGTATACGACCGCCCAGTGCCCCACTCCGAGCTGTCTCACGCCGCACAAGGACGTGCCGCCCTCTCGACGCCGCCTTCTTGACCAAGTGGTCTTGATACGCAACTGCCCGGCGCCAGATCCGAGCTACAAAGGAAAGTGCTTGCCGCGGGGCGCGGATCTCTCGACCAAGTCCCAAGCTGTCTAACGCTGCCCAAGACATTGCCGGCCGTGGGGCGCGACCTACCCGACAATGATGGCGTCCTCCAACAATGCGCAAGCACAGGTGAGTCAAAACCGCCGCGCATACTGAGATCAGCTGGGCACAGCCTATCAGGACTTGGGCGCCGAGCTCTCCACCTCAGCTCTCAAAGTGGTGGGCGGCTATACTCTGGGACGAGTCATAGGAGAAGGTGAGCTCCAAACCTTACAGTGCTGACTGCAGGCACCTTTGGGTCGGTTCACATCGCTACACACCGCCTCACGGGCACCCGATGCGCCATAAAAAAGATCCCCAAAACAGCTACAGCTCACCTCACCCGCGAACTCCATCATCATCGTCGTCTTCACCACCCTCATATAGTGCATCTGCACGAGATCGTTGCGACCGAAACACACGTCTGGCTTGTGACGGAACTTTGCAGCGGCGGTGAATTATTCGACTATCTGGTGGAGCGCGGAAGGATATTCGAACTGGAAGCAAGGCGGATGTTTGGCGAGCTCGTCGTCGCGGTCGGCTATCTTCACAGGCATGGAATCGTGCACCGGGATCTCAAACTTGAAAACGTGTTCCTGGATGGGGATATGCGAGTGAAGCTCGGCGATTTGGGTTTCGCAAGAGAGTATCAGAAAGGTCGACTGTGGGTGCATCGTTTGGGACCCTGCTCATGACAGTATGGAGACTTTTTGTGGAACAACAGGTAGGCCACCCGGCGCATCACTTCGCTGACCTCAGGATACGCCAGTCCTGAGATGTTGGCTTGTCGCAAGTACCTAGGGCCGGAAACCGACATTTGGTCCTTGGGCGTCATCCTCTACACCCTCCTGTGCGGCGGACTGCCGTTCGATTCCGACGACGAGCGCGAGATGAAGAGTCTGATTTCAAAGGGAGAGTACGAGGAACCGGCATGGATGAGCGAAGGTGGGCTTGATGGTTCGCTCGACTCGTACTAAGCTAAACGCAGACGCCCGTTCGCTAGTTCGATCAATGCTCCAATTGGAGCCGTCTTCGCGCTCCTCCATCGAGGACATTCTGTCTCACGCTTGGTTCAAAGCAGTCATCGACTATATCCCCTCGCAGCCTCCGACACCTAATGTATCTCAAGAAATGACCTCTTTCCCCGGCCCGTCGACCTCTTTCGCCGACTCCTTCTCGCCTGAAGCCGGTACCAGTCGATTGCCGGCGTCAAATCTCTCCCCGCGACACTCACCCCACTCCTCACCGCCCATAACAAGGGTGCACAGTGGGGAGTTCAGTCAGACGGAGCGTGCGCTGGAATTACTGCACGACACGTCGGATAATCAGCGTGGATCCGCCCTTGTCGCCGAGAACAATGTCGAGGAAAGCGCCCTCCTGGCGTTGCCAGCGCACTCGCGTACACCCTCACGCACCAAGCGCCGATCAGTATCTAGTCAATTGTCGTTTGAACGACGCCTGTCTCACCATAGCGTGTCGGGCAATTGGCATCATCACCCCGTCGACTATCTCGCTCGCTTAAAGGAAGAAAAAGTGACGCTTCTGACGCGCCCATCGGAGAAGCATCTCTTGAGTGGCCTTGGCGCTATGGGATTCGACACCGGTCAGCTCGTTCATTCCGTAACGTCGGACGCTTGCGACGCATCGGCAGCGACGTGGTGGATCCTTCGAATGAAACAGATCGAGCGAGGGGAAACGGACGAAGCGGTGGAGGCCATGAACAGCTCCGCTGCAAGGAGACGGGAGCGGGCTGCTGCTTTCGCTCGAGACGAACGCCGCAAGCTGAGGGAGAGCGCTGACCCCGAAGCAGCGTTACGTCCAGAAGTCACCTTTATGGAGACTCCTGGAACGTTGCCCAATTTCGCTATATCTGACCTCGGAGCTCCTTTAGCCGGAACCATGGCGAATGCCCAGACGCCATCGGCGGCTCCACCCTTGATCACGACCCAAACCGCCCAGCCAGTCTCCATCATCCGTATCCCCGATACGCCGACCACCCCCGATACGGCCTCCCGACTAAACGTCGGCTCCCCAACATCGTCGCCCGAATTTTCCCGCCTCAAAACGCGCTCACCTTCAATGAGCATGTTGCAACGCGCGACTTCAGCTCTGACGGGCAAAAAGGTGGAGGAAAAAGTCGTGGACGAAGACAAAACACCGGAAGGCCGCACGGAGGGCCGAACTTCACCGACAAAATTGGTGAAAGCGCAACCAAAGTCTCGTTTCAAAGAGACAGACAACAACGAGTCGCCGAGTTCGACGCTGAAAATCGTCAGCCCGGTCCGCACCCTCGACCCAACACCGGTGTCTACACCGGGAACAGGCGGTCCTGTCGACGCAATAACCCACGTACAGCGCAAGGCGAGCAAACGAGATAGTCTCTGGACCACGTTTCGACAAATGTTCGTCGAGGACCGACGACGCAAGCGCAGCACCTCGTTTGACAATCAGATCAAAATCGCCCCCGCCGTCGTGCTGTCACGCGGTCCTGCCGCTAGGTCCCCCCATGTCAATCGGGTCCCACAACCCGCATCGCGTCGAGCCTCTGTGGACGTCCGTCCCGCCATGCATTCTCGGCGTTCGAGCAGTCTCAACTCCAGAAGGTCGAGTTTCACGTCCACAGCGGTCCCTGTCGATGTACGCGACACGCTCGCGGCGTTGGACCGCCGAACTTCACACCGCAGTCACGGCTCGCAAACACCCACTTCGGACCGCGAATTCGTGCCAGACTTCCCTTCCCGAGCTAGTTCTTCAACGTCGCTCCACAGAGGGTCTAGTCGACGGTCTTCCCAATCGTACAATGTCAGATCACCGCCGGTGCCATCCGACCATTCTCACCGCTTTCCCCCGCCTTCGCCGCTTCACAAGTACCAACGACGATCCGCATCGGGCTTCAACTCCACTCGAGTTCAGCACATCAAGATCATTCCAGAAGCCCAAATCTTGCGGGCGGGCTCCATCGCGAGCAGTACTCGAAGCAACAACTCGTCACGACGGTCGTCGATTGAGCGACGTGACGAGGCGAGCGACCACGACAGTCGAGACGATGCGTCTCTCCAGTCATTCAGGCGGAGAGACCACCACTCGCTGGCGCATCAAATACATCGCACCCGATCTCCATTAGTGCACGGGCACAAGATTATACACAGACCGAAAGCCCCCATTCGAGATGTGTTCCAGCAAAAAGACGACGAGTGGGTGGACGAAGATGAGATACCGGCTTTTGAGGGCGGTCTTGGTCAAGCGGCATCATCCTCCTGGGACGCAAAGAAGGGCAACAAGCGCGAGTCGTCATTCCCCAATGCTGCAAGACGGTCCGCCCGCGAGAGGCCGATCAAGGACACGTCGGAGGATACAACCTCTGCCCCCCGAGACGGCTCGAATAGTAGAAGAGCCGGAGTTCCGGATCGAAAGCCGCCAATGGTGATGGAAGAGGTCGAGGAGGAAGAGGAGGAATAGCATATCAACATCTTCTCATATCTGCATGAATGTCATAAGTCATTTCCGTCTAAATTCGAGTCGTAATCATTTCCGTCTAGATTTGAGCCGCATGATCGCGTTCAGCCGCGGCAAGACACCTGGTCTCAGTGTCGCTCCTCTCGGGTCGATTGCAAGCCCCAGGGATCAGCTTGTTCGGCTCACCCTTTTCCTTGACAAAGTATTCGACAATGTCTTTGGAGCCCTTAGACAGGGCGCATTCCACCAAATTTGGGGTGATGACCATGCGGTCGCTCATCCTCCGTCTGACCCGCCTGCCCGGTTCTGAGCTTCGCTCGTCATTCCTTTCCACAAGCAGTCTCACAGACTGCAAATCCTGCGCTTGAATCGCTATTTGGACAGCGATTCCGTCCTTGAGAGCAGGGTCTGCCCTATGCGAGAGCAGAAAAGCCACGAGAGCGTGGTTCGAGGTAAGAACAGCTCGGCATAGTGGGTAGCCTTTGTGAGAGTTGGCGGATGGGGCATAATTCGCGAAGAGGTGCTCAATGAGTGGATGTATCGGGTGGCGTGTGCTCATGGGTAAGCGGAACAAACGGCGGGGCAGCTCCGCGCACGTCAATGGCGTGTCCCCCGCAACCCTTTCTCTCGCCCATAGCAACTCAATCTCGTTCATTACCTGAACGGTACATGCAGCATGTCGAACAGATCGGACGAGTATTTCATGTTGTCCATATGCCCGGTAGAGGTCGAAGAGGTACCTGGCGACCAGACGAGGCGGGAGAGAGGTGAGAGAATAGTGCAATTGCCGATTGACGATGGCGAGATTGGGATTGCGAGCGAGTACGTGTATTTGCTGTAGTAGCTGTCGTCAGAAGTGTACGTCTGGAAGCCCACTCGCCTACCTCTGTGGGCAGCCCGAGCAGGGTCATGAAAAGGGTACAGGACTGGAAGATTGAGTGATGAAACGAGACAAATAATTGATTCCGTCACTACCTACTCATCGCAGCTTCACGATTTATTACAACAACTTGCATCATCGCTCAAAGGTCACCCACATCATGCTCACGAGAGTGGCTCCCTCTGTTCGGTGCTCGCTGAGAGCTCCAGCCCTATCCTACACCCAACAACGGCCTCTCTTCGGCTTGTTCAAATCAAAACCAAAACCTGCCGTCAAGGCCGAACAGCCCGATCCCATCCCAGTACTCGCTCAAGACGATCTTTTCCACCCATTAGCTCAATCGCCTTTCGCCGACCTGCGCGAAAGAGCTGAAAGAGTACGAGCCGTCTCGATCTGTCCCGTGTCGATAGAGAAATACAACGAGCGTGTGCGACCTCTGCATGATTGTGAGGATTGCGGATGGCCGACGCACAGGAGTAAAGAGCGATGGGAGGAGGGCCGGGAAGAGCATTCGGAAGTGTGCCAAAGGCTGAGAGAGGTCAACGAGGACGATCACGATCTTCGAAGCGGAAGAAGAATGGTCGAATTCGAGCGTATGCCTCGTGCGTGTGCCCACCTCCCTTCGTCTCTTGCGATCGACTGACCTCAGGGGAGCAACCATACGACCAAGCCATCTCGTTTGCTAATTGGGACACATTATTCTTCACCCGCGACTTCCCCGCTATCGATGCCGATCGCTCAGTGAGGCATGTCTCCAAAGTGTTGACATATCCCATGACGGTGGCAGCGGCCCTTCATCAGAACGGACCCTTCACCACGCGTAATGGTCGTATCACCAGAGAAGGGAGACGGAGTATGGCCGGTGAGTGTTCCCCATTGACCGTGACCCTTTGACTGTCACTGACGCCAGCGCTCCACTCAATTCTACACCTCCCACCCGGTGGTAACGAATCGACTGCGCCATACACCCCTCAGCCCGTCGTCAGGATCATCGTCATGGGCGCCCGAGCCGAGTCGACTCTACCTCCGATCCACTGGGAACAGCTCACTTGGATGTTCCCAAGAAGTCTGTTCCACATCTACTTTGTTGGTCCCGAAGCTGGACTACCAATGTTGGCCGCCAACGATTCAAGACGGAAGAAGGATTACGATTTCGCTGAGAAAGACGGATGGGGTTGCCCGTCTCACACGTTGCACGTCTCGAGTAGGCTATCGATTACATCACTCCGCGCGTCCTACCAGGATGTTCACTCTCAGCTCGGTCCCTTCGACCCATACACGGACGTATTTTTCTCATTCTCCCCCGGTCTAGGTTTCCCACATCAACCTGGCATGGACAAGGATCGAAAACCCAAGGTCGCTAGCGACGAGGAAGGCAATGCCCATTGGGGCGAAATGACGACTCAGCCTTTGGTCCAGGCTCAAACTACGTGGCGATTGGCTTTGAGCAAAATCTTGCAAACCAAGTGCCCAATCTTCTTTACCGCCTTTTCTCCTCTCGACTTGCAGCGAGATGTATCCGCGCTGTACGGCACGAATCCACCCTCTTTCCGACATAACCCAAAACACCGCGAATTCCCAGACTACGTCGGACTGCCTACCGCCCCGGTGGAGCATATCGAAGGCGTCACAGACGAGTTTGAGCTCATTGTCTCCCCTGGCAAGAACGAATTTGGATCGCTCAAATGGGAGATTGCAGAGTGGGATGTACGCGTAGCTGTCAAAGCTAATTGGGGGCTGTGGGGCATCCGAGGAAAGAAGTACGAAGTGGTGGAGGGCGAAGAGGCTTAATCTGGGCGTGTAGGCACGCATGGTTTTCTGCATCGCAACTACGAGAGCACGCATTGATCTATGTATCGCAACCACTCGTGACATTTACCAACCCCATGTGCCTGGTCCTGGGATCAAACGGAGTCACAGCTTGAAGAAAATACCACTCACCTCCCTTCATCTTTCCCTTGATATTGCTCGTGACCCACCCACCGTAAAAGTCTCTGGTCATCAGCCAGCTCCGCAGCTCACTCACCCTTCCTGCACTCCGACCCTCTCGTCGTCAACAAAACAGTGCCATTCTCCCCCCATGGCCTGACGGCTTTGACCCGCTGAAGCATAAAACGACACATAATCCTTGATGGCTTCGAATCGACGAGTCGGCGTGGGGTATGACCATACGCGATTCTCCACTTTGCGTCCGGATGGAAGGGTTATATCGTGATACCTTGCTGCACCTTTCCACTGTCGTCAGTGTCATTCCCGCTTGGTACATACTTCACAGTACGTCTGCTTGTGGTTTCGTGTCAGCGGGATCTTGATGCTGTCCGGCGGGAGGTAATAAGTCGGTGGATGCCTGGGGTTAACTTTCTTCTCGTCGGGCGACTCACGATGTCTCGCACACACGAAAAGCTTGATCCGTATCGGCGAGGGTGGTCTCGACGCCATCGATGTCCACCCATACGATTCGCAAGCGGCTGTATGTTAGTCACCGGTGATAATGCGACGAACTTTGGAGTGCGTTGTAGGGCAGGCGGTCTTGGATACTTCCAAACGTTTTCATCTTCCTTTCGAGGAGCGAGCGGTACGTTGTGGGCGTCCATGGTGATGCTCCTGCGCAGCCCAGCCGTTGCGATGATAGCGGACCGATGGGTAAAGAAACGCATGGAGAGGGACTGGTCGGCAAGAGTTTAACCGACTTAAACATGGACATCGATCGACGGGAGCAAGGACTACACTACTACTATTGATACGATATTACAACTCTCACGCGGACTCCTTGTCGTCATCCCTCGCTTTATTCCTCTCTTCCTGCGCCTCCGTCTCGGCCACATCCATCACCTCGTCTTCCTGTCTGCGAGAAGCGGCCTTCTCGATACTGGCGGAGGCGAGGCTGACCCGTGGCGAGTGACGTAGGTTATTTGGATCAGTCTTACGCAGAGGTCGCTGCAGGCGACGACGGGCAACCTGGCATCAGCGATGTTAGGCGGACTCTTTACCATTACAGGTACCGAAGATTTTTGAACGAGATAATGCGAAGTAGAGCCGAGCAAGATGCTTTTATCAGCGCGTTCAAAGTTTCAGTCACCCTTTCAGTTGCCCCAGTCCTCGAGAGCCAACGATGACCATGGTCGGTTCGAGGAAATCGATGAGGTCTAATATCAGCAAGATTTTGCGAATGAACGTACCGAGGAGCATATGACGAGCGTTTTTGGCATGCAGAGATTGGCAGGTAACAGTGATGTTCAAGCGTGTGCGCTGGAGCAGACCTGTGACCTGTCTCACGAGCAACAGAGCCGTAGTTTGCCGCTGTAATGAGCGAGGAATACGACTGCACGCAAAACTACTCACCTCTTTCTGCACCTTCAACTTTTGGGCCTTGTCCGAATTGGACCAGCTTTTGGGGTCGACTGCTGTCAGCGTCAAAGATGGGACAACTTGCCTTTCGCTTCATCCTCTTTCACCGATATGCAGAACACCTCATCACCGTCCCGAGCGACTGTACCGATAGCCCACTCCACGGCGTATCGACTCTCATCACTGAGATCACTGAGAACCACATAACGTCGCATTCGCTTCCCGCTGCTTTCGAGTGCTTGGTCGGGATCACCCTGCGTAAGAGTCATGGTACACCGGTCGCGCGCAAAACTCGGTCGAGAGGTCACCAGCTCCTCGCCAGAACGCATAGACTTGCGACGTTTGGGAGCAAATTGGCTTGTCGAAAACATAGGTTCGGGCGCGACAACCACGTTTGGTCCTTCACCGTGAGGATCTTGCTCAATCTCCTCACCAAACGTGTCCAGCACACTTCGATCGTCATCAGGCACAGCAGCAGGTTCGCCTGACAGGCCTGCCGAGTCACCCTCGAGGTATATTGCGTTCGCTTCAGTGTTCTTTTCCGTTTCTTCGTCGAAAAAGATCTCCTCATCTTCGCCTAGTGAGTCTTCGTCGCCGTCGCTGTCGCTGTATAATTCCGCTTCCGTTCCGCTTTCATCGGCATCATCGTAAGCGGATGCTTGCGGTCGATATTTGCGAGTGCCGGCTCCCACAGATTCCCCGTCCGAATCGGCAGTGTCTTTCAGGGGCCCTACTTCGGGCGAAGTGTCTCTGGCTCGGGCTTTCTCTCTTGATCGTCGTGCACGGAAGAAAGGACTGGGAGCGCGATATTTGTGGCCAGACTTGGTGGAATCCCCTGAGGCGCCAATGGGCTTTGAGGGCTGGATGATTGCCGATGTTTTGACCTGCTCGGGCGATTTGGGAGGGGTTGAAGGTGTGGTCGAGCTTTTCATGCCCAAAAAGCCGGTACGAGACGGCCGCCCGCGATCAATTGCGCCTTTAATCAAATCGGAAGCCTGTGTGGTGAGCAGGCGACACGAAGGGGGTTATAGATAGCGCTGCGGTGACGAGGACTCAGAGTCGCGAGGGGGGCGCGAGAGAGGCATAATGAGGGAGAAGAGGAGGGAGATCGAAATGAACTGCGGGCGAGTTGTCTCGTAAAACATAGACCGAGATAGAAGATCCAAGCTTACCTGAGCGATCAGTCGGGTGTCCAGCCTTGTTAGCTCTACTCACCTCGTCTTTGCCTGCGGCCCCAGAGAACACTTTGAGGCGGGAAACACCATCGGTGAGCGAGGTAGGTAGAGAGAACGATCGATCGAGGGGTGCCATTGAATGTATAAAGTCAGAGAAGCGGCAAGTTGGAAAATGGAGGAAAGACGTCGTCAGCAAGAATGTCTTGGCGGGGATGTGCTCGTCACAAAGGCGCAGCAGAAAATGGGGCGATGATGAGAGGACGAAACAATCCGTGGCCGTTCGCGATAGTCCGACGTATAGGGAGAAGGAAGGGAGGCAGGTTTCAACGCCGCGGCCGCGAGGGGGTTGACACGATCAAAGCGGTACCGGGGATCGGCGGGCCGCTCAAAGGATGCCAGGACTGTGTCTGATTATATGACAATCTGATGATATGACGAGGGCACAATCTCTATCCCCTATCAGACTCGATTCACTCACCGTAATTCGCCGCCTTGGTTACATCGCCGTTGAAGCGCTATACAATCAGCTCACCACACAAGCAAGGGCCATCAACTGGCTGTCACTCACGTCCAAAGCGTATCTCGCAGTCTTGTCGGCTACGCCAAGCTCCTTGAGCTGATTCACGAGGTCGGTTGACATGAAAGGGGTTTGATCACAAAGTAGAAGTGGGTAAACACTGATGCAGCGTGTCGAAAGGCAGGATACATGAGCCGGAGAAGTGCTGAGATTGAGTCATTGCCGATTGAGGCTAATCGTCGGAGCGGTTCGCGCCAAATCCGATGCATAACACAATACATTCCATACATGCTCGCACGCGGCGACTCCTAGGGGGACAATTATATCAATATTATCGCTCACACTGTGGGATACCGATCCCAAAGACCCATCAGCTGCATGGCAATGCCTGATAATAAGCACGATCGCCCCTGCCAGGACTTACCTGGTTCGACCTCGGTCCCGTCCCTAGACACTTTGACCTCTCGATCTGCGTTCCACGGGTTTCGCAAGTGCTTTGTTTGATTGAACGGCAGCCGTCCGACCTTGACCCAATCGATCCGGAAAGGAGAGCCCTCCTCGTCCGCGACCTCACTTAGTTCGCCTCTCTCCGCGGGTGTTAAGGCGGTGTCTTTGCGCAGGACACCGTCTGATCCCTTTTCGGTAGGACGGGATGAGCTACCTCCTGCTTGCTGTCGCTCTGCTTCATGCTCGGCTGACCGAGTCGGTAAGGGACCTGTGGGCAGACTTTTGTGATCTGCCTCCAGTGTGCATGCTCGCGAACCCGAGTCTGCTCTTGGCCGACGTCGTGTTGGGTCCGTGTTCGCGCGACCGTCGGCCGGGAACGGAAAGTCTTCGTGCGTTGGAGACAACTCTCCGGGAGAAGTGAGAGCAATGTGGTTCTGCGACGCGGACAAAAAGTATGTCGGACGGATCGGTTCCGATCCACCACGAGCTCGACATTCCTCCTCTTTGATTGTCTGTGGCTTGGAGCTAGACTTTGACGCCGCTGACCACTTTTGAGCCTTCTCTTTGTCGATGTGTTCCGCCATCTTGGCATAACCAAAGAACTCGCCGGTCTTGTTTGCGCCGAATATCAAGAAAACTTCTTGCGAAGTCCTGAACGCTTGATCTGACATGAGCTCGATTTGCGAACAATTCATACCGAGTACGGGCTCGTTATGCCTCTGTGTTCGCCAAGTACCCGTTTTCACACTATCCTCCAGCTCAACCTTTGGGGTCAGTACGGGGAAGGGATGCGGGCGCTCACGATGTTGGCCGATTTGAGAATAAACATGCGCATGGGAAAGTGTCGGGTGAGGAAACTCGAGTTTGTGCTGGCGTAGCTCGCCGTGCTCTTGATCCCACTGTCACCGGAACCCTCTACCGATGCGCTTGGTTGCCTATCTTCGCCCTCTGCCGCACTGGGAGTGTCTTGAGAAGGCATCTCTTGCTCAGGTTGTTGCTTGATCCACTCCCGGTGCATTCCCGTACCCCGTTGCGCTCCGACTCCGGATCGTAAATCGTCATCTCTGCGCCGCACTCTGCAGACCAATCTGGGGCATCGAGCGTCCCAGGGACGAAGCGAACGACCGTTAAAAAAGGCGACCGCCTTATCGAGATCCTCCTTTGAAGTGAGATTGACGAAAGCGCAAGAAGACCTCGAGATAAGGAAAATTGAAGATGGCCCCCGCCATGGATCTTCTGGCGTGGACGTAATTGATGTATTGAAATATCTCCAAAGCTCTTCGTGCGTGGTACTAGGCGGCCTGACAGTGAGTACGGGACAAACGCTAGGACTTACACATTGCCCACCCACATAACCCAATCGCTCCTATTTGCTGGCGGTTGAGGATGATACGCCTTCCTTTCCTTCGTCTTGGCATCTTGTTTCGAAGGCCCACTCCAGGACATGCGATTGAAAGTGCCAGAGCGCAATGGCGTCGGGATAGGGTTGCGGGGAGGCCTTGAGTTCCAGGCAGACGACGCATGACCCCAGCTTGACTGGGGTGGAGGGTAATAGCCCTGTCCGCCGTAAGGTTCAGTCATTGAACCCTGCGGAGGAAATACCATCGCAGGGGACATGGGTGGGCTGTTCCACATTTGATCCATTCGAAGTGCGTACGGCGATGATGGCATCTGCGGCGAAGTCTGCGTTGATGCATAATCGGAATGCGCCGAGTATCGCATCGTTGGATACGAATAAGGGTATCCATTTGCCGGGTTGACGATGTTGGGATTCAAAGTTGGGAAAGCCGTCTGCTGGGGATAGGGGATGAAAGGTTGGAAGTCATTGTACGGGGAATATGAGACTGGTTCCTGGACAGCCAAGTTCTGCATGCCCGGTTCGAGCTCGTCCAGATCGTGATTGGGGGGTCGCCCATGCAGGTTGGATTGGGGCGGCATAGGTGACGATGGATTGTTATGATGGTCGAGCAGGGAGACGTGACGAGAATTGAAGAGTTGAAGACCGGGCAAAAATCGACTGCAGGCAAAGGGAAATGATGATTGTGTGGTTGGTTTGCCGTACCTGTGACAATAATCAACGCTGACGTCGAGTACACCCAGGGCTATGACAACAGTCAGGTACCGTCCGTCGCCCGGCTCCAAGCCCAAAAAAAATTGGTCGCTCAATGCTCAGGCGCCATACGACCGACTCCCGTCGTATCTATTCTATCCGTACCGAGATCTCTTCCATGTACGGCCGATCTCGTCTGACTCCCGCCCGCGCCCCGACCACGAAGTCTGCCCATTCATTCAGAAAAAGACGGAACCGTTGGCTTGACGTCATTGTAAACCGCGTGACTCCACTCGTGTTCGTCACGTGGTTTGTCACACTGACCACCTTCACCGGCTTTCGCCGCCTCGAGTCAAGCAGCTTGACACCTCCACTCACAGGACACCTACAACTTTCGCCGTCATTGACACCCATCACTTTCCACCATGGACGTCGATCAACCTCCTCAAGTGTCCGATCAACCTTCCCTCGCGTCTTCTTCGAATGATGCTCATCTCGAAGATCTCACATCTGTGCTGGAGCAGCTGGAGACATATCCCGACAATATCACCCTCATCAAGAAGCAGGTCGCTCTGATGACCAAAATACAAATGATCCCAGAAGTGCTAGACGCGACCATGCGACTGTCGTCTTTGGTCATGTTGAGTGAAGGTATGGTGAATAAGACGATCAACACTCATGTCAGACGAATGGCTCGCGTATCTCGATCAGCTTATCCGCGCTGCGTCCTCCCCATTGTCTCTCGATGGCTTTGTCGACATACTGGAACGCTTCGAACAAGCAGAGCAGGACTATCTATGTAAGAATCGAACCATGTGGCGGCAGGTAACTAATAACAGCCCTGGCAATCCTCCTCCGACATATCGAGTTCGTCCTGGCATGCGCGGGCGGCTCGGCGGGCATTGTCACGACCGACGGAAACGACATACAAATCGACGAAGAGGTTTCGTCATTCCTCGCGG
>Ga0308160_10001135_pt1 | contig 40354 bp, 68 predicted proteins | sample PhyFR1_FD_201036 | JGI IMG/M metagenome (GOLD analysis project Ga0308160, IMG submission 201036) | Phyllosphere microbial communities from UC Gill Tract Community Farm, Albany, California, United States - DLSLF.R1 | ecosystem: Host-associated > Plants > Phyllosphere > Unclassified | place: USA... | reverse complement strand
GCGAAATGGTTGCCATCCGGCTTCATCAGGGCAGCTTGACGAGGAGCGTCATGCGTTTTCGAGGCTTGTCGAGCAGCAGACCGGGGACGGTGAGCCCGTCTGGGCCGGTCGAGCGTCGGACAACGTCCTGCTGCGTCGTCCAGGCTCGGGCGGCATGGTCGGCGCAGAGCCGGCGGCCATCGGCGAGGTCGTAGTGCTCGCACATGGGAGCGGCGCACAAGGGGTCTGTGGATGGCGAGAGCCGGAACCGGGCGACAGGTCGAAAAGGTCAGTCGAAGCTGTGGGGGAGCGGATGTCTGAGGAGAGAGGGGGCGCGGGGAAAGAGACGGACGGTCGCATCGGAGGCAAGGCGGGTGGAAGCGGAGGGCTTGGCCGGTTGGACCCTCAAGTACAGCGCAGGCGCCCTCGATCGGCCGAGCGCACGTCTGGCAGAGCGTGTTGCCTAGCCGATGGTAGCAGAGCGCGCAGTGCGGCCGGTCGTCGAGGACGTGGAACTCGACCGTCTCGAACGGCGCGTCGCACGACCAGCACGTGAAGCACGGCCGGTGCCACTTGCCCCGGAGCTGGCCGTCCGACGACGAGATGGCCTCCGACTCGATGGCGAGCCCGCACCGGCGGCACTTGGGCAGGTAGAGCTCACGCCAGTCGGCCTCGCACAGGACCTGCTGCGGCTGGGGCTGGTGGCCGGCCGCTTGCTCGCCCTCGGCCGCAACCTCGTCGGCCTGGACGGCAACGAAACGCTTGCCGGTCCGGCCGCCGACCTCGCAGCCGCAGCGCACGCAGGTCTTTCGTCGCCGGACGACGGTCGGCTGCTGCGCCGCACCGGATGGACGTGCAGCCGGAGGTCCATCGCGGAGGGAGGCGACGGCGATGCCGTCGGACGACGCCGATGGGAACGAGGTGGGCGAGGTCGCCGAAACCGACGGGGAAGAGACGGGGAGCTCTTGACGCATGGCGTCGACCAGCGACTCGAGTGTGTCCATCCCTTCGGACGGCGAGGACGGCACGCGGTCGATCGAGTCCCCGTCTCGCTCGTGTGCGAGACGATACGCCGAACTCGACGGCGTCAGGAGCTTCGCGGTCGCCTGCGCTGATGCTGCTCTCGGTGCCGGAATAGAGTTGGCCGAGTCGGTTGTCGATAACTGCCGGCGACTGGCCGTTGAGGAGGCCGCCTCCCTCGACGACGACGATGACGTCGACAGCGGGAGTGAGCTCGGTTGGTCTACAGTGGGTCGACGCGAGCCGCCGCTCCCAGAGCCCTGTTGGACGGCTTTGAGAAGCCCACTCCGAAACGAGCCGGCCGGCAGAGGTCGGCGACCAACGTCCAAGTCGTCGTCTGAGTCGTCCGACAGCTCGCCGAGGTTGAGGAAGCTCTCGCCGAGACCCTCTCCTCCAGCGTGACTCTCGGCAGCGTCCTCGTCGTCATCGATGCCGCCTTCGGCCGGCCAGGTGCCCGATAGCCGACGTTCGTGAGAGCTTTCGGATGATTTCTGCTGCTCCTCCGAACCCTGCGGCTGAGACTGCTGAGACCCAGTCCGCTGATGGTCACCGGACGAGAGCGAGGTCGAGGTGGAGGGCTGGGAGGGAGCGTGCGAGAAGGGCGAGCCGGCTCGCTCTTCGCCGGTGAAGAGACCGCGGGACGAGGCGCCGCCGGCCGATGAGGGCGAGTTGGCGACCGAGCGCTCGAACTGGAACGCTGGCGAGGGTGCGACGGTCGACTGGAGCGAAGGTCCGGAGGAGGGCGACCGGGGCGAATAGGTCGCCGGCGAAGCCGAGGCGACGGGCATCGCTGGCGGCCGGAACGTCTCGACTGAATCGCAAAATGAAGGGCAACTTGGTCAGTCTTGATGCGAGGCAGGCGACGGAGAGAGCGGATGTATGAACCTCTCAACGGCAAAGCACCGCCGCCGGCTACCGGCTGCCTGTCCTTGAAGGCCTGAGCGACATGGAACGCCCGCCTCCCGACGCCAGCCCTCCCTGCGCCCCCGCCTGCCTCGGCCTCCCGCATGATCCGCCATGCCTCGGCATCCGAGACGCCCGGCGGCAATACGTTCGCACTCGGCTGCCGGGGCGGAGCGCGCTCGTGCTCGTACGAGAGTGTCGGGGTGTGGAAGGTCGACACTGGAGGGTTGTAACCTCCACCGGGACCGGTGCTGCCGGCGCCGGTGAACGAGGAGGACGCGGCCGAGAGCGCAGGCGAGGATGGCCTGAGTATCCAAGGGCTCGAGGGCGGCGAGCCAAAGGCTGGGTCGATCATCATCGTCGATGAGTGGGCGAAGGCTGCCCGGGGTGAGCTGCCGTCGGCGGCAGAGCGAGCCGAGCTCGTCGAGCGACCGCCTGCAGAGTGGATGGAGCCGAGCGAGGACGCGCTCGTCTGCCGACGCGGACCCCGACCGCCACCGCTCGAAAAGACGTTTGGCGGCGGCTCGAGTGGCCGGTCGTCGTCGTCGTCGATGGCAGGCGAGGGTCGGCGGGCGGAGGCCGAGGGCGAAGGCGCAGCATGCGTTGACCGACCGCCCGCTGGCGAGGAGGAGCCAGAAGACGCCGTCGAGCGCACGTCCAATGTCGTTGCCGCTCGGCGGGGCGGAGGAGGCCGCTCGACACCGTTACCGTCCGGTCGTCTGTGCTGCTGCTGCGGTAGCGGGGGCGCCGGCGGTCGACTGGCCGGCGGGCCGCCGCTCGCAGTCGGCGTCGGTCTCGCTCGCTCGTCCGGCGACGCATGCTCGGCCCTGGCTTGTAAGGTTGCGCTTGATCGCGTCGTCGGCGGATGGGGCCGAGGGCTTGAGGCCGTCTCCAAGCTAGGCCGCGGCTGCTCAGCACCCGGGCGGGACGGCCGAGGGCCCGGTGCCGACGCTGGCGGCCGGGCTAGAGGAGAGCAGACGTGCGAGCCGAGGTCGAGAAGCGACACCTGGGCCTTGCAGGTCGAGCACTGCTCAGAGCGCGTAGAAGCGGTGAGACAATCGTCAGCCTCATGGTCTGACGGCGTGAAGCTCGTCTGGCCAGCGATGGACCAGCCTCAAGCGAGGAAAGCGCGAAAGGAGAGGGACAGCGAGGGCGAAGGGGGGGGGGACCGACCGCAACTGAAGGGAGGACTTGTGACGCCCGCTCTCCCAAACCGCTGGCTAGCGGTACCGCGAGGACCGGCATGCCCGACAGTATCTAGGGCGGGGCCTTGACCTCAATTCTTGGGCGGGCGAGAGGAGCGGAGGACGAGAGGGCGAGCACAAGGAGAGGCTCGACCGCCGGCTGCGGAAGGAGGCGAAGAAGGGAAGCGCGCGACGCTCCGAGCTCTGGTCCTCGACTGGCTGCCTGGGCGGCAGGGAGGTTGCTGGTGTGGCGAGTAGCTTCTGGGTTGCCTTCTTGGGGCTCGATGTCCTTGCGCCCGTGTCTGACTAAGGACGCTCAAGGGGGAACAAGGGATGGGTCGCTGGCCGGTCGTCAAGAGGACAAGGCGCGGGCATGCAGTCTCGGCCGTCGTTTGCGGGCGTCGCGTCGCGCGATAAAAGGGGGTGCCGGTAACCCACAGCGGCTGCCGATTCGGTCGTCGTCGGGTCTTGACGAGGGGGAAAGGGGATGCACGAGCAGATCGTCGACGCATTTCCTTCAGCAGCAGGAAGAAGAACAAGCAGAGCGCTGCAGGACGGCCCAAGGGCGAGCTCTGAGCCCGTCCGGGGGCATCCTCCCCTCCGCATGCGCTGCTCGTCCATGCCTGACCTCGTTGGTCGCCGGCCCTTGGAGGATCGGAACGTCGAATGTAACTCATATAGATGGTTGAAGTTCACCACCCGCCTGCCCTCCCACCCTCGTGGTAGAAGAGGCTCTCGAAGCCCTCTGGCCCGCCGGCCTCCTCCCACGTCTTGACGACGACGCCGCCTTTTTCTCCCTTCGCGCCTCCGTCCTCGACCTCCTCGAGGTCGACACACATCCCCTTCCCCAATCCGTCATAGACCCACATCCGCGCCCGGTCGAGCGCCGACTCGTCAGAAGGGTCGGATAGCGTCTTGACGTGCGTGAAGGTGTTGCCCGGCCGGGCTCCCGACACGTGCTTGAGCAGGTTGGCGTGCAGGAAGAGCGGTTTGGGCGAGGCCGAGAGGTCGTACTGCGTCAGGGACGGATGAAAGTTGAGGATGAAGGAATGTCAGTTGACGTTTTGGAGAGAAGGGATGGGCTGGTAACCGAGAGCTCCGCCTCCGGTCTCGCTACAGCCACGAACGCACCTGGAGCATTGTGTTGCCACAGAACCTGCCTCCTTCGAGCGGGTTGAGCCCGCCGGCCGAGCTCAGCCAGCGCGGGCTCGGGAGGAAGGCGAGGCCGAGCATGTGGAATGCATAGCGCTAAGGGCAAGAGTTGTGTCAGTCGCAGTGCACACGACCGTGAACGTCGAGCAGTCGGGATCGAGGAGACCAGGCAGCGAGAGGACGTACGAAGGTATCCTTGTCGCCGCCGCTCAGCTTGAACCAGAACTCGTGGTCGACCTGCATCGCGTTGGCCAGATGGAGGGCGGCCAGGTTGAGGCCGTCGTTGCCACGCTTATCGATGACGATCTGACCAGAGTCAATCTGCCACTCGCGATGATCGCACGTCTCGCCGAGGATGCGGAAGATGGCGTTCTCGGGATGATCCCGGTTGATGTCGGGCCAGAAGGCGGCGCGGCCCTTGGCGAGGTAACCGGGGTCGTCAAATAGGAAGGCCGGGTCGGCCAGCGGGACGTTGTCCGAGTCGAGATAGAGGACCTCGTCAAACTTGCTCTTGAGGATCGAGAGGCCCTTGATTTGAAAGTTCTTCCAGATGTTGAGCTGCCGGACGCCTTCGAACTGAACGAGCTCAGCCCCAAGCGCCTCGAGCTCCTTGCGCTCGTTTCCGTCGGTGATCTCGCCCGGAAAATGGAAGATTTGGACCGGAAGCGTCGACTTGTGGTGCTTGCGGAGGATGCGGAGCAGCGTGAGGATGCGCGCAGTCGTATCCTGGGTGACGACCGATGATGGCGTAGGGAGGAGCAGCAGCGACGACCGTATGGTCAGTCTCGTCTTGCTTTATCAGGTCCAGAGGAGAATCACCCCTCGGGCCCTCACTCACCCTGTTGCCGCCGGCGACGACGAGTCCCCGGCCGCCGCTCGTGGCCTTTGGGTCGCCGACGAGCCGCTCGCCCTCCTTGCCCGCGCGCTCGAGCGCCTCGACCAGCCCCTTCCTGCGGGCCTCGATGTCACGCTCCGTCACCTTTGCCCAACCCTCGCGCTCGCCCCTGAGCTGGTCCGGGTTGACTTGCCGGTCGTGGATAGCGAGCGGGCAGGCAGCGACGTTGGCCGCGAGCGCGGCGGCGTGCGAGAGCACCGGTCGAGCAAGGAAGGCCGCGAGGCGAGAGGCGAGCAGCGCCGAGTCGAACTTGTAGGGGAAGTCGGCCGAGGCAGGGGCCGTCGCGGCCTCGCCCGAGTCCTTGCCCTTCGAAGGCTGCCGGTCGGGCTCGACAGGCTCGATATGCAAGCCCGAACCCCCGCTCACTGGAGGCGTCGGCGGCTGCGGCGACAACGGCTGCGGCGGGAGGTCGGCGCCCTCTGGCCGGTCGGGGACGAAGGCGATGCCGTCCTCCTCGAGCATGTCGTGCTCTACGGGCGATCCGAGTCCGATCGGCAGGATTCCAAACTCGGCATCCGTCTCGCCCAGGACGGTGCTGCCTCCTGCGCCGGCCTTGCCGACGCGGACCGGTGGTCGGCCGGCGGCGAGGTCGCCTTCCTTTAGCGGCAGCCGCGACGCGAGCGGCGGGTCAGACCGAATGAGGTAGAAGGTCGCTGCCGCCGAGAGAGCGATTGCCAGAAAGAGCGCGTAGGTCGTCGACCGTCGGAGAAGCATTGCTTTTGGAGGTGAGGGTTCAGAGGGGAAAGGGCAAGAGTTGGTGACGAGCTAGCGGCGAAGGCCGGGGCGAGCTCAGCAGGAGCGCCCGCGCAGCAGTCCGTCAACCTCAGCCCGCTCTGCACCCCTCAGCAACAGCATTTTCTAGAAGCAATTCCATGACAGATGAGAGGCTTTCGAGAGCGAGCGTATTGTTCGACGGCGTCGGCGGGCGTTGATGATGCTCCGTGTCTAAGGCTTCGGCGGCCCGGCAAGGCCACTCGTGGGTTGGCGCAGGATCGAGAGCATGCTCTGTGCTGAATGGTCTCTAACAGCGGGGAGCGTCAGCCGAGGAGCGCCGTAAGCTGACAAGGTGACGGACTGACGGGCATTCACCGGTGGACGGACGGTCCGCCGCGCAAAGGCGGCCTTGTCGGCGGCCTTCTTACGTTGCTCGAGGTCCTCCAGCTGCTGCCACTCGTGAGCATAACGCCGCTCGACCAGCGCAGCCTCTCGATCTTCGCTCAAGAGTTGCTGTGGATCCTTTGGCGCCGTCTCCGGGCGCGTGAGCGTCAGGTCTGCCGTTCGAAGCGCAAGGTGTGAGCCTCGCTCGCGCAAGCCCGCCGGCCAACATGCGGGACGTATGAGGACTCGTCGTACAACTTACGTGGCTGTTTGAGCGGCGTTTGCCCGAGGTCGGTCCCCATCGTGAACGAGGATCTCCACTCGTCGGTCTTCCACCGCTCGAGCGGCAGATCGGTCTGGACAACTGCCAGTCGCGGGAGGCGCGCTCGGATGACGATATCATGGCGACCGGCGGCGAGGGCCTTGAGGATCTGGTGCGTCGTTTCTGCCAGCTGGTCGGCGCCGTAAAGGTGCAAGGTCGTGAGCTCCAGCAGCGGCGGCAGAGCCTCGACGTCGAGCCCTTGCGGCGAGAGCGAGAGTGACCGGATGTTTGGCGCGAGGGCGAGGAGCCCGCGCGAGTAATTCGGTGTCGGACAGTCTGGCCCGAGATGGAGGGCGAGGTGCTTGAGACGACGGCCAAAATCGCCGCTGAGGAGCAGGGTTAGCGCCGGGTGTGACGAGGGCGACAGCGCGTAGTGATCGACGCGGAGCGAGGTGAGGTGGTCGAGCTGCTCGTGGACGCGTCCGAGGAAGGCCGGCCTGGCGAGCGTCGGATGATCGAGATGGAGGTGTGTAACCTGGGTGAGGTTGCGCAGGGAGAGGTAGAGGTCGGATGGCGGCCCTGAGAGGGCGACCCTCGTCGGCCGGGCGACGACGTCCTGTCTTCGCTGACTGATCCATGCCGCAACCATCGGACCGACCAGTGTGACCTCCTGCAGACGCTCGAGCTTGATGAGTATCGATCCGAGCTCGGCGAGGACGTCGTTCTCCTCCTTCTGGCTCGGCGACGAGTGGCGCGGCGGATGCCCTGGCGGGGTCGCGAGCCGCACGGCGAGGACGCCTGCCGCCAGCGCCGGCTCAGCTCTAAGCGTCGATAGACACGAGGTGATGGCCGACTTGACGCTTGGGCGGTCGATGCTGCCGAACGAGAGCTCGCGCCAGAGCAGCGGCCGCAGAAAGGCTGTAAGGGCGTCGGCGGCCGCTGGTCAGGAGCTGACGAGCAGGGTTAAAGCGTCGGCCACGCACCATGCCAGTCCCGAGCGACAAGCGAGCATCGATGGAGGGTGCGAGCGAGCTGCCTCGCAGCCTCGAGCTCGAAAGCTGGGTCTCTGAAGTGGAGGCGCTCGGCGCACGAGAGCAGGATCTGTTCGAGCACGTCCCACGGCAGGGTGACGGCCGACCTGCAGGCGCGCCGAACAGGGGCCGGGTCGGCAGCGTCAGCACGCTTGCGGACTCATATGCTATGGGAGCGACCGGCTTGGCTGCACCGGTTCTGAGGTCCAAAAGGTAGCCTTCCCGGCTGAGGTGCCGCCATGTCACCGTACCTTGACATGGCCGAGGGCAGAGGGGATGGGGGCGGGGGAGATGGGGTGGGCGGGGCAGGGTCGAGCCTAGGAAGCTGGCCACTCGTCGGCCGGTCAGGTGTCGGCCGCGAGCGGGTGCGAGCGACGCGCTCCATTCAAAGTTGTGCGCCCCTTTCGAGGTGCGACGGGGCAGCAGACGGTCACGATAGGGCTGAGGTAGGAGGGCATGAGGGAGTCGAGACGGCTGGCGGGCTGCTGCTGCCTGTCGAGCGCTCGGCTCCGAGCGACGCGCAGCAGTCGCCCGCGCAACCAGCTGACCTGCGCGCGATGCTGGCCCTCTCTTCACTACATGCTCAAGGAGCTTGGGTGCCTCTGCGAGAGGCCTCATCTATCGTGCTCAGATCTGGCGGACGACCTGCGCCGAGATTTGGGCCTATGCCGCCGCGGGGACGCCTTCGGGCGCGGCGCTGACCGTGTACGTCTCGTCGAGCCGCTGCTTGATGTAGTCGCCCGCTCTGTGTAGGGTCGATGCGTCGGTAAGTCCAATCGCTGCGAAAGAAGGAGCGCAAGTACGACATGAACACACGAAATATCGGGGTAGCGCTGCGGTCGGTCGTCCGAGATGCAGCTTGGGTACGTCTGCCGGAGGGAGGAGGAGGGGGGGGGGTTGTCAGCGGCGCACCAGGCTGTGGGCGCTTGCAGTGGGAAAGCGGACAGACCGTGATGATCTGCTCGACGTCCTCGCCTGGCAGCGTCGGGATGAATGTCAGCTAAAGCCTTCTTAGCAGCCGGAAGTATCGTCGCGCACCAAAGAAGAACGGGATCGAATAGCGCGTGCGGCCGGAGCGGTTGATCGCCCGGTGACGCGTCGAGACGAAGACGTCGTCTGACGACAGGATACGGCACAAGAAAAAGTCGAGGGTCAGTGCCAAAGCCGTCTCGGAGAGCGACACCGTCTGGCGCTCGCACGCCGCCCTCCGACGAGCCTTGAGAGTGAGAAAGACGCACTGGACGCCCGCATCATGGCGTCGGCGATGTTGATGACGAAGGTGCCCGGGATGGGCGGGGCGTCGATCCACTTGCCGGCGCGGTTGAGCACCTGGAGCGCTTGGACGCCGGTCTGCTGGCGAAGGATCGTAAAGCACCTGTCGGGCACGCAAGACAGTCAGCGGCGGGAACCGGCGAGTCTGAGCCGAAGGATGTGACGTACTCGTCTGTCAAGGGGTGATCCAGGCCGCGAGAGCGCGAGGTATGACAGACGGCAAGCCGTCAGCTCTGAACCGAAAAGACCGCATTGTTGTGAAAAGTGAGAGAGCGGACAGTCTGAGTGGGCGCCGATGCCCATGACGCGGTCATCGACGATGCCGGTCTGCGGCGGGTAGTACAAGAGTCTCGCAGCCGCGCTCGACCCCTTGGCCGTCCTCGCCGTAAAGTGATCGCGGGGGAGGTCGAGCGCAAGTGCAAAGAGCGGGAACAGGGTCTCGCGACCGAGGTCAAAGATCGCGTGGTAGTAGGCGAGGGCGTCTTGTCGAAGGCCAGACAGTTTGCCAGAGCCGAGGGCGAGCTCGTCGGGCCAGAGGTTGCCGCTGACGAGCCCTTGGGCGTGAGGCTCTGCAGGGACGAACGGCCCCGGCTTCTCGAAGCCAAAGTCAAGGGCTTCGTGCCTGACGGTCGAGAAATTGGTCCAAATCAATCATTCGGCGACAGACTGGTAGAGGAGAGGAGAGAGGTCGCACAGGTCTCCGCGGTTCTCCGGGCTGGACAGGGCAGGATACGCAACCGGGTCGTCAGTCGCTTTCGTCAAAGACTGGGGTCCGGCGGTCGGCGGCCTCACTCGACGTTCTCGGACATCAAGCCCATGTAGCCCTTGTAAGCGTTCGACTTGGACATGTGGATCTGACGGAAGGAGGATCGTTGGTCAGAGGTCGGCAACACCGGAGCCGGATGCGGGCGTGCGTTGCTCTGCGCCCGCAATGGAGACGAACCGTCATCTTTTCCGCCTCACTCAAGCCGGTGAAGAAGGACTCAGCCCGGCCGAAAACGCGGTCGACGAGCTCCTCCGGGACCGAGTGGTTCCTGACTGCGAAAGGCGAGGTCGCGCAAGATCGACGGCGGCGACGGCGAGTCATGCGCGGGCCGCGCCAGGACGACGACCAATGGCAGCCCGGGCGATAAGGCGGGCGACGGGGAAGCAAAATGGGCGAGGAGAGGAGAACGACGGGCGAGGGTCAGCTTCTGGACTCGAGGACCAACGCATACTCGCTGCTGTAGGCCGTAGGCGCAGGCAACCCGAGCTCTCTGGGAAGGCAGCCTCATCTTCCGTTCGGACGGAGACGTCGGCCTGAGCCGACGGGCGTCGGGGCGAGCAACGCACTGTAGAAGAAGCCTTGGACGAGGCAAGCTTCCCTGACCTGGCGGACGAGCTCGTCCTCAGGCAGCGAGAGGTCGCTACGAGAGCGCACGGTCACAAGAGGCGCAGGCGAAGGAGCGGTCGGAGAGGCGAGCAAAGCGGGGGGGGGGGGGGTGGGATCAGCTCGGAGCGGCAGCCGACGACGTGAGGCTTCCTTCGGAGCGACGGCCAGCAGAGCGTTACGCACATGACAGGTATCGAGTCAAACTCCTTCGGGCCGAGCTCGGCCGCGCGTTCGAGGATCGGCTGGAGAGGCATGGCGGAAGGGAGGTGGCGATTCTGGTCGGGAGCGAGCGAGCGGGCGACCTCGCTGGCTGGCTGGGCTGGGCTGGACGGGCCTGGCGCCAGGGCAGAGAAAGGGGCCCCAGGCGAGGCGACGCGTGCCAGCCGAGGCTGCAAGGCTCATCCCAAGATGAGGGGTCGACCAGCTGCCAGCACCGACGACGACCTACGATCTACGACGACGGTGGCCACGTAACCCCAGCACCGCTCCTAGTCTAGCCTGGTTCGCGCTCAGCAGCACGCACGCCCGCCTTCCCTCCATGTCGGCCACGCTGCACATCAAGCTCTTCCTCCAGTCGCTCCTCACCCGGCCCTCGCTCCCGCTCGGCCAGGCGCTCGCCCTCTTCTCGACGACCGCCCTCGTCGCCCAGAACGTCGATCCGGACCTGCCAGGCCCACCTTCCAAAGCGGCGCGCGACACCCGGTGGAATGAGTTCCGGCACGAGATCAACGGCCAGCTCGAGCCGCTCGGGCTCGAGGTCCGCCAGGTTGTCGATGAGGGCGACAAGGGCCGCTGGGTCGTCCTCGTGCGTCCACCTCCGTCGCCTCTGACTCGTCGATTGGATCCGAGCGTTTCTTGCTCGAGAGACGCTCTCTGACATCTCCCGCCCTCGTGTCGTACTCCACTTGCTCGCTGCCGTCGACCCACTTGCCGCACCTCCCAGGTCAACACCGAGGCCGACGAGCTCGCTCCGATCGCGACCGTCTACACCCCGCTCGAGGTTGCCTACCTCAAGACGCTCGTCCGTCCGGTGTCGCTTTGCTCGCTCAGCTTGAAAGCGCCTCGTGAGCCCTGGCGACTGACCTCGCAATCGTCTGCTCCACCCTTCCGTCCTCGCTTCGACCGACCGCACTCGACCACACGCGTCAACGCGACGCGACGCGACGCACGGACCCTCTGCTGCTCTGTCACACCCCGCCTCAGATCCGCGCCATTGTCCTCGCGCCCTCATACACATTCTCCATCACCCGCCTGACAGCCTCTCGGCTGGCCGGTCAGCTGCCAAATCACCCTTCGACAAGCTTGACGCGGGCCGGCGCTGAGGCCCTCGTCGAACGCTTCGTCTCGAGCGGCTGGCTCGAGGTCTCCAAGTGCGTCCTTCCCTCACGCAGAGCTTGCCAAGCTGGTGCAGGAATCTCATTGTGGTCGCTGACCGTCCGCTCGTTTCCGCTGGAAGACACAAGAAGCGGCTCTCGCTCGCCTGTCGTGCGACGGCTGAGCTTGAGGGCTATCTCGAGAAGGAGTTTCCGCCGGGGGTCGACGACGAGGAGGACGAGGACGACGGCCGGCCGCGGATCCTCAAATGCAGTGTGTGCAAGGCAATCGCGACAAAGGTGCGGTGCCGCAAAGTTGAGATTGGCTTGGTCTGATCTCGAGCGAGACCGCTGACTTACTCCTCCGTGCCCGTGATCTCAGGGCAAGCTCTGCCCGTCATGTCCGGCCGAGCACCCAACGGCGATCCACAACCACTGTCTGCACAAGCTCCTTCACCGAGCGTCGGCCGCCGCGAGCGGCAGCCGGGGCGTCCGCCAGGTGCACTGCCCGGCGCAGGGCGAGGGCGTCGTCTGGTCCGAGGATGGCGTCGCTGTCGATGGCGAGCTCGAAGTCAGTTGGACCGAGCTCGGCGAGGAGGCCGCGGGCGAACGCGACGAGGGGTACGTCCCGTCCAGTAAGGGCGGCGACGGTCGATCGCAAAAGGCCTCGGGTAGCCGGAGGCAGGCCAAGGGCAAGGGCAAGCGAACGCGGACGGAGAGCGAGATGGAGAGCGAGGACGACGACGATGAGGAGGACGAGGACAGCGAGGCGGCCCACTCGAAGGGCACCCGGAAGTCATCGAGGACGAGCAAGAGCGCGAGCCCGGTCAAGAAGGCCGTCAAGGGCGGCAAGCGTGCGTCTGCTCTCATCCTTCGTTCGCCTGCGACAGCGGGATGTGTCGCTAACCTCCTCGTTCCCCTGCCTTCCCCCTCGAATCTCGACTTGCCGACTCCAGGTCCCGTCAGGGGCCGGGGCCAGAAGAAGGCTCGCATCTCGTCCGATGAGGATGATGAGGATGACGACGAGGGCGACTCGGATGTCTGATCAGCCCCCTCCACTCTCATACTTGCCCATTCCTTCGAGCCGCTTTCGCGCTCGATGCCAGACTTTGCTCTCCGACGTTGACGTCGACGGCCCAGCTCTCGTCAGGCGTCGTTGTCGACCACGCCCAGCAGGGTAGCCTCCTCGTCCCGGTCGCACACGCGTGCGCTTCCATCCCATGTCCCCATTCCGTGCTCGCCCTGCGGTCGATCGGCGCCGCGAGGATGCTCGCCACGCCTTGAGCGCGACTGCGCTCGACAGGCGTCCTCTCACGTGTCTCCGCTGCGTGCGAGTGGCGAGAAACGACCCAACGACGCGCGCATCGTCGGCCGCCCCTGCCGTAGCCGGAGAGGCGTCGCGCGTGTACATCCGGCCAGCGGGCAGCGTTCCCAGGCATTGAGGGCCCTGCTTCTCCGAGGCCCATGGCTGCCGATGCTCGGGAGTTCGCCGGGGACGACGTACGCGGGCCTGCACAGTCACCCCGCGCGGCGAGCGCCGCCCTTCCCATGGCTGTCGTAGAGGCGGCAAAGAGCACCAGAGGGCTTACGGTCGGCAGCTGCGGCCGAGCGAGCGGCGCCCCTTCGGCCGGAGACTTTCGTGCTCCCCCCCTTTCCCTCCACCTGGCCGGGCGAACCAGACGCCGGGACCCGGCCGCAGTCGAAGGCTGGGCTGGCTGATCGTCGCCGGCTTGGCTCGACATCCTTCGCAGCAGCAGCAGTTACTCCGCACGTCGGCCCACGTCGCCCGAGTGGCAGGGCTCGTCTGCAGGTCTGCTCCCTTTTCTTGTCTGATCTCGCCTGCTCGGGATCAGTGGCCAGACGACGGGCCCAAAGGTCGTCGAGGTCGATGCGCTTGGCATCAGATTCGATTGCGCCGTCTCAAAGGTGTGGCGTTCTGGGCCTGCCCGACCCCCCCGGGCGATGGGGCCCGCGCCGCTCCGTCGGAGAGAGCAGGCTCGGCGGGCGACGGGGGCGAAAAAAAGTTGTCTGATAAAGACCTGCAAACCCTCTCTCTCTCTGCCCTTCTCACCACCTTCCCGTCCACCTCTGCGTCCGTGCTGCACTCGTGTGAGTCGCATCACTCTCTGTCCGGCGTCGGTGGATGGGCTCACCAGACCAGCGCGTCGCTCTCTGCGCGCGTGCCGCAGCGGCTTCGGCCGGCGCCGATCCCTCCCCCCCCCCACCGAACGACCCTCGGCCCCCTTCAGCCCTCGCACCTCCTCTTCATCCTTCTTCGCTGCACACTTATCCGATCATGGATGGCAGTCGAGGCTGGCTCTGGACGAGGCTGACCCCTTTTTTCTCCTTGCCGTCGGCCGACCGTCTTCCGCCGCCGCCTTCGTTAGCAGCCATCCATGAGTGACATCAGCTCCGACCACGCGCACTCGCACAAGACGGCCGTCCACCCGACCAACGACGAGGAGAAAACGGTCGACGGCAAGCACGCCCGCGAGGAGTTCAACGGCGACCATGAGCTTGAGTACGACGTTCACGACGCCGAGCTCTCGGGCGGTGTCGCCAAGGTCGAGGTGCGGAGGTCATCTGCTCCCTCTTCCCTTGTTTGGCCTCGAAGCTGACCCGGCCTTTCGACGCCCTGGTGCAGGCTGCGTCGCTGCTGCTTGGCCGCAAGGGCCGCATCTGCATGTGGATCGCTCGTGGGTCCTTCCTCTCTGCCCGTCTCTGGTCCTCTGCGATTTTCGCAGTTGCTGACAGCCCCTTCCTTGCGTCCACAGTCGCCCTCGCCGTCTACATCTATTCGCTCGACGGCACGACCACCTACCTCTACCTCGCCAAGGCAACCTCGGTCGTATTCAAGCACTCGCTCCTCGGCACAATCTCGACCGCGGGAGCCATCATCATCGCCGTCGGTAAGCCGCTGATGGCCAAGCTAGCCGACTACATCGGCCGCGGAGAGACCTTTATCGTCGTCACAGTCTTCTACTGCGTCGGCTACATTCTGTACGCGACAGCGAACGACGTCTACCAGATCGCGGGCGGCCAGATCATCTACTCCTTCGGTGCGTTGGCCAGTCGCTGATTCGCTCTCGCTGGCCGGCAAGGGCTGATCGACCCCCCTTCTCCCCGATCGCAGGTTATACCGGCCTGCAGCTCTTGACCCAGGTTCTCCTGGCCGACACGACGACGCTCCAGTATCGTGGACTCGCCGCTGGGGCCGTGACCATGCCCTTCGTCATCAACGCCTTCGTTGCTGCTGAGATCGCCAACAAAATCATTGGTGACGTCACTGATACCACCAGCTGGCGCTGGGGCTACGGTGCGTCGCGATCGCCTTCCTGCGCCCTCCCTCCGCTGACTGACTGAGGGCTTTTCTTTCAGGCATGTTTGCCCTGGCCGTACCCGTCTGTCTCTTGCCCATCGTTATCACCCTCCTCTGGGGCCAGCACAAGGCCCGCAAGGCCGCTCTGCTCGCCCAGGCGCACAACCCGGCTCCGCGCGTACGCTTTTCGCTCAAGTGGCTCGGCGGCACGATCCTCCACTTCGTCAAGGAGTGCGACGCCCTCGGTCTCATTCTCGTCGCCGCCGCGCTCGCTCTCATCCTCCTTCCGCTTGGCCTCGCCAAGACGTCGTCGCGCGGCTGGCAGACGCCGTCGATGATCGTCATGATCGTCATCGGATGCGTCGTCGCCCTCCCGGCTTTGATTGTTTGGGAGCTCTTCCTTGCCGAGCGCTTTGGCGTCATTCCCATCGCCCCGAGTGAGTTCCTTCCTGCCGTCGAGCGCGTTGGCGAGGGTGCCTTCGCGACTTCCTCCTCGCTGCCGTCGGCCCACTGACCTTTCTGACTCCTTCCCAATTCTGACTCAACTTCAAAGAGCGTTTCTTCAAGAATCGCAACATCTCGGCCGCCTGCGCGATCGGCTTCTGCGACTTTGTCTCCTTCTATCTCCAGTAAGTCGAGATGCAGAGTCGTCAATCCGTTTCGCGCTGAACTCACGCGTCCTTCGCGTCTCGCCTCCCAGGTACACTTACCAGTACTCCTTCATCACCGTCGTCAAGACGGACTGGAGCGTTCGGGTAATCGGATACTTCATGTACACGCAGACGATTGCGCTCTGCGTCTTCGGCCTCCTCGCCGGCATCATCATGGCCTACACGAAGCGTCTCAAGCTTCTGCTCGTCGTCGGCCTCTGCATCCGGCTCATCGGAGGTTCGTCCATCCGCCCTGCTCGCCCTGCCAGGCTGTGCGCGTCACTGACTCTCCTCTTCCCGTCACGCAGTCGGCATCATGATCCACTCGAAGGGAGCTCTGGGTTCCGACGCCGAGCTCGTCATGGCGCAGATCCTCCAGGGTGTCGGTGGAGGTTTCGCCGCCATCATCATCCAGACGGCCGCCCAATCCCGCGTCGCTCATGTCGACGTCGCGATCGTCACCGCCCTCGTCCTCCTTATCACCGAGGTTGGCAACTCGTGCGTTTCGCAGCCTTGTGGGCCTCTACCTTTGCCAATGCGTCGCTGACCGACCTCCTTACTTGCAGTGTCGGCTCGGCCGTTGCAACAGCAGTTTGGACGAGCCAAATGCCTCAGGCGCTCGCGCGCTACGTCCCGACGGACAACACGACGCTGCTCGCTGAGCTCTACGGCTCGATCTACGTCATCGCCGCCTACCCGGCCGCCGACCCCGTCCGGACTGGCGCCATCGAGGCTTACGGCCACGTTATGAAGGTGCGCACTGCCTCTCACGTCTTCTTCTCCTCTCGGGTCGGTCCAGCAGCTGACGAACCTGCGACTTCCTGCGTCTAGAACCTGTGCATCGGCGCCACTGTCGTCGCCATCCTGCCGCCGTTGATCGCCTACTTCTTCAGTGCGTGCTCCTCATCCCGCTTCACCCCACGAGCCTGCTTCTGACCCTCCCGTCCCCTGTCTGTCTCTTTAGTCGACGACGTCGTCCTTGATGACCGCCAGAACGCGCTCGACGATCGCGGCCTCGACGGCAAGCGCCGCGAGGCCGACACCTCAATGGAGTCAGCCGACGCCTTCGTCTCGTCGTCTTCGCGCCTCCGCAAGTTCTTTCACCTCTGATGCCCTCCACTCCTTGGTCTTCCCCCTCCCTTCTGATTCTCACGGCTACCAATGATCAGTTTACGTTTTGACGCGCCGAGCCGAGCAAGGGAAACCGTCATGTGATCTGGTCGTCACATGATGCGGCACTCGTTCTTGGCCTGCTCGCGCGTTGGTCGGGCGCCCTTGCCGCCCTTGCCGTGGTTCTTGAGCTCGAGCAAACGTTGCATGGCCCTGCGAGAGCGCGCGCGCGAAGGCGGAAGCGTCAGCTTCGTTTTACACAAGGACGCCGGCGACGGCGACGCACCGCTTATTCCGCTGAGCGGCCGCGCGCATGTACCAACGCTTGGCCGTCTCGAGGTCGGCCTGCGTGCCAATCCCTTGCTCGGTGTAGTCTAGAATGGGCCGAGAGATCAGCGTCGTCCCGAGGCAGCCGAAAGGGAGCGTCCGACTTACAGCCGACCGCGTACTCTGCCTTAGCCATGCCCTTGTTGGCCGCCTTGCGCGCCCAAAGATAGGATTCCGAGTCGGATTGCTTCAAGACGCCCTCTGCGCGACGTAAAAGCAAGACGGGATCGCAATTAGGATCAGCTTCAAGGGCTTACAAATGAACGCCGAAGGCGGGACCGACCACTGCCGGTGAGGTACCAGCCGCTGAGGGCGAGCTCAGCCTCGGCATTGCCCTTCTCGGCCGCCTTGGTGTACCAGGCGATGCTTCGTCTTGGGTCGACCTGGCAAGTCAAGTTCCCGTACTCGTAGCATGTCCCGAGCTTGAGCTGGCTTGGTGCGTAGCCGAGCTGGGCGGCCTGGGTGTAAAACTCGCGCGCCCACTCGTGGTTCATCTCGACAAACTGGGCCGCCGCCGCCGGCGGGTTCTCGTGCAGCGTCCCGAGCTCGTGCAGGGCGTGCGGGTTGGTCTCGTCGGCCTGGGCGGCCGCCTTGCGGAGCCAGTGGATGCCCTCGCGGACGTTGGCCGGCTGGCCGAGCTTGCCCTCGAGCAGGACCATCCCCAGCCGGTACATGGCCGTCGTATCGCCGAGCGAGGCCGCCTTGCGGAAGAAGAGGATCGCCCGGTTGAGCTCCTTGCGCGTGCCCGCGCCGAGCTCGTTGCAGACGGCCGTCCGGTAGCACGCCGCCGGGTGGTTCTGCTTGGACGCTTGGAGGTAGAGCCCATAGGCCTTCTCCGGGTCCGACTGGAGGCCGAGGCCGCCGGTGCCGTAGAGGTCGGCAAGGAAGAACTGGGCGTCGGCCAGCGGCTCGTCCGACTGGGTCGCGAGCTTCTTGATCAGCTTGAGCGATTCGCCCAGGAGCGCATCGCGGTACTTGCGGCCCGACTTGGCGTCGTGCTGGCCGACCTCCTCGCCGAGCTTCTTGGCCGCCTCGATCAGGTACTTGGCGAATGCAAACTGGGCCTCTGGGTCTGGGTCGCCCTTCATCCGCGTCCGGTACTCGTCGACAAAGGCCTTGGTATACGGCGGCTTGCGGGCGTCGACCGTTGCGAGCGAGCCCTGGCGCTTTGCGTTGCTCGAGCCGATCGACGTGCCCGAGCGGGCGAGATTGGACCCGGCAGAGGCCGACGTCGACGACCGGCCGAGCGATGCGCCCGAGACCGACGACACAGACGAGATGTTGCGCGACAGATTGGGATTGCGCGACGGCCCGGCCGCGCCTTGCGGGATGGGAGGCATCGGCGGCGGGTACGGTCGTGACGGCCCGGGAGGGTGACCGCCCGCCGGCGGGTAGCCGAGCACGCCCGAGGCGGCGGCGTAGTAGGGATTCGAGTACTCGGCGTGCTGGGGCGGCGGCAGATACTGCGTCGGTGGCGGCGGATGGCCGCCGTACGGCCCGTGCGACGGCTGCTGCTGCTGCTGCTGGACCCAGCCGCCTTGGCTGTCGCTGTAGATCGACGACTGCCTGCTCTGCGGATACGGCTGGTAGGGCGCTCCGCCGTCAGCGTACCCGTTGGGGCCGCCGCCTCCACCGCCCATGTCGAGACTCCTGACGCTCGGCGCTGCGCCGGTGCTAAGCCGGCTGTAGCCATTCGTCGGCGGCGGGCCAGAATGCTGCGACATGGACGTGTTCGACCTCGGGAAGGGGTCCGAGATGCGCATGGCGTTGAAGCCGCCGCCGAGGTCGGCTGACAGGTCGGGCGACGAGGCCGCAGCCGCCGCGTCGTACGACGGCAGAGGCGGGGGCGAGGTCGAATGATCCGGCAGTGGATCACGACCTGCCGGCTGGTCCCAGGGCTGGGGCGACGGTCGATCCATGCGTCAGAGGAAGAGGAGGGGGGGAGGGGGGGGGGGTGCTGGCGAGCGCCGCTGCTGCCGAGGCCGGAGGAAGGAAGCCGAAAGAGAGGTCGTTGGCGAGACGCCGCTAGCTGCAGTCGCCCCGGAGAAGGACAAGTGGGAGGAAGAGCCGGCAGAGAGAAGGGTATCGAGTCCAGGTCGAGCTGGACGTGCAGGGGTGCCGAGCGCTGATGGATGACACGCACGGCACGACAGGCTCTCGCGGCGGCGCCCTTCTCTCCGTCTCGATCGCCTGCCCACCCGCCCTGTTCGCCGAGACCGCCAGCCTCAAAGCGGCTACAGCGCCGGCCCGAGCCTTTGCAGCCGCCCACAGGAGAGATGTCTAAAGTACATGCTAGTGCGAGAACCGACACGGACGACAAGGGAAGAGAGAGGGAAGGGAGCGAGAGCGTGCAGCGGCGCGAGAACAGACGGCCGGCAATACAAGCGGCGAGGAGGACCAAAAGGGGGGAGTACATGTCGTGAGAGCGCACGGGATGAGGGTAAGGGACGTGGGAGAGGGGCGGCGAGCCCGACGCAGACGGGAAGGGGAAATCGGGGAGGACTCCCCCTCCTTTCTGGGTCGATGCCGCTTTTGTGAAGGGGAACCCTTCTAGACCGAGTTCGAGTTGTCAGCGCACGTCCACGGGCTGCTGCCGGTCGCCTTGATGAGGTCCATGACGGCGCCGTACGTGCCGCCGACGGTGAAGAAGCAGCCGGTGACAAAGACGAGGAGAGCCCAGTAGACGTGGAGGCGGTAGCTCCAGCTCTTGTCGGTCGCCCAGCGGCCCTTGACGTCGTGCCAGAAGATCTGGGCCATGAACTGCATCGACAGCGGCGTCGCGAAGAGGGCACCGATCAGACCGACGAGGCCTGGCAAAGCGGGAAACAACTGGTCAGCGACACTGCGAGGGTGAAAGCGGCAAAACGGAAGCCTACAGCGACGTACCTCCGAAGACGGGGACGGCCGAGGCAATGACGTAGGAGAAAAGAATGCAGCCGGCGCAGCACGAAAGCCAGCCGACCCAGTGCTTGACCGAGTTGTCGGTTAGGGCAGCCTTGCCGCGGAAGAGGCGGACAAAGATGTACTTGGCGCTCATGTGCGAGTAGATCTGAGGGACCAGCGAAGGGAAAGTCAGCGGGCTTGGTCGCAAGCGCCGCTTGGCAGAAGAGGGAATAGAGACGCACGCAGACGGTGGCAAAGAGGGCGGGCAGAGCAAGGCCGTAGGCGATGCGCTTGAGGAGCGGACCGGCCGAACCGAGCGCCGGGTTGGCAACGTACTGGCCGCAGAAGGTGTAGACGACGACACCGACGATCGTGTAGACGAGGGTAACAACAACCTGGCAGAGACCCATCGCCTTGTTGTAGTCGCGCGGGTCCTTCATCTCGGCAATGACGGGGTAGAAGGCGGGCGTGCCGGCGAAAGCGAGGACGACGGTCGCGATCGCGTTCATCGCCTGTGCGAACGACGGGTTGCCGACGGCGACGACGACGAGGTCCCACTCGCCAAATTGGGGAGCCTCGGCCGGCCGGTCCTGGACGCCGACAGCGATCGTGACAGTACCGACTGCAGGCAAGAAGAGCATTGAAAAGCGGTCAGACTCGGGCTCTCAGAAGTAGCGGATCAGGATAAAGGACGTACGCGCAGCGATGATCGAGAACATGCCGACCCATCCGAGCCAGCTGACCTTGTCGAGCGTCTGGATCGAGGCGAGGCAGAAGCCGATGACGGCAACGATGGCGACCCAACCGGCAGTGCAGAGAGCGTGGAGCGAGATGGCGTTGAGCGAAATCGAGAGCGAGAGGAGGCCCGAGCCGGCGAGCAGGGCAAAGTAAAGCCAGGCCTGGAAGGACAGAAGTAGGGGCAATAGGCGTGAGCGCCTGTGATCGCAAGGTCACGGAGAGGGTGAAGACAGGTCGCACCATGGCGCCAAAAGCCTCCCGGCCGAACGAGCCGCTAAGGACCTGGCCAACCTCGGCCGGGCCCCAAATCTGGGGGTGGTTGCGCTTGCTGGTGCCGACGACCCAGTCGGACCCTGCAGGAGGCGAGAGGACGCGGAGCGAACGAGAGTCAGCCGTAGTCGCCGAGGAGGCGCAGCCGTGTGAGCTGCGACTGACAGGTTGTCATGGCGCCGACGACAATGATGCTGACGAGTCGATGGGAGGATGGGCGGGTCCAGTCAGCCAAGAGTAAAGGGGATGGGCTGCGGCGACGCAAACTCACACAATGAGGCCTGGGGCGAGGCCGAGCGCCTGGAAGACCGAAGGGATGGCGAGGGCGCCGAGACCGATCTCTGCGAGAGAGGAGCAGCGCGAGTGGAAATCAGTGACCTGATTACAGATTGGGGGCTAAGGGAGGCCAAGCGCCGAGCGGCAAGGGTCGAGGCGCTCGGTAGAGCTACTCACGCGTCTTCATAAGCAGGACCGAGGTACCAATCCAGCCGACCTGAGGAGGACAGGCAGAGGTGCAACAGCTAGCAATGTCAGCGCACAATGACCGTGCAGCAAGACGCGTCCGACCAAGGAGGGACGGGGGATGCACGTTACGATAGTTCGGGCCCTTCGTGCCGTCGATGGTGCCGAATACAGCGTCGTGGATCTCGCCTTCCTGGGCCTCTTGCTCTTCCATGCCCTTGGGCGAGACGGCCACCTTCTCGATGGCGTCGACGTCCTCGACCGAGTTGGAGGCGGAGGTGTGCATGCTGGGCGAGCTAGCTCGGTTTGCCGGGCGGTAGGGGGGGAGAGGCAGGCGGGGTGTTGAAGGAGACTCTCAGGGGAGGAAGGGAAGGGGCGACAGGTCCTGGCGTCGAGCTTCGAGCTTGAGGAGGGAGGAGGCGGCCGGTCGGAGGTGTCGAACGGGTGAGCAGCGAGAGCGAAAGTGAGAGCGAGGGAAAGGGGACAGGGGCGAAGCTCTGCTGCTGCTTGGGAGCTAGAAGGGACGAGGCTGGGGAAGGAGGACGGGGTCGGGGGCCTCCGGACCGCCTGTCGCGGGCTCGAGGCCCTTTTGAAAGAGGCAGGCAGGCGCCCGCCCTTGGCGGGGCAGGAGAGGGTCAGCCGAATTTGCGCTGTCGCCAACACCGGAAGACAGGTTGGTCGAAGGAGGCGGGGGGGAGGGAGGCAGCTCAGCCCTCGAGCGGGGTAGAGGTCAGGAGGGCGCGGGCGGCCGAGGTGCTCCGCAGTCGCGCTTTGGCCTCGCCCTCGATCGACCGCGAGGCTGCCCACTAACCGCCCGGGCGAAGCACGCTTGCGGCACCGTCGGCCCGACTCTGGCTGCAGCCTGCATAGGAGGCCGGGCCTGGCCTGCCTACGTACAGTCGAGCCTGTCATCCTGGCCTCGCGCGTGTTCAAGTCGGTCCTGCCTGCCACACTCTTTCTCTCCGGCCGCGGTCTGCGGTCGGGCAGCCGTCGATCGGCGCGGGCTCGCCGGCTTGTAAGCTTTACTGGGCGAGCGTCACCAGCCGTCGACCACGAGGTCATCCAAAGACGGCTAGGAGGAGGCAGCTGACTGCAGGTCCGGCTTGCGGTCGACAAGAACGTGCTACGGAAGGGGCCGACATTCAATCAGCAGGGAGGCAACAGCCTTTGCTGTCTAGCCGCGGGGAAGGCGGCAGGGGGCAGTCTACAAGGAGCATAATGGCGAATGAGGCGCTACAAGTGGTCGGGTAAAGAGAGAGGAAGGGTGTGATGAGGGCGGCCGACGCAGCGCTGGGCCGGCGATGCAAGTTGGGACTGATTAAAGACTCTACGTCGAATTCGAATTGTCGACGCAAGAGAAGGGTCGGCCGACGGCACCGGTCGCAAAGGCGTCCTTGATCGAGACGACCGAGGCCTGGCCGAGTGAGCGAGCAAGTCAGTCTCTAAGGGAAGCCGGGAGGGTGTCTGTCGGAGCAAGAGGGCGACTCACGTAGAAGCCGGCGACGAGAAGGAACAGGCCCGAGACGAACATGAAGGCGGCGGCTGCGTACTGGATCCAGTAGACCATGCTGGTGCGGCCCTCACGACGCTGACCGATGGGAGGACGAGAACATGTCAGCCGAGGGAGTAAGGCAGAGTTGGACAAACGAGTGCACGACGCACCTTGTGGTCGTTCTGGAAGATCCACATCATCGCGCAGAGGATAAAGCAGAAGAAGGCGGCAAAGATGGCTCCGATCAAGCCGATGAGCTGCGGAAGGAGGTTGGTAAGTAGTCAGCAGGCCTGGAGGGACTAAATGGTTTGAAAATAAAGAGGAGCACGCACCTGGTCGAAGAAGGGGATGACCTGGGCAATGATGAAGGCGAGCGCGACGACGAACGAGACGCTCGAGAGCCAGGTGACCCAGTGCGTCTTGGTCGACTCCTGGAGGTGGATCGTGCCTCGCAAGAGACGAACGAAGATGAACTTGACGGCGAGGTCTAGAGGAGGGCAGAGAAGGCGAGAGCCGAATCGTCAGCCTCTGCGATCGATCGAGCAGCACGAGATGGTCGACACGCACGAGAGTAGATGATGGGACCGGCGAGCAGGCCAGGCAGGGCGATACCATAGGCGACCTTCTTGATGACACTGGAGAGGAAGGCGCGACGACCAGTTCAGTCTCAGGCGCGCGAGGTAGCGATGTAGGGTGTCCGAGATGCTCACGGTCCGGCCGAGCCGAGCGCCGGCGAGGCAACATACTGGCCGCAGTCTGCGAGAGGACAAAGGCGGTCAGCTCCGGCCCCTTTCCGGTGGAAAACAACAGCGGTCGCCTGGGGCTGCGGGACACTCACAGTACCAAAGGACGACGCCAACGGTGGTGTAGAACGCGATGCAGAAGCCCTGGCAAAGGAACATGGACCGGTTGTAGTGGCCAGGGTTCTGCGCGACAGAGAGCGAGAGGTCAGCGGGTGATCTCTGGAAGGGGAGGTCTGCTTTGAGCGAGCCTCACCTTCATCTCGGCGATGACAGAGAAGAAGCCGGGCGTGCCGCAGTAGGCGAAGAGGCTGAAGCGAAGCGATTTATTTAGTCAGTGATACTCATCGACAGGCAGGCAAGGGTAGACGCACACGTTGACGACAGCGACCATGCCGTCGGTGAAGCTCGGGTTGTTGAAGGCCTTGAGCTGCTTGTCGAACGGGCCCGGGGGCGCCGCCGGCGGGCGGTCCGAGACGCCGCAGGCGATGACGACGATGAGGATACTAGGCACGATGGCGCAGATTCCGGCCCAGCCGAGCCACGAGATCTGCTTGAACGTCCGGGCCGAGGCGCCGACGCCGATGATGATGGCAGCGACAACGGCAAAGACGACGGTGCAGGTGCCGTGCTCAGACATGGCGTTGAACGAGATGCTCGAGGCGAGGATACCAGACGAGGCGAGGAAGATCATGAACAGCTGCAGGTCAAAGGAGACACCTGGTTCAGCATTTTGGTCGCAGAAGGTCACCGGGGAGCGCAAGAAGGTCTCACGAAGTAGCCGAAGCCGATCGCCTCGCGGCCCCACTTGCCTCCCACTGCAAGATTGTTTAGCCAGGTCGTCAGCGTGCGAGACCGTATGGTTCAGCATCGAGAGAGCGGACGCACTGATGAAGCCGACGTCGCCGACAGAGTGCACGCCGGGGTACTGGTCGCGGAACTGGCCAAGGGCTGAGCAACAGAGTTGACGCCACAGATCAGCAGCGCTCGCAGCGACACTCGTGGATCGCGCAGCACTCACTGTAGTCGCCCCAGGTGGTGATCAGGCCTAGAATGAGAATCTGTTGCGAAGAGATGAGCCAGAAGGCCGGAATTCGTAAGGTCAGCCGCCCTCCTCGTCAACAGGCACCCCGCGTAGATCAGCATTCCTGAACGCACGACGAGAAGGCCCGGCTGTCAAGATTGGACAAGCGGCGGTCAGCTTGTGCTCCTGGACAATAGGACGACGACCGGTCGACGCACGACAATGCCGAGGGTCATGAGGACGTTGGGCAGACTGAGGACACCGAGACCGATCTGGGTCTTGAGCAGAAGGACGAGTGCGCCGATCCAGCCGACGGCACGGTAGTCGGGGCCGCCCTCCTTCTTGACGAAGACGTCCTCGATGATGGCCGCCTCGGCGACGCTGACGGTGTTGAGCTTCTGCAGTGACGAGAGAAGACGAGGCGGCAAGGCGGTCAGCAGGCTGCGAGGCTGAGGACGCCAAGTGACATTGGTGGAGCACGCACCTTGCCATGCCAGACGCCGGCTCCGAGGCCGCTGTCGTGCGCAGAGCTTCCCTTCTCGAGGTCGCCTGTCCGAGGCGTGTCCTCCTCCTCGTGCGTGAGCGGAGGCGTGCTCAGAGCGATGGTCATCGTCGGCGAGGACGAGTGCGGGGCCGGAGGCTGGGGGGTTTTGCGGGGGAGAAGAGGCGAGCGAGGTCGAACGAGCTGCTGTCCGGAGGCGAGCTTAGACCGCTTGAAGGGCCAGGTGGAGCGTAGAGGAGAGGAGAGGAGGCGAGGGCTGAAGGGACTTGAGGAGACGACAGGGGGCTCGCAGCGGGTGGTGGTCGTGTCGGAGAGAAAAGGGCAAGCCTGATAGCCCGGCTTTCGAGGACTGAAAAGGGCGCGACGGCCGAGCCGGCGGCCAAAGGAGGGAAAGGAGGCCTGCTGTGCCCTGCTGGGTGGTGCTGCTCTTGGCCCGACAGGACAGCCGCCCGAGGAGGTGGGCGCCCGGCCGGTGGGCGTCGGAGGTTAGGACGGCGGCGGCCCGGCGTCACGCGCGTAGCCCGGCCAAAGGCGGGGCCGACGGACGGTCAAAGGTCGAAGAACACCAGCGGCCAACGCACGACGCTCGGGTCGGCAGGACAGTCGAGAGCGAGAGAGAGAGAGCCTGGCCCGAACCGGTCCTCCTCCGTGCTGGCAAATGGCGGGCGGACTGCCGCAGCTGCGTACTTGCAGAAACGTGAGGAGCAGCTTGCGACGGCGGGCGGGCATCGCTGCGCGGCCGTCGGGCGAGTCGTCTGGCAGCCGCAGCCGCAGCGGCCAGGCGGCCAGGCGGCAAATCCCCCCTTGCCCCCCCCCCCCCCTCTCGCTCAGCCCGCTGCTGGCAATAATGGTCACCCTGTCGATAAACGGGCAAGTCTCGTCGTGCAGGTCATAAATAGGGTCTGGCGTCAAAAGGGGTGCCGGCCGTCGAGGACGGGACGGGAGAGATGGCGCGCTCAGCGAGGGGCGCGCCGCTGGACATCGTTATGGAGGAAGTCGTAAGCGAGCGCCGCCTGTTCGCTGCCCATGATCTGTGTCCCGTTAGAAGAGGGAAGAGGGCGCAGCGGTCAGAAGGGAGTGATGCGTCAGGTGGCAGTTCGGCTAGACGGACCTTGGCGAGCTCGGCCTTGGAGAGGGAGCACATGTGCTTGACCGAGTCGATGTTGTTCATGACGTGGCGCAGGTTGCGTGCCGACTTGTCAGGTCGAGGTTGAGGGACAGAGACAGAGTCGTCAGCGACGCGATCGTGTCCTCGAGAGGGTGGAGACGGCGACGCACAACGCCGGGAATGAGGCGGAGGAGCTCGACGGCGGCGCCGTTGCTGCCGCTCGCATCGCCCTCGGTTCCGTCGTCGCCCTGGCCGACGAGGATTGCCTTCTCGACGCTCGGCTCGGCGTGGTTTAGCTTGAGGTCGGCGACGATATCGGCCGTTGCCAGCGGCGAAGACGACCAGATAATGCGCAGCCGCGGGAACGTCAGCGTCAGCAGGACGAGCTTCGACTGGATCTCGTGCTCCGAGATGGTGTCCTCGCGTGGGTTCGCCTCCTTCTTGTTCTGGAAGTGACTCGGCCGCTTAGTCTCGATCATCGACTACGAGGGGAGCGGAAGGGGCGTCAATCGTTGGCGAGGGCCAGACCGGCGGTCGCAGCGCCTCGCGCTCACCTGGAGCGAGAAGGATTTGTTCTCCTCAAATTCGATCAGCAAGATCGGCTGCTTGTAGTGGACGCTCATCGACTCGCACTGCGTGTACCTGGAGCGCGACGCGGGAGCCAGCAGCGTCAAGTCAGTCTCAACGGAGGTTGAGCCGGCAACGAGCGCTTCGAGGAGTGGCACTCACAGGCGGCCAGATGCGAAACTGCCTATCAGGTCGGGGATGGACTTGCGCTCGACGCACATCTCTGGCGAGAGAATGTAGTCGCCGACCTGGAGCGTCACCGGGATGATGAGCATGCCGGACGCGTGCAGGATCGACGGCAGCGTCGACCGGAACTCGCGCATGTCGACGATGACCTGGGAGAGGAGCCATCGCGTGCGGCGGTCAGCTAATGCTGGGCTGGCATCCGATGGCCAGCCTACGCACCGTCACCGGCTCGGCCTGCTGGTCGGGAGCGCCCCCGGCCATGCGCGTGCTAATGGCCCGCGCGAGCGTGTCGACCTTGCTTATCGGCGCGGATGGAGCGCCACGCGGGTCGCCCGAAAGCGGGATGATCATGTTCTAAAATGCACGAGAGGAGGGCGTGGGTCAGATCGTGCCCGGCCACCGGGGGTTCGAGTGGAGGAGAGCCGGTACGCACGCCCTTCTCGCGGATGAGCCGCTCAAACGCCTGCTTCTCCTTGCGCATGCCGGCCAGGTACTTCTGCTCCTCGACCGATTCGACGTAGCACATGAAGTAGACTCGGACGGCGAGGCCCGGGCTCGAGCTCCGGTAGACCTGGAGCGAAAGGTCAAGTCAGTATGCGGCGGACTTAGCTGGGAACACCGCGGGCGACGCACCTCGATCCGGCGGATGAAGGCCGGGTCCGGGTCGTACATGACGATGAAGCGCGGCCGGAGCTCCTCGAGGATCTGGTCCTCGTCCTCGCCCTTGTACGACCGGACGACGATCGTGTCCTGCGGCTCGAGGAGGCCAAAGAACGAGTCAAAGCCGTCTGGGTCAAAGAAATCGGTGCCCGAGCTCTGGGCCGAGGGCCGGACGAGCGTCTGGGGCGCTGGCGCGCGCGACGACTGGCTCTCGGCCACAGAAGGCGCCTCGGAAGCCATCCGCTGCAATTCGGGCACCTCCGACTCGGCGCGCTCGGATGCGGCCGACAGAGGGCCGACCGACGTGCCTGCCATCGAAGGCTCGCGAAAGAAGGCAGGTGCTGGCGTGGCCGACCGTGCCATCGACGGTGCCCGACCGAAGCCAGCGTTGTCCTCCTCAAGCAGCTGCTGTGACGCCTGGTGGAGGCTGAGGCCGGTTGGGCGAGGGTCAGCTCGAGCAACAGCGAGAGACACCGGTGAGGAAACCCGGCGACGCACAAGTCGGCGATGTCCTCGGCCTCGTCTTCGAGGCCTTCATCCCGCGCCTCGCCCGACTCCTTGACGTCGGCGTCGTGTCCGCGCGAGCTGCTGACATTGCCGACGACGCTCCCACCGCGAACGCGCCGACGCTTGTACGCCGGCTGGCCGCGGGGGGCCGCCTGCCCGCCCCGGCCCTGGCCGGTCCCACTGATCGTCGAGTTGCCGATGGCATCGCTCCGTGGCCGGGCCGCGCCGCCGCGGAAGTTGCGCGTCATCTCGCCGAGGCTGCCTTTCCAGAAAAAGTAGGACCGAAGCAGGCGCTCCATCATGTCCTGGCCCGCCGTCTGGCTCGGGCCGTCCGAGTCGGGAGGGCGCCGTGGGTCGCGGCTCGCCAGGTACTCGCGCAGCTGCGTGCAGGTCCGCTCCGACGACGCCATGACGAGGATCGTGTTGCTGCCGGGTGCATCTGTAGGCCGGGGGCACATGCACGTCAGCTCAGACACAAAAGCACCGACTTCGGACGGACCGTGGCTGACATACCCTCAATGCCCTGGCGGTCGAGCGACTCGATCTCCTCCTCGATCTCCTCGAGGACGCCGGCCAGCAGGCCCCACTTTGGCAGCTCCTCGAGCACGGGCTCGACGCCCGGCGGCCAGCGACTCGAGCCCGACGCCGAGGCTCGAGCGTCGGCCATCTCGACCTCCCGCAGCGCCTCCAGGTCATCCTCGCTGCCGTCGACGGCAGCCTGGGCGTCGGCATTGGCCTGCTGCATCGGCGACTTTTTGCTCTTGGAGGGCGGCGGCAGGTAGGCCCGGCGCTTGGCAACGTGGAAGAGCGTGTTGGCCGCATCGAGATAGAGCCAGGGCGACTGGTCGGGCCGATTCCTCGGGCCTTGCCCGGATGCGCCTGACGAGCCCGTCGTCGAGGCCGACGAGGTGAGGATTGACTCGAGGTGGGTATTGAAAGCGATCGAATCGTAGGTGAGGAGGTAGCTGAGGGAGGTGCAGGATCGCGACATCAGCGAGGGAAGTGACGAGAGTCCCGAGCAGCGGAGACGGACTTGAGCAGGTTGCGCAGCGTCGTGAGGTCCTGGACGAGCCGCTTGGTCTTCGGCCCGACGCGGTGCCAGATCGGATCGAGCCGGCCCCGGACGACGCGGTCGAAATTCCTAAACAGAGCATTCTCGACCGTGAGCTCGTCGAGCTCGACCTGTTGGGAGAGAACGCGTGACACCCGTCAGTCAGAGAGCGTTGCAGGTCGCGTGTGGGCGTCCACCTGGACGAACGCCGGTGCACGACTTGCGTAGCTCGGCCAACGTCGCATCCATGCACTCGACGATGGCCACCTGGATCTCGCTCATCTTTCGCGTCAGCGGTTGATAGAGCTCAATGACATCGGCTTTGCGCTGGCCGAGGCTGGCGTGGACCTCCTCGCGGTATCTGTCGAGGCCCAAGGCGTAACGGTCGGCTCAGCCGAGGCTCCCGGTTACAAGCCAAAGGCCGATAGACACGCACCGCGGCCAGAGAGTGACACGTCGGATCGAGAGCTGTTTGAGGCACGTCGTCAGGGGGTTCATCGTCGACGTGAACGACTCGGGCTCGTCCGAGAACGCCTTCAGGAAGCCTTCCTGCGAATGGCGCGGTCAGATAATCAGCAGAGCACGAGCGTGCGCTGCGAGGACTGAGCTTGTGCGACGCACGTGGTTCGTCTGCCGGTAGAGACGGACGATGAAGGCCTCGAGGCTCGTCTGGTTGACTCTGTAAGCGGAGGCGCGAGTCGACTTCAGCGGGACAAGAGGGGACGGAGGGCTCCAGCCGCGGACGCACTGCTCGGCATGAAGTACCATCAGGCCGGTGATCATCTCGGGCGGCACGTTCTTGGTAAGAAGGTCGACGACGAGGATGCGCGACGTGACCGAGAAGAGACCGCCCTGGAGGTAGAGCGTGTTCCTGGCGACAGGGGTTGGTCGGAGGGACGTCAGCGGGCGCGGGGCTCGGCCGAGTGGACGATCTTCGATGCTGGAAGGTGAGACGGACCGCTCCTTCGATCCCATCTCGTACGTTAGCACCCGGAGGCCTGGCCTCCGGACGCCGAGCGTCGAGAGCAGCTCGCCGATGCCGGCTTCTTCGGCGGGCGTCGCGTTGACCTGTCGGGAAGGGGGGGGGGGGTGGCGGCGCACGGGCCGTAGCGGGCCAAAGGTCAGCTCGGTAGCTCGAGCTCACCAGCTCTTCCCGGACCGCCGAGCTGTGACCTCGGATCAGACCGACGTACGAGGAGGATGAGGTTGTGCTCCGAATCGTAGATCTTCATCATGGTGCAGAGGATCTTGCGGAGGCCGAGACCCTTTGCGAGGATGAGGAGGTCGTCGTGCTCGGGCGGGGCGATCTCTTCGATGATCTGCCGGTGGAACGACAGCAGCGGCGCCATCCTGGGCAGCGGCTCTGCGACGGACGGCGGACGGGATCAGAGGCAGGCCAGTGACAGAGGTCGCGGAGGAGCCGAACGGGGCGAGAGTGAGCTGGGTGCGGATGGACGGCGAAGCGCAAGGAGGTACGACGAGGGCGAGGTCGGGCGAGGCGGCGGTGACCGCGCGACCGCGCGTCATGAGTTTGCGGCCGCGCGGACGAGGTCCACTTGCTTCCTCGTCTCGCTGAGCGTCATCCAACAGCGAGAAGATACAGTGCGTGGACGGCGTGCATGACGTCGTCATCTAGGAAGAACCCGTCTACCGCGCGCTTCTACTCAGGGTGCCTGCCGACGACGCGTGTGGGCGCACCCCTACTAGCCGCGCACCTCTTGCGCCCCCAAGCAAGCGACCGACCTCGCCGGCCGCAGATCTAGCGTCGGCGTCCGCCAGATCCGCCTCTCTAAGCCAGGACGTCCGACTTGGTCACCTTTGTCTCCTCGGGATGGAGCGCCGGGGCGTGGTAGACGGCGCCCTTGGTGCCAAGGAGCTCGCGCACGCCCGAGCCGTCGAGCATCGATGCCCACTTGGGCTCAACGTAGATGGCCCTGGTGTGCGAAGCGGAGCGGCAGACCGTCAGCACGCGCATCGCTAGCAGAGCGAAGGCATGCCGCAAAATCGGAGGGAGAGACGCGGCAGAATACGCACTTGGCGTCGGCGAGTGTCTCACCGTTGAGCGTCTGCATCTCGGCCCCAACGACGACCTTGCGGCCTTTCTTCTCGAGCAGCTTGGTCCGAATCACAACCCACTGGTCGGCCCTCGTCGGCAAGCGGTAGTTGATGTTGAGGTTGGCTGGAGAGGGGGCGGCGGGGACGGGCAGAGGCCGGAGCGAGTGTTAGTTGTCGCCGAGCGTCGATCGCAGGCAAACGGGGGAGGTTGCCAAAACGTTCGTTGAAGAATGCAGGGGAATGACGTACCAGTGACGCCGATGTTGGTCGGGAGGTTGAGTAGGGCCTGCGAACAAAGCCAGGCGAGAGCGGAGCATGTTCGTCAGCCTCCGGGTCGAGCAGCAGTACATGCCACAAGGCGGCTCACATTACGGCCTGTAGCTTCGTCGAGGACGACGCCGACCATGCCGCCGTGGACGATGCCGTCGTGGCCGCACATGCTGCGGCCGAGGTGGACGATGACGACGGCCTCGCTCTCGTCCTCACGTGCAAAGACCATCGGCGGGACAGCGAGCATGCCCGGCCCACGGAGCGCGCCGCCTGTCAGCGAGTGCTGGGCCTTCTGCGGCTCGAGCTTGGTGTACGGCCGCGTCGCGTACCAGCCGTCTTTGGCCTTGAGTTCCTGGACGATCGGGAGCTCGTGCAGGGCAGCCTCGAGCTGGCGCGTGTAGACGCGGCCGCCGACGCTCTCGCGGTGATGCGGCGCGGGGGCCGTCCGAGGGGCGAGCAGATGGGCCATGTCGAACGGGTAAAAACAGCCGGCCAGGTAGGCGCCCGTGAGGCCAAAGAAGACGGCCGACGAAACGGCGACCCTGCGGACTTGCGAGGGAGAGGGAGGGCCGGTCCTCAGCGAGCTCGCGCCGCCCGCCGACGGCGCCGGGGTGGCAAACGACCGACGGAGCGAGGCGGCGGCGAAGCGCCGCGGGAAAGCCATGATTGCGAGGTGCGAGATCTGGGTTGCGAGTGCGAACTTGATGGTCGAGAGATGGAGAGAGCGCGACGAAGACGGTCGACGAGGATCGGCAGGCGCCGGAGCTGTCGGCGAGCTGCGATGGAGGAGGGCGCCGGCGTGAGCAGCCACGTCCAGGGAGGGAAGCGCAACGAGTCCGGACCTTACGGTAGGGCTTCAAGTAGAGTGTATTGGCGCTGGAGCTCGTCCTGGTGTCTCCTGTGTGCTGGGGACGCGTGTAGCTTGGGGTCGAGAAGGGAGCAGACGCCCCTGCCCAGGTCGAAGCTGCTGGCTGGCCTTGCCTGCTTCCGCTTACGTTCGGGCCGACCAACAGGCCCGCCTGCTGCCCTCGCCCTCGACCATCGCCAACCTCGACCCGTCCTGAACCCACCCAGGCAGGAGGCCAGCCTTGTCTTCGTCCAGCAATGGTTGCCTCAGACGCCCTCTATCAAATTCGCTTCCTCCCGCTCAAAAGCTCGCTCGCCAACCTCCCGCCCAAGCTCTATACGAGTCTCGTCGCCGCGCAGAAGGTGCGCACCCCTCCCCTGAGCACCGCTCCCGACCAGCACATGCCTCCCGCCGAGCTAAGCTGAGCTCCTGAAATCGGCTCGTGTCCCTTTCACAGAGGCCCCAGTCCCTCGCCGTCCACGTCCGGACCCAAGCCGGTCGCGAGGCCTACATCGGTTGGTCGGGCCTGAGCTCCGCCCGGCCGACACCCGGCAGCTCGCAGCGCGAGGTCCTTGAGGTCGACCCGGGCCTCGCCTCGTCTTTCGGCTGGGCCGAGGGCTCGCTCGTGCGTTCCCGTCTAGCCTTCTCCCCTATACCATCTTTGGCTGAGCCGAGGCTGAGATACTCTGCCCCGATTGGCCCAGGTTGAGCTCGCCATCGTCCACTCACTACCTGTCGCCAAGGAGGTGGCCGTCTCGCCCGCCTCGGCCGACGACTGGGAGATCATCAGCGCCCACGCTCAGTGGCTGGAGGACAACCTCCTCTTCTCGCTACGCGTCTGCGCCGTCGGCCAGCGCATCGACGTCTGGGTCAAAGGCAAACTCCGGGTCGCGATGGTCGTCGGTGCGTAATCTTGCGAGGGGCGGGCAGGGTGCTGCGCCGCCATCGGTTACTCTCGCCCGGGTCGAGCGCTCTCGTCGCTCAGCAGCCATGCTGACCCACCTACTGCACCTGTTGCGACAGGCCGAGTCGACCCTAAGAAGCCCGTCGTCCTGCTTCGGTCCGAGACGGAGGTCCACATCGCCCCCTTGACCAGGCCGACAGGCGCTTCGGCCCCTGCGCTAGCAGGCCCGGAACCGGTGGCGGGCCCGTCATCGCCACCCAAAACCTTGTCGACCGAGGCGCCCTTGCGAGATACCACGGTATCAGCAGAGCCGTCGTCGTCAGCCGGAGTCGAGACCCTGCCGGTCGCTGCCAAGGTGGAGATCGAGATCTACCGCGGCTTCCGGCGGGGGCGAGAGCTCGAGCGCAAGCTGCTCGAGGCCGCAGACAGCCCAGGAGCCGCGCTTGATGCAAGCGAAACGGCGAGGTACCTGCCCGGCTTGGAGCCGGTCGTACGGCAGGCGGTCGGCTTTCTAGTCAACTCGTTTGTCCTTCAGTCGGGAATGTTTTTCCCGCCGACGGTCTCGCGTGCGTCGGTCGGCTCCTTCTATCTCTCCACCCTTGGCCACCCGCTAGCATCAAGCGTCGTCGCTGATCCTCTATGTGGCTCGCATCTGCAGAGGCGCGCACTCTCCTCGTCACGGGCGCGGCGCGAAGCGGCAAGACGACTGTCGCTCGCGAGGTCGCTGCGCGGCTGGAGGAGGATACGCGCACGCTCACCTGTGCGCCTATCTCTCTCTCAACGCGGTCCGCACCGACCCACGTACCCTGCTGACGCTTGAACCGAAAACTCTTCAGACACGCGCTACGTCGACGTCTCAAAGCTCGGAGACGAGCGGATCTCGGGCCTGAAGGAAAAGCTCGGCGAGGTCGTCAAGGACGTCAACATGAACCGCCCTTCCGTGCTGATCCTCGACGGCCTCGAGAACCTCGCAGGAGTCGACCTTCCCGTGCGGCCGAGAGACATTCTCCTTGCCATCGGTGGTGATCGCCTGCTAACCCTTTCTCGTGACGGCTTCGCAGAACACCGACTCGACACGGACAACCCAGATCGCCGAGCTGCTCGTCTCGCTGCTGCAGCCGGACGCAGGCGTCTTCCATCCCGGCACCGTCGTCGTCTGCACGGCCAGGTCCGCCTCGGATATCCATCCGCTCCTCTCGCTGAAGCATATCTTTGGCTCGACCGTCGCACTGCGCGGCATCAGCAAGGACGGCCGGAAGGAAGTGCTCGACGACCTCGTCCGGACCAAGGTGGCCGGCACCGAGCTCCTCCAGCTTGACGACAATGACGCAGTCAGCTTCCTGCGCGTCGCGACAGAGACCGAGGGCTTCCTCGTTAGCGACCTCAAGGACCTCGTAGACCGGGCGATTCAGCAGGCCGCGATCCGCTGCTCAATTTCCGCTGGGCCAGCTGTACGCACCACCCTTTGACGCTTAAAGAAACAGGCTATACCTCGCTGAGCTTCTTACCCTACCATCTCCACTCGTGTCAGGACATCCGGCTCTCTGCGACCGACTTTGACAGCGCCCTCAAAGACTTTGTCCCCTTCTCGCTCAAGGACGTTAAGCTTCAGTCGTCGTCGGTCAAGTGGAGCGACATTGGAGGCCTCCAGGACGTCCGACGGACGCTGCGTGAGACGCTCGAGTGGCCGGTCAAGTACGCCGCTATCTTCAAGCAGTCGCCGCTCCGGCTGCGGTCAGGGTGCGTTGTTCGGGTCTCGACGCACTGTACCTGGCTCGGCCTCGCTGACTCGCGAGACGCATGCCGGCGTGTATAGACTACTCTTGTACGGCTACCCGGGCTGCGGCAAGACGCTGCTCGCATCGGCCGTTGCCAAAGAGTGCGGCCTCAACTTCATCAGCGTCAAGGGCCCCGAAATTCTCAATAAGTACATCGGCGCCTCGGAGAAGAGCGTGCGTCTTGCAGTCTTTTTGCGATTGGCAGGCCTCACTTCGCTTCGGCTGACTTTTTACGTTCGACTCCTCGTCGCTCAGGTCCGCGACCTCTTTGACCGGGCAACGGCAGCCAAGCCCTGCGTCCTCTTCTTCGACGAGTTCGACTCGATCGCGCCGAAACGGTTCGTCCGCCGCGTCCGCTTACGTTCTGCGGTCGGCGCTGAGATTATTCTTCCCATCGCCGTCAACGCAGCGGTCACGACTCGACCGGCGTGACCGACCGCGTCGTCAACCAGATGCTGACCCAGATGGATGGTGCTGAGGGTCTCGACGGCGTCTACGTCCTTGCCGCGACGAGGTCAGTCTGGCGTTCTTATCTTTGAGACCGCGATCCTTGCTGATCAGTTCGCACCGGCCGAGCAGTCGACCAGACCTCATCGACCCCGCCCTCCTCCGGCCTGGTCGGCTCGACAAGAGTTTGCTGTGCCCGATGCCATCTGAGCAAGACCGACTCGAGGTGGGTCCGCCGCCAAGCCGGCCGACGTGTCCCTCCCCTGGCCGAGGCTGACGCGCTCGACCCTCCCAACAGATCTTGCAATCGATCGCTCGCAATCTGCATCTCGGACCTGACGTCTCACTCGAGTCGCTGGCCGCTCAGACGGAGCACTTTACCGGCGCCGATCTCGGCGGCCTGATCGGCACGGCCCATCTTGCTGCTGTTCACTCGTCGCTCGATGCACACACCAATGGCGACCAGGAAGGAGCCTCGTCTTCGAGTGACGGCGGTGCAACGCAGGACGAGCTCGTCGGCGAGGTACTCGTCATCGGCCGGCGATCCAAGGGCGGCCAGGGCAAGAGCCGCGCCGAGCTGGCCGAATTACGCAAGCGTGTCGGTAAGATGGTCGGCGTCGGCCGCAAGGATCTCGGCGGAGTAACCGCCAGCGGTCAGGGGTCGTCCGAGGCGCCCGTAAGTGCAGATGCTACTTTGTCACCTCCGTCGCTGTGCTAGATGCTGACCAATCAAACTCACCTCCTGCTGATCTCAGACCACCTTCATCACCGCCGCCCAGCTCGCGACCGCCCTCAGTGCGACGCGACCGTCAGTCCCAGAGCAGGAGCGCGAACGGCTGCGACGCATCTACGGCGCCTTTGTCAACGACCGGTCGGTTGACGGGCTCGAGGGCGCCGAGGGCGGAGGGACGGCCGTCGGCAGCAGGAGCAGTCTTGGATGACCCCTCGGCGACGGTCGGCGTGATAGGGACCCAAACGAGAGGAAGTGCACATCCTGTGTTGGATTCCGTGCCATCTTGGACATACAAGGGCGGCAGCGGGGTCACCCTTTGTCAGTGAGCACTTCCGCCCGTCGTGCACGGTTCTGCAACGCTTGCAGGCCAGCAGAGGGGCGGCCGGCCGAGGCGGGTCGTGGCCGCGGCGAGCGATGCCGGCTGCGCATAGTCGGGGCACCGCCCGAGGGGGGCAGCTGAGGCTGGCGACGGAGGAGGCTCGACCAGGCAACCTCCTCTCTCAGCACTCGACCCTTCTCGCTCGCTCATCGGATCCCCCTCCTCTGTACGTCTCTGCAAAACAAGCGCCCAACTCCGTCTGCTCGGGACCGACTGAGGAAGTCGTGGCGCTGAGGCAATCTGGCCGTCAACCCAATTTAGAGGATACCCCCGTCGCCTGCCCTCACCACCCTGCCCCGCCCACCGCACGGGAAAACGCTTGGATCCCTCCACGCTCAACGCACGAGGGCCCGGTCGCACAAGCTGCCGCCGCCGCTGCCTGACTCTTGGCCCGTTCGGCTCTTCGACCTGCCGCCGGCCGACGCGTCTGAGCGAGGCGTCGAATGTACGCCTTCCCGACGACGCACTGGCCGCCGCCGCCGGTGCTGGGCGGCGAGTCAGGCGAGCAGCGGGCGTCGCAGCCGCCTCAGCCCGGGCCGCACGACTACCAGCCATCGCAGCAGCAGCTGGAGGAGTCGTACGGCTCGCAGGGCGCCCAGTCGTTTCAGGGGTCAGGCCTCGCCGGGGCGGCGCCGTACGAGCACGAGCAACCGATAGACGATGGCAGCCGTCTCGCCTGGCGGGGCCTCGTCGCCGCCGCGCAGGAGCCTCAGCAGCAGCAGCAGCAGCAGCAGCAGCAGCAGCAGCAGCAGCAGCAGCAGCAGCAGCAGCAGCAGCAGCAGCAGCAGCATGACGTCTCGAGCTGGCATCATGGTCCGTCGCAACATCATGACTACCAGCACCAGCACCAGCAACTCCAGCAGCCGTTGCCTCAGGACGCATACTCGGACAGGTCGCACGAGCCTCCTTCGGCTTACGACTCGTCGACCACACCCTATGCGCCTCGACCGCCGCCGGCCGCGCCGCCGCCTCGGCCCCTCTTTGACGGCGGTGGCCCCGGGCCGCCCGAGGACTACCGCGTCGCTTTCGCCAACCTGCAGAGGAAGCAGATCGAGCTCCGGCTCGCCGAGGAGCACCGGCGGTCGCGCGAGGCCGAGCTCGAGATCCTCCGCCTGCGCGAGATGGAGTATCGGCGGTCGAGCCAGGGCACGAGCGCCTATGGCGTCTCGGCCCGAAGTTCCTACTCATCCGGCGGAGCGCCCAGTGGCTTCAGCGCCGGCCCATCATCCAGCCAGATGCACGGCCAGCCGACTCCGCACTTTGACGTCGTATCGGCGTCGACGCCGTCATCGACAGCCTCGTACTCGCACGGTCAGATGGTCTCCGACGATCAAGACGGCGCCGCATCAACCGGCTATCAGCCGTACGCGAGCCCCTTGACGGTCCCTCTGCCGCCCAGCCCGGCCTTACAACAGGCCCAGGGCCTGTACCCTCCGCCTCCGCCAGGTGGCTACGGGATCGCCCCGCCAGGCTCCTTTGCCTACCCGACCGCGCCTCCGATCGCCGACGGGCTCGGTGCCGGGTTCAACGGTCCGCTCGACGCAGGCAACGCTCTCTCATCGCCGCCGCTCTCGCAGGACTATTCGCAGCGGTCATCTTACGCGTACCACCCGCTCGTCGGCAGTGCTGGACCGTACCCGCCGCCCCCGCCGTCGGCCTTCCCGCCTGGCCAGCATCTGGATCAGCACGGGCCCGTCTTCGGCGTGGGCCTCCAGGGCTTTCAACCTGTCGCGCCGGCTGACCCCACGCCTTCACAAGTCATCGCCCGCCCGCCCAGTCCGCCTCCTGTCAAAGGCAAAGGCTCCAAGCGAGCCGCTCGGGTTGTCTCGCCGAAGGATTCGACCGGCGACGCGACGCCGAGTCCTTCAGTGCTGCCAGTTTCATCAGCAGCCGCAGGCACGGCGACGTCCAAGAAGAAGCGGCAGCTGCTGCAGAAGCAGCCGACGGCGTGCTGCTCCCTCTGCGCGGCGCCGATCGCACACCTGCTTCTTCGGGGCGAGGACGAGCACTTCAAGGTCGACTGGGAGGGCGTCTGGGTGTGCAAGCCTTGCATGGGCGATGACGTCGCGGTCGAGGATGCCGGTCGGCGGCGAAAGAGGACGAGGTCAGTAATGCACTGGCGGCCTGTGATTCGCTCTGTGCCTAGCCGCTGACCCGCCGGTGTTGGGACCACGCGCTTTGAACAGGGACACACAGGACCTCGGAGCTCCGCTCACCTGCGACGTCTGCCTCCAGCTCAAGGGCAAAGGAGGCATCATCGCCAAGGACTCAAAGAGCGCCATTCTCTTCTCGACCGAGGTCCGTCATGCCGCACCTCTCACTCGCCGCCATCCGCGCTCTTTGGACTGACGAGCTTTCTCGCTCCAGTTTGTCTGCGTCGGTTGCGACGCCAAGTTCCAGCGTTGCACTGATTGTGGCGGTGGTGGCGGCGGCCGGATCGGGTACGTGCAGCCTCTCCTCTTTACGCTTTCAGAATCACCGCTGACGGTCGAGCTCTCTCCTCATAGGATCGGCAAGTGGCGCTCGCGGGAGCTCTTTCCCGCCGGCCGCAAGACGTGCTCGTTGGCTCGTGCGTGCTCAGGAGTTGAGCTACGATGACAACAAAGGCGCTAACCACTGCCATCCCCCCACAGATACTCGGATCGGCAGTGCGCCGCTCACATTTGGCGTCTGGGACGGTCGTGACCTCAACGACGTCGCAATTCGCGAGAGCCTGCTCGAGCGGTGCGAGGCCCTGTGGCGGGACAAGCTTCTGACGCGGCTAGCAATTCCCGAGGTTCTTGAGTGCGGTGCGACCCCCGAGCGGTCCTTTGACGACATCCGGGCCGCGCTCGACGAGGGCTGGCCGAGCCGGCAGGTGCTCTTCGAGAGCCCCAACATGCCCTACAACGAGGAGCGCCGGCGCTACTTTGGCCTGACGTGGTGCAAGACGAAGTGCGTCTTGCGCTCATCATCGTTGTTGCTCCGGGGTCGACCTGCCAACTGACTGGCCGTGCGATCCACGTCTTCCTGCTAGACCTCGACGACAGGCCGCCGCTGGAGAGCCAGTCGCCGAAGAAGAGTCTCCGCCAGCCACTGATGCGGTCTCTGGCATGCATGGTCCCGACTCGCTCAGCCGAACCGACATCATCCCTCCAGGCCACGAGCTCGTCGGGCTCTTCGTCGGCCACTGGGCGATGAACGGTGCGTGCCTGCGCCAGCCTCGGGCGCAACAGCGTCGCTGACTATCGTCACCCTGCTTTTCAGACGGCACACTGCTCATCACGACGAGCCTTCCATTCGAGTCGACGGACGGCGACGACCGGAATGCACTCGCGATCGGCGAGGTGGCATGTCGCATCGTTCTCGAGATCGACCAAATCAACGCGCGCCGAACGGCTGAGCACCAGGCCGGCCGCGGACCGACGCCCCTCGCGCTCCTTCCTCCGCTCGAGCACCTCTGGGTCGTCTGCGACAGCGCCGACCCGCTCGTCCGCGAGCGCATGCGCGACCTTCTCAACCGCAGGCGGCAATTCGAGGCGCTTGATGACTACGTCCGCCTCCACCCGCACGTCAACCCGGCCATCTTCCAAGTCCAGACGGATCCCGTCTCATCCGACAGGCCCGGGTGGATCATGGGCGGCGTCGTCAAGGTCAGTCACTCCCTTTGCTTCCTCTCTTTTCGTCGTGACGTGAAGGAGACTAACTATATTCTTCGCGCGCAGGCAGAGGACTGTACGCCCCTCCCCGCTCGCTTGCGACTTGGACGGGAGACTTGACTGACCCCCTCCTCCCCCCCCTCTTGCAGGCGAGGTCCACGTCCGATGGCTCGGCCCCCATTTCGACCGGCAAACGCTCGATGCAATCGCCGGCTCAGAATTCTCA